>WNFY01003151.1_pt1 | contig 21154 bp, 14 predicted proteins | sample 5400091 | NCBI WGS metagenome assembly WNFY01 (sample SAMN13153364, study PRJNA577476) | soil metagenome | isolation source: 60 cm soil or saprolite under grassland replicate 1 | place: USA:California | collected 2016-06-15
CGAACCCGCTGCACGATCCGGTCTTCGCGCATGGAGCGATACATCTCGCAATCGACCACAACTTTCGGCGCGTCTTTGTCCTTCGTCTGCAAGAGGCGGTTGAGCAAAAACTGCAATGCTTCGAGCGTTTCGCCGTCGCGTCCAATCAAACGGCGGCTTTCCTCGGTATAAATTTGCAGGACCAGATTGCCCGCTTCGTTCTGCGACTCTTCGATTTGAACGACGAAGCCGAGATAGCCAAGGATGGTGTCGAGTAATTCTTTCGGCGTCATCATTTGCGTTTTCCGGCGGGCAGGCGTTTTTCCAGCGTCGGCAGCGGTTGTCGTTTGTTGTAATAAAATTGCACGATACTGAAAAGATTCTGCGTTGTGTAATACAATGCCAGAGCCGCGGCAAAATTGTAGCAGATAAACAAAAAGATCAGCGGCGTAAACATCATCACGCGCCTCTGGGTGGCGTCGCCCGTCTTCGGCGTCATCGCCATCAGCCAGATCTGGCTCGCCGCCATGCAAAGCGGGATGATGTTGATCGGAATCGAATAGCCAAACAACGGGAGGGTCGCCACCGTGTCCGGTTGGGAGAGATCGTGCACCCAAAAAAACTGCGCGTTTCGCAATTCGACCGCCTGGCCGAGCATCTTGAATAGCCCGAAGAAAATCGGGATTTGAATCATCATCGGTAAACAGCCGCCCACCGGATTGATCCCGTAATCTTTGTAGAGCCTCATCACTTCCTGGTTCATCCGCGTCGGATCGTCTTTGTATTTCTCGCGCAGCTCTTGAATTTTCGGATTGAGGAGCGACATCCGCCGCATCGAGCGGTTGGCTTTGTCCTGCAGCGGCCAAAGCACGATCTTAATAATCGCGGTGAGCGCGAGAATCGACCATCCGTAGGAACCAATGAAGCCGTGGAGCCAGTTGAGAAAGTTGAGCAGAAACTGACTGACGATCTTGAAGATTCCGAAATCCATGATCTCGGCTTCGTTGTGATCGAGCTGGGCGAGCCGATGATAAATTTTCGGCCCTGCCCAAATTTCGAAGCGCGCGCTGTAAGTTTGGCCGGGTGGTAGTTGAAAACCCGGCATGCGCAACGCACCGGCAAGTCCGTACATTTTTTGTTCAGGCGAAATATCGAAACGCCGGCCCGAAACCCCGTTCGCCTTCGTCGTCAGCGGTGCAATGAGAGTGGTAAAAAATTGATCGCTCACCGCCGCCCAGTCGGCATTAGCCAGGTCTTGCTGATAAAACGGCTGCGGCGCGCGCTGGCCAATTCCAAAAAGCCCGCCACCGCCGCCGAACCAATTGACATCAATCCCCTTGGCCTTCCCGTCGACGCACCAAACGAGCCTTGTATAATATGAATAATCTTTCGGATGAATCGGCGCCGCCGATCCAAGCGCGACGAAATAACCAGGATTCGTGTACGGCTGCGCACCGCCGTTCACAAGATCGACGTCCATCTCGGCCAGAAAGTTGTCTTTCTTCTCCTTGCTCGGCAAAAAGAGAAATTTCTTTCGAACCGTGACATTTTCGGCGGTGCGCTCACATTTGACGCTGCCATCCGGCTCTCGACTCAAGGCGAACTCGTCCACCCGAGGATTGGCTGGCTGTTCGACAAGCGCACCGATTGGCAGCTGATCTTTTGAATTAATGATTACGCGCTGATCACCCTGGCTGATGTGATTGAGCAAAGTGGCTTCGCGAATCCCGCCGCCGCGATTCGTTAGGCGAAGTTCGACGTCGTCATTTCGTAAAGTCTCGGCCTTTTCCGCAAACGCCGGAGTGGCTTCAGCTGCCGGGGTCGCAGTCGCAGCAGGAGCAGGCGAAGGCGAAGTTAAAGGAGCTACCGACGCGCTAGCAGCTGCAAGTGGCAGCGGTGTGGGGGACAGGGCGGGCGTCGCGGGACGCGGCGGCGCGTGCTGGCCATTCCACCACGTCCACGTCACCAAACCGATGACACAAAGTATAACGACGATCCACGCGGTTCGATCCATAAAATTGATAGGGCTCGCTATTCACAGGCCAGCGACTTGGCGACCGTTCGAGCGCAAATTTGTTTCGGGACCGGATCGTGGCCGGAGCCGCCCCACGGATGACAGCGGGCCAAACGTTTTAAACCGAGCCAGCCCCCTGAAATAATGCCGTGCGTTTCGACGGCCTCTAAAAAATAATGCGAGCAGCTCGGCCCAAATCGACAACCCGAACCCGGACCGCCCAGCGTCGAGAGCAGGGGCGAAATTGTTAGCTGATAAAAGCGAATCAGAACGCGGAGAATTTTCAGCATGGAGTCGCTAAAATAGAAGCGCGCTTGGTCAGACGCAACCACTCAGCTTCCAACTGCTCATAGCTCGCGCAGGCAGCACTCGCTCGCGCGATCGTCACGATCCATGTTGCCGGAGCGATCTCGCGCTGATGTTTGCGAGCGATTTCACGCAGGCGACGCTGCACGCGGTTGCGCACAACGGCGGATCCGAGCGCGCGCGAGGTGACAAATCCCGCCCGAAAAGGATCGGCATTATTTAATGAAACGACGCTAATCACCAGTAGCCGGCCACGATGCACGCGGCCGTTCTTTCTGACGTGCTCGAACTCCCTCGGCAGCGTCAGCCGACGGCTTTTTGGAAATGCGAAGTGTTTTGCCGGCATGGCGATTGTCGATCTAATAAAAGAAGCGCTGAGAAGTTATTGTCGGTACAGCAAAAGTCTTCCGCCCCGCAGACGCGGGACGAAAGACTTGGCAAATAATTGGATCCGCCTTTTACGGAGAAGGAGACGTATTGATGTTAATGTCCGTCTTCGTTTCGGTCTTGGTGGCGGGCGACGGATTGACGATTGTCGTGTTCGTCTCCTTCTTCTCCGTCTTTTCAGCAGGCGGATTGTTTATCGTCGTCTCCTTTTGCTCACAAGCCGCCAAAAGCGCGGCACCCATTAAGAGGCAGATGTATCTGTTCATGTCGGTGTTGGACGTGGTGGAATGTTAATTATCTAAGGTGTCGGCGAGGGGCTGGTAGTTGTCGTGGTAGACTCGGTGGGGATGGTAGCGCTCGCCTCCGGGGAAGCGCTTGCCGCCGGGGCGGCAGTTTCAGTTTTCTGTTCGCAAGCCGCGAGAAGTGCGGCGCCCGCCAGGATGCAAATGTATTTCTTCATAGTTCGAAAAACTCCGTCAAATGAGTTTCGCAGCAAGAATGCAATTCGGCTGTGCTATTTACAAAGGCGCCTCGTAATTCAGTCCATGTGCCTCGGCCACTGCGCGACACGTCAGCTTGCCATTTCGTGTATTAATGCCGCCAATCAGGGCGGGCTGTTTTTTGCACGCTTCATCCAATCCGAGATCCGCCAGTAATTCGACATAACCATAGGTGATATTGGTCAACGCTTGAGTGGCGGTGCGCGCGTACGCCGCCGGCATGTTGGCGACGCAATAATGCGTCACGCCCTCTTCGACATACGTCGGCTGCAAATGCGTTGTCGGTCGCGAAGTTTCAGCGCAGCCGCCTTGGTCGATGGCAATGTCAACGAGCACGCTGCCCGCTTTCATTGCTTTCAACATCGCCCGCGTAATCAATCGTGGCGCTTTTGCTCCCGGCACGAGGACAGCTCCGATCAACAGATCCACATTCGGCATGAGCTCGCGCAGATGCGACTCGCTCGAGTAAAGCGTGTGCGCGCTGCCCATGGTGATGTCGAGAAATCGCATTCGCTCGAGATCCACTTCGAGAATCGTCACATCCGCTCCGAGCCCGGTCGCCATCCGCGCCGCGTTCACACCAGCAGTGCCGCCGCCAATAACAACAACGCGCCCGGGCAACACTCCGGGCACTCCTCCGAGCAAAACGCCGCTGCCGCCATTGTGCTTCGCCAAAAAATACGCGCCCATCACCACCGACATGCGTCCGGCGATTTCGCTCATCGGTTCGAGCAGCGGCAATCGATTGCCAACTTGAATGGTTTCGTAAGCAACGCCGGTTACGCCGGATTCGAGCAGCGCGTCGGTGAGCGGTTTGTTCGCCGCGAGGTGAAGATAGGTGAAAAGAATCTGTCCTTTTCGCAAAAGCGGAAACTCAGCCGGAAGCGGCTCCTTCACTTTCACGATCATGTCGGCGCGCGCGAAAACATCTTTGGCAAGAGCGACAATTTCGGCGCCGGCTTTTCGATATTCCTCATCCGGATAACCAGATCCAATGCCGGCGTTTTTCTCCACCAGCACGGTTTGGCCGCGTTTAGTCAGCAGCTCCGCCGCCGAAGGGACCAGCGCAATGCGCCGTTCCTGTTCTTTGATTTCCTTCGGAACGCCGATGATCACTCAGCAAGTGATAAGTGACGAGTGACATGTGACAAGCATTAAAGCAGGTCGGACGAATTTACTCGTCACTCGCCACTGGTTACTGGTCACTCAATTGAGCGACGGATCGTCCGGCGCGGCGGCAAGCATCCGATACCACGGACCGAGCCGGTTCATAATGTCGAACCAAAGCCGCGAAAGCCGCTCCGATTTTAAAGCCGCGCGGCTGGGCGTGTTGTCCGGCGCTCCAGCCGGCGTAACCGAGGAATGCGAAGATCGAAGGCGCGCCATCTGCCACGTCCGCGACAGACCCATCCTCGTTCGGCGAATGCTGATTTAATTTAAGCCCTTCGCCCTTGTGCCATTCGAATGCGGCCAGCATCAATTGATTATTCCCGACCGGGCCGCCAAAAAAAACCGGGACATCCGCCAGATTCTGCGGTGGTGTTTCGCTCACCAAATCCGCCACGCTTTTGTCGAGCGGCCGATTGATGATCACTCCAATCGCGCCGTCATCCGGATCGTGCGCCGAAATAAAAAGGACCGCGCGGCGAAAGTTCGGATCGAGCATATTTGGATGCGCGACCAAAAGAGATCCGGCGAGACTGCACGGTTTTCCCGGACGCGAATTGCGCATACAAAATTAAACGCGCATCGTCCGGTTCCGCAAGTGTTCGACGAATCTGAGCGCAAAAGCAGTAAACGAGCGGCCTTTCAAGATCGACATCCTCATGGTCGAGGGCTTGGTTGCCCTCGGCCGCTGGGAAGGGCTGTATATTTATAGAAATTTTTGTTGCGGCAACGTTTAAGCTCGGGTAGTAGCTGCCCAGATTTTGTAAGATTGTTCTGGGGGGAACAGCCGCCCTTCACGCCCATCGGGCGTGGGGGGCGGTACTTTTTTGGGTTGAATTGAAGACAACACCCACCGCCGAACGTCGAATATCCAATGCTCAAATCAGAAACATCGGGACGATTCTCTTGGCCAGTCGCATTGACATTCGTCGTGTTGATTCTCGCGGGAGCGGCAGTCTTCGTTTTTTGGCGTTTAGAAACGTGGCCCGCGCGCACCATCGGTCAGGGAACGGAGGACTTGGAGCGTCTCGGAAAAGATTTGCGCTCTGCTTTCATCGACATCGCGCATTTGCAACCGCGGATCACGATCAACAATCGGACAGTGGTCGAGGAAGCGACGCCCACGGCCGAGCTGGCGATCCTCACGCGACAGTTGAAGGTCAAACGCGAATTTCTGCATAGCTGGGCCGGCAGCTCCAAACGGATCAAGTTAAGTGGAACGTTTAACGTCAAAGCGGGCTTCGATCTGCGCCAGGATGTGGCGGTTGATGTGCATCCCAACGAAATCTTGATCCAACTTCCGCACGCCGAAATTGTCGGCATCGAAGAAAGGAACGTGGACGTGCTCGCGCTCGAAAATGGTCTTTGGAACCGAATTACCGGCGCCGACCTCCAGAATGAACTCGCCCAACTTCCGGAAATGGCGCGGCGTCAGGCGATGGAAATGGATTTGCCGGCGGAAGCGGAGCAAGAATTGCAGCGTCAATTGAACAAACGAATCCACGCGCGCCAGGCTCTTAAGCTTGTCTTCACGAACGCGCCCCACATCGAATCGCCGGTCACGAACCAGTAGGATAATTTGCGAAGCTGCTTTGCCTGTGGCGGATTTGCCATTAAAGCAGTGGGCGCGGATGCCCAAAAATCGTCTGTTTTTGATCTCGCTCTCCACTTTGATGGTGGCCCTGGGCATGATCGTCTTCGCCCCTTTCGTTGTCTCCAATGGGCTGCGCCTCTGGCTGCACTGGCAAGCGCATCGTCAGCAGTTGAAAATCGAGCTCGGCAAAATCTCCGCACCCTTTCTGCGGCCGGTCTCAATCGAGCGCATCCGGGTGACGAGTAAGCCGGGTGCCGCTACTCAAATCGAGCTCAACGCCGAGCAGACGATTCTTCACCCGCGTCTTGCCAAAATCCTCACCGGACGTGGCGACGGCGTTCGGAATTTGTCGATCAAAACGGCGCGCGCAGAAATCCGGCGCGATTATTCAGAAAGCGTCCGGCCGGCGCTTTTTAATTGGACGGCTTTGCAATCGCTGCTCCCGGTCAATTTCGACATTGGCCATCTCGATTTGAGAGTTGAAAACGGTCCGACGGTCGTCCTTCTGCACAACGCATCGATTTCCGGAAATCCAATCGAAGCGGGCCGGTTCTCCGCCGCCGAATTCACGACCACATCGCCGTTACTGCGCCAAACGTTTTCGCAACTGCGCGGCGCGACCAAATGGCAGGAAGATCGTCTTACCATCGGTGGGATGAATCTCGCCCGCGGCCTTGATCTTCAATCCATCATGGTCGACTTGTCGCGGCTTGATAAAGAACGCGCCGACCTCCAATTCGATCTCGACGTTCTTGGCGGCAAGATTCGCGCAAGCATTTCCAACGAATGGCCGGGACAGCATTCGATTTGGAATGTTGCCGGCACTGCCAGTGGCATTTCGCTCGCGCAAACTTCCGAAGCGCTCGGATTCACCGATCCGCTCGGTGGTTCGCTTCGCGCCTGTAATTTCACATTCCAAGGAGATCCGCGCGATCCATTTCGTGGGACCGCTTCCGTTTGGACCGAACTCAACGGCCTGAGCTGGCACAAGCGCGCCGCCGATCTGATCATGCTCGGCGCAATTTTCTACAACCGACAGATCCAGCTCCAGCAGCTTTACATCAAGCAGCGCCAAAACGAGCTCAGCATGAGCGGTGAAGGCGCGATCCCTTCCAAGTCGACAGACTGGCTCAAACCCGATTTTCGCGGCCAAATCCTGGGAAAAATCACTGATCTCGGACAATTCGCGGAACTTTTTGGCGCCGGCCCACGCGATTTTGCCGGTACAATCGCAATCGAAGGAACGCTCAACGCGCGCGAGCGTAAGCTCGGCGGATTTCTTACCGCCAGCGGAAACTCGTTGTCCTTATTTAAGCGACAGATCGATCGATTAAGTGCCAAAATAAATCTAAAGGCTGATGCGCTCGAGCTGGAGCAGTTCGAGCTGGCGCGCAAAAAAGATTTCATCCGCGCACAAGGCAAGATCGACATTTCGCACGACAATAATTACTCCGGCAGCATTGAGGCAAAGATCGGCGACGCATCGGAATATTTCCTGCTCGGTCGGGCTGGCTCGAATGGAGCGGCCATTCCGGTCCAGCTTAACACCAAAATCTCGTCCGGTTCGTGGGACATGCAGGCCGCTTTTAGTTTGCCCGGATCGAGTCCGGTCGATTTGGCGGCGAAATTTCCATTAAAAATCGGCCAGGACTGGAAAACATTTCTGGCGTCGCCGCTGGAGGCAACCATTCATTTTCCGGCGGTCGTCCTCGCCGGCGCTCCCCAATTCCTGCATCCGGCAATTTTCAATGAAGGAATCTTGAGCGGAACGATCTCTCTCAGTCAAAACCTCGAGCATCCGAGCATCTCCGGTGAAGTGCAGCTGCTAAATGGGGTTTTGCAAAATGCGCCGCTCGATCTGACGCGCGCGAGCGGACGAGTGGCTTTTAGCGGCGACCACGCAACGCTCGAGTTCCTGAATGCCGCGATCAAAGATGTCGATCTTTCGTTGAAGGGCGAGGTTGATTTCCGCAACAGTAAAGATGTAGTCGTGAGAATTTCGAGTGCGACTCCAATTTTTGACACCAGCGCGAACGTTCAGGACTGTGTTCGCCGAATCGAGATCGTGCCAGTCGAGGTCACGCTTGCGCCAACCATTGAACAGCTCGAGTTCCAGGGAGACTTGTTCGGTAGCAACTGGAAGGTGGGGTTGAAAGAAAAAGGAACCGCCTCTGTCGCGTCAATCGGTAATCAATCGGCAAGGGAATTTCATTTCTGCACCGGCGCAGCGCCGCAACTCGAAGTCTTCAACATCGGCGTCCACCCGCGACCCCAGACCTCGCCATCTCGCGCTCGCAAACACGAACGGCGTCGTTAGGCCGCAGTGTCCATCGGGAGAGTGCGCCGCTCGGATTTCGCCGTGACCAACCAGCGCATCAGTTTTCGTTCCAAATCGCGAGTCAGCTCAACGCGCAATTCTGAGCCAGCATCGACCCGCAACGGCTCTCCACTGGGCCGATCGAAAAGAAGTTGCACGCGACGTTGGCCAGGTGAGCTGGCCAGAAGTTCGCGCACTTCGCGCAATTCTTCAGTCGTCGTCGCCGGCGAAAATTGCAGGAGCACGGCCGGCTCCCTTTCGGCAGACGTCGATCTTTCATCTCCGTTCGACGCGCCGTTCGGTTTGTTCGCGCCTGGTACTTTAATTTTTTGTGCGGTCGCGCGAAGCGAATCACCGCGGGTATCGATGGTTCCCCGAACTTCCACGACTCGACCGGGAACAAGAATTTCCGTAACCGTAACGTAAACGTCGTTCCAAACCACAACCTCAAGCGCGCCGGTGCGATCTTCGATCCACACCACCGCAAACGGCTTGCCTTCTCTCCGTGTGAATTTCTTTTCTACCTGCACGATCGCGCCGCCGATTCTGAACTGTGCGCGATCGTCCAGATCGCCTAATGAAACGATCGGCTGGTAATTTTTCGCCGCGAAAAGATCGGCATATGCGTTGAGCGGGTGTCCGCTCACATAAAATCCGAGGAGCTCTTTTTCATACGAGAGTTTTTCGTGATCGCTCCATGGTGTCACGACGCGCTTTTTTGTCGTCGCGGCATGAGTCGCTTCGTCGAACAATGAAACTTGTCCGACGGTGCGATCGCGTAACGCTGCCGCGGCGCACGAAAGCGATTCGTCGATGTAGGCAAAAAGTTCCGCGCGGTCGCGTCCAACAAAATCAAATGCGCCGGCCTTAACCAAGCTTTCCAGCATTTTGCGATTGGCGATGCGCGTTCCGATTCTTCCGCAAAAATCTTCCAGCGAAATGTAGTTCCCTGCCCGCTCCCGTTCCTGGATCGACATCTGCATCGCGGCTTCTCCGACGTTTTTGATCGCTGCCAGTCCGTAACGGATCGCCATTCCCCCGTCGTGCGGTTCAGGCGTGAATTTCAAACCGCTGCGATTGATGTCCGGCGGCAAAATCGAAATTCCCATTCGCTTACATTCGCCGACGAACACCGAAATCTTATCGGTATTGTTGATTTCGTTGCTCAAGAGTCCTGCCATGAACTCGACCGGATAATGCGACTTCAAATAAGCAGTCTGATAACTGATTACTCCGTAAGCCGCGCTGTGGCTCTTGTTGAATCCGTAGCCGGCAAATTTTTCGAGCAAATCGAAGATGGCGTTCGCTTTTTTCCCGGCAATTTTGTTCGTGCGCGCGCAACCCTCGATGAAATTGTTGCGCTCCTTCGCCATGGTTTTCTTGTCCTTTTTGCCCATCGCGCGCCGGAGCAGATCGCCTTGCGCAAGCGAATAACCGGCGAGTTTGCTCGCCGCCGCCATCACTTGCTCCTGGTAAATCATGACGCCGTAGGTGTCGGCGCAGATTTCTTTCAGCAGCGGATGCAAATACTTAATCGGCGTGACGCCCTTCTTCGCTCTTAGGTATTCAGGAATCAGTTCCATCGGCCCAGGCCGATAAAGCGCGATCAGCGCGATGATGTCGTCCAGCTTTTTGACCTCGAATTGTTTCGACAAGTTGGTCATGCCACCGGACTCCATTTGGAAGAGGCCGATCGTTTCGCCGCGGTTGTAGAGACCGAATGAGGCCACGTCATTGAGCGGAATATTTTTCAGCGAAAACTCCGGCTCGCGTTTGCGAATCAGCACCAGCGTGTCCTCGATTACGGTCAGCGTTTTTAATCCGAGAAAATCCATCTTGAGCAGACCGAGATCGTTCAGCGGGCCCATCGGATATTGGCTGATCACGTCGTTGCCTTTAACGTCGCGACAAAGCGGAATGTAATCGGACAAATCGCGATCGGCGATGACAACGCCGGCCGCGTGCACACCGGCGTTGCGCGAGAGACCTTCTAGTGTTTTGGCGTACTCGAATAGTTGCCTCGTTTGCGGCTCGGTTGCGACTGCACGTTTCAATTCCGAATTCTTTTCAGCCGCCGAATCGAGCGTGATGTTAAGCTCGTTCGGAATCATGCGCGCAATGCGATCGGCGTCGCGATACGGCAAGCCCATTACCCGGCCGACATCGCGCACGACGCTTTTCGCTTTCAGTTTGCCGAAGGTGATGATCTGCGCGACGCGACGCTCGCCGTATTTTTGCCGAACGTATTCGAGAACTTCCCCGCGCCGCGCTTCACAAAAATCGACATCGATGTCTGGCGGCGATACTCGATCCGGGTTTAGAAAGCGCTCGAAGATCAATCCGTACTGCAACGGATCGATATCGGTGATCCCGAGCACATAAGCGATTAGCGACCCAGCAGCCGAACCGCGGCCCGGCCCAACCGGAATTCCGCGCCCTTTCGCAAAGTGAATGAAATCCCAAACGATCAGGATGTAACTGACGAATCCGGTTTTCTCGAGCACGCTCAATTCGTAAGCGAGCCGCTCGCGCAGTTGATTGTCGATCTTAGAGCGCGCGCCATAGCGCTCTTCGAGTCCCTTGTAACAAAGCTCGCGCAGATAACCTTCGCGTGTCTGTCCTTCCGGCATCGGATATTCCGGATATTTCGATTTCCCGAATTCGATCGAGACGTTGCACCGTTCGCCGATCGCAAGCGTGTTGCTAATTGCGTCCGGAAAATCCTTGAACAATTCGCGCATTTCCGCGGGCGATTTGAAATAAAGCTCCGGTGCATAGCGCATTCGGTTTTCATCCTGGACCATTTTTCCGGTACCGATGCAGAGCATGACATCGTGCGCATCATGATCGTCGCGGCACAAGAAATGCACGTCATTCGCACCGACGACTCCGACGCCGAGGTCTTTCGCGATTTGTGGCAAGACCCGGTTGCACTGGCGTTGCTCTTCCATCCCGTGATCGTGCAGCTCCATGAAGAAATTTTCGGCGCCAAGGATGTCGCGATATTCGGCGGCGGCTTGCTTGGCCTTGTCCATGTTGTTCGACTGAATCGCCGAGTTCACTTCGCCCGCGAGACATCCGCTCAGTCCAATCAGCCCCGCCGAGTACTGTGCCAGCAGTTCCTTGTCGATCCTCGGCCGGTAATGAAATCCATCGAGATGCGCGGTCGAGATCAGTTTGACCAGGTTGCGGTAGCCCGTGTCGTTTTGCGCGAGCAAAGTAAAATGATAAGCCGCTTCCCGCAGCGAGCTCGCCTTCTCCTTGTGCGAGCGCGGCGCGATGTATGCCTCGCAACCGATGATCGGCTTGATCCCGGCGCGCATTGCTTCCTGGTAAAATTCGATCGCGCCGTAAAGATTCCCGTGGTCAGTCACCGCTACGGCCGGCATCCCGAATTCGACCGCTTTTTTCATCAGCTCCTTCATTCGCAGCGCACCGTCGAGCAGCGAGTATTCGGTGTGAAGGTGGAGATGAACGAACGAATCGCGCGGCATCGTAGATATAAATGCAGTCAACCGTGTTCAGTCAAATTTGCCAAGCATTCGTGCTCGGCACACGAAAAAAATTTGCGCGTCGTCATTCCGAGCTGAGCGAGGAATCTCCCAATCGAAGCAGAGATCACACAGATTAATTGGCGTGATCAACAACCTTTTGACGGATCCTTCACGTTCGTTCGGGATGACAAATGCGCGCAAAAATTTCTTGTTTGCAATCGCAACATCGCGTTGGTAAGAGAGCGCGTGCCGCGCTCGGCTTCGAGTGAAGCGAACGCGAGCCCGATTAGATCGACATGAAAAAGCTAGAAGCGATCATCAAGCCGTTCAAGCTCGAGGAGGTCAAGGAAGCCCTGGCTGAACTCGGGATTGAAGGCATGACCGTGACCGAAGTGAAAGGCTTCGGCCGCCAGAAAGGTCACACCGAGATCTATCGTGGCAGCGAGTACACGGTCGATTTTCTGCCAAAAGTAAAAGTGGAAGTCGTGCTCGCGGACGACATGGTGGAGAAGGCGGTCGCCGCTGTCGTAGGCGCAGCCAAGACCGGGAAAATCGGCGACGGAAAAGTTTTTGTGCTTCCGGTCGAACACGCGATTCGCATTCGCACGGAAGAGATCGGCGAAAAAGCGGTGTGATTACGCGAGCCGCATTCAGCCCATTGCCAAATGGGTTGTCTCGGCTCTTTTTGTTTTCAGCGGTTTTTGTGAATAACCGGCCCGGATATTCACAATTCTTCAACAACTAAACTACCCAACTCCTCAACACCCAATGGCCAAAGACAAAACTGCATCCGACGTCAACAAAATGATCAAAGACCACGGCGTGAAGCTCGTGGATTACAAGTTCACCGACCTGCTCGGAACCTGGCAGCATTTCACCACCACCCTCAGCGAATATCGCGATGACGTTTTTACCGACGGCCTCGGCTTCGATGGCTCAAGCATCCGCGGCTGGAAAGTGATCAACGCTTCCGACATGCTCGTGATTCCCGACCCGGCGACGGCGTGGATCGACATCTTCAACGCCGAGCCGACGCTGAGCTTGATCTGCACGATTGTCGATCCGATCACGCGCGAACCGTACGACCGCGATCCACGCGGCGTCGCTGAAAAAGCGGAAGCTTATTTGAAATCGACCGGGATCGCCGACACCGCCTTTTTCGGACCGGAAGCGGAGTTTTTCATTTTTGACGACGTGCGATTTAGTTACAACGGCAATTCGTCATTCCATCAGGTCGAGAGCATCGAGGGACATTGGAACAGCGCGCGCGAAGAGTTTCCGAACCTCGGTTACAAGATTCGCCCGAAAGAAGGTTATTTCCCGGCCCCGCCGATGGATTCGTTGCAGGATATTCGCAACGAAATGTCGCTCGAGATTGAGAAAGCGGGCATTCCGATCGACAAACAACATCACGAAGTGGCCACCGCTGGCCAGGCTGAGATCGACGTCCGTTTCGCGCCGCTCAAGCACATGGCCGATTCGATGCAGTATTACAAATACATCATCCGCAACGTGGCCAAGCGCCACAACCGGACCGTCACGTTTATGCCGAAGCCAGTTTTCGGCGACAACGGTTCGGGCATGCACACGCACATCTCGCTTTGGAACGGTGACAAACCGCTCTTCGCCGGCAACGGTTACGCCGGGCTGAGCGACCTGGCGTTGTTTTTCATCGGCGGCATTTTGAAACACGCGCCCGCGCTCACCTGTCTGACGAATCCGACTACTAATAGCTACAAGCGGCTGGTGCCCGGATTCGAAGCGCCGGTCAATCTCGCTTACTCCGCGCGCAATCGTTCCGCCGCAATCCGGATTCCAACTTATTCGCCCAGTCCGAAAGCGAAACGCATCGAGTTTCGCACACCAGATCCCGCCGCGAATCCGTATCTCGCTTTCAGCGCGATGCTGCTCGCCGGTCTCGATGGAATTCAAAACCGAATCGATCCCGGCGATCCGCTCGACAAAAATCTTTACGATCTGCCGCCGGAAGAACTCGCCCAGATTGCGAGCGTGCCCGATTCACTCCGCGGCGCAATCGAAGCGCTCCAAGCCGATCATTCCTTCCTCCTCCGCGGCGACGTCTTCAACGCCGACTTCATCGCCAACTGGATCGACATGAAACAAAAAGAATACGACGCCCTCCGACTACGCCCCCACCCTTATGAATTCTCGCTGTACTACGACGTATAATCTTCGTTGGAATTGATAAGTTGAAGCTAATTTGCTCGGCGCGATTTGGCCGGCGTCGGCAAAGACCAGACAGTTCACGACAGAGGACACAGAGATCGCTGAGTTTTGACAGAATTAACAAAATGAACTGAATGCTCCGGGCTACGGGGGATTTCTGTAAATTCTGTCGAAAATTTCTCTCCGCGATTTCCGTGATCTCTGCGGTAAAGAATTGCGACAATCGGCAAGCGGAGCGCTTGCCCTACAATCCTTCCTGCTTTCCTGGGTTACGCTCCAGCTAGTTCATCCATTTTGTTCCCTGTTTTTTTGTTTGCCGCAGAGCGGCGTGATTCCTGATTCGCTTGAACCCGCGCAAATCGCCGCTAAAAAAACGCAACTGACCGGCAGCAGCCTGGTTACGGCTGTGATAGGTTTTTACTGTGAGTGCGACTGCTTTGCACGAGTCCAATCGCCCGCTGCGCATGCTTTTCGGCGTCGGTATTTTTGTTGCCGCGATTGCAGTAATTGCGATTCTATTCTGGCAAGGATTGTTCGCGCACGGCGCGCCTGATCCGACCCAACCGAACACGAGCGCGACCGTCGCGGCGCTCGACATCAGCGTTCTGGTTTTCCGCGAAGGACTCGAATGCATTCTCGTGCTCGCGGCGATCACCGCCAGCATGACCGGCGCGAAGCGCGCGCATCGAAAGCCGGTCGCGATGGGCGCTGGTGTCGCGTTTGTCGCGACTTTGATCACGTGGTTCGTCGCGGTGCGAATTGTCGATTCGCTGAGTGACAATATGCGCGCGCTCGATTTGCAAGCGGCGACCGGTCTTCTCGCCGTCGTCGTATTGCTCGTGATCATGAACTGGTTTTTCCACAAGATTTATTGGGGCGGCTGGATCCGCGCGCACAATCGCCGCCGTAAAGCGCTGCTCGAAAATGGTCACGGCGTTGAAATTGCGAAACGATCGTTGCTATGGGGATTGATCCTGCTCGGATTTACTTCGCTTTATCGTGAAGGATTTGAAGTCGTCCTCTTTTTGCAGACTTATCATTTGCGATTTGGCGGCGGCGTTGTGTTGAAAGGCGCACTTCTCGGCATCGCGCTCTCCGGAATCGTCGCGGTGCTGACGTTCGTGCTTCAGCAACGTCTTCCTTATCGCAAAATGCTGATCACGACCGGCGTGCTGCTCGGCGTCGTGTTGCTGGTGATGGTGGGCGAACAAGCGCAGGAGATGCAGCTCGCGCACTGGATTTCGACGACGCCGATTCAGGCGTTGGTCCCGATGATTCCGCGCTGGATGGGAATGTGGTTCTCGGTTTTCCCAACCTACGAAACCCTGATCGCGCAATTCATCGCCGCTGTCTTGGTGATCGGATCGTACTACGCAGCCCGCCGTTTCGGTGGAAGACCGGAGATCGCGGATACAGAGGCGATTCAGGAAGCGAAGTCTGAAGTCGACGCTGCCGTTCCGGCTCTTTCAACAGCTGGCCGATACTAGGATTTCAGATACTGGATTCTGGATGGGCCGAATCAGCATCAGGCATCCAGCATCGAGGATCGTTTTCGTCGTGTTATTGTCGATCTTGCCGGCGATCTGCGCTTTCGCTGGAGTCCGACACTTCACTTATTTATATGAAGCCCCGACGTCGCCGCCCGGCAGCGTCGAGCTCGAGAACACAGTGACGTGGGCGCACGACACCGGTCGGAACGACGTCTTTATTCGCGAAGAAATCGAAATTGGAATCGCCGATCGGTTCCAACTCGGGATTTATCCGCTCGATTGGTCTCATCACACTGACGAAGGCTTCCAGTACAACGGCGGCGCCATCGAATTGATTTACAATTTGTCGAACCCGGTCATCGATCCGGTCGGCATTTCGCTTTACCAGGAAATCAGCGTTGCGCGCCAACATTTCGAATCCGAATCGAAACTGATCGCGCAAAAAAACTTCGGTCGCTGGATTCTGGATTACAACGCGACGCTGGAAGCTGAATGGGAATCAAAAGGCTTGGAGGAACAGAGCGGCGAATTGCAGCAGGCGCTCGCCGCGAGCTACGAAATTTCGCCGCGCCTTTCGGTCGGAATCGAATTCCTCCACGAAATTGTATTCCCCGATTGGCGTGACGACGAGGACATCAGAAATATTTTTGTGGGTCCGAACATTTCGTATCGTCGCCAAAGCTGGTTTGTCACCATCACGGCTCTTGCGCAGGCCACCGACACCGCGGACGAAGCCGATTTTCAATTGCGAACCATTTTCGGAATTGGCTTTTAAAATGCGAATAATGACGAACCCTCACCTCAATCCTCTCCCTCAGCCTGAGGGAGAGGAAGACGCGAAGCGACTGGCGAGGGTGGCCCAAGTAGTTCTGACTTTGTCACTGATTAGTATCTCGCAATTAGCCAGCTGCGAATCGACCAACTATGTCCCGCCCGTAACGCCACAAATGGCGTCGGCGAATTCGCAAAGGCAAGGTGTCGATCTTACGAAGCTCCGCGAAGGCCGAACGCTTTTGGTTCATCGTTGCATCGAATGCCACACGCTGCCCGCGCTCTGGCATTACACGCCCAAGGATTGGGCCGAGATTGTAAACAACATGTCACATCGCGCTAGTTTAAAGCCGGCGGAGCGCGACGCAGTTATCGCCTACATTCTGGCCGTGCGCGCAACAGAACACTGAAATTGATTGTGGTGGCAGGCGTCTTGCCTGCGGTCCAAGCCGGACGGGCGTTTGATTCTGCAGCGGAGGACGGCTGCCTCCACAGAAGAGACATTCCAGTTGAACGTCGCGGCAAGCTTTTCACCTTAAGCGGATGATTACGTCCATCTTGCGCTTTCTCATTTCGGTCGCGCTCGTTTTTGTTTGCTCGAACGCTTTTGCGGTTAGCCCGACACCGAAAGAAGGCGGCCAGACACCGTCGCCCACGCGGTCGCCGACGGCATCTCCAAAACCGACGCCGGCCGGCGCGATCGACGAAAAATTATTTAGCGGGATGCAATGGCGACAGATCGGACCGTTCCGCGGCGGTCGGGCACTCGCGATTGAAGGCGTTCCCGGCGAACCGGACACTTATTATTTCGGCGCGGTCGCGGGTGGTGTTTGGAAAACGGTTGATGGCGGACAGAATTGGACGCCGCTTTTCGACAAGGAAGATATTTCATCGATCGGCGCAATCGCGGTCGCACCGTCAGATCATAACGTCGTTTACGCCGGCACCGGTGAAGCGGCCATTCGCGGCAACACCACTTACGGAATTGGCGTCTATAAATCGATCGACGCAGGCAAAACCTGGAAAAATATCGGATTAAAAGACAGCCGCCAAATCGGCGCATTGATTGTCGATCCGCGAAACGAAAACGTAGTGCTTGTCGCGGCGCTCGGACATGCATTCGGTCCAAATCAGGAGCGCGGAATTTTTCGGACAGCCGACGGCGGCAAAACGTGGACGAAAGTTTTGAGCAAAGACGAAAACACGGGCGGGATCGACGTCGTTTTCGATCCGCACAATCCGAACATTGTTTTTGCGTCGCTCTGGCAGGTGCGGCGGCAGCCGTGGTTTTTTTCGAGCGGCGGAGCTGGTAGCGGTTTGTATCGCTCGGAAGACAACGGCGTGACTTGGAAACATTTGGAAGGCAACGGGCTTCCCGAAGGAATTTTGGGCAAAATTGGCGTGGCGGTTTCGGGTGCGGACTCGAGTCGCGTTTACGCGATTATCGAAGCGAAAGAAGGCGGCTTGTTTCGCTCTGATGACGCCGGACAAAAATGGACGCGAGTGAATGAGGACGGGCGTTTTCGGCAGCGCGCCTGGTACTTCAGTAAAGTTTACGCCGATCCGAAATCGGCGGACACGGTTTATCTTTTAAACACGGGCGCCTTCAAATCCGTTGATGGCGGCAAGACGTTTAATTTGCTCCCGGCGCGCCACGGAGATCACCACGGTCTCTGGATTGACCCGCAAAATCCGAATCGGATTGGTAACGCGAATGACGGCGGCGTCGCCATCTCGATCGACGGCGGAAAAAGCTGGACGACGCAAAACAACCAGCCGACCGCGCAGTTTTACCACGTCGCTGTCGACAATGCGTTTCCGTATCACATTTACGGCGCACAACAGGACAACTCGAATGTTTGCATCGCGAGCCGGACCGATTCGGGCGTGATCGGCCGCGAGGATTGGTATCAGGCCGGCGGCGGCGAGTGCGGGTTCGTGATTCCCGATCCGCGCGATTGGCACATCATTTATTCGAACAGCGAAGGCTACATCGCGCGCTACAACAAAACCAAGGAGGACGATCAGGACATCAGTCCGGTTCCGCTGGATAATTCCGGACGCGGCGCAGTCGATCTCGCGCATCGCTTCCAATGGGTTTCGCCGCTGCTGGTATCGCCGCACAATCCCGACGTGATCTACACCGCGGCCGAATGCGTCTTTAAATCGGCCGATCACGGCCAGAGTTGGACAAAGATCAGCGAAGATCTGACTCGCAACGACAAGACGAAGCAGCAGCCGAGCGGCGGCCCGCTGACCAACGACATCACGTCGGTTGAATATTACGACACGATCTTTGCGTTAACGGAATCGCCGGTCGACAAGGGAACGCTCTGGGCCGGGTCAGACGATGGATTGATTCATGTCACAATCGATGACGGCGCACATTGGAGCAATGTCAGTCCGAAAATGCCGGAATGGAGCACGGTGGATTTGATCGAAGCGTCACCGCATGACGGCAAAACTGCTTATGCCGCGATCGATCGACACAAACTCGATGACTTCAAACCTTATATTTTCAAAACGACTGATCTCGGCAAGACCTGGACCTCCATCGTCAATGGAATCCCTGACGGCGCTTTCGTGCATGCGGTGCGCGAGGATCCGAAAAAGAAAGAACTCCTTTACGCGGGCACCGAGCTTGGCGTTTACGTTTCGTTTGACTCCGGCGCGCGCTGGCAACCGCTGCAGTTAAATCTGCCGCGATCACCGATTCATGATCTGGTCGTCAAAGACGATGATCTGGTCGTGGCGACTCATGGTCGATCGTTTTGGGTGTTGGACAATATCACGCCGCTTCGGCAGTTGGGCGCGCAATCGGCGAACTCGGATTTCATTCTTTATCAACCGGAAACCGCTTTGCGTTTACATTACCCGGAGGAATTCGATCGGCGCCAACCGGTCGGCGACAATCCGCCGGCGGGCGCGATGATCGATTATTATTTCAAGACCGCACCGAAAGACGAGGTGACGATGGATATTTTGGACGCGCAAGGAAAGGTCGTTCGGCATTTGTCGAGCAAAGAGAAAAAAGAAGGCGAGCAACCACCGGAATGGCCGGACCGCGTCGAGCGCGTCAAAACAATTCCAGCGAATGAAGGAATGAACCGGTTCGCTTGGGATTTGCGTTACAACGATCCGATCCAAACGCCGGGGGCGTTCTACGGCGGAACGGGTCCGAAAGGTCCGCTTGCTTTGCCGGGCGATTATCAGGTGAAACTGACGGTTGCGGGGAAATCGCAGACAGCGTCGCTGAAAGTAGTGATCGATCCGCGCACGAAAGGCTCGGAACCAGCGCTGCAAAAGCAATTCGCGCTCGCAACACAAGTGAACGATCGCATTTCGCAGTTGCACCAGGCAATCAACGAGGTTCGTGAGGTCAAAGGGCAGATCAAAAATCTCCACACGCGATTTGGAGACGACGAAAAACTGAAACCAGCGCTCGCGGCCGCGGACGATCTCGATCACAAAATGTCGGACGTCGAAAAGGAACTGATTCAAGTAAACATGAAAGGCTCGGAAGGTAATCTCGCGTTCCCGAGCATGTTGAATGAGCGCTTTGATTCTTTCAGCCATTTCATTGACAGCGGCGACTCGACCGACAAACAGGCGAATTTTCCGGCACTGATTATCACGCCACCTAAGACGGAGTTGCCGAAGGAAACGAAGTCTTCTTAATTTTTGTCGACGCTGTATTTGCCCGGGCCGATGAAAAGGAGACTTACCAACAAGATCGACACCTCGAATGCCGGCAGCCGGACGAGAAATTCGCCGCGGGTATGCCAGACCGCGACCAGGTGAACGAGCGTGACGGCGAGCGCAAACAGGACTCCGATCCGGAAAAATAAACCGAGAATCGTCAGCACAGCGCCGGCGCAGCCGACAACCGCGCCGACGAATCCCCAAAACTTGTAGTGCGAATGAAAATCGAGATGGCGCATGGCCGAGCCGAAATGCTCCCAGCTCCCTGGCCGCTCCACAAAATCGGTGCGATTAGAATGATGAATATCAAACCGAGACTCGCACGAATTAGAAGCAACCCAGTCTCGCGGTATTTGCTGAGAAATTGCAATGCAGCCATCGGCGCGAACTGTGATTGAGTCGCACGCGAATTTCAATTCAGACCGGTTTTGTCATTCCGACCGAAGTGGAGGAATCTCTTACTATTTCTTTCACCTTCTCGTGTGCTCAGAAATAGCTAGAGATGTCTCGACTCCGCTCGACATGACAACATGACGAAGATCGATAAGGCAGTTTTGCTCGCGGCGGGTCGCGGCACGCGGATGCGCGAACTGACCGCCGATTTGCCGAAGCCAATGATCGAAGTCCGCGGCAAACCGGTTCTGCAACATATCGTTGAAGGTTTGCGCGATGCCGGTGTTCGGAGGTTTCTAATTATCATCGGCTACCGCGCTGAGGCCGTGCAGAATTTTTTCGGCGACGGGTCGCGCTATAAGATCGACATCCAATACGCGACGCAGGTCACGCAAGACGGGACCGGGCGCGTTGTCGATCTTTCCCGAAATTTCGTGGGCGATTCTTCATTTGTTCTCGCTTACGGAGATATTCTGGTCGATCCCGCGAATTACAAACGCATGGTCGATCTTGCGGACGATGTTGAAGCGCTGATCAGCGTGACGCGCGGGGAGGACGTTAGCAAAGGCGGCGCGGTTTTTCTGAACGAGCGAATGGAGCTTATCGATCTTCGCGAGAAATCAAAACCGGGTGAAGCGACAAGTCCGTGGTACAACGCCGGTCTTTATGCTTTTCGCCCGAGCATTTTTGATTTCACTGCAAGATTGAAACCATCACCGCGCGGCGAATACGAACTGACAGACGCGATTCGCGAACTCGCGCAGTCGGGAAAAAAAGTGAAGGCGCTCGAGCTCACCGGCGAATGGGCCGATGTGCGCGACCCGGAAATTCTCGCGCGATTAAACGCGCCGAA
>WNFY01002122.1_pt1 | contig 21153 bp, 19 predicted proteins | sample 5400091 | NCBI WGS metagenome assembly WNFY01 (sample SAMN13153364, study PRJNA577476) | soil metagenome | isolation source: 60 cm soil or saprolite under grassland replicate 1 | place: USA:California | collected 2016-06-15
AGAATTCGACCCAAATTTTGGGCATTTCAAGAGAAATACCCAGATGTTGGGTCTAATCCGGCTTGCGTTTGGGATTTGGGAGGACAAAATCGATGTCATGTCAGGGAGCGTAGGGAGAATGCCGCGAGCCGGCAAACCAAAACTGCTCGATCAGGTGCGGGACGTCATCCGCCGTAAACATTACAGTATTCGCACCGAGCAGGCTTACATCGACTGGATCAAGCGATTCATCATCTACCACGGCAAACGGCACCCTAGAGAAATGGCTGAAGAGGAAGTTGCCGAATTTCTGACTCATCTGGCACGCGATCTCAACGTCGCAGCTTCAACCCAGAATCAGGCGTTGAGCGCGCTGCTTTTTCTCTACAAAGAGGTGCTCCGGCATGAGATCGGCTGGCTGGAAAAAGTAGAGCGGGCTAAAAAACCGCCAAAGCTGCCGGTGGTTTTGTCGCGGGGCGAGGTAAAACAAATTTTCGCACACCTTCACGGCGTGTCCAAACTGATGGCGGGATTGCTCTATGGTAGCGGACTGCGCTTGATGGAATGCGTTCGGCTACGGGTGAAAGACATTGATTTTGCGCTGGCACAAATCACCGTGCGTGACGCGAAAGGCGGGAAGGACCGCATCACCATGCTGCCGTTGAATCTGAGTGAACCGCTGCGCCGTCATTTGGTGCGAGTCAAAGCACAGCACGAGCAGGATCTTGAAGACGGGTTCGGCAGCGTGCACCTTCCGTTCGCCTTCGCGCGGAAGTCTCCGAACGCAGCGCGAGAGTGGGCGTGGCAATATGTTTTTCCTTCGTGCCGTCTCTCCATCGATCCGCGGACTGATCGGAAACAGCGGCACCATAGCGCCGAAGGAATATTGCAAAGCGCGCTGAAACGAGCCGTGGATGCGGCAGGCATCGTGAAGCGCGCCAACTGCCACAGTTTGCGGCACTCCTTTGCCACACATTTGCTTTCGAAGGGCTACGACATTCGAACGGTGCAGGAGTTGTTGGGTCACAAAGACGTTTCGACGACCATGATTTATACCCATGTGCTCAATAGACCGGGAATTGGCGTGAAGAGTCCGCTGGACTGATGCATGGCGCGCGATAATCAATGGCCGCGGTTGCCGCCCGCGGCCACAGCGAGCGAGATGTGGTTGCGCCCTAGACTTTTTGCGCGGCTTCCTTCTTCGGCTGGCGTTTTATCAGCGTGATTTGCTTGATGCGCGCAGAATCGGATGGGCTCCAGGTGGCGACCTCGGGATCGTCTTTGAAAGCATTGTGAACGAGGCGTCGCTCGTAGGAATTCATCGGCTCAAGCTGAAGCGAACGACCCGTGATTCGCACGCGCTCAGCCAGCTCACGCACGCGCTGCACAATTCGATCTTCGCGCATGGAGCGATAATGTTCGCAATCGACAATGACTTTTTCAGCGTCGTTGTCTTTGGATTGCAGCAGCCGGTTAAGCAAGAACTGGATGGCTTCAAGCGTCTCGCCATTACGCCCGATCAGACGCCGGCTTTCCTCGGTGTAAATCTGCAGCGTCGGATTGCCACCTTCGTTGGTGGTTTCCTCGATTTGCACAACGAAGCCGAGATAACCAAGCATCGTGTCGAGCAGATCTTTCGGCGTCATCATCGCTTTCGTTTTCCGGCAGGCGCAACTTTCTCAAGCGTCGGCATGGGTTGTCGCTTGTTCTGATAAAATTGCAAAATACTGAACAGGTTTTGTGCAGTGTAATACAATGCCAAAGCTGCGGCAAAATTGTAGCAGATAAATAGAAAGATCAGAGGCATGAACATGGCGATGCGCCGCTGCGTTGGGTCGCCCGTCTTTGGCGTCATCGCCATAAGCCAAATCTGTGTCGCAGCCATGCACAGCGGAATGATATTGATCGGCCAACCGAGTATTGGCAAATGCGCCACTGTATCCGGCTGGGAAAGGTCTTTTACCCACAGAAATTTCGCGTTTCGCAATTCCACTGCCTGACCAAGCATTTTGAAAAGGCCGAAGAAGATCGGGATTTGAATCATCATTGGTAAACAGCCGCCGACCGGGTTAATGCCGTACTGTTTGTAGAGCTTCATCACCTCCTGATTCACCCGAGTCGGATCGTCTTTGTATTTTTCGCGCAGCTCCTGCATTTTTGGCGACAGCGCAGCCATCTGACGCATAGAGCGGTTGGCTTTGTTTTGGATCGGCCAAAGCGTCAGTTTGATGATCGTGGTAAGCGCCAGAATCGCGAGGCCGTAGTCGTGCAGCCAACTGTTCAGCAGGTTCATGAAATTGAGCAGAAACTGGCACACGATCTTGAACATCCCGAAGTCCATGACCTCGGCCTCGTTGTGCGAAAGCTGTGCGAGCCGATGATAAAGTTTCGGGCCGGCGTAAATTTCGAAACGCGCGCTGGATGTTTGTCCGGCCTGCAACTGAAATCCGGGCATCCCAAGCGCACCCTCAATGGCCTGCAGCTTTTGGTCCGGCGAGCGTTCGACATCGAAACGCCGTCCCCACGCACCCGTAGCTTTCGCAGTGAGCGGCGCCATTAGCGTGGTGAAAAACTGATTGCTCACCGCAACCCATTCGGCGCCGGCGATATTTTCCTGATAATAAGGCCGGGCAGCGCGCTGTCCCACGCCGAGAAAACCGCCACTGCTTCCGAACCAACCGACGTCAATTCCTTTCGCTCTTCCGTTAATGCACCACACCAGACGCGTGTACGAAGGATAATCCTTGGGATGAATCGGGGCGGCCGAACCGAGCGCCACAAAATAACCACCGCTTTGATATGGCTTGTCCCCGCGGTTCTCGAGATCAACGTCCATCCCGATCACGTAGTTGTCTTTGTTCTCTGGAGATTTCTCGAAAAAGAATTTTTTCCGGATAACGATTTGCTCGGCGGTCGTGCGCTCAAATTGCACAACCGAATCCGATTGTGCAGATCCAGTAAACTCTTCGAGCGTTGGAGTGGACGGTTGCTCGAGGATTGCGCCGATTGGTGGGCTCTGATCCGAATTCAAAACAACGTTCTGCCCTTTTTCGGCTATTTGCTTGAGCAGGATCGCTTCCTTAATTCCGCCACCGCGATTTGTCAGTCGTAGCTCGACGTCTGAATTGCGCAGGGTTTCGATTTTTTCGGCGAAGCTCGGAGTCGGCTCGGCATTTTTCGGCGTGGCTTCCGCGGCAACAGTCGGTGCTGGTGAAGGCGCGAGAATCGCCGGAGTTGTCGACGGAAAAACTTGTCCTGGCGCAACACCCGCCGGAGCGCGTTTCGGGCCCATCTGCTTCGCCAGATAGACCTCCCAAAGCAGCAGGCCAATCACGCAAAGGGCAACGACAATCCAGGCAGTTCGATCCATAAATCGTAAATCCCGCTCGCAGTCTATTCAGCGCGGTTGGGGCCGATGGTAAATGACGAACCCAGACGTTCGATCCTGGATGCCGGATTTTTCTGTGCCGGGACGGGGTCATACCCAGACCCGCCCCACGGCTGGCATCGCCCGAGGCGCTTCAATCCGAGCCAGCTTCCGTGAAGAACGCCATGCGCCTCAACCGCTTCCAGGAAATATGCCGAACAGGTCGGCGTAAACCGACAGCCGGAATTGGGACCGCACAACAAACGCAGGAACGGCGAGAGTGTACATTGATAAACGCGAATGAAAAAACGAACCAGTCCCAGCATCAAAGCAGAATAGAAGCGCGTCTTGCGAGACGCAACCATTCATGTTCCAGCTGTTGATAACTCGCGTTAGCAGCATCGGGCCTGGCAACCAGCACCATCCAACATCCCTCTGGCAGAGCGTGCTGGTGTTGACGCACAATTTCCCGCAGACGGCGCCGAACACGATTACGAACAACTGCGCCTCCCACGCGACGCGAAGTGACGACTCCAACGCGCCACGGGCCAGAATTGTCCATTGGCGCCACATTGAGCATTAACAATTTGCCGCGTCGCGTAACGCCGTCTCGTTTCACGCGCTCATATTCTGACGCCCGTGTCAGGCGCCGGGTTTTTGGAAATGAAAACGAATTTGCTGACGCCATGTCGTTGCCGAAGTCGCCACTGAATGCACAGCAGATCATGCTCGCTCATGCCGCAACCGTACAACAGAAGTCTTCCCCCGGGTGTGCCGGGTGAAGACTTCGCAAGAAGAGAAGACGCCTGGAAATCTACGAGCCCGGCGGTGACTCAGCTGGCGATTCAGTGGTTTCAGCTGGCGATTCAGTGGTTTCAGCTGGCGATTCAGTGGTTCCAGCTGGCGATTCAGTGGTTGCAGCGGGAGATTCAGTGGTTGCATCGGGACTGGTGACTGCAGTCGCTGCGGGCGGACTTGTGGGGGCTGGAGTTGCCGCCGGTTCGGTTGTCTCGGTCTTTTGCTCGCACGCCGCAAGGAGCGCGGCACTGGCCAGAATGCAGATGTATTTTTTCATAATGCTAGTTCGGAACGGCACATTGCTTTAATTGAATAAATGGAGCAAGGCAGTTTTTCGGCGCTTCGCAATTCTTTTTGGGCGAGGTGCTTGATAAGCATCCCTTAAAGCGGAGGCTCGTAGTTGAGGCCATGCGCTTCGGCTACGGCCTGACAAGTCAGCCGCCCGTCCCGGGTGTTGATGCCACCAGTTAGTGCGGGCTGTTTTTTGCACGCGCCGTCGAGGCCGAAGTCGGCAAGCAATTCGACGTACCGGTAGGTCACGTTCGTAAGGGCCTGCGTAGCAGTGCGCGCGTACGCTGCGGGCATGTTTGCGACGCAATAATGGGTAACCCCTTCCTCGACGTAAACTGGATCAAGATGGGTGGTGGGTCGCGATGTCTCCGCGCAGCCGCCCTGATCAATGGAGATATCGACCAGGACACTGCCGCGCTTCATCTTCCGCAGCATCGCGCGCGTGATGAGCTTCGGCGCCTTCGCGCCGGGCAAGAGCACAGCACCGATGAGCAGATCGCACTCTGCCATCAGATCGTTCAGATTCGCCTCGTTTGAATAAAGAGTGTGCACGTTGGCCATCGCGATATCGAGAAAGCGCAAGCGTTCGACGTCGATATCGAGAATTGTCACGTCCGCGCCCAGACCCTTTGCCATGCGCAACGCATTCACGCCCGAAGTACCACCTCCGATAATAACTACACTGCCGGGTAAAACTCCCGGCACACCCCCGAGCAAAACGCCGCTACCACCATTGTATTTGGCCAGAAAATTGGCGCCCATCACCGCCGACATTCGACCAGCGATCTCGCTCATCGGTTCCAACAGCGGCAAACGGTGATCCACTTGAATCGTCTCATAAGCGACGCCCGTCACACCGGATTTCAGCAACGCTTCGGTGAGAGGCTTACTCGCAGCCAAATGCAAATACGTGAAAAGAATTTGGCCCTTGCGCAAAAGTGGGAACTCCGCCTCGCGAGGCTCCTTGACTTTCACAATCATATCCGCGCGCGCGAAAACCTCTTTTGCTTGATCGACAATTTCTGCGCCGGCTTTGACGTATTCTTCGTCTGGATAACCGGAGCCTAGGCCGGCATTTTTTTCCACCAGCACGGAATGACCCCGCCGGGTGAGCTGGTTCGTGGCCGAAGGCAACAGCGCGACGCGTTGCTCCTGTTCCTTAATTTCTTTCGGGATGCCGATGATCATGTGAGCAAAGTGAGAAGTGATTAGTGATTAGTGAGAAATAGGAATCAAGCCAAATTGCTCCTCATTTCTCACGCCTCACTAATTTAAGGACGGATCGTCCGGCGCTGCGGCGAGCATTTTATACCATGGCCCCAGGCTGCGCATGATGTCGAACCAGAGGTTTGGCAGCCGATCAAACTTGAGCAGCGAAGGATTTGCTTTTTGAAGCAGCCAGGCTTTCTGCTTGACCTCGCTCTCAAGCTGCCCTGCTCCCCAGCCCGCATAGCCCACAAACGCGCAAATCAAGTTCTTCTCTCCGGCTGCGGTGCTGGTGTGTTCCAAAACAACGTTGTGACTGAGCTTGAATCCGTGGCCCTTCTTCCATTCGAACGCCGCAAACATTAATTGATTTTTTCCAACCGGGCCGCCAAGGAATACGGGGACCCCTGCGAGGCCTGCCGGTGGCGTGTCGGTCACCAGATCGGCCACTTGTCTGTCGAGGGGCCGATTGATAATTACACCCAAGGCGCCTTCGTTCGGGTCATGCTCGGAAATGAAAAGCACGGTCCGCCGGAAATTCGGATCGAGCATACTCGGATGAGCGACCAGCAATGAACCGGCAAGACTGCGCGAGGACGCTTCGTCATCCAAGTTACGCATGTAAAACTAGAAGCTGCGAGTCGCACTCTTGCAACCTCAGCCTCGCTTGCGCTGTCTCCGTCGCCACACGTCCCGCTGTCCCGACTTGCTCGGTGATTAAGGTCTCATTTTGCTGCGCCGTAATACTGGCAAAAAAAGCGCATAAAATTTTTTTCTATAAAAGTTGTTGCCATTGCCTTGAAGCTCGTTTAGTAGCCTCAAAGTTTTCAAGATTGTTCTGGGGGGAACAGCCGCCCTTCACACTCTATCGGGTGTGGGGGGCGGTAATTTTTTGGCCATAAATGACGAAGTCCTGATTGAATTCGAAATCGGAATATCGAATTCGATTCGTCATTCAGTATTTGTGCTTCGTCATTAATTCGACATTCGTCATTCGTGCTTCGTCATTCCCAATCAAATTTGGCGCGGATCTCCTGGCCGCTCGCCTTCACGCTGATCGGGTTGATTGTTGCGATAGTGACCGTCGTCATATTCCTGCGCATGGAGAGCTGGCCGACGCGCACAGCACAGCAAGGTAGTGCCGAGCTCGAGAAGTTGGGTAAGGATCTTCGGGCTGCTTTCGTCGACATCGCGCACTTGCAGCCGCGTGTCACCATCAACGATCGCGTCTACATGGAACAGACCACGCCAGTGAGCGAGTTGGTCGTTCTATCAAGACGGATCGAAGTCGAACATGAATTGCTTCATACATGGGTAGGCAGCTCGAAGCGCATAAAACTACATGGAACGTTCATCGCCAAAGCGGGCTTCGATTTGCAGCAGAACCTCTCGATCGACATTCGGCCCAATGAAATTGTCGTTCGGCTCCCACATGCTCAAATTCTGGGCGTCGAGCAGGAGCAGGTGGACGTTCTCGCATTTGAAAACGGTTTGTGGAACCGAATTTCCGGACAGGATCTTCAAGCCGAATTGTCGTCCTTGCCTCAACTTGCCTGGAAAAAAGCAACAGAAACCGGATTGCCCGCAGAAGCCGAGCGGTCGTTGCAGCGACAACTCAAGGAACGAATTCATCCGCCGCAGCCATTGCATCTAATTTTCGGCAACGGGGAAAAACATGAACCGTGAACGCAGCGTGATAAAAGGTCGCTTGTTTCAGGTCAGCTTGCTCATCGTGCTGCTGGCGCTCTTCGCGGTTGTGCTTGCGCCATTTACCGTTTCGCATTGCGTTCGCTTATGGGTCTGGTGGGCCGTCCGGCAGGAAGGATTCATTGTTAACATCGACAAAATAGATACGCCGTTTCTGCGCCCAGTTCTGATTCGGCAGATTCACCTGAAAACAAAGCGTGAAGACGCGCTTCGCGTCGATTTAACCGCCACGGATGTCAGTGTGGGTTTGAATTTCAGGCATGTTCTTCTGCACATGCCCGGCCGCATCATTCACAATCTTTCGATTCGGGAATTGCATGTAGAGCTACACCGCACAAACCCAAACTTGCGAGCGCTTAGCCGTCGCGGCTGGGCGACGCTGCAGCGATTGCTGCCGGAAAATTTGAGCATTGCGAAGTCAGAGATGCGCGTCGAGAACGGCCCAACCCTGGTTCTGTTGCGAGGCGGAAGTCTGTCCACGAGCGAGACTGAAGCAGGCCGGTTCAACGCTGCCGAAGTCATGGTTGCGTCCCCCTGGTTGCGGCAAACTTTCTCGCAATTGCGCGGCGCAACTCACTGGGAAACCAACCGTCTGACGGTCGGCGGACTAACTTTGAGTCGCGGTCTTGATATGCAATCGGGCACAGCAGACTTCTCGCGCCTGGGCAAGCAACGTTTGGGGCTGCAGTTCGAGCTTGACGCGTTCGGTGGAAAAATCCGCGGGAACATCTCGCACGAATGGCGTTCACAGCATTTCAACTGGAAAATTGCAGGCGGAGCCAGCGACATTTCTCTGGCGCAAACCTCGGACGCATTCGGGTTCGCTGATCGCGTTGACGGGTTGCTTCACGCCGCAAACTTCACTTTTCGTGGAAATCTCGCCGAGCCCGATCGCGTAACTGCGTCGCTCTGGGGTGAATTGACAGGGCTTACCTGGCGCAATCGCACAGCGGAAGCAATCATGCTCGGCGCGGCCGTTTACAGTCGCAAGATTCAGCTTCAACAGCTTTATATTCGACAAAGGAATAACCAATTTACTTTAAGCGGCGAGGCCGCGTTCCCGGCAAACGCGTCCGGCTGGCTTACCCCGGATTTTCGCGGCAATATTTCTGCATCGATCAATCAGCTTGGCGATTTCGTTGCTCTGTTTGGCGCAAGCCCCGACGATTTTGCCGGAAAAATCACCATCGAGGGAGCAATGGACACTCGCGACCGCAAATTTGGCGGACATCTCGAAGTTGAGGGCGCCTCCCTCACCTTCTTCAAAACTGGTATCGATACGCTGGCAGCGAAGCTGAATCTGAGGACAACCGAGTTGGAGCTCGAACAATTGGAAATCAAACGCAAGAACGACTCGCTCAGCGGGCGAGGCAAAATCGACATGTCCCGCGAGCACGACTACTCGGGAACGTTCGAGGCCCAAGCCGAGAATCTGCTCGATTATTTTTCCAGCCTTCGTGGATCAGCCGGAAAAAGCGCAAACCGGATTCCGGTAGACGTTCAGGCGACCATCACCTCCAGCAACTGGGATGCACGCGGCGTCATGCGCGTGCCAGATTCAAGCGCGATTAGTTTTACAGCCAATTTTCCGTTGCGCATTGGAACAGATTGGAACGCTTTCCAGTTAGCTCCGCTCAACTTTACTTTCGATTTTCCGTCAGTCTTTCTCGCAAAAGCGCCTCAGCTTTTTCATCCTGCAATCTTCCGAGACGGCATTCTAAGCGGCAGCATTTCCGTGTCCGAAACATTGCAACACCCACGGATCGTTGGCGACGTGCAGCTTGTGAACGGAAAGTTATCAGGTGACGGCTGGATTCCTTTCAATTTTGTTGAAGCGAGCGGCCGCATTGCTTTCACAGGAAATCGCGCATCAGTGGAGTTTCTTAACGTCGCGAGTAAGGAAGCGGATCTTTCACTGCGTGGCGAAATTGATTTTGACGAGATCAACAATGTGACCGTCAGAATTGACGGAGCGACACCGATCTTCGATCTAACATCCCAGCAGGTCGATTGCGTGAACAAGATCAAAATTGCGCCAACTGTCTTGACCCTCGCGCCTGCGGTAACGGCGTTCGAATTTTGCGGTGGACTTTTCCAGCCCAACTGGAGGATTAGCGTGCACGAAAGCACCGGTCTTGGGTCATCGGCGACGTCAGACCCGGACGGTGTTGCTCGCAACTTTCCGCTCTGTCTCGGCGCGAGTCCGGAAGAAAAAACACTCCTCCTCGGTGCATTTCCTCGCCCCGAAACTGGTGAAGAATCCTCGCGTCCAAAACAACGAGAGAAGCGCGAGTAGCGGACTTAAATTAGCGCACGAGCCAGCGGGAAAGCTTTTCTTCCAAGTCCGGGGTAAGATTTACGCGAAAATCGGCACCCGCATCCAGACGCAACGAATTGCCGTTTGCGCGGTCAAACAACAATTGAACCGGACGCGGGCCGGGTGACCTGACCAGAAGCTCGCGTACTTCCCGAAGCTCATCGCCCGTCGCAGCGGCAGAAAACTGGAGGCGCACCGCGGGTTCATAGCGTGCGTCGGTCGAGTCTTCATTCGCTCCATTTGGTTTCCTGGGCGTAAGCAATCGGATTTCCAGAGCCGTCGCGCGAAGAATTTCCTCGCGTTTGTCCAACGTTCCTTTTACTTCAACAACGCGTCCCGCGGCGAGCGCATCCGACACTTTAAGATAAACCTCATTCCACACGACCACCTCGAGAACCATTGTCAGGTCTTCGAGCCAAACAACCGCGAATGGTTTACCCTCTTTTCTGGTAAACTTCTTTTCGACGTTCACAATCGCTCCAGCGATCCTGAATGATGCGCGATCGTCGAGCTCGCTTAATGAGGCAATCGACCGGTAATTTTTCACTGCAAACAGATCCACGTATGCATCGAGGGGATGTCCGCTGACGTAAAAACCGAGAAGCTCTTTCTCGTACGACAGCTTTTCATGGTCGCTCCAACGAGCAGTGAGTCTCTTTCTCGATGTTGTCGACGCAGTTGCCTCATCAAACAGCGAAACCTGACCAGCCAACCGGTCCCTCTGCGCTGCAATGGACGCGCTCATTGCATCATCAATACGGGCAAATAGTTCGGCGCGGTCCTGGCCAAGAAAATCAAATGCGCCGGACTTAACCAGGCTTTCCAGCATTTTTCGATTGGCAACGCGAGAGTCCAGCCGTGCGCAGAAATCTTCTAGTGAAACAAAGCCGCCTCGCTGTCCACGCTCGCGAATTACTGCTTCCATGGCGATTTCGCCGACGTGTTTGATCGCAGCAAGCCCGTAACGAATGGCGGGCAATGTGGGAGCGGCGTCAGTGCCGCGATCATCGGGACGCTGAGGTCCCTCCCACATTTCAGGCATAAATTTCAGACCGCTCTTGTTAATATCCGGTGGCAGAATGGAAATGCCCATCCGTTTGCATTCACCTACGAAAACCGAAATTTTTTCCGTGTTATTGATTTCATTGCTTAGCAGACCCGCCATGAATTCCACCGGGTAATGCGCCTTGAGATAGGCCGTTTGATAACTGATTACGCCATAGGCCGCGCTGTGGCTCTTGTTGAATCCGTAACCGGCGAACTTTTCCAGCAAATCGAAAATGGCGTTCGCCTTTTTCTCCGGGATTTTGTTTGTGCGCGCACAGCCTTCGATGAAATTCTTTCTCTCCTTCGCCATCTTCTCCTTGTCTTTCTTACCCATGGCGCGTCGGAGAAGATCGGCCTGCGCGAGTGAGTAGCCGGCAAGTTTGCTCGCCGCAGCCATCACCTGTTCCTGGTAAATCATTACGCCGTACGTATCTGCGCAGATGCTTTCCAGCAGCGGATGCAGATATTTGATCGGCGTGACCCCCTTTTTTGCTTTCACATATTCCGGGATCAGCTCCATCGGGCCCGGCCGATAAAGGGCGATCAAGGCAATGATGTCGTCGAGCTTCTTCACATCGAACTGCTTCGATAGACCGGTCATCCCGCCGGATTCCATCTGAAAAAGGCCAATGGTTTCACCACGGTTGTAGAGGGAGAACGCGGAGCCATCATCGAGCGGAATATTTTTGAGTGAAAAGTTCGGCTCGCGCTTGTGAATCAGGGCCAGCGTGTCTTCGATTACGGTCAGCGTTTTCAACCCAAGGAAATCCATTTTCAGCAGGCCAAGCTCATTGAGCGGCCCCATTGGGTACTGGCTGATCACATCGTTGCCTTTCACGTCGCGACAAAGCGGGATGTAATCAGACAAGTCGCGATCTGCGATCACCACGCCAGCGGCGTGTACTCCCGCGTTGCGCGACAAACCTTCGAGAACTTTGGCATGATCGAAAAGCTGCCGGGTTGCCGGCTCAGTGGCGACCGCTCGTTTCAGTTCCGGATTTCTTTCCACGGCTGTGTCGAGCGTGATGTTCAATTCGTTTGGAATCATCTTCGCTATGCGATCGGCGTCGCGATAGCTCCACCCCATCACTCGCCCGACGTCCCGCACCACGCTTTTCGCCTTGAGTTTGCCAAAAGTAATGATCTGTGCGACGCGACGTTCACCGTACTTTTGCCGAACATAGTCGAGAACTTCGCCGCGGCGCGCTTCGCAAAAATCGACATCAATATCGGGCGGAGAAACACGGTCCGGATTCAAAAATCGCTCGAAAATGAGGCCGTACTGGAGCGGGTCGATATCCGTAATTCCGAGAACGTAGGCGACCATCGAACCTGCAGCCGAGCCGCGTCCGGGCCCGACAGGAATGCCTCTCTCCTTCGCGAAATGGATGAAGTCCCAAACAATGAGCAAATAACTGACGAATCCAGTCTTCTCCAGAACGTCCAGCTCATAATCGAGCCGCCGGATCAACTCCGCATCGCTCGCGGCACGTTCACCGTAGCGTTGCCGCAACCCGCTATAACAAAGCTCGCGCAAATAACCTTCGCGTGTTTTGCCGGCAGGGACGGGATACTCCGGGTATTTTGAACCTCCAAATTCAAGCTCGAGATGGCAACGTTCGCCAATTTCAAGCGTATTCTGAATCGCCTGCGGAAAATCGCGGAACACCATGCGCATTTCATCCGGTGATTTGAAATACAACTCCGGGACATAGCGCATGCGAGTTTCATCCTGCACCATCTTACCCGTGCCGATGCAAAGCATCACGTCGTGTGCCTCGTGATCGGTCCGGCGCAAAAAATGCACATCATTTGCCGCAACCAAACCGACGCCAAGATCTCGCGCGATGTGCGGTAACACACCATTGCATTTGCGCTGCTCCTCCATTCCATGGTCGTGCAGTTCGATGAAAAAGTTTTGCGCCCCGAGAATGTCTCGATAATCGGCGGCACTCTGTTTTGCTTTTTCAGTGTTGTTTGCCTGAATCGCGCTGTTGATTTCCCCCGCGAGACAACCGCTCAATCCAATCAAACCGGCGGACCGCTCTGCGAGCAGCTCTTTATCGATTCTCGGCGCGTAATGAAACCCATCCAGATGCGCTGTGGTTACAAGTTTGATGAGGTTTCGGTAGCCGGTCTCGTTCTGAGCCAACAGAGTGATGTGGTACGCCGAATTGCGCCGCGATGCCGGACGATCCTTGTGCGATCCTGGAGCAATGTAGGCTTCGCAACCAATGATCGGTTTCACCCCGGCGTTATGCGCTTCCTGGTAAAATTCAATCGCGCCAAACAAATTGCCGTGATCCGTGATTGCTACGGCAGGCATTTTGAATTCAGCGGCCTTTTTCATCAGCTCTTTCATCCGGATACTTCCATCCAGCAGCGAGTATTCAGTGTGCAGATGAAGGTGAACGAAAGAGTCGCGAGACATCAGTTTTCCAGTATAAGCGCCAAAGAAAAAGTTTGGCAAATTCGCCCGGCATAACAACGCGAACTAAAACGAGGAAAGTGGGAAAGTTTGTGCATTGCCCGCGGTTCTCGCCTCTCCCATTGCACAAGGAGAAAGGACTAAGGGCAGGGGTTGCGTCCACTACGCACAGTTGCTCGGAGCGAACCTCATCCTCCCCAACCGCGGGCAGAGTGTCTTTTGGTAGGGCGCGTCACTCCGTGCGCGCTGCTTCTTCGGCGTGCAGAGGACTGCCCGCCCGACCAGGTTCAGTGCTTCGTTCCAGGTAAACACGGTCAGAATCAACCGGTAACTGCCCCATCCATCGGGCAAAAAAATTCGTGATTGCATTCGCATCGCGCCATTGCTAAGAGAGCGCGTGCTGCGCGTAGCTTTGAATTGCAAGGCACCGCGCGATGCTGAATTTACTCTGACATGAAAAAACTGGAAGCCATCATCAAGCCGTTCAAGCTCGAAGAGGTCAAAGAGGCGCTCGCCGAGCTTGGGATTGAAGGGATGACTGTCACCGAGGTCAAAGGGTTCGGCCGCCAAAAAGGACACACCGAAATCTACCGCGGGAGCGAATACACGGTGGATTTTCTGCCGAAAGTGAAAGTGGAAGTGGTAATGGCGGACGACATGGTGGAAAGAGCCGTCAATGTGGTGGTCGCCGCGGCCAAGACCGGGAAAATTGGAGATGGAAAAGTGTTCGTTCTCCCGGTGGAACACGCGGTGCGCATCCGAACGGAAGAGATTGGCGAAAAAGCAGTGTGATGCAGAAGTTGAGAGTTGATGGTTGAGGGAACTGTCAGACTCGTGCGCAACTATCAATGCGAGACGCGAGACGGCGTGAATTGTTTTTGAACTGAGATTTTTTATTTTCTCTCAACTCTCAACTACCAACTAACCTCCTGAATATGGCCAAAGACAAAACTCCATCCGACATCAGCAAAATGATCAAAGACAACGACGTGAAGTTGATCGACTTCAAGTTCACGGATTTGCTCGGCACCTGGCAGCATTTCACGACTACGCTCACCGAATACAATGAAGAAATCTTCACCGATGGGCTCGGCTTTGACGGATCGAGCATTCGCGGTTGGCGCGTGATCAACGCCTCGGACATGCTTGTCATTCCGGACGCGGCGACCGCATGGATCGATGTCTTCAATGCCGAACCGACGCTGAGTCTCATTTGCACCATCGTCGATCCGATCACCCGCGAGCCGTACGATCGCGACCCGCGCGGTGTCGCCGAGAAAGCGGAGGCTTATCTGAAATCGACTGGCATCGCAGACACGGCATTCTTCGGGCCGGAAGCGGAATTTTTTATTTTCGACGATGTGCGCTTTGCGAATAGCGGCAACGCGTCGTCATACATGGTCGATAGCGCCGAGGGACATTGGAACAGCGCCCGCGAGGAATTTCCAAATCTCGGTTACAAGATTCGGCCGAAGGAAGGTTACTTTCCGGTCTCGCCAATGGACAGTCTGCAAGACATTCGCAACGAAATGTGCCTCGAACTGGAGAAAGCAGGCGTGGCGATTGAGCGCCAACATCACGAAGTCGCGACCGCCGGACAGGCCGAGATCGACATCCGGTTCGCGCCGCTCAAACGCATGGCGGACAACATGCAGTATTACAAATATATCCTGCGCAATGTCGCCAAACGGCACAACAAAACGGTGACGTTCATGCCGAAACCGATCTTCGCCGACAATGGGTCGGGCATGCACACGCACATGTCACTTTGGAATGCCGAAAAGCCGCTTTTTGCAGGGAACGGTTACGCCGGCCTCAGTGACACCGCGCTCTTTTTCATCGGCGGGATTTTGAAGCATGCGCCTGCGCTCACTTGCCTGACGAATCCAACGACGAACAGCTACAAGCGACTCGTCCCCGGGTTCGAAGCGCCGGTCAATCTCGCCTACTCCGCTCGCAATCGCTCCGCCGCCATTCGAATTCCGACCTATTCGCCAAGCCCGAAAGCAAAGCGCATCGAATTCCGTACACCGGACGCCGCTGCAAATCCCTATCTTGCCTTCTCGGCCATGCTTCTCGCTGGTCTCGATGGAATCCAAAACCGCATGGATCCCGGCGATCCCCTCGACAAAAACCTGTACGAACTGCCGCCCGAAGAACTTGCGCAGGTCGCCAGCGTCCCCGACTCACTTCGCGGCGCAATCGAAGCGCTGCAAGCCGATCACTCCTTCCTGTTGCGCGGCGATGTCTTCAATGAAGACTTCATCGCCAACTGGATCGACATGAAACAAAAAGAATACGACGCGCTGCGCTTGCGACCCCATCCTTACGAGTTCGCAATGTACTACGACGTGTAACCGGACGGCGCGACCGCTGGACGTGCCGGTTACATGGTTCGCTTGGGCCAAAACGACAGGCCGAATTATACGAAGAAATGTTCGCCCTTAGTTACGAAGTTTCGGCTTGTCACTCCACAGCGGGATATTGTGATTGATAATCCGCGCGTGAACGGCTCGGTTCCACCTTGGATCTCCATAGCGGGGCTTTCGTGAAAAGGCATCACTGCCCGACTCCGTGTCGGTAGGCTGCCACTGAGAACGAAGGGCCGGCGATGAGCCGGCCTTTTTTTTAAACAAGTGGCTGCGATTTGTTCTTGACAGGCTATAAGCGTTTTTCCTACGCACTTATGCGTATTTAATCAGGCCTATGTATCGTCGAATCGCGTCAACCACGCTTCTGCTGCTAGCGACAAGTGTTTTCGCAGCTTCGCCGCAGGATTTCGGCGCTGCGGCGGTCGAATCAGCTAAAAAGGCCAAAACTACTGTCGGCGGCGAGTACGGTGTTAAGTTCATGCGAAGCATTGCGAACTCAGTTGCGCCAGCCATCGGCGCTTGCGAGGGCGGCGATTTCGCAACCGGATCCAGATACGAAGCGGTTTTCATTGTTTCTGCTTCTGGCCGCCTCGAGCGTGTGGTACAGGGACGAGCTAGTCCTTACGGCGAGTGTCTCAGCTCGCATCTGCGCTTGCCGGCCAGCGTCGCCAAGCCCCCGAGCGGTCATTGGCCGGTACACATTTGCGTCGTTCAAAGCCATCCAAAAGAATCCCCAAACCCATTCCGATGCTCTGGTTTTGGCCGATTTGGATGTGGCGGCGGCTTCTGTTTCCGATAATAGGTTTCGTGATCCACATCAAATTCTGATGGCGATCATGCAGGTGGCCTATTTCGTAACGCGCTGGATGAACGCGATGCCTCCAGGCTAACCAATCGATAAAGCCAACTCCGAAAGAATTCGCGAGCGGGCTGGCCCCATTTGAAATGAGTTCAGCGTGTTTGCCGCGACACCCTGCTATGGCTTATCTCTGCTCTCGTTAGGTCGCCAACCTACAAAAAAGAAAGCCAAATGAAAACACTGACAACTGTGATCGCGATCACATCGACCGCTTTCATGGTCAGCGCCAGCGAACCAGTGCCCTACATTGCCATGCCCATCGACAAGGGCTACGCCATAGATGCTCATGGCAAACGCCAAGCGAACGCCTTGTGCGCGCGTGACGTAATTTGGGCGTATGCCCCGCGATACCCCTTGCGGGCGCCGTCGAGCGACCCGGCTAGTTGGTCACGAAACTTTCGCGGTGACGGTTTGTATCGGCTCGATATTAATTTGAAAACCGGTCGAGTCAGCCAAGTTACAATAATTAAATCGACAGGTTCGTCGATTCTGGACCGAATCAGCACACGGGCATTTACCCGATGGGTTTTCGCACCCGGCAAGTGGTCAGCAATGATAATACCCACCACTGTGCGCATAAACTGGGTACCTGTTCTAATTCAGGAGCGATCACTTAACTAACAAAATGGTAGCCGATGGCGTGTGACCGAAGCGTCGCCGGTGTTAGTCCCAGCGTATTCTTTCTCATTAGATGACATGAACTCCCTCTCTCGGCGACGCAATCGGAGAAGCCAGGTAGCGATGATCGTCGGCGGATTACTGGCGGTTGCTCCTGTTTTCGGTCCGCTCGGGAAGACCTTGCATTATTTGGAGGATTTCATTGCTGAGCGGCCACAGCCGATGCGAGCCCCGGATATCTCGTTTTTCGCCGAGTTGCTGGCTCTGATCATTTGTCCTTTCGGCCTGCTTCTGCTTGTCATCTCGCTGGTGTTATTTGTGCGAAGTGGCAGGCCAAGCGCGCCGCGCGCATAAGAAACTTGTATGGATAAAGAGTTTCTCAATCCACATGATCTACCGGACTGGCGACCTGCGTTCTCACAAGTGGTAATCGTCAAGGCCGGAGGCGTTCGGACTATTTACGTTGCCGGTCAGGTCTCGGTGGACGCAGCGCGGAAGTTGGTCGGGCCGGGCGATCTTGAATCACAAGCCAAGCAAGCGTTCGGCAATTTGACGAGAGCCTTGGCTGCGGGAGGTAGTTCGACGGCGGATGTCGTGAAGATAAACATTTATGTGAAGCACTATAAGCCTTCTGACGCCGCGATCGTGAGAAGTGCATTCCAGGATGCATTCCCACACCATAAGCTGCCGGTGAGCACGTGGATTGGAGTAGAATCGCTCGCGGAAGAAGGGTTCCTCATCGAAGTTGCTGCTGTGGCGGTAGCTGAAGAGTAGACTTCACGTCCATCGGTCATATCAATAGACCATCCAGGCGAAGCAGGGAACCGCTGCACATGGGCTGAGTCGCTTTGATTTTAGCAACAGGTAGCTCGCCCGGCTGGAACTGTAGCTGCAGGCGTATCGCCTGCAAAATCGAGACGGGTGCGCTTTCCGGTTTTGCCGACTGATCTTCTTTTCATCGGGCGTTGAGATCAGATTTTTTGCGATATGCCGATTAGGATTTGGGGATGTTTACATCTGACTTTCGAATTGATCGAGCGCCAGTCCTTTCATAAAAATTGCAGTATGAGAAACACACCATTCGTATGCTGCTTCATCGTACTCAGTCTGCTTGGCTCAAACCAATTTGCCAGAGCTGCTGATGCGGATCATCCAGACCAACCAATGGTTTCCCCTGCTGACGGGATCTCGCGGTTGAAAGAAGGCAATGGCCGATTCACCGCCGGAAATCCGCAGCACCCGCACGAGTCGGTTGATGACAGAAAGTACATGGCGGCCAAGAGCTATGAAAATGCTGGCGTGATTTCCCTGGGAATCACTAGCGAGCAGGCCGCCAAACGACGCGCAGAACTGGCGAAGAGTCAGCACCCGTTTGCGATCATCCTCAGTTGTTCCGATTCGCGTGTGCCACCCGAAATCGTCTTTGATGAAGGCCTCGGAGATCTGTTCATCGTTCGAGTAGCGGGCAATGTGCTCAACGATGAAGGCCTGGGAAGCATCGAGTACGCGGTCGATATTTTGGGCGCCCGCCTGATTGTCGTGCTCGGCCATCAGAGCTGCGGTGCCGTCGACGCTGCAATGAAGACCGTCGCTGCGAAAGGCAAGGCACCGGGGCATATTCAGTCGCTGGTCACGGCGATCAAGCCCGTAGTAGATTCGACGCCCAAAGGTGATCTGGATACGATGATCAAGGCCAATGTGAAACACGTCGTGGACACTCTCCGCTCGTCCACGCCAATTCTAAAAGCTAAAGTTGATTCCGGTGATGTACAGGTAATCGGCGGCTACTACACCTTGGATACTGGCGCTGTTACTTTTCTCGAGGGGAAGTAAGAGTTTCGCTCAACGGAACAGGTTGGGTTTGGGAAATTGCAGGGACCATCTTGGTTTCTCTTGCACATGTGCGTTATGAGTTTTCTACGCGCAACACTGAGGACACAATCGCCACGATGGTGGAAGACGCATACGTCAACCACATACCTGTATTGACCGGCGGTTCCGGTAAGGATGAGTTGCGCGAGTTCTATTCGAAACGTTTCATTCCGAAGATGCCGCCGGACACAGAGATGACGCCTGTCTCGCGAACAATCGGTGAGGATCAAATAGTGGACGAAATGGTATTCAAGTTCACACACACGATCCCGATGGACTGGATATTACCGGGTATTTCTCCCACGGGAAAACGCGTGGAGATTCCGCTAGTCGCAATCGTTCGAGTCAGAGACGGCAAACTGGCTCACGAGCACATCTATTGGGACCAGGCAAGCGTGCTTGTGCAGATCGGATTGCTCGATCCCGCCAAGCTGCCTGTTGTGGGAATTGAAAGCGCAAGGAAAGTTCTCGATCCAAGTTTGCCTGCAAACGAGCTGATGCAACGCGCTGCAGCCAGCGCGGAATCCGCCGGGAAAAATATATGAGCATCGTCGGAAAAGTGGAAAGCCTCTGGCGCTATCCCGTCAAGAGCATGCGCGGCGAGGAATTGGAGGAAACGTTTGCAGGTTACCCTGGAGTTTACGGCGACCGCGTTTTCGCATTCAAAAGTTCGGCAAGTCCCACGGGATTTCCGTACTTCACGGCGCGCGAGCAGCGAAGACTTCTGCAGTATCGACCCCGGTTTCGTTATCCTGACAAAGCTGCGCGCCCCGTAAATCTGAGCGAAGCGGACAGCATGGGCGCGGGTCCTCTCTCGGCCGACATTTCAGAGCTAATGGTCGATATTGAAACACCGGATGGAAAAACGCTCGCGATCGATGATCCGGCTCTGATCGAGATGCTGCGCAACGACATCGATCAGAAGCATCAACTAACATTGATGCGGTCGCACCGGGCGATGACCGATTGCCGTCCCGTGTCTATCTTTAGCTTGCAATCAGCGCGGCAACTGTCTGAAGAAACAGGAACTCCGATCGACAAGCGGCGTTTCAGGGCAAACGTGTATCTGGATTTGGCTTCTGAGAATGGCTTCGGTGAAAACGAACTTGTCGGCCGCTCATTAAAGATTGGGCCGAAAGTAATCGTCAGAGTTTTGGAACGTGATCCGCGCTGCGCCATAATCACGCTCGATCCCGACACGTCAGAGAGAACACCGGCGGTACTGAAGAAAGTAGCGCAAGCGCATGAGGGCACCGCCGGAGTGTATGGTGCAGTCATTGTCGAAGGCATGCTGCACAAAGGCGATTCAGTCGAACTGCTGGAACCTAACTGACAAGTCCTGTAGCCAGCGCCCTGCCTACCCGCCATAGCTGGAGCGACGGCGGGTGGGGCATCAGAGTTGAATCCGCAAAGATTGTAGCCGCCTCACTATGCGCGGCGCGCGCGTCGCTCGCAGAGCGACGGCTACGACGACTTGCGGAATGCACTTTGCGTCGCTGGTTTCTTTGCGCGAAAAGACTCGCAGATGCGAAACGGCGAAACAATCGAGTCCTACGTGCCGTCGCGGTTAGATGCCTTGCCGTGGAGCTCGTGGCATTGGCTCATCGTGGTTTCGCTCGGCGCGACGTGGATCCTGGATGGTCTGGAAGTCACGTTGGCTGGAGCGCTGGGCGGAGTTTTGACACGTCACGAGACGCTCGGCTTGAGCGACGCACAAGTCGGTGCAAGCGCGACGTGCTATTTGGCCGGCGCAGTGATCGGTGCGCTGCTTTTCGGCTACGGGACCGATCGGTTTGGCCGCAAGAAATTATTTTTCATCACGGTTGCGGTTTATCTGATCGGAACGGCCCTATCGGGTTTCTCCTGGAATTTCTGGAGCTACGCACTGTTTCGCGCAATCACCGGAGCTGGCATTGGCGGCGAATACGCGGCGATCAATTCGGCGATTGACGAATTGATTCCAGCGCGTGTGCGTGGCCGCGTGGATTTGATCATCAACGGCTCATACTGGGTCGGCGCTGCGATGGGCGCCGCTGCCACGCTCGTGCTGCTCGATCCGCGCTACATTCCAATCTGGCTTGGATGGCGATGCGCATTCGGAATTGGCGCGACGCTGGGATTAATCGTGATTTTCTTTCGCCGCTGGATTCCGGAGAGTCCACGCTGGTTGATGATTCACGGGCGGAATCCCGAGGCGGAACGGATTGTTGGCGAGGTCGAACGAAAGATCATGCGAGCGGATGCGGCCGGGATCAGCGATCCCGGCTACAGCGGAGCGCCGCCCACGCGCAT
>WNFY01005439.1_pt1 | contig 21149 bp, 15 predicted proteins | sample 5400091 | NCBI WGS metagenome assembly WNFY01 (sample SAMN13153364, study PRJNA577476) | soil metagenome | isolation source: 60 cm soil or saprolite under grassland replicate 1 | place: USA:California | collected 2016-06-15
CCAGGACGGAAGGGGACGATCCGGTCACAGCGGTGCTCGCGAAGGTTTCGGAAACGCAGCTTCAGGCCACCGTTGATTCCGCAAAGCGTCTCCTTCGACCAGAAAATTTGGATTCGCTGGATCTCATCGAGTCCCGCTACACCCCGATGCGGCACAGCCTGCTTGCTCTCTATCAGGCACTGGACTTCCAGCCGGTGCGCAAGAGTGAGCCAGCGCTCCAGGCATTGGAATATGTCTCGCAGTTAGCAGAGCGCCGCAAACGTGTGACTGGTCGTGAGCAGAAGGTGGGAAAGGTCACGATGACTGCGCCTCTGGGACATCTGACGGAGCGGTGGCGCAAGCATACATTCACAGGCGACGAGATCGCCCCTAACTACTATGAGGCGGCGGCCTTTGAAGCCCTCAAAGGGCGGGTGCGATCAGGAGATATTGCCGTGAGCGGAAGCCGACGCTATCGGGCCTTTGAAGGGTATCTGTTACCGACACCTCGCTTTGAACAACTCGTGCAAAAGAAGCAGACCAGGCTAGCAGTAACCGAGGATGCGGAAGTCTATCTGGCAGCAAAACAGCAAGAGATCGCCAAGAAGCTGGAGGCGCTCCAGGAGAGTATTGGCAAGGTTGAAGGGAGTCTCTGTCTGGATGACAAAGGGAAATTGTATCTGCCCTCGCTGGAAAAGGAGATCCCTGCTGAGGTGGAACGTCTGAGACCACGCGTCTATAACATGCTTCCTCAGATCACGCTTCCCGATCTCTTGCTAGAACTGGATAATTGGACGGGATTTCTGCGGCCTCTCACTCACCTGACCAGTGGTGATGCCCCGGTCGGCGATGAGAAGCTGGTCCTTGTCGCCGCCCTGATGGGCATGGGCATGAACCTGGGGCTCACGAAGATGGAACAGTCCTGCCCGTATACCTATCGTCAACTTTCCTGGTCGGTGGATTGGCATATCCGTGAGGAGACGCTGCTCGCATCGCTGGCCTGTTTGGATAATTTCGTCCTTTCTGCCCCGCTCTCGCGAGCCTGGGGGGATGGAAGCACATCGTCTTCCGATGGCATGCGCATGTCAGTCGGGGTGAAAGCGGCGAATGCCGAGTACAACGCCAAATATTTTGGTGTCGGGCGGGGCACCAACATGTATGTCCACGCGGCTGACATCTGGATGCCGTTTGGCAAGCCGCAGGTGATTGGGACACAAGAAATTGTATCTGTTAGATGCTCCTACCGCATCTGCCCCGCTTGATACCCTGCTTTTCGAGCAGGTCAACAAGAAGCTCATCGTTGAGCAATGGGATGAAATGCAACGCGTCGCTTCCTCAATTCGTCACGGCACCGTGTCAGCCTCGTTGCTGATGCGTAAACTGGCAGCGTATCCACGTCAAAATCAGGTGGCGAGGGCGCTGACCGAATTTTGCAAGCTCGAACGGACCTCCTTTTTGCTGGCGTATTTTCGCGATGCTGCACTCCGTCGTCGGATTCTGAATGTTATTTATAATCTGAAACGCAGTGGAAGATTACTAAATAACTTTCATTATGTATATTCTGAGCTCGTTTCCGATATCCTTTTCCAGAGAGGTCGAGCCAGATTATACATAATCATTGGGCTCAATAAAGGCGAAGCACTCCACTCGCTTGCCCGCCAACTCTTCTTTGGCCGTTTGGGGGAGCTGCGTGATCGCGCCCTGGAAGATCAGATCCACCGGGCCAGTTGTTTGCATCTGCTGATTGCAGCCATTGCCGCCTGGAATACCATCTATCTGACCGAAGCATTCGCGACACTGCGTAGGCAAGGCGAAGTGATTTCAGAAACAACGGTCGCGCATATTGCACCGCTGGGCTGGGAGCACATCAACCTCATTGGCAAGTATCAGTTCGCGCCGCAACCGGGGCGCTCGTTGGAGAATCTTCGACCCCTGCGCAGATCAGAACGAGGAGAAGGAGAGGAAACTCCCCAGGAGGCTGCCAGCTAAAGCGATCGTTCCACACCCTTGATGAGTCAGAGCCAATGAGGGTGTGGAAAGCGTTAACGACCGTTATTTTCCATACGTTTTGGAACGTCTTATTCCCTCTCCGTCTCCAGTAATGATCATCCAGGCAAATACGCTGAGCAGTCCATGAAACCGGAGGAGTTCTTCAGCGCATCTCTCTCTTAAGAAGGCCCTGCGCTATGTAAGGTTTTTAACCATTTGCGCGAGAAACGCACCAGCGTTCGTTTGCAAATGGTTAAAAACCTTACATAGCGTTACCTCAAGAAAAGGTGTCTCGAACGCCTAGCTCAGATGTTGCCTCAGTCTCTCTCATCCGGAACAAGGAGAGCGAAACGTGTGTGGGCTGTATTGTCTCAGCTACCACGCTCACCAGCCGTTCTTGCAACTGAACCAAATCCATCTCATTTTGCAGCGTTGTGCTAAAGGAGGCAAGCGTGCGCGCGGCATCGTATTTGTAACGATAGAAGCGCCGGTCAATCATGGTCTGAATACGTTTGCGTAACGGTTGGAAGAGAGCCGTGATAAGCAGTGTTGAGACCACCAGTGCTACATCGTTCCCACCCCCAATCACTCCAGACAGCAGTGCCTGCCCCCCCACAATTAACCCGATGTAGAGTGCAAGCAAAGTGCTTGTTAACAGACCATAGACCAATGCACGATTGATTACTGTATCAATGTCCCACAGCCGATACCGCAAAAGGGCCATGCCAACGCTTATAGGGAGAAAAGCATAGCCAATAACTTCTGTCAGGGGAGCGCTCAGTTGATACCAGGAATCGGGCGCTTTTAAGTCAGGGAAAACGCCTGGAGCAGCCTGAAGCAGCAGGAGCAGCAAAATTGTTGCACCAAAACCAAAGCTCAGCCACTTGATCTGTTGGCGTTGGAGCGGCGCGGCTACTGCGATTTCGTTCCGTTGTTCCCCAGAGGCCTTAATCCTCTTAAACTGGGGGGATCTGTACCATTCTCCTGGTGAAAGCATGTTCGAGAGCGTACCGGGTAGTGATCTCATCGTTGTGCTCCTTACACCTCTGATAGGTAAATCATTGCGACAGCAAGAGGATTGCACGTCTTCAGGGACGGTTGGTATGGTCGTTTCGATCAATCACAAAGATCGCCCTTGCCATACCCCCCGTTGGCCTAATGTTCTGGTTGAGCGAGAAGAAGTTGGTTGGATCATACTTGTTTTTGAGATCGACCAACCGTTCGTAGTTGCCCCCGTACGCGGCTCGCACCCGTCCCTCTCCCTCATGGCCCAGGAAGTTGACGTAGACCCCAAGACGGCTCAACGGTTCCAACGCCTGCCAGCATCGCTCTGTCCATGCACTATGCCGGTCTGCTTCGCCGTCATCCCACGCGGCCAGGATGCAGATGACAGAGGACTCACCACGTAGCGCAAAGGCGGTCTCGCTCGGACCGACCCGGCTGGCTGCACCGTGGACATGCTGGATGAGGATCTGCGACCATGGTGAAGTGAAGGCGGCGCCATACTCCACCATCGCCTCGATGGCTTCGTCGCTCAACGCTGAGAGCGTGCTTGCTTTCTCATAGTAGGAGCGTCCCGCCGGTGCGCCTAAGTCGGCGCGTTCGATCAGCTTGAGGTAGGACCTCGGACGGATCAGATCGACAAGTGGCGCGGCAAACCTCCTGACCGGCGAAACGGCGCGTTCGCCTTCCTTGAGAGGTCCACAGTAGCAGAGGCTGATAGCCACTGCGGGAAGACCATCTGGCGTGGTCGCGAGGCAGGCATAGGCGGTCAGTTCATCGGGAGCAGTGCTGGTATACTCCCGGTAGAAACGGAGCACCTCCCGCGCGCATTTCATCGGGTACACGACCTTGCCAGAGAGCACCGGGCCGACGGGATGCAGTTGGAACTCGAAGGCGGTCACGATGCCAAAGTTGCCGCCTCCGCCGCGCACAGCCCAGAACAGATCAGGGTTGACGCCCGCACTCGCCCTCTCGACTCGGCCATCGGCAGTGACGAGGTCCACCGACAGCAGATTGTCAATGGTCAGGCCGTACTTGCCCATGAACCAGCCCAAGCCGCCACCCAGCGTCAGGCCCGCCAGCCCGGTCCCGCCCACGGTGCCGGTGGTCGTGGCGAGTCCGTATGCCTGCGTTGCCTGGACGAACTCGCCCAAGGTGAGACCAGCTTGAGCCCAGGCCGTCTTCTTCTCTGGATCGATGCGGACCCCTTTCATGCACGAGAGATCGATGACCATCCCGCCATCGCAGACGGAACTGCCACTGACGCTGTGCCCACCACCGCGCACAGCAACGCTCAGGTGGTGGAGGCGAGCGAACTGGACGGCAGTGACTACATCCACCACATCAACGCAGCGCACGATCAAAGCCGGGTATTTGTCGATCATCCCGTTCCAGACCCTGCGGGCGCTCTCGTAGCCGTCATCGCCTGGACGGATCAGTTCACCGTGCAGACCAGCCAAGCAGGACCTCTGGACCACTTGGGTGAGAGCTCTCTCATGCATACAACTCCCTCTCAATCTCGCGTCCCTCCGCAGGCGGCAAATGACCCCGCCATGGGGAGGACCAGCGCGATCCTTTTCTATCACTTCCTCTCTACACGCGGCTATGACGGGAGAGTATGTGGTTCTGGCGATGAAATCGTTGCCCCAAGCTGCCGGAAGAGGCTCAGGAGATCAGGAAGGGCCCAGTGCTCCACGATTTGGCCCTCGACGATGCGCTCGATCAGCAGGAGCATGAAGCTCACCTGTTTCCCGGTTGGGGCGATCCCCATATAGGGCCCCCGATGGGTGCCGCGAACCTGCGCCACACAGGCGATCATCTCGCCCTCGACCAGTTCGACTTCGATGGTATGGTGCAGGTCGGGAAAGCTGGCGTACAGGTGCGGCAAATGGTGACGGGTTTCATACAGGCCTGGATGGCTGTCGAAGATGGTCCAGTCCTGCTGATCAAAGGCGCTGAACACCTGGCGCAGAACCTGCTGTAGGGTTGGTGCTGGCATGACAATTCTCCTTGTGCTGCTCTGTACAGTGCCAAGAGCTCGTGACTGCTGCTAACGCGAGCAGGTTTCCTGTTCTGCGACCGAACGACTCCTGGAAGGATTGGTCAGTCTGGTACATCGGCGGCCCTTCTCTGCCTTCGCTAGCCGACCTCCCCCATCTGTGGGATCACGCCCAGTTGTTGCAGGAGACGCAACTGGTTGGGGCCACCCCAATGCTCCACGATCTTCCCCTCACTCAAACGATACATGTCCTGGGCCGGGACCGTGACGGTCTTGCCCGTTGGCGGGATATCCTGAAACTGGCCCGTCTGGGTGCCGTGAAAGGTCGCACGAAGGGCGACGGTATCCCCTTCGGCAATCATCTGCTCCATGGTGATCTGCCCGTCAGGAAAGGCCGAGTGAAAGCCGCCGATAAAGCGTTTGAGCGCTGCCGGGTCAGAGGGTAGATCGTGGCTGACGTAATGGTCGCCCATCAGTTCATCGAGGACGGCCAAGTTCTTCTGGGTGATCACCTCGTCATAGAAGCGGCGGACGGTGACCTTGTTGTCTTCTGGTGACATGTGAAATGCTCCTTTGTGTGTGGAATGACGGTGGGCAAGCTCTTCTTACCCAGTCTCCACGCGACGATGAAACGTCTTCTGTGGATCAAAAGATGACGGTGTTGACCAGGAACCGAGTTCCTCACCTCCCAGGTGCAAGATTCATGCCATGGGTGTCACAGCGCGAAGCGCTAGCGTGTTGCTTCGCTCGTTACAGCAGCCGGTGCGGCCACGATCTCGAAAGCGATGAGCGCTCGCAACCAGTCCGACACGCCAAATTGCTCCACGACCTTGCCTTCTTCAACCTGGTCGAGTGAGAGATGCATGATCTCAATTGCTTTGCCTGTGGGTGCTACTCCCATGAACGCTCCCAGGTGTGTGCCGCGTAGCGTCGTGCGGGTCGTCACCCATGCTCCCTCGACGGTCTGCTGCTCGATGATAGAAGACACGTCAGGGAACGAGGTGAAGAGCAGGGGAAAGACCTGCCGGGTCTGGAAGTCAGCCAGGATGGTCAGAAAGCCTCGTCAGATTCCTTTGATTGATCGCCTCGTGCGCCAACCTCGCGATGGCTTTGCGTTCTTCAGGAAGCATGCTTTCTTCTCCTTTCTCGGCTGTCGGTCATAAGAAACGTTCTCATGCCTGCGGTGGATCACCGTTGCTGAAAGTGTACCTGCTCGTGCTCGATTGCACCATGAAGAAGGCCCACACTTTCCCCACAGTTTTCTCGTCTGTATCCTGTGGTATGATGGTGTCACGGTATGTTTCGTTCATGACGGCAGATCACGAAGAGGGCAGAGGAGATGGAACCGATCACCTTTGGGGCGCTGCTCAAGCGCTATCGCATGGCAGCGGGGTTGACACAGGAGGCGCTGGCTGAACGTGCCAGCCTCAGTACTCGCGCAGTCAGCGACCTGGAACGAGGCCTCAGCCGTGCGCCTCGCTATGACACACTTGACCTGCTGACAAGGGCCATGAACCTGGAGGCTGAGCCGCGGGCCGCGCTGTTTGCCGCGGCCCGGCCTGCTTTAGCGAGAGAGGACGCGAAAGCCGCTCCTCTGCAGGTGCTTCCCTTTCCTCCTACGGCTCTGCTTGGGCGGGAGCAGGAGATCGCCCAGGCGCTTGGCCTCGTGCGAGAGCGCGGTGTGCGTCTGCTGACGGTGACCGGGCCCGGCGGGGTAGGCAAGACCCGGCTCGCGCTCGAGCTCGCCCACGACCTGCGCGCAGATTTTGCCGATGGCCTCGCCTGGATTGACCTGACGGTTCTGCGTGATCCATCGCTCGTTCCACAGACGGTGGCGCAGGCACTGAGACTCCGTGAACAGGCTGATCGCCCTTTCTCCCAGCAGGTGCGCGCTTTCCTCCAGGACAAGCAGTGCTTGCTGCTCCTCGATAATTTTGAGCAAGTCCTCTCCGCAGCAGACTTCGTGGCCGACCTGCTGGTGAGCTGTCCACGCTTGCAGGTGCTGGCCACGAGCCGGGCGCCATTGCACCTGCGTGCGGAACAGCAACTGGTGTTGACCCCATTAACGCAAGCCGCCGCTGTGACCCTCTTTCGCGAGCGGGCGCAGCGTGTGCAGCCCGGCCTGGATGACACCTCGCCTGTGGTGGCGGCCATTTGCGAACAGGTGGACCGGCTGCCACTGGCCATCGAACTGGCGGCAGCACACGTCAGGGTGCTTTCCCTCCCCTTGTTGCTCGAGCGTCTCTCGGACCGGCTCCGCTTCCTGCGTGGGGGTGCCCGGGATCTGCCGGAGCGCCAGCGAACCATGCAGGAAGCGATTGCCTGGAGCTACCACCTCCTTCCACCCACACAACAGCGCTGGTTCCGTGCGCTGAGCATCTTCATGGGAGGATACACGCTGGCAGCAGCAGAGTCCATCTGTTGGGGAGAGGACCCCATCACTTCCGATGAGGGTCTCTCGACCATCGCGGCGCTCGTCGATGCCAGTCTTGTGCAGGTGGAGACCACGGGAGACGGCCTGCCGCGCTACAGCATGCTCGAAGTGATTCGCGAGTATGCCTTGGAACAACTGCGGGCAGCAGGGGAGGAGGAAGACTCGAAGCTTCGCCATGCGGAGTATTACGCGGCTCTGGCCGAGGAAGCGGAGCGCATGGGATCAGGTCAGGGGAGCCGTGAGGCACACCTCGAACGGGAATCTGCCAATGGACGTGCAGCTCTGCACTGGGCCTATGAGCGTGGCGAGGGGACACTGGGCCTGCGGCTGGCCACGTGGTTTGGATCGTTCTGGATCAAACGAGGCCAGATGAGCGAGGGAAACCTGTGGCTAGAAAGGATGCTGGCGCTGGACGAAGCTCGCAGAGCGCAGGCTGCCTCGCCCGCTTTACGCAGCAGAGCGCTCTATTACGCAACGAGTCTCACTATGCACCTGGGCAGGAGAGATCGCGCCCTTGCCTTAGCTGAAGAGGCACTGGCGCTGGCCGAGCGGACGGAAGACCAGTCCGACATCAGCAACGCGCTGGCTCTGCTCGGTTCCATCGCGCTGGCCAGAGGCGCGGAAGACGAGGCCGCTACCTACTTCACGGAGAGTTACGTGGCGGCCAAACGTGCAAAGGATGCAGGAGATCCCCATCAGACCTCACTTGCCCTGCTCAACCTCGGTGAGTTGGCACGCAAGCGAGGGGATGTCGCGCGTGCCACCGAGTTCTTAGAAGAAGCCCTCACCGATGTGCGAGCCATCGACATGACCTGGGGCATTGCGAACATCCTCACCCTGCTGGGGCACGTGGCCCGCCAACAGCAGGACTACGAGCATGCGAAGGTCCGCTACCGGGAAAGCCTGGCGCTCTACCACAGGCTGGGCAACGCTACCTATACCGCCTGGTGTCTGGAAGGCATCGCGGCTGTAGCCTGTGCGGAAGGGCGCTACGAGCGTGCAACCAGGCTGTGTGCCGCGGCAGCAGCCCTGCGTATCACTGCACAGACCCCACTTCCCCCGACAGAACAGGAAGACGTTGATAAGGTCGTCATGACCGCGCGTGCTGGACTGGATGAGTTGACCTTCACAGAGGAGTGGAGGATTGGATCAACCCTGGCACAAGACGATGCCATCTCCTACGCTCTGATGGGACTTCCAACGTGAACGGCCTGGCATCACGCAAGCTGCTACAGGCCTGAAAGTACCTCTTCCTTATCGTTCTTTTCCGTTCCGTTGTTCCGAAGACGGCCAAAATCGTTACAAATAGAAGCCTCTGATTTCAAACGGTATTGAAGCATTTTGACTCTCTTTTGATTTCCTGCCATTGCCGTGCTGTATCGCCCTTTCTCCGCTGTTTTGCCGTATTCTAGCGTGTTCCTCTAGCCTTGTCCAGAGCAATGTCTAGTGAAAAGGGACGTTTTCACACATACACTTTGGACTGTGTTATACTCTGTATCACTATCACAAGCTGTATGTGTCTTGTGGGAGAAAACAGGTTAAGAGGATACAGTCCCAATTATGAGCCAGACCATCGCCTACTTGAGAACCTCGACGGATAAACAGGATCTCAACAAACAGAAACTGGAGATCCTGGAATGGGCCAGAAAAAAAGACCTGAAGATCGACGAGTTTGTCCAAATTACCATGTCTTCACGCAAAACCAGGAAGCAGCGGCGCATTGAAGAAGTGCTTCAGATGCTGGCCGACTCTGATACGCTCATTGTCACTGAGCTTTCTCGCCTGGGCCGCAGTACTGCTGAAGTTATCGCGCTTGTCAATGAACTGGTTGCACGTAATATTCGGGTGATTATTCTCAAGCAGAACCTGGATATTTCCCAGCATGATATGAGCTCTAAAATTGTGATTACCCTCTTTTCGCTCTTCGCTGAGCTGGAGCGCGATCTGATCAGTCTACGAACGAAGGAAGCCCTCGCTGCGAAAAAGCAACAGGGCGTTCTGTTGGGAAAACCAAAGGGCACCATTCAGAAAAGTAAGTTTGACGCCGATCTGGAGCGCATCAAGGATCTCCTCAAGCTGGGGCTCTCGGTGCGCAAAATCGCCACCCTCCTTGGGTACAAAAACCATCTTGCGCTTAACACCCACATCAACAAACGCAAGCTCCGTGAACAAGAATCGTAGCTCGCTTCGTTCTGGCTTAGCGGGAACGATTTGGGCTGTTTTTGGTCTGAGGAAGCCTTAGCGGGGAAACGTGTACGAAAAAATGTTATCACCCCGTCTACGGCATTCTGACGGTCAGTGTGGTTGGCCTGTACGTGATGGTCGTGGGGTATCTGGGCACACTCTTTCAGAGCCGTGACAATCTGCTGATCTCGCTGGTGGCAGCAGGCCTGATCGCGGTCCTCTTCCATCCTCTGCGAGCCCTCTTACAGCGAGGGGTGAACCATCTGCTCTACGGACCATTGTGGAAACCGTCGCCAAGGCCCTCAAGTTGCCGTATGTGGCCATTCTATTACAGCAGGAGGACACCTTTGCTCTGGCGGCAAGGTATGGCCAGCTCGTGGGAGAGCCTCTAACCCTGCCGCTGGTCTACCAGGCGGAGACCGTGGGTCAATTGCATCTAGCGCCTCGTACTCCGGGTGAAGCCTTTACTTCGGCAGATCGGCGTTTGTTGGACGAACTCGCCCGTCAAGCCGGGCTGGCTGCGCACACCATTCGACTGACCTCTGACTTACAGCGCTCCCGCGAGCACCTGGAGCAGCGGGTAGAGGAACGAACCCGCGAGTTGTCTTCCTTGCTCGAGATCTCCCATACGGTCGCCTCGACCCTCCATCTGAAGCCGTTGTTGGGTCTGATCCTCGATCAGCTCAAGACCGTTGTAGATTACTCAGGCTCCTCGATTTTAGCTGTGGAAGGGGAGGATCTCGTTTTCCTCGACGATCGGGGCCATGCTTCGGAAGAACAACTGATGCAGTTGCACTTTCCACTCACGCACCTGGGACCACTTTGGCAGACCATGACGTCCCGCGAGTCGCCCATCATCATACGGGACGTGCGCGAGGATTCGCCTCTTGCCCAGGCCTTTCGCCTGGCAGTGGGTGATCCCAGGAAAACGAGCTTTCACTCCGTCCGTGCCTGTATGATCGTTCCGCTGGTGCTCAGAGACCGGGTGATCGGCATGCTGGTCCTGACGGCAAGCGAAGAGGATGCCTTCACGCAACATCACTCCACACTCGCCCTGGCGATTGCCACTCAGGCAGCGATTGCGATTGAGAACGCACAGCTCTATGAGCAGGCCCAGCAACTGGCAGCCGTTGAGGAACGCCAGCGACTGGCACGCGAATTGCACGATTCGGTCTCTCAGGCGCTCTACGGCATCGCGCTCGGTCTCCACACCGCTCGTATCCAACTCGACCGCGATCCCGGCGAGTTGCCTGAGTCGCTGAACTACTTGCTCTCGCTGGCTGAGGCAGCGCTAGACGAGATGCGCGCCTTGATCTTCGAACTGCGTCCCGAAGCACTGGAACGCGAGGGACTGGTCAGCGCCCTCTCTAAGCAGGGAACAGCACTCCAGGCACGTTATGGCATGATCGTCCAGACAGAGCTGTGCGAGGAGCCGAACCTGCCGCTTGAGGTCAAACAAGCACTCTACCGGATCGCGCAAGAGGCGATGCATAACACAGTGAAGCATGCGCGTGCAAGGAATGTGGAGCTGCGACTGAGTCAGACTGCTAACGCGGTCATCCTGGAAGTGCGTGACGATGGGGTGGGGTTTGATCCTCTAGGTTCGTTTCCAGGCCATCTCGGTCTGCATTCGATGCAGGAGCGCCTCAGCAGCCTGAGTGGCACGCTCCAGATCGAGAGCGCGCCAGGGCAAGGAACCTCCATCCTCGTCCAGGTTCCCGAGGCATCGTGAGCATGCATGCACCAGCAGACCAAACAAGAGGCACAGGAGACTGGAGACCCTCCAGGCCTATTTCATTTCGCGCTTACAATATAACCTACACAATCATCCTTTTTTCCCTCCTACCTACCCGTCTATATGCTCTTGTATACGCCGTGTCTCAGTAGTGATATAAACGTTACTTACTGTGACCATATTGTGATCTCGCTACGGTATCCTTGCAGCAATAGGACCACCTGCACAAAATATTTGCATCGGCCCATTTGTGGTCTGCTCAGCACTTTTCTCGAACTACGTTGTTGCTGTAAGGGCGCAATACTGTTGTAGGGGTGCGGTACCGTTGTAGGGGCGCGATTTATAAGCCCGTCCCCCTCCGCCTGCCTCCTTCGACCCGCGACCTGAACTTTCAGGAGGAAATTTAATGGAACGCATATTGGCGATGATAGACGGCAATGAGGCTGCAGCACAGGTTGCGCACGCCCTTAGCGAGGTTATTGCCATCTATCCCATCACACCATCAACGCCTATGGGCGAGTTGTCAGATGCCTGGTCAGCGGCGGGACGACCGAATTTGTGGGGGACGGTGCCGCTCGTAATAGAGATGCAGTCGGAAGGTGGGGCCGCTGGAGCTATTCACGGTGCACTGCAAACAGGTGCACTGGCAACCACATTCACTGCCTCTCAAGGTCTTCTCCTGATGATCCCGAATATGTATAAAATCGCTGGCGAGTTGACGCCGGTGGTATTTCACGTGGCCGCACGCTCGCTGGCCGCGCAAGGACTTTCCATTTTCGGGGATCATTCGGATGTGATGGCCACACGTGCAACTGGCTTTGCTCTGCTGTCCTCCAATTCTGTGCAAGAGGCACATGATCTGGCGCTGATCGCACATGCTTCGACATTGAAGGCACGTGTTCCTTTCTTACACTTTTTCGATGGTTTTCGTACCTCTCATGAAATAGATAAAGTTGAGCAACTGGATCGTTCAGATATACAGGCATTGATCGATAATTCCCTGGTCGAGGCTCTCCGCGGTCGTGCTCTCTCACCTGATCACCCAGTTCTTCGCGGTACGGCCCAGAATCCTGATGTCTATTTTCAGGCCCGCGAAAGCGTCAACTCCTACTACCTTGCCTGCCCGGCTATCGTGCAGGAGGCAATGGATAAATTCGCCAGCGTAGTCGGACGCCAGTACCACCTGTTTGACTATGCAGGTGCGCCCGACGCCGAACGCGTGATCATTCTAATGGGATCAGGCGCAGAGACGACACAGGCTACAGCCGAGTACCTGGCAAATCAGGGCGAGAAGGTCGGTGTGCTGAAAGTACGCCTGTTCCGTCCTTTCTCGGTCGAGCACTTCCTCAACGCGCTCCCACCCACTGTAAAATCGATTGCGGTACTGGACCGTACCAAGGAACCCGGTAGCATCGGCGAGCCACTATACCTGGACGTGGTTACGGCAATCAACGAAGGCCGTGCCAGGGGCTTGAACATCTCACCCAGGATCATCGGCGGACGCTATGGACTCTCCTCCAAAGAATTCACGCCAGCGATGGTCAAGGCCATTTATGATGAACTGCAACAAGCCAGGCCGAAAGAGCATTTCACGATTGGTATCAATGACGATGTGACCCACACGAGTTTGAACTATGATCCTTCCTTCTCTATCGAGAGCGCCGATACCGTGCAATGTGTCTTCTGGGGCCTGGGTGCAGATGGGACGGTTGGCGCAAATAAGAACTCGATCAAGATCATTGGTGAGGAGACGGAGAACTATGCGCAGGGTTACTTTGTCTACGACTCGAAGAAGTCCGGCTCGGTGACGATCTCCCACCTGCGCTTCGGCCCACGTCCGATCCACGCACCCTATCTGGTCGGTAACGATCAGGCAGATTTCGTAGCCTGTCACCAGTTTACGTTCCTGGAACGCTTCGATGTCCTGAAGTATGCGAAACCCGGCGGTATCTTCTTGCTCGATAGCATCTATAAGCCGGAGGAGGTCTGGGATCACATTCCGTATGAGGCGCAACACGAGATCATTGATAAGAAACTGCACCTGTATGTGATCGATGCGCACCAGGTTGCCCACGATACGGGTATGGGTGGACGCATTAATACGGTGATGCAGACGTGTTTCTTCGCGATCAGCGGCATTCTTCCACGTGAGGAAGCCATTGAGCAGATCAAGAAGAGTATCAAGAAGACCTATGGCAAGCGCGGCGAGGTCGTTGTGCAGCAGAACTACAAGGCGGTGGATGCAACGCTGGCACAATTGCATGAGATTACCGTGCCGGAGGCAGTGAGTGCGGCTGCGCTGAGTGGTACCACCACAAGTTCTTCAGCCCTGGGCCTCGTTCAGACGGGAACCTCGGCACCGAGCAGCGAGGCGTTGCGTCTGGCTGGGAACGGCCAGACGAATGGTCATGGACGCGGTGTTGCACTTCCAATGCTGACTCGTCGCCCACCTGTCCCGGCAGAGGCGCCAGAATTTGTCCGTGAGGTACTCGGTCGTATGATATCTGGCGATGGTGACGATCTGCCGGTGAGCAAGCTGCCGGTCGATGGTACGTACCCCACCGGTACAGCGGCCTGGGAGAAGCGCAACATTGCGTTAGAGATGCCGGTCTGGGATCCTAATATCTGCATCCAGTGCGGCAAGTGTGTGATGGTCTGTCCGCACTCGGTGATCCGCATGAAGGTTTATGATCCCGCCGAATTGGAAGGTGCCCCTGAGACGTTCAAGGTGACGGATGCACACTTCAAAGAGTTTCCAGGCATGAAATATTCACTGCAGGTCTCGCCCGAAGACTGTACTGGATGCGCACTATGCGTGGAGTCCTGTCCGGTCAAAGATAAGAAGCAGGTTGGACGCAAAGCCATCAATATGGAAGCACAGCCTCCTCTGCGCGAACAGGAGAACGAGAACTGGAACTTCTTCCTTGAGCTGCCTGAGATCGATCATACAGCTATCAATCTGAGCGCAATCAAGAACTCGCAGTTGTTGGAGCCACTGTTCGAATTCTCTGGCGCGTGCTCCGGTTGTGGCGAGACACCCTATATCAAACTGGCAACCCAGCTCTTCGGGGATCGCATGGTAGTCGCGAATGCGACGGGCTGTTCGTCGATCTACGGTGGCAACCTGCCGACGACTCCCTGGACGAAGAACGCCGACGGTCGCGGACCAGCCTGGTCCAACTCCCTGTTCGAAGACAATGCGGAGTTTGGTCTGGGTATGCGCGTCACGCTGGATAAACAGCAGGAATACGCCTGCGAGTTGCTGGCGCAATGCAGCGAACTGGTGGGCGAAGACCTGGCCGATTCGATTCTGGATGGCGAACAATCGACTGACGCCGGGATCAAAGCCCAGCGTGAGCGCGTTGCTCGCTTGAAAGAGCGCCTGCAAAGCCTGGAGAAGCTGGACCCGGTCACACAGACGCGCGTACAGAATCTGCTGAGCCTGGCAGATGCTCTGGTGAAGAAGAGTGTGTGGATCATCGGTGGCGATGGCTGGGCCTACGATATCGGCTTTGGTGGCCTGGATCATGTGCTGGCCTCTGGTCGCAATGTGAATATCCTGGTCCTGGATACCGAGGTCTATTCCAATACGGGCGGTCAGGCCTCCAAGTCGACACCACGTGCTGCCGTAGCCAAGTTTGCGGCCCGTGGTAAGGCGACACCTAAGAAGGATCTGGGTCTGCTCGCTATGTCCTACGGCAACGTCTATGTGGCCCACATCGCCATGGGGGCCAATGATCAGCAGACGCTGAAATCCTTCATAGAAGCTGAAGCATACGATGGTCCTTCGCTGATCATTGCGTACAGCCACTGTATCGCCCACGGTATCGAGATGCGCAGAGGACTGGACCAGCAGAGGCTGGCAGTGCAGACAGGTTACTGGCAGTTGTATCGCTACAACCCGCTGCTGGCAGACGAAGGCAAAAATCCGCTGACGCTTGACTACAAGGAGCCAAAAGTGCCACTGGAAGAATTTGCTTATAACGAAACCCGCTACCGCATGCTCTTGCAAAGTAGCGAGACGCGAGCCGATACCTTGATGCAACTCGCTAAAGAAGATGTCAAGCGCCGCTGGGAACACTACCAGGGACTGGCTCACAGCGAGGAGTATGAGCATCCCAACGAGCATCACAATTAATAATGAATGTAGGGGCACAATGCTGTTGTAGGGGCGCGATTTATAAGCCCGCGATATTTCACCATTGCGGCGCTTGCGGGCTTGTGAACCGCGCCCCTACAATCCGATCAACACACAATGATACGTGTAGTAGGGGCAATCCCTTGCGGTTGCCTTGCGGGAGAAAAACACTATGACAACGCCTGATCTGACAACGACCTACCTGGGCCTACAACTTAAAAATCCTCTGGTAGCCTCAGCCTCCCCGCTCTCCAAAAGGCTGCACCTGGTGCGCCGCCTGGAAGATGCAGGAGCGGCGGCTCTCGTGATGTACTCTTTATTTGAAGAACAGATCAACCACGAAAGCTACGAGCTCGATCATTACCTGAACCGTGGTACCAACACGTTCGCGGAGTCCTTGAGCTACTTCCCGGACCTGGATTACTATAACCTGGGTCCCGATCCTTACCTGGAACACCTGCAACAAGTCAAACAGGCCGTCAATATCCCCGTCATTGGAAGCCTGAACGGTATCTCATCCGGCGGCTGGATTAACTACGCGAGAAAGATCGAGCAGGCTGGAGCCGACGCCCTGGAACTGAATATCTATTACGTGCCGACCGATACCGATCTGACGAGCGCAGAACTGGAAGAAGAGTACGTGAAGCTGGTCAAGGATGTACGAGCTACCATCAAAATTCCGATTGCTCTCAAGCTCAGTCCCTACTTCACCGCTTTACCCAATCTAGCTAAACGCTTCGTCGAAGCAGGAGCTAACGGACTCGTCTTATTCAACCGCTTCTACCAGCCAGATTTCGACCTGGATACGCTGGAGGTGGCGCCAAATCTGCAACTGAGTACATCGTACGAAATGCGTCTGCCACTGCGCTGGATTGCTATCCTGTATGGACGCATCCAGGCGGATTTCGCATTGACGAGTGGCATCCACACGGCCCATGATGTGCTGAAAGCAATGATGGCCGGAGCTAACGTGGCGATGACAACCTCTGCCCTATTGGAAAATGGCATCGACCGCATCACGCAGATACTCCAGAACCTCCAACGTTGGATGGAGGAGCGCGAATACGAGTCGATCACCCAGATGCGTGGCAGCATGAGTCAGCGCGCCGTCGGCGAACCCGCCGCTTTCGAGCGTGCCAACTATATGAAAGCGCTCGCCTCATTTGATGCACGATTACCCTGAAACACACAATCCTAAAAAGGTGGACGCATACTGAGATATGCGTCCACCTTTTTAGGAGACCATTCAATTACCGTCTACATCGTCCACGCCCCGGTCATCGTTCTCCTCGCCCTCGCGCTGCGTGGGATCCATCCTGAGCAGTTGCTCAAATTCAGCCTGGCGGCGCTTGTCGGGGTTCCGCTCTGCTTCGCGATCGCTTACCTGGTTCGAAAGATCCCGCTCGCGTCCAGGATCTTCTGAAGCGCTTGGCCTTAAACCACCTTTCTGTTCCAATGATACACAGACCCCGTCACAGAAACATCACAACAGAGAGAGGCTCCATGCATTGCCCGTCTTTTCTCTTGACATCTCTATCACCCTTGACTACTATCTAACTAGATAGATAATTATCTATCTAGTTAGATAGTAAAAAGAGATGAAAAGAGCATGTCTAAACCTGAACCTAGACGCGGGCGAGAACATAATGCAAAGGGGACGCGGGAGGCGATTCTCAATGCGGCAGAAGCAGTCTTCGCCGAGCATGGATTCGATGGAGCGCGTCTCGATGCCATCGCGCAGGCCTCGGGCTACAACAAAAGCCTGATCGGCCAGTACTTTGGCGATAAGCTCGGCCTCTATACGGAGGTGAACAAGCGCATTGACAGGGACATGAGTGAACTAGAGACGCGCATCCTGACCCCTTTGCTTGCAGATGAAACCACTGCCTCTGACGCTCACCGGTTCAGGACTTTCCTCGAAACCGCTATTGGAGCGCTGTTTGATTACCTGCTCGACCATCCGCACCTGATACGCATTATCCTCTGGGAACAGGCCGAGGGCTGGCAGACCTATACTAAGATCCTCTCACAATTTGAGACAGAAAATATTGACCAGCTCAGGGCTCTCTTTTCCAGGGCCCGGCGCACTGGACTGCTGCGATCGGATTTCGATCCCCTCATCCAGCTTGTGCTGGCTGAGCAGTTGTGCTGGTCCTATCTGGCCAGCATTCCCCTGTACCAGATGTTTCTCACAGGTGAGGATCTGTCCTCTGCGGCAGCGCTCGCACACGCACGGGAGTATATCGTTGCATTTATCGTCGCCGGTATGCTGGCCGATCCAAAAGAAAAGGATGCGAAACCGTAACATCGATCATTTTCATTCTGAGGAGGAACAATGTATGTCAACCATCATTCAGACCAATCAACTCACTAAAAGCTATGGCAGGAGCCGGGGCATTATCGATGTGACCTTCGGCATTCAGGAGGGCGAAGTCTTCGGCTTCCTGGGTCCCAATGGTGCAGGCAAAACCACAACTATGCGCGTCTTAATGGGCCTGCTGCACGCGAGCAGCGGCAGTGCCACCATCGGCGGGCTGGACTGCTGGAAAGAGTCCACCGAGGTCAAAAAGTTGGTCGGCTACTTGCCCGGCGAATTCAGCTTCGATCCTGGTCTGCGCGGTGCGCAGATCATCGAGTACCTGGGCCATTTGCGCGGTGGGGTGGACCAGGCCTATGTGCGTGCGCTCGTTGAACGCCTGGGCCTGGATCCCAGCAAACGGTTCCGCGAATACTCGCACGGCAACAAACAAAAGGTGGGGCTGGTACAGGCCTTTATGCATAAACCACGCTTGCTCATCCTGGACGAACCCACATCTGGCCTGGACCCGCTCAACCAGCAGGAATTCTATCAAATGGTCGCCGAGGTGCGCACTGAGGGGAGGACCGTCCTCCTCTCCTCGCACATCTTGCCAGAAGTCGAGCATACATGTGACCGTGTGGCGATCATTCGCGAAGGGCGGCTGGTCAAAATCGACCACGTTTCCTCGCTCAAAGAGATCCGCCAGCACGATGTAGAGATCAGCTTTCCTGGTCCGGCCTCGATAGAGTGGTTCAAACATGTCGCGGGCGTGACCAGAGTGGCGCAGGGAGCAGATGAGCACACTCTCCAATTGAACGTCCAGGGTACATTGATGGAGATCATTCACCTCGCGAGCCAGCACGACGCGACGAACATCGCGACACGCGAGCCAACGCTGGAAGAAGTCTTCCTGCGCTTCTATGAAGCGGAGCAGGTGCCTTCCGCGCTCGCCGGATAGGAGGTGTAAGATGTTCCGCAACATATGGAGCAAATCGCTCAGCGATTACCGGGTAGCCATTCTAGCCTGGGGCCTTGGACTGGCATTGTTCGGGGCCATCGATTTCGCCGAGAGCACACCAACGACGCTTGCGGTCTTTGGCAGCCTCGCGCAACTCTTCCGTTTTCTCGGTGATCCCTATCAGATTCAGGCACCTGAGGGGTTCATTACCTATCGTATCATGGAACTCTTCGTACCACTCGCGATAAGTTTCTGGCCCATCCTGGCCGGAGCCCGTCTGGTGCGCGGGGAAGAGGAACGCGGTAGCATGGATGTGCTGCTGGCTACACCGCGATCGCGCACGCGCCTGCTGCTCTCGAAGCTGAGTGCGCTCTTGATCGCGCTGCTCCTGATCGGGCTACTGTTTGCTCTGGGCCTGACTGCTGGTCAAGCCCGTCTTGAGGGGCATACCGATGTAGTCAGGGCGCTGCTCGCAGGGCTAAACCTGAGCCTGTTGGCCTTCTTCTTTGGCTGTCTCGCGCTGCTGTTCTCGCAATTCACGACCAGGCGTGCCGTGTCAGCAGGCTGGGTCAGTGGTCTGCTGCTCCTCTCTGTGCTCCTGGATAGCACCGGACGCTTACTGAATGGGAGTTGGGTGCAGTACCTCTCGCCGTTCTACTACTACAATCTCAACCGCCCGCTCATCCCCAGCTTCCCTGACCAGCCTCTGGCGGCTGTGCTCCTGGCGAGCCTCGCTGTGCTCTGTGCGGGGGTGAGCCTCATCCTCTTCGTCAGGCGCGATATCGGCGGGGTGGCGTTCTCGTGGCAGGGCAAGCAGAAATCCGACAACCACTACACGCTGCGCAGTCTGAGCCAGGCCGAGCGTGCTCTGTCCACGCGCAACGTGAGCCTATCTACCTTGCGCCGGGATGGGTGGCCTGCCTTCTGGTGGGGACTTGGCGTCATATTCGTCTGCACCTACTGTCTGATGATCGCTCTGAACACCCAGCAGGCATTTTACCGTCTCGTACAAGATACCCCCTTGCTGCAACAACTCTTTTTCGACACGCCCACCAACACCAACGCCGCGCTGCTGGGCACCTTTCTCTTCACGTTCATGCCCGCCCTCGTCGTGGCCTTTGCACTGACCCTGGCCTTGAAGTGGTCCGCAGACCTGGAAAATGGGCGCCTGGAAGTGCTGTTCAGCACCCCGCAATCGCGAGGAAAGGTCCTGCTCTCGCGCCTGGGTGCCAATGTCCTGGTGCTCCTGGCGGCTCCGCTGCTGACCTGGCTCGCGATCCTGGTTGGAGCACAACTCTCCCATCTCGCCGTCGACCAGGGCAGGATCTTCGCTGCCAGCTTTAACATGTTCCCTATGGCGCTGATTACCATAGGTCTGGTCTACGCGCTGGCCGGACGCCTGCGCTATGGCGCGCTGGTAAGCTTGCTCTCTGCATATATCGTCCTGTCCTACATGGAGGAATTGTTCGAGGGAGCCATTACGATGCCTGTCTGGCTCATGAATCTCTCAATCTTCCACCTGTACGGCAATCCGGTCTTCCTCGGCGTCAACTGGACGAACTTCCTGGGCATGACCGGCGCGGCCCTGGTGCTGCTGCTCATCGGCCTGATCCAATTCCGCGCTGCCGACATCAAGTTGGGCTGAACCTGTCTTTGAGAAGGGAGAGATCAAACTTTCTGATTTCTCCCTTCTCAAAAATGCTCTTGAATTTCGCACTGATAGGCCAATAGGCTGTGATAAAAAGACATGCTGGTAAAGCGCTCCGAAAATCGAAGCTTGTCACCTACACAGGGGCTTTGCAACATATTCTATGCCATCGATATAGCGAGAGGCAAGCGCATACTGGCCATTGGATACAAAAATTCCTACGGTTTTTTGAGTGGCTCGCTTGCCTGGTGGGTGTGCAGGAAATGGGCACCCAACATGATTAGCCGGGGCAGCAGCGCCACGCCCAGCACGGCGATCCAGAGGGCGGTCGCCGTCGCAAAGAGCGCGCCGAGCACCCACGTACCCAACCAGCCGCCGAGCAAGGCGGCCAGCACGCCAAGGCCTAGCATAGCCAGCCGCCCACCACGTACCCATGCCGCTGGCCGCAGCTTCGCCGCGTTCGCCAGCGCTCCGATGAGCAGGCCCAATACCACCCAGAGAAGGGAAAGGATCAGCATTGTCGCTCCTCGTTTTCTGCTCCGGCCCCCTGCTCACGAGCCAACCAGCAGAATACTGGTCAGCGCCTCAAGCAGCCTGGTGCCATCACCCAGTTCTTGCTCCAGGCTGAGGCCCGATTGGACCTGGACATGTGAGAAGATGCTGTAGGCTGCTAAGTCGTAGGGGTGATGAAGTCGCGCCAGGGCTGCGGCCATTTCCAGTGCCTGGGTGTATGGGACGGCGGAGTCGTTGCGGTCATGCAGCAAGTGGATTGGTGCGCGGACCT
>WNFY01001661.1_pt1 | contig 21142 bp, 23 predicted proteins | sample 5400091 | NCBI WGS metagenome assembly WNFY01 (sample SAMN13153364, study PRJNA577476) | soil metagenome | isolation source: 60 cm soil or saprolite under grassland replicate 1 | place: USA:California | collected 2016-06-15
CCAACGCGCCTGATCGGCGCACAAATCGGCGAGTTTATCGCACGTGTTCGCCGCGTCTGCCGCCGAAGGTTTCTTCGCTAAAAATGCGAGCCAATGCCGCTCGGCATTTTGGTAATCCTTGCCGTGCGCAAAAATATCCCCGCGAAAATCTTCAATCGCGGCGGGTGGCCGTTTCACGGCTTTTTGCCATACGTCCAGCGACTTCGCGGCGCCGTCGAAGTCCTCGGCCTCAAATTGTGTCTGCAGCAGCGTCTCCCAGGTACCGGAGTCATTCGGAGCGATCGCGACGATTCTTCGGCTCAGCTCGATGGTCGCGGCTTTATCGCCAGCTTCCTCCGCCTTCGAAAGCTCCGTGTGCAACCGCGAAAGATCGCTGGTTGCAGCGCGCAATGAATTCGTCGCGCACAAGAGTAGCAAGCTTAATATGAGTATTCGGGCCAGGATGCGCCATCTTGATCAGCTTCGGTTGCCGCTTTCAATCAATTTCCGATTGAACAGTGCGCGCCACGACAGCAGCGTAACCGGCCATGTCTCGTCAATACACCCTGCAACGCGCGCCAGGATCGACATCGATCCATATCGATTACCCGGCGGAGCTGAATGAGCAGCAGCTTGCGGCGGTGACCGCGCCGCCAGGTCCGCTCCTGGTCATCGCCGGCGCGGGTTCGGGAAAGACGCGCACGCTCACGTATCGCGTGGCCTACCTACTGGAGAACGGGATCGATCCGCGAAATATTTTGCTGCTCACGTTCACCAACAAAGCCGCGCGACAAATGCTCGATCGCGTTGCGAATTTGTTGCCGGTCGATGCCAGCGGACTTTGGGGCGGGACATTCCACTCGGTCGGGAATCGGATACTGCGCCGTCACGGCAGCGCGCTCGGTTATTCAAGCGGGTTCACCATCATGGATCGCGAAGATCAAAAGGATTTGATCAACACGGTCGTCGCCAGCGCGGGAATTGATCCGAAAGAAATCCGGTTCCCGAAAGGCGACGTGCTCGCCGAGATTTTCAGTTTCGTCGTCAATACAGAGAAGCCAATGGAAGAATTGCTCGCCGAAAAGTTTCCTTATTTCCTGCCGCTGCTCGACAAGATCCGCGACGTGCACGGTCGCTACGAGAAAAAGAAGAAGGCGACCAACTCTCTGGACTTTGACGACCTGCTCGAAAAGACGCTCTCAATGTTGCAGCAGCACGAAAGGATCGGGGAATTTTATCGGCGACAGTTTCAATTCATCCTCGTCGATGAATACCAGGACACGAACAAGATCCAGGCTGACCTCGTCGATCTGCTCGCTCGCGATCACCGGAATGTGATGGTGGTCGGCGATGATGCGCAATCGATTTACTCGTGGCGTGGGGCGAATTTCCAAAACATTCTCGAATTTCCGAAACGCTATCCGGACGCGCAGGTGTTTAAAATCGAGATGAATTACCGGAGCGTCCCGGAGATTCTCGAAGTGGCGAATGCGGCGATCGCTGCCAACGTCCAGCAATTTCGCAAACACTTGAGCGCAACGCGCCAATCCAACGCGGTGAAGCCAGCGCTGGTGGCGCTCAATGATGGCGCCGAGCAAGCGCAATTCGTTGCCCAACGAATCCTCGAACTACGCGATGAAGACGTCGAGCTAAGCGACATCGCCGTGCTTTATCGCGCGCATTATCACGCGATTGAATTGCAACTGGAGCTTTCGCGTCGCGGAATTCCGTATCAAATCACGAGCGGCATCCGGTTTTTCGAGCAGGCCCACATCAAGGATGTGACCTCATTCATCCGATTCGTGGCAAATCCGCAGGACGAAGTTGCCTTCAGGCGAATGGTGAAATTGCTTCCCGGCATCGGCAATCGCACTGCGGAAAACCTTTGGCGCGCGTGGGAAGGATCGCTTGTAGCCGCGGGCGCTGCCCGCGGGGCAGAAAGCGAGGCAATAGCCTCGGCCGGGGTCAACGCCCCCGGCTACAATTTCGGCGAGCGATTGCTGGCGATGAACGTTCCGGCCAAATCGAAGAAACCGTGGACGCAACTCGCCCACACGCTGGATGAAATTGCGCCCGGCGGGCAACCCAACCCGCCATCGGAGATGATCAGGTCGGTGGTCGAAGCTATTTACGATGATTACGCGAAGGTGAATTTTTCGAGTTACGAATTGCGACGCGAGGACCTGGACCAGCTCGCGGTGTTTGCCCGTCAATTTAAGGACGTGCATGAATTTCTTTCGCAACTGGCCCTTATCAGCAATGTCGATGCGGAAGCGGCGCCAAACCAGACGAGCGATAAAGAGGCGGTAAACCTTTCTACGGTGCATCAAGCCAAAGGGCTTGAGTTTCACACTGTATTCGTGATCTGGTTAACGGATGGAATGTTTCCGAGCAGCCGCTCGCTCGACACGCGGGATGCCCTCGAAGAAGAACGGCGCTTGTTTTATGTTTCCATCACGCGCGCGCGCGACGAACTCTATCTCACCTTTCCGCACATGCGGTTAAGCGGAGGTTACGGGGACGTTTTCCAGCGGCCATCACGCTTTCTGAAAGAAATTCCAAACGCACTCGTCGAAGATTGGCAGGTGCAGAGAAAATGACGATGCACGAATGTCGAATGTCTAAGGAAGTCCGAATGTTCTAATAAACGAAAGCGCACCGATGTTTCTTTCGTCATTCAGAGTTCGTCATTGTTTCGTCGTTCCTCATTCGTCATTCGTCATTTCCCAGTGAATCTGTCGCCCGAGAAAAAGATTGCTGGCGTTCTCGTGCCGCTGTTTGGGGTGCGGGGCGAGAACGATCTTGGAATCGGCGATATTGGTGCGCTGCGGGAGTTCATTGACTGGGCGGCCGGAATTGGATTCAAGCTTGTCCAACTCCTGCCGATCAACGAGACCGGAGCTGACAACAGTCCTTACAACGCGATTAGCGCACTGGCGATCGAACCCACTACGCTACAGCTCGGGCCAAGCTTTCCGGAGGACTTAACGGCCGAAGACTTTGAAGTTGCGCTCGCAGATGTGAATCTTGCCGCTCTCCGGAGGAGCGGAGTTAAGTATCGCCAGGTCAAGAAACTGAAACGACGTCTGCTTGAGAGAGCGTTCGCGAATTTCTCTGCTCGCGCTATCGACGATCGACAGGCCCGCTTTCGGAAATTTTGCGAAGAGGAGACCGCGTGGCTGCACGATTACGCATTCTTCCGTGTTTTGATGGAGGAGAATGATGACAGCCCTGCGTGGAATCGCTGGCCGCCGCAACATCAATCAATCGAGAGAGCCCGAAACTGGCTACGCGATCTGCCACGGGAGCAGCAGACAGCCATAACAGACCGCCAAAATTTCTTTTGTTATGTGCAGTGGATCGCGCATCAGCAATGGCGCGAGATCAAATCGTATGCTGAAGGACGCGGCGTCGCGCTGATGGGCGATATTCCATTTGGCGTGAGTTATCATAGCGCCGACGTTTTCGCGCGGCGGGATGAATTCATGCTCGACTGGTCCGGCGGCGCTCCACCTGAACCGTATTTTAAAGATGACGCCTTCACCCAGAAGTGGGGCCAGAACTGGGGTATTCCGCTCTATCGCTGGGACAAGATGCGCTCGAACAATTTTGAGTGGTGGCGGGAGCGCGTGCGAGCAGTCCGACATATTTTCCATCTCTTTCGCATCGATCACGTGCTCGGTTTTTATCGCATCTATGCTTTCCCCTGGCGGCCGCGGAAGAACAAACAGTTTCTGCCGCTCAATCAGAACGAGATGATCGAGCAGACGGGTGGCCGCGCGCCCCATTTCATCCTGCGTGACGACGAAACACCGAACAACTGCGAAGCAAACAAGCACGACGGTGAAGAATATCTGCGGATTGTGCTGGAAGAGGCCGGCGCCACGCGCGTAATCGGCGAAGACCTTGGGGCGGTGCCCAAATACGTGCGGCCAAATCTGCGGTCACTTGGAATTGCCGGATTTAAAATTCCGCAGTGGGAAGTGCGTGACGGACAAGTCACGTCGGGGGACAAATATGAACGTCTCTCCGTTGCGACTTATGCAACGCACGATCACAACCCGATTCGGGCGCTATGGGAGGAGGCTTTCGAGCATTCAACAGCGACATCGGAGCAATCGAGATTCGATTTGGCAAAAATTGCCTTATTCGCTGGCCTTAATCCAAACGTCGATAAAGGCGATTTTGAAAAAGACTTTTATCCGGCCATCATGGAGGCGCTTTTCAAGAGCAACGCCTGGATTGCCATCGTCATGATCACGGATCTGCTGGCGCGAAACTACCGCTTCAACGTCCCCGGCACGACCGGAAGGTCGAATTGGACGCGGCGGATGCAAAGAAGTATCGCGCGATTGCATGACAGCCCGATGGAACGGGAGCGGATGCGCCTGATCAGCAAACTGCTGGAGAAAAGCGGGCGCAAATGACGAAGCTCGAATGACGAAACCGGCTATGGCATTCGTGCTTCGTCATTCCTTCGTCATTGAGCATTCGTCATTCGTCATGATCCATCGTTGCTCAGCACGGCGTCCGTGGCTAATTGAATTATGAAGTCTCCGCTTAAAGTCGCTGTCACCGGCGCAGCCGGACAGATTGGTTACTCGCTTGTTTTCCGTATCGCCTCCGGAGAAATGTTCGGACCGGACCAACCGCTCGCCCTGCATTTGATCGAGATTCCGAATGCGCTCGACGCGCTCAATGGCGTGGTAATGGAATTGCACGATTGCGCTTTCCCATTGCTTGAATCGGTGGTGCCGACCGCTGATCTCGACGAGGGATTTCGCGACATCAATTGGGCGCTGCTGGTCGGCAGCGTCCCGCGCAAGGCCGGTATGGAACGGAAAGATTTGCTCGGGATCAACGGCAAGATTTTTATCGGGCAAGGTCAGGCGATCGAAAGGAACGCGGCCGCTGATGTGCGCGTGCTCGTGATCGGCAACCCGTGCAACACGAATTGTCTGATTGCGATGAACAACGCAAAGGAGATTCCGCGTAATCGCTGGTTCGCCATGACCCGGCTGGATGAGAACCGGGGGCGCGCCCAGCTTGCGCATAAGGCCGGCGTCGAAATCACTCGCGTCACCAACATGACGATCTGGGGTAATCATTCTTCCACGCAGTATCCTGATTTTTACAACGCGAAGATCGACAATCGCTCCGCAAACGAAGTAATTGACGATGAGAAGTGGTTGAAGGAAGAGTTTATTTCGAGCGTGCAGCAGCGCGGCGCGGCCGTGATCAAGGCGCGTGGGCTTTCGTCGGCCGGCTCAGCGGCAAACGCGATTATGGATACCGTTCGTTTTCTCACGAATGAGACACCGGGAGACGATTGGCATAGCGTGGCCGTTTGTTCCGACGGAAGTTATGATGTCGATAAAGAGTTGATCTCGTCGTTCCCAGTGCGCGTTCAGGGTGGCGAATGGAAAATCGTGCAAGATTTGCCGATCAATGAATTCAGCCGGGATGAGATCGACAAGTCGGTCGCCGAGCTGAAAGAAGAGAAATCGCTAGTGAGCGATTTACTGTAGCGGCGGTCTGTGACCGTCGGACGAATAATGCGGCGCTCATAGAGCGCCGCTACAGAAGTTTCTCGCCGGTCAATCGCTCAAATGCTTCCACATATTTGGCGGAAGTCTTCGCAATCACATCTTGAGGCAGAGACGGCGCCGGCGGCGTTTTGTCCCAATCAAGAGTCTCCAGATAATCACGGACGAATTGTTTGTCGAAACTGGGCGGACTTTGACCGACAACGTATTGATCTTTCGGCCAGAACCGAGATGAGTCGGGCGTAAGGCACTCGTCGATCAGGAGCAATTTTCCACCGACAACGCCAAATTCGAATTTCGTATCCGCGACGATAATCCCGTGCTGCGCGGCATGATCGCGGCCCGCGGCATAAATTTGCAAACTTAAGCCGCTCACGCGCTCCGCCATTTCATTGCCCAAGATTTGACGACACGCCTTCATGTCGATGTTGAGGTCGTGTCCTTCTTCGCTCTTGGTCGCGGGGGTAAAAATTGGCTCCGGTAATTGTGAGGCAAGTTGCAATCCCGGCGGCAATTTTTCGCCGCAAACGCTTTGCGATTCCTGATATTCCTTCCAGCCGGAGCCGGCCAGATACCCACGGATCACGCATTCCACCGGCAGAGGCTTCGTCTTGCGCACGATCATCGAGCGACCCGTCACCCGATCGCGAAATGCGTGTAGTTCTTGTGGGAACTCGTCGAAATCCGCCGTGACGAAGTGATTATCGATCTTATCGAAGCGTTTGAACCAAAAGGCAGAGAGCTGATTCAAGACCGCGCCTTTGTGCGGAATCGGATCCGGCAAAATCACATCAAAAGCAGAAAGCCGATCGGTCGCGACGAAGAGAAGTGTTTCGCCGAGATCAAAAACTTCGCGCACCTTGCCGCTGCGCAATTTTTTGATTCCGGGAAGATCGAGAAAGGATTGTGGAGAGGCTGCCATAATTGCGACATGATTACTGCATGCCTGGAATCGTCGTCAAACCCCGTGCGCGAATTTTACACGGCCACGACTGGGTGTTCTCCAGCGAAGTGCTGAAGGTTTTCGGGAAACCGGCGGATGGCGATGTCATCTCACTCAAAGATGGCAGGGATCATTTGATCGGCAGCGCAATTTATAACTCGAAATCGCAGATCGTGGCGCGGCGTTTCTCGCGGCGCAAACAGGATCTCGATCTGAACTTTTTTAACCGGCGCATCGCACAAGCCGCCCAATACCGGACGCGCCGAGGGGTCGATCCGAAGCTTTGCCGGATCGCCTGGAGCGAGAGTGACGGACTTCCCGGGGTGACCATCGATCGCTACGGCGATTATCTCGTGCTCCAAACGCTGACGCTCGGAATGGACAGGCGAAAGGATCTGATCATGAACGCAATCGTCGATCTTTTTGGCGACGTCACAATCATCGAGCGCAATGACGTGGGGGTTCGCCGTGCGGAAGATCTTGAATTGCGCAGCGGCGTTTTACGCGGAGCTGCTTCTTCACCGGTCGAAATCGTAATCGGCGGGTTAAAGTTTGAAGTCGATCTCCTGCATGCGCAAAAGACTGGCTTCTACCTCGATCAAAAGCAGAACTACGAAACAGTCGCGCAATATGCCAAAGAGCGCCGCGTGCTCGATTGCTTCACAAACCAGGGAGCATTCGCACTGGCTGGTGTCCGCGCCGGAGCCGCCGAGGTGACGGGGGTTGAAGAAAATTCGGCGAACATCGCCGCGGCGAAACATAATGCGGCGCGAAACAATCTGAAAGTGGAATGGATGGAGCAGGATGTTTTTCAATTCCTGCGTGCCGCCGAGAAACGGCAGTCGCAATATGATTTGATTGTTCTCGACCCACCATCGTTTACAAAAACGAGAGGTGGCCTGCGAGACGCGATACGCGGTTATCGCGAACTCCACGTTCGCGCCTTCAAATTGCTGTCGCGCGATGGCGTGCTCGCGACCTTTTCATGTTCACACCATGTTAGCGAAAATGCGTTCGCGCAGATGATCGCAGATGCGCTCGTGGACGCGAGGCGTTCGGCCCGTCGCCTGCGCCGTTTCGAGCAGGCGCCCGATCATCCGGTCCTTCCCACATTGCCGGAAACGGAATATTTCAAAGGTACACTGCTGGAAATGATGCCGGGACGATGAAAGAAAACAGCGCAATGGCGGAGACGGAGCGCCGGGCCGTCCGCTCACGGGTCCCCGGCGCGCCCGGCGGTCGCGTCCTATCATTCGATGCGGAATCAAAATTTTCCTTTTGGAAATCTCTGGAATTCTTAAGTGAGCCATTTAATATGGCGCTACAGCGAGCCTGAAGGGCGCGTCACGATTTGTCATGGCAGAGAAAATTCGACCGGTTGAACAGATGCTGGAACTGAATGAGGAGGACACGCTCTCGCCGGAGCATCTGGACTCGCAAGTGCAAAAGGCGCAGGAACAACTCCTCCAACTCAAGCGCCAGCAGGAACAGATCGAAAAACAAAAGCGCGAGCTCGAAGAACTCAGCCGACGTCAGGAAGAATTGGAGCGCGGTCGCACGGAAATGACCGACAAGTTGACGCGCGCGCTCGTTGTGCTCGAGCGTGAAGCGTATAACGCGCAAAAGCGGCTTGAGCAGATCCGCGCCACGCGAGAGAGTTTCGGTCAGCATTTAGAATTAGTTGAAGCGATCGATCCAAAGACATGGAACCCCGCTGATTTGCACAAAGAATTGAGCCGGGCTTTGAGCACAGTGGATGACGCGCGCACCGAGTACAGCGAGCAGCGGAGCCGGTTGCAGGCAACCGGCGATAATGCTGGCGATACGCCATTGCCTGACGTCGCGTTGGATGCTTACCAGAACAACGGCGGACGCTCATTTTCTCAATGGTTCCAAATTGGCGTCGCGCTCACCTTGCCGCTGATTATTTTTGGCATGATCGCGTTTGCTGTTTTCTTTTGGATGGCTAGCCGGTGACGCGATGTTTCGACGCCGGCCTAGATCGACTACGGCGCTTCGCCGCAGGCAGGAAGAGATAGCGCAAACCGAGGCGGAACTGCGTGAGAAGGTCGAAAAACTCGAGCGCATGGTTATCAACGCGCCACGGAGCGCGGAGGACACATCCCCGGCGCCACTAGATGGGCGGCGCAAAAAAGACAACACAGGCGATAAGCAACTCCACGTCTCAATTGCCCTGGAAGACAGGCACTACTTCGATAAAAGCGGAAGCAGCCGGCGGCCGCGTTCGCTGCGCAAACAGCGGCGGGAAGGGCGAATCGTTTTTCTGCTGCTTGCGGCAGCGCTCGCGGCAGCGGTCGTCTGGCTGATGAGCCATCTGCATTTTTGATCGGCAACCATGGCCAAAACTTCCGACCTCGATGTCGCGTACGTCGCCAGACTGGCGCGGCTAAATCTGACCCGCGAGGAGACGGAGCTTTTCCAAAACCAGCTCGGTGATGTATTGAAATACGTCGAGAAACTGCGCGAAGTGGATGTGAGTAATGTCGAAGCGGCTGCTCATGCGCTCCCCATTTTTAACGTTTTCCGGGAAGACGAGCCGCGCGACTGGTTAACGGCCGAACAGACGCTGAGTAATGCACCTCGCCAGGCGAATGGTCTTTTTATCGTCACCAAAGTTGTGGAATGACGGGAAAAGATCTGCCGGCGTTGAGCATCGCCGATCTGCAATCTCTGTTGCGTCGTCGGGAAGTTTCACCCTGCGAAGTGCTCGATATCCTGCGAGCGCGGATCGAAGCTGTGGATGGAGAAATCGACGCTTATCTCTCACTCGATTTTGAAGCTGCAGTAAAGGAAGCGGAGAAAGCGAATGTCGATCTTCCGTTGGGCGGCGTGCCGATCGCGATCAAGGATATCATTAACGTAGCAGGTCAGCCCTGCACCTGCGCGTCAAAGATCTTGCAGGGTTACCGGGCGCCCTACGACGCGACCGTCATTCGAAAATTGCGCGCTGCAGGCGCAATTCCATTTGGCAAGACGAACATGGACGAGTTCGCGATGGGTTCATCGAGCGAGAATTCCGGTGTAAAATTGACGCGCAACCCGTGGGACTTGTCGCGCGTGCCGGGAGGTTCCAGCGGCGGTTCGGCCGCCGCGGTTGCAGCTGATGAAGCGTTCGGCGGACTCGGCACCGAGACCGGTGGGTCGATTCGACAACCAGCGGCGGTTTCCGGGGTTGTCGGCCTCAAGCCAAGTTACGGGCGCGTTTCGCGCTTCGGTGTCGTCGCATTCGCGTCGTCGCTTGATCAGGTTGGCCCAATCACAAAAACAGTGCGCGATTCCGCCCTGATTATGAATGCGATCGCCGGGTACGACCCGAACGAAACAACATCTTTGAACGAACCAGTGCCTGATTATATCGCCGGGCTGGGAAAAAATTTGCGCGGTTTCCGGCTGGGTCTGGTGAAGGAATACATGATCGAAGGCACCGATCCTCAGATCAAAGCCGCAATCAATGCGGCAGCGAAACATATGAATTCGTTAGACGCAGAGATCGTTGATGTCTCCCTGCCGCATACTGATTATGCGATTGCAGTTTATTACATTCTGGCTGCCGCGGAGGCTTCCGCGAACCTGGCCCGTTTTGATGGCGTGCGTTACGGATATCGAGCGGAAAACCCAAAAGATTTGCTCGATTTTTATGGTCGGACGCGGGGAGAGGGATTCGGTCTGGAAGTAAAGCGCCGCATTATTCTCGGCACCTATGTTTTGAGCTCCGGTTATTACGATGCCTATTATTTGCGCGCGCAAAAAGTCCGTGAGCTCATCCGCCAGGATTTTGCAAAGGCCTTCGAGAAAGTTGATGCGTTGATTTCGCCGACGTCGCCCGTGCCAGCGTTTAAATTTGGCGAACGCACAGCAGACCCATTGCAAATGTATCTGTCCGACATTTTCACCAGCCCCGCCAACCTCGCTGGAATTTGTGGAATCAGCGTGCCGTGCGGTTTTGCTGACGCCGATGGGCAGCGGCTGCCTATTGGTTTGCAGCTGTTAGGCAAAGCACTCGATGAAGCGCGCATTTTGCAAATCGCTCACGCCTACGAGCAGTCCACGGACTGGCATAAAGCGCGTCCACGGATCGCTGCGGCCCGGCTACACGGGTGAGGGATTATCTAATCACCAGCCGACGACGGGATTCGAACCCGTGACCTGCGGTTTACGAAACCGCTGCTCTACCAACTGAGCTACGTCGGCACGAGCGGCAAAGATGCCATCCGCAGATTGCGTGAGCAAGCGCGAACCTGTAGCCGCTTCGCGGTGCGAAGCGCAGATCAGGCATTGCAAAATCCGCGCTGCATCGGCCATCCGCCCCGGGACGGAGTCGCTGACGCACGAGCACACTGGCGATTTCAAAGAGTGGTGAGCGTTGACACATAAAACAAAAAGTCGGCAGGCGCCAAAACAAGTTTGCCGCGACAACCGTAGAACAATAGAAACGGAAAAAGAATCAGTCCGTCGATTCGAAGCAAGTCTTCGCGCGTTTAGTGCCTCTCGGGTCTCCCCCGCGGGCGAAACGTCATCCGGATGTTCCCGAAGAAGCGTCAGGCAATCAGTTACGACGCAGGGCCGCGCGTCCTTTCGCTCAGGTGAGATTCGTATTTTGGCTTCGAGCGGGAATGTCGAACGCACCATTCAACGAGACGGAAAGAAAGCTGTGACGCTGTGATTCACCTTTATGATGAAGCGAGCAACGAGATTCGATAAGCTGCGCGCCTCGAGCCCACGGCCCCCGCCTTGTTTTCTCTCTCCGGCCTAACGACTTCAGCGCGACCGCAAGCCCGGGCTTGGTCGAAAGGAGTGAGGGTTAGCAGTGCGATGTGGAATTATACCCCCACGGCGCGTGTGAAGGTCGAAAGCGCGACCCGGGGCCTGAAATTGCGTGCCGCCACCGCCTGGCAGCCGTCGATGCACAACCCTCATGGGCGGCCGAGCAAAGCGAGGCGCAACTCGGCGCACAAAAGCTTGGCCGTTGGAAATGACGATGATCTGGCTCGTCGGAGGATATTCGAGGACTGGATCGTACGGCCAGGCAAAGCTATCCGGTGAGGCTTCCGGCGGCGGATAAACGTCGGCGTAATAGGGTGAAGTTCCGGCGGTGACGCTATCGTAGCCGTTGGCGTCGGGCGCGGGGACGAGCTGCTGATCGTATTGCATCGTTTCGTACTGCAGGTTCTGAGCCTGTCGCTGCGCCGCCAGCTGTTGCCTTTGCTGATCGGTAAAGTAATCGTCAGCGGAATGTCGCAGGGTTGACGGCCGAGGGAACGAAGTGATGGTCGCAAACGACCTATCCGTCGGCTCCTGCTCCTCTGCCGGCGTGGGTTGTTTGATCCGGAAGAAATTGGAGAACGCCAGCCAGGCCAGGAGCAAGATCACGATTCCCAGTTCCACGACAATAATATTCGAAACTTTCGTGTTCATTTCGTTAGTCTTCTTCCCCCTGATGTGTTGGCGGAGGACACAGTCACGCCGTGAATCTCGCACGAATCTTGCCGGAAACCATCCGGCAGCACAATCTTATTCGAGGGCCGCGAAGCAAAGGCGAGTTACGGGTTTGGTAACAGCGCATCGGCCCGGTTGTTGGCTCCCCAACCCAAACCGCCTGCTGGGACGTTGCGCTGCAATTACCCGGGCCACGCTTGATGGCAAGGATCCCGACGGGTAGATTCCGGAGGAAAAGATCATGCTTCCAGAGGCGGGGAAAGCCTACTCCATTGGCTCGGCGTTTGCCGAAAGGATGTATTACGCCCGGCAAACTGGCCGACACGGTCATTCTGAGCGACAACATATTTGGCCTCAAGCCGGGAGCCATCCGCAGTGTGAAGGTTGAAACCATGATTGTGGGGCGGGCGGGCTGTGTATGAATTAAACCGGTAACGGTAACCCAAAGACGCCAGCGAGATTTTTTACGGATGGCTATTCGCGCAACGTCCGCGGCAGAAATGCGACATGGCGGTCGGTGATGTCCGCACTCCGTCCAATGAAGCGATCTACGTCGAGAGCAAAGCGTTAGATTACGAAACCGCTGCTCTACACCTGAGCTACGTCGGCACGGCGTGGGCAAAGAATACATCCGCAGGCGTTTGACACAAGCACCGCCAAAAGCCCTATCCTTGTGTTGGGAATGCGCGCGCCACGCGTCCCATAGAGACGCAACTACAGTGGGAGGATGAATGTGTCGCCGATTTCGCGAAGGGCGATCCGTTGCGGCGTTTGTTTAAGTGCTGCCTCGAACCGTTCGATTGGTTCGCGGAATGGTTCGAAGCTGAGCTGGAATGTCTGATGATGCACCGGCATGATGAATTGGGCGCCGGCGGCATTCGCCATTTCGATCGCCTGCTCAGGCGTGCAATGGGATCGGATCCAAGGATGGTATGCGCCGATTGCCATGATCGCGAGATCGATCGAGCCGTGCTTACGCAATTCGGCAAAGCTATTCGTCAGCGCCGTGTCTCCGGCGAACAGAATGCGCCGTCCATTTCTCGCCAAAAGATAGCCGTTGTAACCGCGGTAAATGTCGCGCTGTTTCCGCGCGCCCCAGTGTTTCACTGGGACTGCAATGATGTCGATAGCACCGGCGGCGGTCTTAAGAGATTTCATTTCACCCCAGGCAAGCTCCGTAATATCGCGAAGACGTGTCCACCTTAACAGGTCGCGGGTCTTCGGCGCCGTGATCACTCTCGTATTCTTGCCAAAGCGGTGGAGCGTTCGCAGATCGAAGTGGTCAAAATGGGCGTGCGACAGAAGGATCATGTCGATCCTGGGCAGCTCATGGATTTCGAGTGCGGGCGCAGTCAATCGTTTCGGACCGATTGTGAATCCTGGTAATCGAATCCCGATTCGCGGAAAAAGTACGGGATCGGTGAGAATATTTATACCGAAGAAATTGATGAGCACAGTCGCGTGACCGATCCAGGCTGCTGTTACCCGCGCATCATTCCACTTCGAAGGCTCCGGTTTGGCAAAAGCTGGAGCAATCGGCCGCCAACTTTCGATGGCCCATTCGCGCCAAAGATGGGCAAGCCAACGGCGCACACGGGAGCGGCGCAGAGTTGGTTCTTGATGTGCTTCCATTAAATGAATCAGGAACCCAGGAAAACAGGAAAAACAAATCCAAGATTTCCTGCGGCGACGCGACGCTATGCTCGTTTTGAACGGAGCCCGCGTGAATGGATGAGCCTAGTTGCTCAGCGTCGCGCCTCGCAGCTGCCTTCGCGCAGCTTCGGCACGTCAGGCAACGAAGCGGCTACAAGCGGTTACTTAACGTCCGCTGAATAATTCCTTGAGAGCCTTCCAAAGAGTTCTGCTCACTTTCGGCTTGCCAGCGCGCGCGACAAGCACGGGACAATTCGCGCGGTTTAAGATGCTCCGCGTGAGATCACCCATAATGTAATGACGGAGCAGCCCGCGTTCTTGCGGCGTGCCGGTCACAATCAAATGGTAATCACCGTCCCGCGCTTCCTCGAATACCTGGTCGATCACAATGCCGTGCCGAAGCCGCACTTGGGCGGAGACACCGAGCCGTTCGAGCTCTCTTTTTTGCTGGCGCAGATTTGTTCCAAGTTCCGATTTGGATTGGAGCAGTTGATCGACATCTTCTTCGAGTCGTACCAAGTCGGAATAAATTGCCGGTGGCTCGGCCATGACGTGCAGCAACGTCACGGAAGCCCCGACTGCCGCAGCCAGCTTGCCGGTGAACTCTATCGCTCGCTCGATGAATTCTTTTCCGCCGGTGCAAACAAGAAAACGCTGCAAGTGTTTGCATTCGCCAATCGCCACCAGTACCGGCGGCTGAATCGCTTTGATCACTTCGTAGGTCTTTGCTGAGCGCCAGTAATATCCGGTTGCTCCAGTCCATCGCGCTCCGATGACGACAAGATCGTAGCTCGCTTTGGATGTCTGATCGAGAATCTCCCGGATGGGTTCGCCGGCGTGCACGATGATATCCAGAGCCACATTCCGTGATTGGATGGGTTGCGCCTGCTTCTCGAGCGCTTCGCGCAACGGGGCTTCGTCTTGCGATTTCTCTGCAATACCGAAGAGCGTGGTTTCAGCTTTCAGTGGGCCAGCTAGTAATCCTCCCAGTTCGATCGCGCTTTCGGCGGCTGGTGTTCCATCGCTGCAAATCAAAATCTTCATTGCGCGTTACAACTTGTGTCCGGTAAAGAGAGTATAAATCACGATAGCTGCGCCGATCAGCGGCAGCGGCACGAAAGCGAGTCGGATTTTCGGGCCGGCGAAATATTGCGTGGCGACCACCCCGATCTGCGCGCCGATGACTGCGCCAGTGTGCATGACGAGCGCGATCAGAATATCCACGTTGCCTTTGATCGCGTGGGTGATCGTTCCGTAACTGGCTGATATCACAACCTCAAAAAGATCCGTTCCCACGGCGAGATGGGTGGGTATTCCCAAGACGTAAACCATCGAAGGCATCCGAATGTACCCTGCGCCACCGCCGAGGAAACCGCTGAAGAGCCCACCAACAAACGCGACCACGAGAATAGTCCAGAGAGAAATTTCCCGTATGCCCGAAGTAGGCAAGGAGATCATCGGCCGAATTTTCATTCGTTGAATCATTTGGGTAACCGGCCCGAACGCGGAGTGATCCTCTTTCAAGTCCGCGGCTTTCGCCGTTGGATGTTTTCTCGCAGAGGCCTTTTTGCCCAACCGGAGTGTTTTTTGGCTCTCCCAGAGCATAAAGACGGAAATACTAAGATAAACAATAATGGCGACAAAACTGACCACCGTATTCACGTTGCCCGTGCGCTTCAGGGCCTGGATTAGCTGCGCACCAGCTTCCGCGCCGCCGATGGTTCCCAATGCCATGATTAGTCCCAACTTGAGATCGACATTGCCCAGCGCGCGATGCTGTCTGGCCGCGACTATCGACTTGCCTACGATGTGCGCGAGGTCTGTTCCTACTGCGTAATTCCAATCCACCCCCATCAAGCGCAGCGCGGGACCGGCAATGAAACTTCCGCCGACGCCAAAAAAGCCGCCCAAAATTCCGATGATAAAGCCGACAACGGCCAAGTAGATCGGGTTGATGTGTGAATTGGAGATTGGAAAAAACATGAGTTATCTCCAGCGGCGGCGCAGGAAGCGAAACAGAAGCGTCGCCACCGCGTCCAAAACAACGGCTTGACCGGCGACCAGCAAGATGGCAACTGCGGCATAAAGGTAACGATGTTGCGTTTCGAGCCGATACAGCCATTCGCCCAGAAGATGAAGGACCAGGAAGAAATAGGCGGTGACGAGAACGGAATAAATCACCAGTTCGACTGCAAACGCTCGCAGGCTTTTGGCAGTATCCTTTTTCATTAAGCCGGAGATGGTTGAGGTGTTGGACCGTTAAATCGCAGAATGAACAGGTTATAAGTCACCAAATGAGTCGACGGATAATGAGCTCTCGGCTCCAACGTTTCAACGATTTAACGATGCTTTGTGAGAGTTGCGCGTAAGCCCGCCAGCGGGCAAAGTAATTGCGTAGAGAGCGTTTCTTTCTAACGTTCCACTTCACGTTCAGGGTAAACCATGGCCGATGTCGCGAACAAATACGCCGAAAACGTAGAGGGCAAATTCTACGTCGATGATCAATGCATCGACTGCGATTTATGCAGGGAAACTGCGCCTGCCAACTTCAAACGCAACGACGACGGCGGCCATTCTTATGTTTACAAACAGCCGGAGACGCCGGAAGAAGAAGTCCTCTGCAAAGAAGCGATGGAAGGCTGCCCGGTCGAGGCGATCGGCAGCGACGGCGCGTAAATGGTAGGGCGCGACCGCCGGGCGCGCCGCAAACGCGCCAACCCAAAGACGCACTCTCAAGGCTCAACGCATTCACCCCCCGTTGCCCTGACCATCGCGGGATCAGACAGCAGTGCCGGCGCTGGTGTTCAGGCCGATCTGAAAACCTTTTCCGTATTCGGTGTTTATGGGTTGACCGCCGTGACCTGCATCGTCGCGGAAATTCCAGGAAAAGTTTCGCGGATTGAGGCGGTCAGCGCGAGGATTGTTCGCGAGCAAATCGAAGTGCTTGCGAAGAATTTTAAGATCGCCGCGATCAAGACTGGCCTGCTTTGCTCTGCGGAGATCATTTCCGCCGTCGCGAAGACGATACGGGGCATAGAGAACCTGTCTGTGCCAGGGATTCCGCTCGTGATCGATCCGGTCATCGTCGCTACCAGCGGCCATCCTCTTCTCGAACCGGCAGCGATCGAAGCGTACGAGAAGAAATTGTTCCCGCTCGCAAGCTTGATTACGCCAAATCTAGATGAAGCAGAGCAGTTGCTTGGAACAAAAATCAGAGATCGGCAATCGATGCATCGTGCAGGAAAAGAGTTGAAGAGGAAATTGGGAATTGCAATCCTTCTCAAAGGCGGCCATCTGGCGGGCGATTACGCTGTCGATCTTCTCTTTATCGATGAAAGAGTTGTCGAGTTCTTGGCGCCGCTTGTTCACGGCGTGGCAACGCACGGTACTGGCTGCACGTATTCCGCGGCGATCACGGCCGGTCTTGCCTCCGGCCTGTCGCTAGAGGAGGCGATCAGGCGGGCCAAAAAGTTCGTGACCAAATCGATCGCGCGACATCTCCGATGGACGTCGCGTTCTGGCAAAAATCTCGACGCGCTAAGGCATTCCCTGTAGCCGCTTCGCTCTGCGAAGCGCGGCGCTGACGTGTTTAACTCGTACCCGCGGGGCCGCCCAGAGGTCGGCGGCTACAGTAATCTTTACGCGCCGGGACTCGGATCCTTCTCCCAACGCTTCAGCTTCATTGCTTCGAGGGCAGCGGCGGTTTCTGCCTGCTTCTTGCTTCGACCGCTGCCCTGGCCAAGAACGATTCCCTCCCAAACAGCTTGCACGATAAATGTCTTTTCGTGCTCGGGCCCGCTTTGCGAAATTAATTCATAGACTGGGCTGCGGGGTGAGATGCTTTGCAATAATTCCTGCAAATGACCTTTCGGATTGATCTCGACCGGCTCTTCCGCGAGTTGCGCGAGATCAGAGTGGGCCTGCGATAAAATAAATTCTCTCGCAGTATCAAGACCGCCATCCAGATAAATGGCGCCGATAAGCGCTTCAAACGCGTCCGCCAACGTCGACCTTCGCTCGCGGCCGCCACTGGCTTCTTCGCCACGTCCCATCAAAAGGTAACGTCCCAAATCGAGGGCAGCGGCGTGCATCTTCAACGTTTCGCGGGAAACGAGCCGGGAACGCAATTTTGTCAGTTGCCCTTCGGCTTCGCCACTAAAACGGCGAAAGAGATGTTCGCTAATCACAAGCTGAAGGACGGCATCCCCGAGAAATTCCAAACGCTGATTATCAAAATGATAGTGCTGAGTTTCGTGGCCCAGACTAGGGTGCGTAAGCGCCTCCGCCAGGAAGAGTGAATTCCGGAATTTATAACCGATACGTTCTTCCAGCGGACTCACTAGCTCTCATTCTGAGCGAAATCGCAGAATCTCTCAATCCCCTTTTGGATTGCGAATCGGACTCAAACTAGCGCTTCTGATAGACCTCGAGCGAGGTGACGACATCGAGGGCGCGCTGTAAGACGGGATCGTGGGCAGGTTGTTTCGCGGGCCCGCGTCCGGGGCGTTGCTGCGCTGCCCCCCACGCCTCGAGCTCAGGATTTGTTCCGGCTAATAGGGCCGCCTCATTCATGTGCGGACGTTCTGTCTCGTAAACAAATGGACCCATTCCTTTCTCAGCGCTCAATTGAAAAATTTGCCGCTTGTCTGCCGCCGGCATCTCGACGGGCAAATCTGGTGTTATTCCGTCCGCAAATAAGGAACGCCCCTCCGGTGAAACCGCTTCCGCCACCGCAGCTCGCAGAATTTTGCCGCCGGGCAAGGGCAAATCGGAGTACTCCGCCGCGCGACCGGCAGTCGGTTGGCCGATCAGCAAGGCTTTGTCATAAAATCGAAGAGCGGACGCGACTGCTTCGGCCGCGCCAGAAGTGTCGCCATCGGCAAGCACCATGATCAGTCCTTGAAAGGACGGATCGCGGTCAGAACTAAACACACGGTCCTGACGCGCGGTCGGTTTGCGCAGTGTGAAGAGCGGCTTGCCTTTCGGGCAAAATCGCTTCGCAAATTCTGCGGCCGCCGCAAAATCATTTGTTCCCTGGCTGGAGCGAAGATCGATAATCAGGGCATCTACCTTTTTCGCGGCGAAGTTGCCAAGGCTCTTGTCCATGTCCTGAAGATTAGCGCCGTTGAGCGACCCGAGGCGGAGATAGCCGATGTGACCTTCCAAAACCTCGTCGTAAAATCCGCTGGGCCCTTCCAGCGGCGCACTCTCCTTACTGGGCAAGAGAATCACCCCACGCGGCAACCGAACCATCAGACCCTCTACGGTCGCCCGACTCAATTCCGTGTCGGTAATTGCATCGGGATTTGTGAAATTACTTTTCAATAGCGTGATCACCGCCTGCAAATCTCCTGGGCTTAACGAATCAACCAATTGCCTGGTCGTCGGCTTTCTTGCCGGCGAGGGCAATGGAGCCGCAGGCGGACTCGATGCGACCGACGGAGGTCTTACCGGCTGCGATGGTGCGGGCGATGCCGGCGTCGGCGGTTGAGCGAGGAGAGTTGCCCCGAAGATCGAGATTGCAAAAGTCGCCAACAGGAATCGAGATATCATGGTAATTTTCCGACGTTAGCGCTAACGGCGTCCAGAGCAATATCGCGCCGGTAATGACGGTTCTCGAAATCTATGCGGGAGACTGCCTCGTACGCGCGCACACGCGCGGCTTCAATCGTTGATCCCAGTGCAGTGACTGCGAGCACCCGGCCCGCGGCAGTCACAATTTCATGATTCACGTGCTTGGTTCCGGCGTGGAAAACTTGCACCATATCGATCTTTGCCGCTTCGCCGAGTCCGGAAATGACTCTGCCGGTTTGGTATTTGCCTGGGTACCCTCCCGAGGCAAGCACCACTGTCACCGCCGGACGCGAGTCCCACTCGATTGTGCACCTGTCGATGTCTCCGTCGATGGTCGCTTCCAACAACGGCAATAAATCGGATTTCATTCGCGGCAAAATGGCCTGGGTCTCGGGATCGCCAAAGCGGCAGTTGAACTCGAGGACCCGCGCGCCAGCGTTCGTAATCATCAAACCGGGATAGAGTAGTCCGCGGAATATAATGTTCTTTTCATGCAGGCCGCTTAGCAGCGCGCGCATGATTTTGTTGTGAAATTGATCCTCCAACTCAGCGGTCCAATTGTTTGCCGGACTAAACGCGCCCATCCCGCCGGTGTTCGGCCCGGCGTCGCCGTCCAGCGCACGTTTGTGATCGCGCGCCGACTCTAGCAGAAGATAATTTCTTCCGTCCACCAAGGCATGCAACGAGCATTCCGTCCCCCGCAAAAATTCCTCGATCACAATGCACCGTCCAGCCTCGCCGAAACGGCCCTGATTCATTATCTCGTCGATTGTCGATCTTGCCTCGGCAGGATCGGATGCGATGATTACTCCTTTACCGAGCGCAAGCCCGTCAGCTTTAATGACGACGGGAAATTGGAGCCGCTCACAAAAGCGGATCGCGTCGGCGCTACGTTCAAATGTGCCCGCCCGCGCTGTTGGAATTCCGCGCTCATGCATCAGTTTCTTCGCGAAAACTTTGGAGGATTCGAGTCTTGCGGCTGCTTTGGTCGGCCCAAAAATGCGCAAACCTTCCTCAGCAAAAAGATCGACAATTCCGGCGGCGAGCGGGTCGTCGGGACCGACCACAGTTAGATCGACACGATTTTCTTTAGCGAAGCGAACGAGTGATGCGAGATCACTTACGGAAATCGCCACATTCTCTCCGATTTCGGCAGTGCCGGCGTTTCCCGACGCACAAAAAATGCGCTCTGCGCGTGGAGATTGTTTCAATTTCCATGCGAGCGCGTGTTCGCGGCCGCCGCTACCGATGACAAGAATTTTCACAGCGATGATTCAAACGCTCGGGAAACATCGAGAGATTCCTCGAGTTCGCTCGGAATGACAAATTCGAGATTGCGTTATTACGCGCGCGCTGGTGACTCGGCTGGCAATATCGACAATTCCAATTTTTCCGTGTGCCGAATGAGCGTCAGCTTCGCGGAAACATCGATTTGCTCACCGACTAACATCTTGTGCAGATCGTGGACCGAGCCGATCGGCGCCGCATCGAAGGCAACAATGATGTCGCCTTCGCGCAGACCAGCCCGCTGTGCAGGGCTATCCTTTTCCACGGATACGACCAGTACCCCGGTTTGGAGTGCCAGATTATAAAATCTGATGATGCGACGGTGCAGCGGCACATTTTGACCGGCGACGCCGATGTAGCTGCGCCGAATTCTGCCGTCGCGAATGAGCCATCCGGCGACCAGCTTGGCGGTGTTGCTCGCGATCGCAAAGCAGATCCCCTGGGCCGGTCGAATCATTGCCGTGTTAACACCGATAACTTCTCCGGCTGAGTTGACCAGTGGTCCACCGGAGTTACCCGGATTCAACGCCGCGTCAGTCTGAATGATGTTGTCAATCAACCGGCCCGATTGCGAATACATCGAGCGGCCGAGCGCGCTGATCACTCCTGCTGTCACGCTAGCCTGGAATCCGAGTGGATTGCCGATTGCAATCGCGATTTGCCCAACGCGCAAACTTTCCGAATCGGCCAGACGCACATGAAC
>WNFY01001664.1_pt1 | contig 21121 bp, 16 predicted proteins | sample 5400091 | NCBI WGS metagenome assembly WNFY01 (sample SAMN13153364, study PRJNA577476) | soil metagenome | isolation source: 60 cm soil or saprolite under grassland replicate 1 | place: USA:California | collected 2016-06-15
CCCATAGCGGTCAGCGTCATCTTGATATCCACTTGCCCGGTCTCACTATTAATAGTAACATCATATACCAATCCAAGATCAACAATATTGACCGGAATTTCTGGATCATAGCACTCATGCAGTGCGTCCATCACTTCTGCCTGATTGATCTCTGCCATCTCGCGCAGCTCCTTTGTTAGCCTGTTAATCCGAGTAAATTAGTAGGAATACACTCCTCTGTAATATAGCCTATGGAAGCCCTCTTGTCAAAGGATGCCCGCGTCCGGGTGCGTGTTATTGTTATTGTATTAGGCTGGAATGAACCTTTGCCCTGATTTTACACCCAACCAACCGATGTAGGGGCGCGATTTATAAGCCCGCGATTCGGCCTGGGACACCGCGGGCTTGTAAACCGCGCCCCTACAGCGACAAATCCCATCGATGCAAACAAATGAAACGCACCCCCGCGTGAACCCGTAGAGGCGTGCCTTGCGTGCGCCGAATCGCCCGGGGCGGCGCACGCAAGGCCATTGCTTCCAACTAATTCATTTGTGTACTTGCCAAGAGGCAAAAAGTGGTGGACAATCCTTTCAAAATCTGTCAATGTCCAAACGAAAGGATTGTCTTTCCATGAATCATACGGTACAACTCTCTTCCAAACAAGTCCAGACTCACATCCCCTTTTTTGAAAGTCGCATCCTCGACGCGATGCCCACCGATCCCCCTCGCGCGAAACCCGGAAAGCGAGGAGCCCCCCAAAAAGTGACAGGGGCGCACCTGTGGTTTCGCTTGATCATTGGCATGCTCTGTGGGATGAGCAGCTATCAGGATCTGCAACGCGACCTTGCCCAGCGGCCTCTAGGGCCGTTCCCTCGCCTCCATCTGACCGATGACGCGCTGATCAAACGCCTGAAGCAAGCTGGGACGGCTCCGTTGCTTGAAGTGTTCTCTCGTCTCTCCCAGAAGATGGGACGGCTGTTGACAACCCTGTGCCCCTGTCAATTGGCGGCGTGGTCCAACGGCATCTTTGCCATTGATGAGAGCACCTGGGATGCGGTCCAGCGTCATTTGAAAGAGTTGCGTGAGACTCCACAGGGCCATGTAGCCTTGATGCCGGGGAAATGGGCGGCTCGCTTCAACCTCCGCACGCAGCAGTGGGATCTGCTCCAATTTCGCGACAATCCGCAAGGCAACTGGAAACTGGATTGTTGTTCTCTCCTGCAAGGACTCGCAACGGGAACCCTACTCCTTTTCGATCTGGGCTATTTCGCCTTCGCCTGGCTCGATTATCTCCAGGAAATGGGCGATTGGGACATTTCGCGTATCCGGGAAGATGTCCACTCTCAGATCGCCTTGACGCTCTATCGGCATGAAGGAACATGGGATGCTTTGGTCTGGCTGGGAGGTCTGGGGCGCAATGGTTAGCGCAGTGGCTATCTGGTCCGTCTGGTGCGGTTTTGGGATGGCGAGCAGATCCGTACCTACCTGACCCATCAGTTCGATCCGTCCCTGCTCCCTCTTCCCGACATCGCGCGTTTGTACGCCCGAAGCTTCGATATCGAATTAGCGTTCAAGACGATTAAACAGTTCCTTGGGCTGCATCACTGGTGGAGCGCCATCCCGGTCTTGCGTCAACACCAGGCCATCCTGGTGTTGATCGCCTCGCAACTGCTACACGCGGTTCGCCTCTTGATCGCGGCAGAACAAGGCTGTGACCCCTTTGAGGTTTCGCTTCCTCTGCTCAGCAAAGCCTTTCCCATCCTTGTTCACGATCATCAGCATCCAGTGGTCTGGGCCTCTTTCGCCCCTCCTCTGGGTATGTGACGCTTGCTCCCACGCCGCCTCTGCACCTGGACGCTTCTCCTCCAGGGGATTTGCCTCGGACCCGCCTGGCCTGCTATCGCGAGGATGCTCCTCGACCTCATCGAGCACCTCGCAACCGCAAGACGACCCTTCCTCCCACCACCCCACCAACATCGGCTGGTCCAATGCGTCAGCTTTCCCTCTTTTCTCAGAAGGTTCTTCGCGCCCTTCTCCAGGTCGACAAATGAATTAGTTGGAAGCAATGACGCAAGGCACGCCTCTACGAATACGTCTGGCCCACGCGATCCAGAAACAGGCGTATAAAACGGTCGCTATCCACATCAATTGACGCCTGGACGTTAGGTTTATGAACTGCATGATCTCCAAAGTAACCTACCGTTTCTCCCAGAGTTAGCGTGCCTGTCAGCTCGACATCTACATAGATCGACTCCCACGTGATAAGGTCTGGTTGGAAGGCAGCGGCCAGGCAGAGTGGATCATGCATATGGAAGACAGCCTGACCACGAGGAGCAGCAAATACATCCAGGTAGTAAGCAAGCATATCTTTGATAGTTGTCAATACCCTGCCCCCAGATTGTGTCAACCTGCCTACCTGCTCGCGATCCAGTCCAACCTTCATCGTAGTATCGAGACTGACCAGGCGTATAGGCCAGCCTGCATGCAGGACGATACTGGCCGCGTGCGGATCGGCATAGATGTTAAATTCAGCGTTTGGAGTACTGTTTCCGGGCACACGGAGCGCACCTCCCATGATGACCACTTCGTGGACAAGCTGTGCGATGCGAGGTTCACGGCGTACGGCCAGCGCGATATTTGTCAGGGGACCGATGGGAACCAGCGTGATCGCGCCGGGAGCCTGCAACACCTTCTCTATGATAAGGTCTGCGGCATGCTGATCGGCTGGTTGGATCTGCGGCGCAGGCAGAACAACCTCTCCCATACCGTTGTGTCCATGAACGGAAGCTGTATCGACGCGTTGACGTACCAGTGGAGTACTACTGCCACGTGCGACCGGAATATCTGTGCGTTCGACCAGCGTGAGCAGAGCCAGCGCGTTGGCGGTTGTCAACTCAACGCCCACATTTCCGCTCACCGTAGTGACTGCTTCGAGTTGCACTTCAGGAGAGGCGAGAGCCAGAAGCAGAGCCAGTGCGTCATCTATGCCAGGATCAGTGTCAAGAATGATACGAGCCAAGTACTTCCTCCCGTGCAGGTAAACCCGATTGAGCACCGAAGCGAGTTACTTTCAGGGCACTCGCGTAGACGGCGAAGCGCAGTGCATCCTCTGGTTTCTGCTCTTCAGTCAGGGCGACGGTCAGTGCGCCGACAAAACAATCGCCAGCAGCAGTGGTATCAACGACATTCACTCTGGGTGCCGCCTGATAGATACTGTGTATCTGTCCCGCCTCGTCAGTAGTAATCAGCAGTGCTCCACGTGAACCAAGCGTAACGACAACAGTTGGTATACCATAATTATGCAGCGTAGCAGCAACTATTTTTGCATCCTCCATACTCTCCACCCGTTGTCCACTGAGCAAGCCGGCCTCGTTTTCGTTGACGATCAATACCGAGAGCTGTTGCAGCGTCTCCCGTGGTAAAGGTTGGGCCGGAGCGAGATTCAAGATCGCAGGTACCCCTAACTTATGAGCATGCGCGATCACCTTCTGCACCGTTTCTAGCGGGATCTCCAATTGTAGCACCACCGCATTCGCAGACTGCATGGCCTCAAAAATACGTGCGAGTTCTATCGTATCCTGTCCCACACGCGCATTAGCGCCAGAGGCAACCACGATAGCGTTATCGCCATCTGGCCCCAGGAAAATAAAGGCAACGCCACTGGCTTCTTCCCGGTCAACAACCACCAGGCTGGTATCAATAGAATTGGTCTGTAGCGCCTGTACAAGCTGTGCGCCAAACGGATCAGCGCCCACGCGACCAGCCATGGCTACAGATCCTCCTAAGCGAGCTGCCGCCACCGCCTGGTTAGCACCCTTACCGCCGGGAACGAGTCGAAGAGAACCTGCCCCCAACAGTGTTTCTCCCAGGACCGGAATTCGCGGAACCCGCACCACCTGGTCCATATTAAGGCTGCCGACCACAAGAATTCTCCGCTGCATCATAGACCTCCATCCAGTCCGTTGCACAGAACGATTACCGACTATGCTAAAAAGCATATCATATACCGGCACGCGGCGCACAACCCGTAGCGGCATGGCTTGCCTGTGCCGGGTGTCGGGGGGTTAAGATCTCTTCGCGGAAATCGAGAAATCTCAACCATGATCATACCAGTCTCGCCATTGGAAGATAACGGATGGAGGCTATATTACTTTTAATATGCATTTAATGTATGTGTTTACCAGGGCATGTATGGAAACGATAAGAGACTCTCGATCATGGTTGTCATGATTGGTTATCGCTATTCCGGAGGAAAAACAGATGGCACTCGAAGTGAATGATTCTCCACTGACACGTTTTGCGCAGGATGCCGAACGGCGGCGAATTGCGCGTGAACTGCACGACGGCGTGGTACAGTCATTGACTGCCCTGGTTACGGATCTGGAGTATTTTCGTACGCGTCGTCTCTCTGCGGGCGGAGAAACAAATCAAGAGGTAGCGCAGAAGTTGGAAACGTGGCAGGAACTGGCACGCGATAGCCTGCTCTCTATGCGTGAGACGCTGGGCGGATTGCGTCACCATACCGGGCCTGATTCTGGCATAGAGTCATCTGTGTACACTCTACTCGCGCAATTGAGCGCGGCTGGCTACACAGTGACCTATGAGTGTGATGATTGGCCTGATAGCCTGCCACACGAGTATGCATCGAACCTGTACGCTATTATTCGCGAATCTCTGACGAATATATGCAAGCACGCTCATGCCTCGAAAATCAGTGTATTTATGTTCAGTCATGAAGGTCAGTTGCATGTAAGCGTGGCGGACAATGGAGTAGGCATACCCGAACCTGCTGCAATGTATACGAAGGATGGCTATCATCAAGGGTTGATTGGTTTACGTGAGCGGGCGGCTGCTCTGGAAGGACTCTGTTCGATTGAGAGTGCGCCTGGTCGGGGAACACGTGTTGATGTTGTGATACCACTACCTTAGTGCAATTTCACTTGACCTCTTCGGGTTTCGTCTGTATACTCTCCCTTGGGAGAGGCAGCAGAAGTCGGTACACTTTTACGACCCGCTTGAGGGTACTGAAATTAGTGAAAAATAAGCGAGGTGGGGGTGTATGTTGCAAGGGAGGATTATCCTATGGTTCTACAGATAGAAGATGTGGCGCTGGTACGAGTGCCTGCACGCACAGAGAGCGAATCCGCTCGAACCTGTATTCGTATTCTGGTAGTTGATGATCTGCGTCTCTTTCGCGAAAGTCTTGCCGGTCTGTTAAGCACTGAAGCACACTTTGAGGTAGTTGGAAGTGCTGGCGACGGAGCAGAGGCTATTGAACTGGCGCGTTGCTTAGCGCCAGATGTGGTCTTGATGGATGTAAAGATACCTCGCATGGATGGCATTACGGCTCTGCGCCAACTGAAGACCGAATTGCCTCGCACCCGCGTCATTCTCCTGACAACCTTCACCTCGGACGGCTATGTGCTGCAAGGGCTGGCCGCTGGTGCGGATGGCTATCTGCTCAAAGATACCTCTGCTGTTGGACTTATCTCCACAATACGTGCTGTACACGCGGGAGAGCAGGTCACCGCTCCCGCTATTGCCAGCCGCATGATGCGCATGCTTGATCTTCAACATCCTGGCAGGACTCAGCATCTCGACGGCCTGAGTACTCGTGAAATGGAAACTCTGATCCTGATCGCCAGGGGAATGATCGCCAGGGAGATTGCACGAACGCTGGCAATCAGCGAGAAGACTGTGCGTAACCACATTAGCAGCATCTATCGCAAACTCAATATCTATGACCGCTCGCAAGTCGTGATCTATGCTATGAAAAAGGGACTCGTTGATATCCAGGATCTGTAGTCCAGGCAGGTGTTGGTGTCTTGTCTCACTCAGGGTATCAAACAAGCAGCCGTTCTAGAAATGTGAGATGATTGGGCACTGCCGTGATGTTTTTGTGATATGAATGCACGATACTTAAAGTGTCCCATGGAGAAGGGACAAGATATGTGTCGTTTCTCGCGGCGGCATCTGCCACGAGGAGAATTCTGCAAAGGGGAAAGAATCCTATGTTCAGCCAACAGAATACCACTTTAAAGTGGGGTATGCTTATTGTTGCTGTCCTTGCAGGAGCCTGGACGCTCTTCCATCTTATCTGGAACTTTGCTGGTAACACATCTGATGATTATTGGGGCATAGCTTTGCTCATCCTATTCGTTCTCGCACTCATTTTAGCGTTCGTTCAATTTTCACAGGAGCGGCCTGCTCTACAGACGGCTTCTTCGAGTGAGCGATTTCCTGAACCTGCGATCTCGAAGTTTTTCCTTGCTTCAGAGGGATCTTCTGCACTGTGGTTCGTTGTGCGTATGGATGTTGGCGCTCAGTGGCTTCTAGCTGGCTGGGAAAAGGTTACCTCTCCTGTCTGGGGAACAAGCGGAAAAGCACTGGCAGGATTTGTCGCTGGTGCTTTAGCGAAAACCTCTGGTGCCAATCCAGCCGTACAGGGATGGTATGCGTCGTTTTTACAGCATTTTGTGCTTCCCAATGCAGGCTTTTTCTCTTTCCTGGTGACCTGGGGAGAAGTCGCGGTAGGATTAGGCGTCCTCTTAGGAGTACTGACGGGTATTGCAGCAGGCTTTGGTGTATTGATGAACCTGAATTATCTCCTTTCTGGAACGGTCAGTATTAATCCTATTCTGGGTGTGTTTGGATTGTTCCTGGTCTTCTCATGGAGAGTCTGCGGATGGATCGGTTTTGATCGCTGGTTGCTGCCTGCGTTAGGATTGCCCTGGAAACCGGGAGAGTGGTTCCGTGCTCAAGAAGTGACGACAACTGTTCCACACCGATAGCCTGTGCGTAGAAAGTCACGTCCCGTAGCGGCATGGCTTGCCTGTGCCGGACGTCTCCACAGGTATGAGCTACTCGGCACAGGCAAGCCATGCCTACGGGACGTGACGCATGGTTTTTAGATGTCGCTATCCATTACCCCCATCTATGTAATACAATGAATACAAGATTTTTCCGGGACGCTTCTCTGTGACAGGATCATGTTTTGCATGAATAAAGGGCCAAATTTTTTCGTCGCAATGGTGCGACTCACAGGCCCGCAGGAAGGGAAAAAATAATGTATCCCACTTTATCAGCCAGTCAAATGCGATGGAGCGGGTGGATTCTGTTCGGTGGATCCATTCTTTTGATCATTGTCAATCTACTGGGCCTTTCCCTGCCTGCTAGCAGTTCTGGCTTGCCATCAATCCCTCTCTCCATATTAGAACTGATTGGAGGACTACTCCTAACCGTCGGCCTACCCGCTACCTATCTCAAGCAGCGCAAAGAGGTCGCCACTCTCGGACTCGTCGGATTTTTCTTACTCTGGATCTCGTCTTTCCTCATTACTGTTGTTTTGAGTGGCTATGCTATCTTCTACACTGCGACCACGCCACCATCGGCTCATCCCAATACGGCGGCTACTGTCCCGGCCTTCATCCAGTACATTGCCTCGACAGGTCTCTTGCAGATCATCGGTACCTTGCTCTATGGGACTGTCAGCATTCGTGCCCGTGTATTTACCAGGTCGGCAGGCATACTGCTTATTGCTGCCGTGGTCGTCTCGCTGCCCCAACTTTTCATAGCGGGTGCTCTAACAGCACTCATTGGTCTGCTCAGCACCTTCCTGCTCCTGGCAGGTCTGGCCCGTATGGGCTTTTCCCTTGCCCGCTGGCCCGATGATGAAGGAGAGGAACCTTTACAAGAAGAAGAGCCTACGACCATGAAGGACTACACCTCATAACGTCCCAATAATCGGCGCATAGTCATAAAAATACATAAGGAGGATAATAAAGGTAGTATTAAAAAGGTTTGTGTTGTATTGACTCCAGGACGGCAGCAATCTCCTGGCGCACGCGATCATTATGTGTCATTTCACTATTGACCTTCTCCCAGCCATGCATAATCGTCGTATGATCGCGTCCGCCCAGCTCTGTCCCAACCTGGAGCAAGGAGGCGCTGGTCTCTTCGCGCATCAGGTACATCGCCACTTGTCGTGGCCATACAATGTCACGGTCGCGCTGCTTGCCGCGGATCAGTTCAGCATCCACATTGTAATACTTACATACGCCTTCCAGCACTTCTGAAACCGATAAGTTGGAGGAGGGTTTCTTGTTGCTATAGATATGTTCGAGCGCCTTGACTGCCAGATTGATGGTCAGCGGTGCATCATGCAGCGTCGCATAGGCGATGACACGATTGAGCGCGCCTTCCAGCTCACGCACATTGCTGCACTCCGGGCGGGCAATGTAATCGATAACCGCGCTGGGAACGGAGAAGCGCAACGAATCGGCCTTGGAGCGTAGAATTGCCAGGCGATGCTCGTACTCCGGTGGCTGAATATCGGCCAGCAAACCCCACTCAAAGCGCGATCGTAGACGATCCTGCAAACTATAGATCGCTTTGGGTGGACGATCACTGGTCACAACGATCTGCTTATTTGCGCTATGTAGCGAGTTGAAGGTATGAAAAAACTCTTCTTCGGTCGATTCTTTGCCGGCAATGAATTGGATATCGTCAACAAGTAAAATATCGATCTGACGATACTTGGCGCGAAATTCTTCGGTTTTCTGGAAACGGATCGCATTGATAATTTCGTTCGTAAATTTCTCTGAGGTTACATACAATACATTCAGTCCTTGTGCCTCACCTACGTGCCCGACTGCATGCAGCAGGTGGGTCTTGCCCAATCCCACACCTCCATACAGAAAGAGCGGATTGTAGATGTGTCCCGGATTTTCGGATACCGCGAGCGAAGCGGCATGGGCCAGTTGATTTGATTTTCCTACAATAAAAGTGTTAAAAGTATAGCGCGCATTGAGCAGGCCCTCATTGGGGAAGAGCGTTGCAACATCAGGTTCTTTTTTAACTGGTTCTACTGACTCCCGCGCTGCCCCGGGCGAGGAATATGTATTATATATATCAGTAGCAGGATCTTGTAGAGCATTTTCTGCAATGCGATGCACACTTGCATATGGCATAGTAGGAGCCAGTGAGGTCATTGCAGCGGCAGCGGCGGCGTCAGCAATACGCTTCTCTCGCTGAGCCGCACGTTTTCTTGGCAAGCGGTAAGAGCGTTTATGCGTGGACAGCGCCGTATCCTCCTGTGCGGCATCTATTTGCTCGGGAGTTTCCTTCGCTACCACAAATCGTACTTCGACCGGGCTTCCGGTAATATCTGAAAGGACCGCGTGTATAGTGTCTATAAAGCGAACCTCAAGGTGCGCCTTTGCAAATGTCGTAGGGACGCGCACAATAAAAATACCATCTTGGAAGGAGAGCGCCGAGGTGCCCTGAAACCAGGTTGTAAACACCTCCGGTTTGACCTTTGCCTGCAATCGTTCTATGGTTGTTTGCCATATTTGTTTCGCGTTCACTTGCGCTCACCCCCTTGGGGATATAGTTCACCTGGCTGATTGGATGCGCCGTTCCCCTTTATAAACCCCGTACGGATAGAGTTACTCCCCATGGGACAGTGCATTCTCAGCAGTGTGTTTAAGCATTAAATAAAAAAGTAGTCACATAATTATTTTTGTTGGCGAATTATAATGGTAGCATTAAATCAAAACGCTGTAAAGCCCCTCTTTTGGTCCCAATATGAGAACTATCTCATAGGTTTTTGTCCTTTTTTAGAGTATACTGAGCCAAAAGTTATTCGTTAAAATACGTAATATGGAGTGTTTTATGGTTCTATTTAGTGCGTTCCCTTCTATAAAAAAACGCCATCAGGGGCGGAAACAAAATATGCGATCTCTTTTGTCTCATTTTTCTTTTTACTTGCAGACGAAATATAAATGGTTGTGCCTGGCGTGCTGTATTATTTTGTCTGGTATGTTCCTGTCGTCGTGTTCGGGTCTGAATTTTGGTGGCGCGAATCCCGGCCCGACGGGAAAAGTACAGAAGCCAACGCCCACGACTATGGCGCTGTCAAAACTGCACTGGTGCGACAAGCCATTGATGGTTTTCCGTGATCTCGCAGCATCTGGCACACCCGGCACCAGTTCTGGCAATCCTACAACCGTCACCGATTGGACGCAGGTCAAATTGAAGCTTGGTTTCATCATTTATCTGCCTGCGACACTACCAACGGGTTCTTGCCTGGTCAGCGCTTCGGGTACAGTGCGCGATCCCATTCTGGGTAGCAATTTTGTGATTGGATATATTTTGCCCGATCATAGCCCTATTACCCTTTCACAGGCGCCACAGCGTTCACAAAGTGCTGCATTTCAATGTAGCCCGGCATCCGATACAGGTGGAACGCCACCGAAGACCGGAACACCGAAGACTGCACCTGTGGCCGCTGATCCTACGCAATTCTGTTCTGGTGTGCGAGGATCAACGAATATAGTCTTTTCGTCGCGTGGAAAGACAGATACTTTACAACAGTTTTTTAAAGCGTTACAACCTGACGTAGACTGGATTCCTGCTACATAAAAACGTTTATTGTGGGCTTGCGTTGTGTCTTCTTGATCGCTATAGTGTTTGTGCTCATGGGTCATTTATGTGAATATTCGAAACCGTATTCGTCGTACTATTGAGACGATTGTATCAGTTTGCGGGTTCTTACCCATTGAAAAGTCGCGGCCAGGGACCCGTAGAGGCAGGCCTTGCGTCTGCCTCCTGAGCGGGAGCAGCTCGCCAGGAGTCCAGGGGCGCGACTCCGGCAGACGCAAGGCCTGCCTCTACGGGGACTGGTACCCTCGACGGTTAAGTTTTACTTCTGATATAATGACAGAAGTTTTGCGCTTGCATGTGTACAGGTTTATGCGTGCTATAAATTGGGAGGAATTTTTATATGGACAAGGATAAGTGTCCCTTTTGCGGAGCCGAGACGCGGCCAGGGGATAATTTCTGCTTGAATTGTGGTAATCGCCTGCTTTCAGCAACTCCCTCCGGTGTATCGCAGCAGGCACAGCCGGTGGGTGAAGCCACACTTCCCGCGCCAGATGACTGGGCGCAGTCCGCGGGTATGCCGCCAGCTCACGCTTCTAGTGGAGGCTGGGGAGATGACGCCGGTGCGACGATAGCAGATCCAGGTTCAGATCAACCCTATTCTGCTCCGACGGTGCCACAGTCCCATAGTGACGGCATCGAGCAGCCTGCACGCTTCATCTTACGTGCGGACAATGGCGATATCTTGCAGGAATATCCGCTGGATAAGCCTGAGATTACTATTGGTCGGGCTCCTAACAGCGATATATTGTTGTCAAAGGACAAGTTGACTTCACGCCGTCATGCGACCGTGCGCTATGAGAATGGCGCCTATATGTTGCGCGATGAACGAAGCGCGAATGGTACTTTTGTCAATGGACAGCAGATTGAAGAACTTACGCCTACAGAACTCAAAGATAGTGATCACGTTGGTATTGGTGAACATGAGTTGATCTTCCATGCCTTTGGCTCTGTTGCTGAACACGTCGAGGATTTGCCTACTATTGCAGTGCCATATGAGCCTCAGACGTTCCGTACCCAGGATGATGCACAACGCACCATCGCATCCAGCGATGAGTATGGCACAGGCTCGATAGAGCAGCGCGAGGACGCCACCATTGTCGGTGCACCCGAAGCGCAGCCCATATCGAATGGCTCCGCGCCAGCAGCGCCCCAGAATCCGCAACCCGTACCAGCCATACCCATACCAGCGCCTGTATCATTTGCATCTACGCCTGCTACCAGTACATCTGCCGCTCCCAGTCCCTCTAATGGTGTTCCTTCAGTATCGGAGAATGTTTCTGTGACTTCTAACACTTCGCAACCTTCTGCGGGTTCCGACGCAGGTGTTACCTTTAATCGGCTAGCTAACCTGCCACAACCCACATTACCAGACATAACGGCCCTGATGGCGGCTCTCTCGACGCTGGATGGACAGGTGATGTCGCTGCAGGAGCAGCTCAATGCTACGCAGGAGTCACTGCGTACTCACGATGCTGATATCGCCCAGACTGCTAATCAGTTGCGAGTTGGCGTGCGCAGAGTCTCTGAACGCATGGATAAGACGATCGCGGATGTTGCGCGTACCCGTGAAGCTCTGGCCTGGACCGAATTGTTGCAACTGATGGAAGATGTGATGAACAATCCACGCGACATCGAGTATGTGACAAAACTGGCGCGCAAAGCACGTGAGTTGAACAAGGTGTTCCAATTGCATCAGAGTGTTCTCAATACTATGGCTGAATGCAACAGTTTGCTGCGCGGCATGGTTGCTGAAGACAATAGATAGGTACCTACCAGGCAAGTACATGTACAAACAATTACCTGCTGGTGCAGGGGGAGTTACGGTTGACGCCCCCGCACCAGACTCATTTGCTAGTTCACAGAAGAACAACGCTTTTGATGCGATCGTTATTGGTGCGGGTCTGGGTGGTTTGCTTGGTGCCGCGGAATTACTCCAACGAGGGAAGCGGGTGGTGGTGGTAGAACGACTGCCACATAGTGGAGGACGTTTCACCGCGAAGACCTTTCAAGGGGTCCAGGTCAGTACGGGTGCTGTCCATATGGTGCCGTTCGGTAGTAGTGGCGTACTCTCGCAGATGCTCCGTCGGCTCTCTATCCCCCATCGCTTTTTCGATGCCGATGTCTTTGGTTCGTTCCATGTGCATGGTAGACAGTATCGTTCACGTGGCTTACTGGGTGTCTTCAAATTTCTGGGGCTACGCCAGTTTTTCTGGTTTACACGTCTCGGCTATCTTATGTTCCTGCACCCTTTGCCCACGCACGAGCGGCAACTGTCTTTCAAAGCCTGGCTCAGGCGACATATCGATGTGGAGCGCAATCCACAACTGGTTGCCTTCTTCGAACGTATCTCGCGTTTTGCGCTTAGCCTGGAACTGAATCAGGTCAGCACCGAAGAGGTGATTCGCACGACGAAAAATATGTTTCGCTTTGGTGCTCCAGCTATCGTACAGGGAGGCTGTGGCGAACTGACAAGACAACTGGAGCAGCATATCCTTGAGCAGCAAGGAGAGATACGCCTGTCCTGTGATGTGCTGCAGATTTTGCAGGAAGATGGACACGTCACAGGCGTCCGTGTGCGGGACAGAGCCAGTAAAGAAGAAACTGTCATTATTGCTCCCCTGGTTGTGAGCGATATTGGTCCACGCGCTACAAATGCATTACTCTATAGCCATCGCGTGACGCAGGCGGAGGTCCTGAAGCACAAACACACTGACGAAAGCGCCGGAGATCCTGCTACTGACTCTCCTCTGCAAGAAGCGGTTGGACTCAAGGTACACATCCTGAGCGATATCTCGCTGATTCCACACAGGGGTATTATGTACTGTCTGGACACGCAGCGCATTGCTGGTATGGTGCAACCAACCAATAGCGATGCACGCCTCGCGCCAGCAGGGAAACATTTGTTGATCAGTCACCAGGTGATTCAGGACAATAATATTGAAAAAGAACGGGCACTCGCTCTTGCCGATCTGCATATGCTCTTTGGCGAGGCATTTGACAGGCATTGTCATATACTTACAATGGGTACCTATCGCGGCGAGTGGCCTGTGAACCGTAGCGCGCAGGGTGAAGATACGCAACCTGTAACAGCGCTCTCTGGCCTCTATCTCGTGGGGGATGCCGTCAAACCGTCCGGCTACTTGATGGTTGAAGGAGTCGCACAAAGCGTGAATTGTTTCCTTGATCTGTTTGACGAAATCGAGCAGGCACAACAGAAACACACGCCAGTAGTACAAACCATGCCGCAGGTTCGCAAGCGACGTAACGTTGTCTCGCCGCCATCCCGCCTGAATGCGCTCCGCTGGCTATGGAAAGCCCCCGGCAATTCCGGTAGAAAGTAAGGAGCATTATTCGTGGATGATAGAGATAGAGCAGCTCTGCGGACCCCTCATTATCTTGTGACAGGAGGCGTGCCATTGCAAGGGGAAGTCGTTGTCAGCGGTGCCAAGAATGCAGTTACAAAAATGGTGATCGCTTCCCTGTTAACGACGGATCCATGTGTTTTACGCAATGTTCCCCTGCTGGGTGACCTGGATCTAACTACCAGGCTCTGTCAGGATATGGGTTCCCAGGTGCAACTGGTGGATCATATCCTCTCGCTGCATACTCCCTATATCGATAAGACAATCGTCTCTAACGAAGTTGGTGGCTTGAATCGTATCGCCGTTTTGACTATTGGTCCTTTGCTTCATCGCTGTGGTGAGGCATCTATCCCTAAGCCTGGTGGCGATCGTATTGGACCGCGTCCCATCGACTATCATATCGAAGGTTTACGCAAGATGGGCGCGACCATTGTCGAGCGCGATGGTTATTACCATTGTTCTATCGCAAAACGACTGCAAGGAGTAACAATCAAACTCCCCTTTCCTAGCGTCATGGCGACCGAGAACTTCCTGATCTCCGCCTCGCTGGCAAAAGGTGTTACCATCATCGAGAACGCCGCTATGGAGCCAGAGATCGTCGATCTGATCAAGTTCTTGCAGAAGATGGGCGCGATCATTGAGATCAAGGTGGACCGCCGTATCGTGATCGATGGTGTAGATAAACTCCACGGTGCCAGTCATACGCTCCTGAGCGATCGTAACGAAGCTGTCTCTCTTGCCGTTGCTACTTATCTCACCAAAGGCGATGTCTACCTGCGTGGCGCTCAGCAAGATACCCTGCTCACTTTCCTGAACACGCTCTCCAAAATGGGCTTGCGCTTTGAAATAGATGATGATGGTATCCGCTTTATCAGCCAGGACACTGTTCCTCCTGCAATCGCATTGGAGACCGATGTCCATCCCGGCTTCATGACCGATTGGCAACAACCCTTTGTGGTGCTGCTCACTCAGGTGGAAGGTATGTCGGTGGTGCATGAGACGATCTATGAGGATCGTTTTGGCTATACCAGTGCTCTGCAAAGTATGGGCGCGCACGTTGGTCTCTATCCCAAGTGCCTGGGCGAGGTGCCGTGCCGCTTCCGCGAGAAGCAATACATGCACAGTTGTGTCGTGCGCGGTCCGACTCCGCTCAAAGGCACACATCTCTACATCCCTGATATACGCGCCGGTTGCTCTTACATTCTCGCTGCTTTATGCGCAGAAGGAACCTCCGAAATCTATGGTATAGAGCATATCGAGCGTGGCTACGAGCACCTCGATGCCAAATTGCGCAGTCTGGGCGCTCGGATAGAAAAGGTCAACGGGAACTGATAATGGCTGACCGCACTGGTTCCTCACTATGCATTTGGCGAAAGATGATCTGTTTGTCAGTATCCAGAACCGGGTAGTAAGTGCCTTTATAAGCTGCTACGTTGCCAATATCCTTGAGTATTGGCTTCTATTGTTTGAAGTCTAGCACTTATCCTTACTTGCCTGACGCTTAAATGATGCGCTCTTGTATTATCGAGCTGTTTCATATATAATCCATAACGCAACGTTAGTTTAAGTTAAAAGGTAAATAGCTTTACCGATTTATAATAACCTTACTTAAAGGTAAGGTAGGGGAAGATAGATGCCAGTAACACAAGGGTTGATCAATCAAGTTATGCAGAGGCAGATACCAGCTTTTGCTAACGACTTCAAAAAAGATATACTCAGAAAGGTTCTGGATTAAAAAACCTTCTTTATAAGGCTAACAACCCTTTTATTTTAGCTCTAGGGGATGAAGTAGTCATTTACTCCGCACTAATGCGTTCTTTAGATAGTTCGCTTGGTAACTGTCTTGAAAGAATTGCTAGTGCTATTGCTGAGGCGAGTTACTACGTCAATAAAGAGGTCGAAGGTGACGTACCTGTAGGTGTCGATGAGCAGATTTCCGAACTGATGAGTGCCTACGTATCAAAAAAACGTAAACCTCAATTAACGGATCTTAAAGAAATTACAGTTGTCAAGCAAGGACCTGGACAAACAGAACATAAAATCCATAAGAGTGACTATCATCTGGTGAAAAGATCGGATGATGGACAACATTTTCTTCTCGAATTGAAGATTGGTGGAGATCTTGACAACAAGAAGGCACGCAGCGAAAAACAAGCATTACTAGAGCAATATGCCATTCTTAAGTATTCCCCGCTCGTTAGGCCTGATAGTATCATCCGACTTTATTTTGCGACTGCATACAATAAGTTCGGCGAAGAAGAAATATGGAAACAAGAGCGTGTTAGACAGTTTTTTGGTGAAGACGAGCTGCTAATAGGGCGCGACTTTTGGAATTTTGTTTGTGATAGCAACGAAGGAAACAATATGGTACTAGAGGCGTATAAAAAGCATGCTCATCTTTTAAAAAGAGCATTAGAGGATATTATCGAAGCTGCCAGGAAGAATACTGAGCCACAGAAGCAACCTTTATGGGAAGACAATTTATCTTAGTTACTTCTTTGCCCATTTAACTGTAAAAGTTTTGTAACTACTCAGTTCTATTCTCTCGTTATGACGTTTAATCCCAAGCGGACTTCGAAAGCGATAAATAGTCAGGGACTGAGTAGTTACAACTGGTACAAGTGTCAATAAATCAGAAATTAGTTATTATCAGGTGTTCCACATTTCTATCATTCCTATCCTGGAAACTAACAAGGTACTTTTTATCAAAAATGCTGATATTCAAGTCCGTTCTCTCGTATAAGCTAAGAATAGCAGGTGTATTTTTGATAACTAACATGAACTTGGCCTGACAATAATGAAGTAAATATTGAGCAAGGCGCTCTTGATCCTTCATAGTGAATTCATTTTGTGCATAGGTGCTAAATTCACTATCATATGGTGGATCTAAGAAAATAAAATCATTAGCTTGCGGAGGATACTTCAGCAAAAAAGCTTCAAAATCCATGTTTTCGATGACTGTACTACTTAGATGAGATTGTAATTCAGACGAGTGCATATATGCAATCTTACGAGCAAGATCCTTCCGATTATAAGATATACCTCCATAAGGCACGTTGAATTCACCTCGACTGTTGTAGCGAAACATAGATGCGTATGCATTCTCCCTGACAAAGAAGAAGATTGCAGCAGCACTGGCAGGCGGTATTTTGTATTTGCTGATATTATTGTAAAGGTATCTGAGATGCATATAAAACGCACTTTTCAAAGCGCTTTCAATATTTGCTATAATATCCTGATCTGGCAATTTCCATTTTTTGTTCTCTAACTCTTTCATACGTTTAGTTTTACTTAACAAATTTCTCTGTAGCTCTCGTATGAAATTTTCAACATAAATGCAGAAGAAAGTTTCAAATATGTTCTTAAAGTCATCTGTATGGTAATGAATGAAAGCAAGAAGATTGTTTGTCACCTCCTCTATTGAGCATTCACTCGTAGAGTACGTTTTGTATATTTTAATGAGGTCTCCGGCTCTGTTATCTACAATCTCGCTCACACGTTGCCAACCAATCAGTAAGATATCCAGCGCTTGAAAAAACTCTTTATTGCGCTGAGCAATCATTGTGTAAAGATTGAATAGTTCAGGGGATTTATCGTTGATAAATTTTTTTTGTGCTTGTATCGAAAAGAATACCGCACCACCGCCAACGAAGGGCTCGTAGTAGTCATTAAAGGGAGGAATTAAAGGGAGAATGTACTTCAGTTCTTGCTCTTTGCCTCCTGCCCACTTTAAAAAGGAGGTTAATTTTTCAGCCTTTGATACCTGTGCGTCATCTAGTATTGTAGTCCATAAAGTTGCCTGGTCGTACTTGAGCATATGTCTTTGCACCTTTTTTAAGTTGATGTTTTCACTTTACCAGTACTAGCAGGAAAAATCAATCTCTTTAGTAGCATTAGCAAAAAAATCCTTAAAAATGATAGCCGATAACCTCTTTTATATGGATGGAGACGGTTTAATGTACATCCTATACATATCTAAAGAGGAAGACGGGGAAGCCTTGTCGCTTCTCTATCTTCCTCTTTGTATTTATCGCGAGTAAGCGCCAGCCATTCATCCCTGCCAGCTATTTTTTACTTCACGTAACTGCTCAGGTGTCAATATTCTGAACAGAATAATTAAGCTTTCTAGATCATATTCCAATCCTATAGAATGCAATTCCTGGCGAATGCGGCCAAGTGCGCTGATCTGCGTCGTTGTAATCAGACCATAGCTTACCAGGTTTGCCGCTAAAAGTTGGTCAGGAGTCAGTAATTTAAACATAAGCAATATTTCACCAAGCTGATAATTTAAGTCCACGCCCCGTAACATGCGCTGAATGTTTTGTGCGACCTCTAAGCGGTTCTGTGGCACAAGATGACCGGCGAGGAGAACACTGCCAAGTGAACGGGTTGCGCGACCATTAAGTACCTGCGGTTGAACGGGCTGTGGCGGTTGGGGCGCTACTGGCGGCATGGGTGGCAGACTCTGCATAATATCAAATAGCATCGTATTATTGTGTGCCGTATTTGTGCTTTCTCTCTCATGGATACCTTGTTCCTGGCCTGGCTGTTTCTGTGCTATCTGGTCTATATCGTCAGACGGAGGTTCGTCATTCTGCTCGTTGGCGTATGACTTTTCTGCCGACCGCAGATTCGTTATTTCTTGTGGGTCCTCTTCAAGGTACTCCTCGCTCCCCACTTGTTCGACTTGCGGCACATCTACTGACTTTTGCGAAGCTACAGGTGTGGCGGATGATGTGAATGATGCTGTGTTGGTTGTAGCAGGTTCTGGTATCACTATCTGTGCTGACGTAGACGCTGGAGTGGACGTAGAAATAGAGGCCAGAGGTTGTATCGCCTGCTGTTGCCCATAGTTAGTACGCGAGAGTACATCGGGACGCTTGCTATTCTCTGAACCGATCTGTATTCCTCCTGCACGCTCGACTGGTAGGTCCTGGATCGGGGATGCACGTAGTGGTTGCGTACTGATATTCTCGCCTCTCTGGGCAGATTGAGCCCTTGAAACTATCTGAGGTGCCTGGGAAGCTTGCGGTGCTTGCGCTATATAATTCATTGGTCCAGTATTACTAGTAGCTCGTTCCGTGCTGACATTAGATAACGTAAACGACGATCTAGCCCCCTGCCTGCTGTCTGGCGGTTCATAGGAATTGTGGGTATCCGGGGCATTTGTTGCTGCATAGCTGGCCTGTGCCAGGCGCGATAGCTGTGCCAGTCCAGACTCTCCTGGGCTATCTATTCCTGTCTGTCCATTGGCGAGCCGTTGCAGTGCCGTAAAGCTGCTTGCCGGAGCGTCGGTCGTTGAAGCTGTTGGCGAGCCGTTTGGTGCGTCATATGCTGGCGTCCGATTATCCTGCTGCGTAGGAATAGTCGTATTTCCCTGAGTACTCCAGTTTCGCTGGTTCGGATAGAGAACCGCGCGAATCTTATCTGTGTATGACGCGGATTTACCGGTTGCTGTGTTATTTGTCGCTGGTGCTACAGGGACGCCGCTTGATCCATTTGGCGGCGCAGATACTGCGGGATTGTTCGCCGTTGACTGTGGGTAGATCCCGGAACCATTTCTTGGTGCATTCGAGTTACCTGTACTGAATGAACTGGCTGAACTCTCGGTTGCTGGGGGAGAGCGATGTGTGGTCCCATTGGCAGCAATCAGTGGATTTGCCGTGACGGGTTGCCCTGTTCTCTGCGTTGTTGCTTGCGGAAAGACCTGTGATGACGCTGGCGTTGATTGTGCAGGCACTGGTGTGCCGACCTTTGGCAGACGCGGTATAGTGTTCGTTCCAGAGCCTGATCCTGGCACACGTGTCCTTACCTCGTCAACCAGTTTCATCAAACCAGGCATCCCATCGATCTCCAGGTCGGCCATCGTATTTTGCGAACGGTCATCTGGATCTTGCGGTCCATAGCCTGCAAGATTGGAGCAGTGGAAAGTCAAGACATGGACTCCACGACCCCTACGTTGTGTATCTAATGCCACCCAAAACTCTCGTCGTGCTGCCGCGGCCTGGGCAAGGTCGACGAGCACGATCCGTATAGGATAGCGTGCGAGTGCATCGAATACCTCTACTGCTGTGCGTGCCGTATGGCACTCGTAGCCAGCAAGCTGGAACTCGCTAATGACAAGTGCTGTCAGTTGTTGATCACGCTCAAAAAGAAGAATATGTGGACCACCAGTACTGATGTTCATCAGAACACGTGCGTGCAGAAACCCTAGCGTTTAAGCCTGAGGAGGAAGCACGCTTCTCCTTTCTTCCTCGGTTTGTATCTTATTGTACTATTCCCCTTGTTGGGAGTCGGTTAGATATGCGGTCGGACCGACTTGCTAGAGATGGCTAACATCCTTTTCCGCACAAAGTAGAGCTGGCCTCGACAAGGATAGTGCATAATCTCTTGACGTACTGTACAACGATCAAATTTTTGCCTTGTCGAAGGCAAGAAATCGCTATCAGTAGCCGTTAGTATAGCATACATCCCTGCTATTGTGAGTATTACCATGACTATTGACGCATCCCTGATAGATATGTCCTGATATAGGTAGTTATTTCGCGGACAAAGATTGTACGTCTATTACTCAGGAGTATACATAACTATGCAATTATCTTCATCTTCTTATAAGAAACGTCCTGTTGTCACTTTCTTGACCGATTTCGGTTCCGCTGATGGCTATGTGGGTGTGATGAAAGGTGTGGTGTTGAGCATTAGCGCAGATGTGCAACTGGTAGATATCACACACGATGTGGCACCTCAACATATTGCATCGAGTGCCTGGTTGTTGTCTACGAGCTATCGCTATTTCCCATCAGAGACGATTCATGTCTGCGTGGTTGATCCTGGTGTTGGCAGTGTGCGTCGTCCTATTGCTATGCATGCTGGAGACTGGTTCTTTGTGGGTCCTGACAATGGTCTGTTCAGTTATGTATTGGCGGAACAGCCGCTACAGGAGGTAGTCACGTTATCGAATCCAGCCTATCACCGGGAACAGATTAGCTCGACATTTCATGGTCGTGATGTATTTTCGCCGGTTGCGGCTCATATCGCAAATGGAGTAGCCCTCTCCGAACTGGGACCACGCGTCGATCCGTCAACCTTGCACCGTATCGATGTCGAGCCACCACAACTCCAGGATGAAAAAATTGTTGCCCATATCGTCCACGTCGACCATTTCGGTAATCTGATTAGCAATATCCCTTTCTCTCTCGTGCCTGATCTTTTCACCGGTCCTGCCGTGCGTCTGGCCTTTCCTGCTCAGGGGATCATAGTTAGCAGGCGGCAGCGCTTTTTCGCTGATCAAACTGCCACCGAAGAAGAGGCAAAGCTCCCATTTATCTATGTTGATA
>WNFY01004408.1_pt1 | contig 21117 bp, 17 predicted proteins | sample 5400091 | NCBI WGS metagenome assembly WNFY01 (sample SAMN13153364, study PRJNA577476) | soil metagenome | isolation source: 60 cm soil or saprolite under grassland replicate 1 | place: USA:California | collected 2016-06-15
AATCAATTAGTTAAGTTTACGCATCCCGCTTGATTGGGGTGCGTGAGGTCGCTGGTTCGAATCCAGTCGTCCCGACCATAACAACAAAGGGCTTTCCGCGCCGGTGAGGCGGAAAGCCTCTTTTTATCGAAAAAATGGAATTGTTCGTGCGACAGCGAACAAATAGCTTTCGATGTCGAGGCAGGCAGGCGAATATTAGTAAATGACTTGGGGGCTGGCAATTGATAGTAGACAGCTTAGTGATAAGCGTTTAGCATCTTAGTTGGCAGCCCCGGCTCAAGAGCTTTATCGTTTTTCATGGTGATTCGGCGTCCACCAGACGACTATATTTCCCGCGTTGTTCGTGGCGGTCGCGTGCAACCACCGCGGGTTATTCGGTACGAAGAACCTCAGCCGCCGTTTCTTCGCCGTCTTCTGCGATTTCTCTTCAAGCCCTATCTCGTGATTCCGACGCTGTTCCTGGCGACGTTGGTTGCCGGAATTCTGGTTTATTATTGGCTAGTCTTCTCGGCGCGCATCGACAATCTCTTGAAGGGCGAAGTCTTCACCCGTTCAGCCGGCATATACGCGGCGCCAAAACAAATTCATGCCGGCGAAAATATCTCGCAAGATGATTTGCTCGCTTATTTGAGGAGAGCCGGTTATGTCGAGCGCGGACAGCAGGCTGAGAGCACGCGTGGTCGGTACGTCGTCGACAACACTACAGTCGAGATTGAACCCGGCGAAGATGCGAACGTTGATAATGCCCGTCCGTTTGAAGCGCTGCGAGTCCAGTTCACGCGGGGCGGAAAATCGATCACGGCAATCGCAAACAATAAGGGTACGCGTTTCGACAGAACACAGCTCGAACCGGAATTGATTAGCTCTGTAACCGGTCGCGAGCGGGCGAAGCGAAGAGTGATCGGCTTCAACGATTTGCCGCCCGACCTGGTGACAGCAATAACCGTTACCGAGGATCGTTCGTTCTTTGAACATTACGGCGTAAACATCCGCGGCATTATCCGAGCATTCTTGCGGCGGTACGAAAGCGATCCAAATTCGCCGCTCGCGCACCAGGGCGGCTCCAGCATTACCCAACAACTGGTGAAGAATCTATTGCTGTCACCGGAACCAACGCTGAAGCGCAAGGTCGCCGAAGCTTACATGTCTGTCATTCTGGAGACGCGCCTGTCGAAGCAAGAGATATTCGCCCTCTACTGCAATCAGGCTTATCTCGGGCAGCAGTCCGGCTTCTCAATCAATGGGTTTGGTGAAGCCGCCAGCGCTTATTTTAACAAGGACGTAACCAACTTGACGCTGCCAGAGTCGGCTTTCCTCGCCGGATTGATTCGCAGTCCCAATCGCTACAATCCCTATCACGATCCGGACACAGCCCGAGCGCGTCGCAACCAGGTGCTTGATTCGATGGCTGAAACGGGAGCGATTACCCAGGATCAGGCGAAACAAGCGGAAGCGGCTGAATTAAAACTTGCACCCTCAAAGGGCCGCATAGACATTTCTGACGCGCCTTACTTTGCCGATTATGTACAGAACCAGCTCGGTGATTTGATCAGCGGACAAGGCGCGGATCATCTGCGCATTTACACGTCGGTTGACATGGACCTGCAGCGCGCAGCTTATGTAGCAGTCACGAAACAACTGACGGCGATCGACAAAATTCAAGCAAAGCGGGTTCCGGAAGGTACAGTGCAAGCGGCGTTGGTTGCGATGAACGCACACACCGGTGAAATCGTGGCCATGGTTGGCGGCCGCGATTATTCTAAGAGCCAACTTGATCGCGTCGAAGCGTTACGCCAGCCCGGGTCAGCATTCAAACCCTTTGTTTACGCGACCGCTCTAAACACTGCTTATGATCCCGTACCGCGAGTGATTACGCCAGCGACGATTTATAAAGACGAGCCGAAAACGTTCAGCTATGACAATCAGGAATATTCGCCCGGCAATATGGGTGATAAGTATTCGATGCAGCCAGTGACCTTGCGCGACGCGATGGTTCATAGTCTCAACGTCGTCACCGTCGATGTTGCAATGGAGGTAACGATCGGCAGGGTCATGAGTCTGGCGGCCAAAGCTGGCTTGCCTCGTGTTCCACATGCTTATCCGGCGATGGCGCTCGGAACCGCCGAAGCAACGCCGCTGCAAATTGCATCGGCATACACGGCATTTGCAGCAAATGGCACACGGACAACTCCCATCGCTATCGATCGCGTCACCACCGGCAACGGCACAACCATCGCACAACCGGCGGGACAGAAGAATGAAGTTCTTCGGCCCGAGATCGCTTATGTAATGACCTCGTTCATGAAAGATGTCGTGAATCGCGGCACTGGTGCGCCGATTCGCGCACGCGGTTTCAAGTTCAATGTTGCCGGCAAGACAGGGACGTCTCGGGATGGTTGGTTTGCAGGCTATACGCCCAATCTTGTATGCGTCGTTTGGGTAGGATTTGATGACGGATCCCAGTTGGGTTTGACGGGGGCGGCTGCGGCCCTTCCAATCTGGGCTGACTTCATGAGCGCCGCATTGACGAATCACCCCGAGTGGACAGGTGATTGGCAAATGCCGGAGGGCATACAGCAAACCGACATCGATCCCACAACCGGACAACTGGCCAAAGCTGAAGACCTGAATAAACGGCCCGAGCTTTTCATCAACGGCACTTCGCCAAGCCAGGGTACTGAAGCTGGAAGCGACGAGATGGCAGACCAACCGCCGTCTCAAATTGACGGACAGGAAAGCGGAAGAAGTCCTGAAGTGGAGCCTGCCACGCTGCCTGAGATTCCTCCGCCTGAATCTCCGCGGGCAAAGCCTACTCCAAAAAATGAATCGCGTCCGAAGAGTAATTCTTATGACGAGGATTCACCAACTAAACTGCAAGGCACGATAACCTTGGACATCGATCCCACAACCGGACTAATTGCGGTTGATAGTTGTCCCGTGATTCGCACTAAGACTTTCGTCATTGGACAGGAACCAAAGAAATACTGCGGGCCGGAATATCACAAGAAGGCGCAACCATCACCTACGATCAGCACGCGTCCACGAGTTGTGAATCGGTAGACCCGGGCGCTTCGCTCCGTTTAGGAGCGAAATAGCTCGCAGAGGCCATCTATTTTTTCGAAAGCTCCTTTAGGAGCGACAGATGTCGCTCCTAAAGGAGCTTGAACTTACGGCAGGGCAGTCGGTCCTATAAATATCTTGCTCCTCCGGAGCGTTCCGCCGAAGGAAACGGAGCATTTAAGTTGAGCGACGAGCTCACACAAAAATCAGCAATTGAACTCGCCGAACTGATTCGAGCCCGCGCAGTTTCACCTGTAGAAGTCATCGAGGCACATCTGCGGCGGATTGAGCAAATCAATCCGTCGTTGAATGCCATCGTTACGCTTGCGGTTGACGCAATCGAACAAGCTCGTACGGCCGAGGCTGCACTGACGCAGGGCGGGGCTATTGGCCCGCTTTGCGGCTTACCGCTAACCGTCAAGGACACGATCGATACTAAAGCGCTGCGCACGACCAGCGGCTCGCTCCTTCGCTCGGCTCATATTCCGGATCGCGATGCCGCGGTGGTGGCAAAGCTAAGGGCCGCAGGCGCGATCATTCTCGGCAAAACGAACACACCGGAAATGGCGATCCCTTACGAGACCAACAATTCGGTGTTCGGTCGCTCCAACAATCCTTACAATCTTCAGCGAACGTCCGGGGGCTCGAGCGGCGGTGAAGCGGCAGCCATCGCCGCATGTCTTTCGCCCGCAGGCGTAGGCAGCGATCTTTCCGGATCGATTCGGGTACCTGCGCATTTCTGCGGAATTGTAGGACTGAAACCGACCACCGGCCGCGTGCCCATGGATGGTCATACGCCCGCCGCAACCGGCCCGATTTCACTAGGTGCCTGCATCGGCCCGATGGCACGCACCGTTGGCGACGTCGCTTTGCTCTTCAACGTAATTGCCGATGCGACTCAGTATGAGCTCAGCGATAGCCACGCATCTGCGGAACCAAAACAACTGCGCGGAGTGCGCGTCGCCTGGTACGCTGACGATGGAGTTGCACCGCTGGCAGAAGACGGGCGCGTCGCGGTCGAAGCGGCTGCGAAAGCTCTGACCGAAGCAGGCTTTGAAGTTAATGAAGCAAGGCCGAGGGCAGTAATCCACGGCTCTCGACTTTGGACGGAATTATTTTCGCGCGCGGCGGCCAATCAATTACTGGAACTCTATCGGGGCAGGGAAGACAGAGCGGGGCCGCTGGTCGCTGCGGCGCTGCAGGCAGCTGAAGAGAAAGACAGCGACATGGCCACTAAAATTAAGCATGCTGAAGAACTTGCCGCGGCCCTGGTTGAACGCGAGCGGCGTCGTGAAGAGCTACTTCGGTGGATGAAAACCACGCCGCTGATTCTCGCGCCGGTTGGTGCTGTGCCCGCATTCAGTCACGGCGCCCGCCGCGTCAATGTTGCCGAAGAATCGATCAGCATCTTTCGCGCGTTTAGTTATTCGCAAACTTTCAATGTCTTTGGATTGCCCAGCATCTCGGTGCCTGCCGGCTGTTTCGCTGAAGGATTGCCAATCGGCGTGCAGGTTGTTGGTCGTCCTTTTGAAGAGCGAACAGTCCTCGGCGCGGCAGCGGTAATCGAGAGAGCGCTGGGAGGGTGGCGAAAACCACCGCAGTTTTAGGTGATGTCGCGCATTTCCGGCCTTAGGCGTGGTGGGTCAGTTTGATGTCCGATAGGCTTAGCTTGTCGAACCTGGACGACAAACTAAAGGAACCTCTGATCAAGTCCTAACTTGGTGGTTATAACCGCTTCGCGGTTGGAGGAATCATTCAATTAGTGATTCCTGAAGCCTGTCGGACATTTGCCTTGAAATTGACCCACTTCCTTACGACGGTATGGTCTTTCATTCGCAAGCGCGTTTCGCTATAGTCTCCCGCGTCAAATTTCGTAGCGCAAGTCATCTGTATTGGAGGCAAACCATGCTGTCGATAATCCTTTTACAGGGCGAGGCAGTTCTCCCCGCCTTTCTGCTGATCTTTTTTCTTTTTATCATAGGTATCGCGTTGCTGATTATTGCCGCGAAAACCATCAAGATCGTCCCACAAGCCACCGTAATGTTAATTGAGCGATTGGGACGATTCAGTCGCGTGGCGGCGAGCGGTCTGAATATCATCGTGCCTTTCTTTGACAAGCCGCGTGCGGTCTATTGGACAAACACGCGTCCCGGCCTCAGCTCAATTGACCTGCGCGAACAATACATTGATCTGCCACCGCAGCCTGTCATCACTCGCGATAATGTGACGATCCACGTTGACTCCGTAGTGTATTGGCAGATTACGGATCCGGTTAAAGCCGTCTATGAAATGAATGACCTGGTCGGCGGCATAGTCCAATTGACGATTACAGGGATGCGCGCGGTCATGGGTGATATGGATCTTGATCACACCTTGTCTCAGCGGGACCAGATCAACTCGAAACTCCGCATTATTCTCGATGAAGCAACCGATAAGTGGGGAGTGAAAGTGACGCGCGTCGACGTCAAGAACATCAATCCGCCCGAAGACGTGCGGGTGACGATGGAAAAACAGATGACTGCTGAGCGTAATCGCCGCGCGTTGGTCCTGCAGGCGGAAGGCGAGCGGCAGGCTGCCATCACGCGAGCCGAAGGCGAGAAACAAGCCGCCGTGACGCGCTCGGAAGGTGAAAAGCAGTCGAACATTTTGCAGGCAGAAGGTCTGGCCCAGGCGCGTCTACGGCAGGCCGAAGCTGAGGCTCAGGCAATTGCGCAGGTAGCGCAGGCAATGCAAGCGCACGGCAATCCCGCGCAGTATTTGATCACCACGCGCTACATTGAAAGTCTGCGCGACATGACGAAAAGCAACAACGCGAAAGTGATCTTTATGCCGGTCGAAACTGCGAGCATGCTTTCAAGCGTTGGGACAATCAAGGAGATGTTTTCTGAAACCGACATGAAGCAACCACCCGACGATAAGCAACCACCACCGCCGCCGCCACGGCAATTGCGTTGAGAGAACTGGCCGTGGTACAGAACCGCTCGCGGTAGCGAGCGGGTTTCTACCTACGTGGGTCTGCACTACCCGCTTGCTACCGCAAGCGGGTTTCTACCTACGTGGGCCCCGACACTACCCGCTTGCTACCGCAAGCGGGTTTCTACCTACGTGGGCCTGCACTACCCGCTTGCTACCGCAAGCGGTTCCGTACCTGGCGCAAGTTGGCAACTTGCGCTACCCCATGTAAAATCATGCGCTTAATTTATGCGTGAGATTGCAAACAACGTAAGCGCTGAAGCGCTCGCCGTCGAAGATGCTGTCCTGGAAGCGCGCATCTTTCACACAATGATTGTGACTGTAGTTATAGCCGTTATTGCCGGCGTATTTTTGGCGCCGTGGCGAGTCACGTCTGGGCTCATGCTGGGCGGTGGCCTTTCGCTTTTGAACTATAACTGGCTGCGAACTTCGATGGCAGCGGTTTTCCGGAACGAAAACGCCGGAAAGCAGCCGCGCATTAGAATGTCGCGCTACGTCATCCGTTATTTCGTGATCACTGCGGTTTTCTGCAGGAACAGGCCGGAAAAGCCGCTGAGCAAGCTCAGGAACACGCCGAGCAGGTTCCGATCATCGTCAAGCTTGTGAATCAATACTTTGGCGAGTGGGCCTACCGCTTCGAGATGAATTACACCTATCCGTTCTGGCAGAAGTTTTTCACTTTAAGAATACCGCAAATGGAGATATTCCACCGCAAGCTTGGGCCCGTCCTGATATTCAACACAACGCCTGAAGCCGTGTTCGGTCAGTACTCCCCTGAAAATGCGATCCCCTGGTACACAGTAATGTTCGTGATCGCGTGTATTCTCAGCGTCGCACTGATCTGGATCTTGAAAGGTAGACTCTCTGAAGATGAACCTGGACAGGGGCAGCAGACGCTCGAAGTCGGCGTTCTCGCAGTCCGCGGTCTCCTCGAAGACATAGTTGGCCCTCATGGTTTGCAGTACTTTCCAGTGGTGATGACCTTCGCGGTTTTGATTTTGGTTTCTAACTTAATGGGCTTCTTCCCATTGTTCATGACCCCGACGGCGGCGACGAGTGTGACGTTTGCCCTGGGACTCTCATCGTTTCTTTACTACAACTATATAGGCATTAAAGAGAACGGATTGTTCGGTCATCTCAAACATTTCGCCGGTCCCATCTGGTGGATTGCGCCGCTGATCTTTTTCATCGAATTGATAAGTAATCTCATCAGGCCCTTTACGCTGGGCATTCGTCTTTTCGCAAACATGTTTGCTGACGAGAAGGTGATGGACACATTCACACACTTGGCACCCCCATGGACATTGTTCGCAGTGCCGAACTTAGTCATTTTGATCGTGCTTATGCCTTTGAGCTTATTTGTTGCTGGAGTTCAGACATTCGTTTTCATCTTGCTTTCCCAGCTCTATATCAGCGAGGTATCGCATCCGCCGCATGATAGTCACGCCGAGCACGGCCACGCCGAGGACGAGAGCGAAGAATTCATGGTTCCGGTTCTAACTTAATTGGCTTTATCAACGCGCTATCGAGCGATGCGAGCAACGCGCCGCACACGTTGAAGCGCACATTATTTCGCGAACCCTGAAGGGGGAACTCGCAGCCGCTTATAGCTTGTTACGGTCTGTATTGCAGGAGCGCCGTTGTAAGAGGGGCGGCGGATACCGGATGCGGGCGAAATCATACCTGGGGCGCGCTTCTTTCGGAACGGTTCGCCACCTTTAGAAGGAGACGAAGAAGATGAGAAGAATTAGTCTGCTACTGCTGACGGTGCTTGGTATCTTCATCAGCGCCGTGCCTGCTTTGGCTCAGGGCGACGCGGCTGTTGCCGCCGCAAACTCCGCTGTCGGCGTAAAAGCAATCGCAGCGGGCATCGGGTTTGGCATCGCCGTATTTGGAGGTGCTCTCGGACAATCTCGCATTGGCGCTGCGGCTTGCGAGGGCGCAGCCAGAAATCCGGGCGCGGCTGGCCGAATTCAGACCATGATGATTCTCGGGCTGGCGCTCATCGAATCACTAGTGCTCTTTGCGCTGGTGATCGTGTTCATCAAAACGTAGTGTGAACTACAATGAGTCATGACAATGCGAGCGAAGCGTACGTCTTCGCTCGCATTTTCTTTTATCCGCTGGCTAAGGAAGCTTTGCTCGCCTGAAAAACAGTGTGGTACGCTACTCGCTAGGACTACTCGCTAGGAAAAGCGAAGAAAATTCCCAGATGAAAACTTGTCCTGTTTGCGGCAGAGAATATCCGAACACGATGACCCTGTGCTCGGTGGACGCGGCGCCACTGACAAGTGTCAGCGATCCACTGTTGGGAAAAACGCTGGCCGGAAAATATGCCATCGAAGAACTGATCAAGCGCGGCGGCATGGGCTCAGTCTATCGCGGCAGGCACGTGCTGATGGACAAAACGGTTGCAGTCAAAGTCCTGCGCCCGTCGCTCGCCGTCGATGACACCGTCGTGACGCGCTTTTCACGCGAAGCCAAGGCTGCCTCTCGCATCTCTCATCCTCACGCCGTGAGCGTCACCGACTTTGGTGAAGCCGAAAACGGCGTAGTGTTCCTGGTGATGGAATATCTCGAGGGGCGCACGCTCAAAGACATCATTAGAAGCGAAGGTCGGATGTCCCTCGATAGGGCGACTGAAATCATTCGCCAGGTATCCGGCGCTTTGGACGCCGCGCACGGACAGGGCGTCGTGCATAGAGATCTGAAAAGCGACAACATAATGCTCTCCAGCACCAACGGCGGCGATTGGGCGAAGGTACTCGACTTTGGCATCGCGAAGATTCAGCTACCGGCGGGATTTCGCGACATGGATGTAACCGCTCCCAATCTCGTCGTAGGCACCCCGCAATACATGTCACCTGAGCAATGCTCGCAAACAGGACCTATAGATGCGCGTTCGGACGTATATTCACTTGGGGTGATTCTTTATGAAATGCTCGCCGGACGCGTTCCCTTTACCGGCGAGTCATCCACGGTAATCATGATGAAACAGGTGCAGGATGCACCGCCATCGCTGTTGACTGCACGACCTGATTTACCGGCGTCGGTAGACGATATCGTCCGCCGCGCGCTGGCAAAACAACCCGCCGATCGCTTCCAGACAGCCGGAGAATTATCTGAAGCACTCGCGCGCGCAGCCTCCGCTGGGGAAGTCGCCGCTGCGTCCGCTGCTTCATTAGTCGGCGCTGCTGACACCGTTCCCAACACTCCGGTAAGTCCTGCTGCAGATGGCCCCGACGAAGTGACCATAGAGCGACCTCGCGAGATACAAACTTTCGTGCGTTCGCGTCAAAGCGTGCCGGCTTACGCCGAGCCAGTTGGGGGCGGCGCAGTCGCGAACTTTAATCCATGGCGGGTTATGGTTCCAGCGGCTATCGTGCTGGTAGTAGTTTTTGGAATTGTGTTTCTGCTAACGCGCAGTCCTGGCCAGACGTCTGGTCAGGTACCGGGTCCGACGCCCGATCAAACGGGCCTGGTCGCCGATCCAAACAGTCAGCCCGTACAATCCACATCACCGGCCACTGGTGAGAATGAGCGTGGCATTCAGCCAGTAACGGTGGCTACTCCTCTGGTTGGTCAGGAGAGTGCGACTCCAAATCCAAACGTTAATGCGAATAACAATTCAAATCGCGGTTCGCAGATACCTCCAACGGTGATTAACGGAAATTTTGGAGCGAATGAAAATAACAACACGCGGCGTGTTAATAAGAACTCGAACCAGCCGCGTGAAACTCCGGTTCCGTCCGAAAGTGAGGAACCGCCTCCGCCTCCGAAACCTTCAGGGACTGATAGGCCGAGGCGAGTCTCGACCCCGCAACCGAGCCCCTCGTAACTCTTGCGGTTTTGCCTGCGTTAGATAGCTTCGTCAATCAGGCTCAGAAGCTTCGCTTTATCGTTGATTTCAATCGTAATATCCACGACATAACAAGTGAGGTCGAAAGCGATTGAGCGCAGTTTGACTTCGTCCTTTGCCGTGGTGAGAAGAAGTTCCGCGCCGTTGGCGACGGCTCTCCGCACGATGCGGTTGGCATCGCTTTGGGTATAGACATGATGGTCTCGGAAGGATTGGGTGTGACAAAGCCGAAAGCCTTCGCGACGCAACTGTGCAAAGAAAGCCTGCGGATTACCTGTCCCGCAAAATGCCGCAACCGACGATGATCGAATTTGGTCTGCACCAATTGCTTGCTTAATATTGTTCTCTTGTACCCGCACTGGTCGCACGTCTGAGATTGTCATGCGCGAGCGAAAGGCGGGCCGCGCATGATTTAAGTTCTCGATTTCGCGGAACAACGCGTCAGCTCGGACGATGTCATCGGCGCGAGTCATGACCACGCAATCAGCACGCGAGATTTCTGCAGGCGGCTCTCGCAAAATTCCGGCCGGAAGCAGCCGCCGATTGCCCCAGGGATTCGTTGCGTCTACCGTGACGATATCAAGGCTTCGGACAATACGTAGATTTTGAAAGCCATCGTCCAGCAGAAAAACATCGCTCTTCAAATTTTCCAGGGCCCAGCGTGCGGCTGATTCGCGATCCGAATCGCTGATCACGGCCGCTTTGCCCAATAATTTCTCCGCCAGCAGAAATGGTTCATCACCCGCCAACTCCGGTTTAGAAAGAATTTCGGTTCCGTTCGACACGACCACGCGCTCTGCGTCGTTTGGGCGTCCATAGCCACGCGTGAGAATGCAAACCCGTCTTTTTTTTTGCGCTAACTCGTTTGCGATCCAGTCCACCAGAGGTGTCTTGCCGGTTCCACCTGTGGTGAGATTGCCGACGCTGATCACCGGCGCGCCCAAGTCGCTTGCTGGGAGGATTCCCTTTCGATAAAGAACGCGCCGTGCTTTCATCGCAAGGCCATACAAACCACTCAATGGCGCGAGGGCGATTGCGGCAGCGCGGTTCATTTAGCAGCGGTAGCGTGAAGAGAAGAGAGGGGAAGTGATTGGTGTCCGGGCAGCTTTTCAAGGATCTGCGCAATGACCTCAATCGTTCGCTCAGTAGCCCCAGTGTTATGAGTGCAAACTGCTTGCGCGCGGCGGCCGATTTCTCGACGCCGCGATTCGTCAGACAGAAGTCGGCTCAGAACGTCAGCGAGTTCCGCGGATATTTCGGACGCCGGCAGATTGGGCAATTGAACGATAGACTCTTCGCGCAGCAACGCTTTGGTGACGGCGGCGAAGTTTTCAGTGTGCGGTCCCGTAATGACGCAAAGCCCCAGCGCCGCCGGTTCGAGAACGTTGTGACCGCCGTGTGGCGCGATGCTGCCCCCGACAAAGGCAATATCGGCCAGTGAGTAAGTGGCTCGCAACTCGCCAACAGTATCAAGTAAGACGAGTTCGCAGCTTGCGTCCGACGCTCTTGATTCACCCGATCGACGCGACCACGTCAGGTCGGATTCCTGGAGCAGCGATGCTACTTCGCCGAATCGTTCGGGGTGCCGCGGAGCGATGAGAAGGCGGGCATTGATTCCGGAATTCTTGACGCGTTTGAAAGCCTCAAGCAGAATCCGCTCTTCAGGAGCGTGCGTGCTCGCAGCCACAATCAGCGGTTGACTGCCGTCGAAAGCGAAGCGGCGACGAATCATATGCGTGACATCATCATTCATCGCAGTTTGAGCGCTGTCGAACTTTAGATTACCCGGTCTCATCACTCGCTCTCCGAGCATGCCGAGTTGAAGAATGCGTTCAGCGTCGGCTTCGGACTGCATGAGCGCGACCGATAAGTCATCGAGGACGCGGCTGATAAAAGGTCGTACCCACTTGTAGCGACGGAATGACTTTGGTGAAATGCGACCGTTAAGCAGCACGACGGGAATTGCGCGGGCGCGACATTCGTGAAAGAGCCGCGGCCACAATTCAGTTTCCATGATTAGCACGGCTTCCGGCTGTAATCTGCGCAACACCCGCCGAACGGTCCAGGCCCAGTCGATTGGAAAATAGAAAATTGCGGCAGCTTCATTGCCGAAGAGGTCACCGGCAACTCGATGGCCAGTGATGGTCGTCGTCGAGATCGCCAGGCGATAAGAGGGGAATCTGTTTGCGAGGGCTTGAACTAGTGTTCGCGCCGCGGTTGTTTCTCCGACTGAAACACAATGCAGCCAAATTAGCGGTCGGCGATGCGCGTTAATCCGGGGAAGTCTGCCCAGGCGTTGTCCGAGGCCGGTGATGTACTTGCGCGTTCGCACCGCGTCGATAACAAACAGCGGGGTCAGCGCGATCATCCCAACGGTCAGAAGCAGGCTGTAAAGCAAGTACATAACGACCGCACGGCTGACAGCTAACGGTAAATCTATTTTGCTCGCTCGATGTAACGTCCCTCGACAGGGTCGACACGGATACGATCGCCTTCATTAACGAATGGCGGCACCGTTATGATAACTCCGTTTTCGAGCATCGCCGGCTTGTTGACGTTGGAAACTGTGGCGCTCTTCAGTGTGGGCTCGGTCTGCGTTACCGTGAGTTCAAGCGATGCCGGCAAGTCAATTCCAATGGCCTGACCTTCGTAGAATTCCGCTTGCAGCTTTAGTCCCGGCGCCAGCCATTGCGCCGCATCGCCCAAATCCCCGTCACTCAAAGCAATCTGATCGAAGGATTCAGTATTCATGAAATGATGATGCGAGCCGTCCGAATACAAATATTCCATCTCATGTTGTTCGAGGACGGCCCTGTCCACCGTATCTGCTGAGCGGAAGCGATGCTCGAAAGAAGAACCCGTGCGAATATTGCGCAGCTTGGTTTGAATCATCGCGCGCAGATTGCCCGGTGTATGGTGTCGGAACTCAACTACTTTGCATGGCTGGCCCTCGAAAACAATGACCATGCCTCGTCTAATTTGGGTTGCTGGTATAGCCATTAGTTGTTAATGAAGTTGCTAAAACTCAGGTTTGAATTGAACAGTCAGTGTCAAGCTGGTTATCGCAAACGACGTAGTCTAGCGGGAGCCTGCGTCATTGTCCAGCGCGAAGTCTTCCCAGCCTGCGGGAACACGGCACACGAAGAACGAGCGGACAAGCCTTACGAAAACGCAATCGAGTGAAAGCGTTCACGGTCGCCTTGTCCGCTCTTCAGGAGGAGCCCACCTACCTGAATGAATTAACGTGAAAGCGAAGATTGAGTTCCAGAATTATTATTCGCTCCGGCAACGGACGTGACGCTTAGAAAGTTTTCTTAGGCTGCGCGAGCCCTGACCTCGCGTCCACGGCGGACGACTCGATCGAGCCACTCCTGTGCTTCTTCATAATGCCGAAAGCGCTGCTCGTCAGCGCGAAAGGCCGGCGTGTGATAATGACGTCGACCATTTATCAGGCGTGCGGGATGTTTGATATGCAGCATTTCGTGAAAGATTATGTACTCGACAAACCACTCGGGAACCTCAGTCGAATCAAGTATCTTGCTTATGGTAATCGTGTCATGTGCCGCGTCATGATGGCCGAGTATGCTCCGCGCTCGCCTTTGTGACCACGTCAGGACGGGCTTCGCAATTCCTCCGTCGAAGTAACGGCGGTTCAGGCGAGCGAAAATTCTTTCCAGGTCATAGACCTTGCCCTGTGCTGAAGAAATTACTTTACGACCGCGTTGTTTGCGGGCCAGGTCAGATGCGCGCAAGAGTTGAGGACTGAAGGCGAAGGACCGGTAAATCTGCTCCTCGGCACGCGGCGCTTTTCTCGAGAGCAAGCGCGCCACCAACAGGATCGCCAGCGCTCGAATCACTTCGGGAGGCGCAGCTTGAAACAGATCCGAGAGCCGCACGTAGACCCGGCCCGCGCGAATTCGAATGCTGTGATGCAGACCTGCATAGGGATAGAACTTCACTTCTATATCGCCGATGTCAGGTATCAATCGCCTTGGGTTGCGGTCAAGCTGCCGAAACGCTTCGCTGAAGACTCTCTTGAGATGAAGATTCGATTGCGGCATCGTCCACTGTTGCTGGTCCAGGCCATCTTAGGTGGGCAGCGATTGACGCGTCAAACGAACCGGAGAGGATCCCGTTCAGACCCTTATAGAATCGGAAATTCGCTGCCCGTTGCTGATCTTTATGGAGCGAGGCGCTAATCGGTTGGGTAATAACCCTAACGCTTACAAGGGTTAACTGGTACTGGCGTAGTTCTTGTCCACTTCTGGTGCCTGGGTCATTTCCCAGCAAGAACGCTTTAGACACAATAGTTTGCGAGATATATGACTGTTTGGCTATACTGACCGCAACGGGACACGAACAGATGTGTGGCGAAGTCGCGGAAAGCATTTCCTCACTTGATCCTGCGAAAGAGCCTTAGCCCGGAATTTAATCGTATGACTCGGCTTCCGAATTCGCGAAAATCCACCCGACCGACGCCGGACTCCAGGCGACAGGCCGTGCTTTCAGCCATCATTCGGGAACATTTGGTTACTGGAGAGGCCATCGGCTCGCATACGGTATCGGAAAAATTTGCTCACGCCAGCGGTTGGAGCTCGGCGACAATTCGCAATGTTATGAGCGAACTCGAGGAATTCGGTTTGCTCGAACAGCCTCATACCTCGGCGGGGCGAATTCCAACCGACAAAGGCTATCGATATTACGTCGATAACATGTTGGGCGCGGCTCGTCTTTCAAAAAATGATCTGAGGACAATTGAGAGCATCGGCGTCGGGAAAGAAGTTAAAGCGCGACCAGATCGGCTGATGGAAAGAGCCTCTCATGTTCTTTCTGAGCTTTCGGAAAATGTAGGAATAGTCGTCTGGCCTTCACTCGCAGAAAATCGTCTGCAACACATTCGTTTTGTGCGTCTGCCCGATAAGCGGATTCTGGTAGTAGTGGTCTCGACCTCGCATATTGTGCATGACAAAGTTATCCAGCTCGATGAAGAATTTAGCCAGGAAGAGTTGGACCGCACCGCACGCTATCTAAATGTCGAGTTCAGTGGCAAGACTTTGTTGGCGATCCACGCTGAGATTATCGCTTTGATGAAGGAAGAAAAAGCGCTTTACGACAGGCTGTTGCGAAACGCAATGCTCCTATGTGAAGGAAGTCTGCAAGGTGAAGACGAGATTGGGGGCGCAGTTTATCTCGAAGGCGCTTTTAACATTTTCACCAAACCGGAATTTGCCGACACCGAGGGAATGCGAGAGCTCTTTCAGACCTTTGAAGAAAAGTCGCGGCTCGTCAAAATTCTCAATGAATGTGTTTCCGGTCACCCCGGCAACGTCAAGGTTGTCATTGGGTGCGAGAACGTGGCCTCTTCCATGAAACGTTGTGCTGTAATCACTGCGTCTTATCAGGTTGACGACGATATTTCCGGCACGCTCGGTGTCGTAGGTCCCACAAGAATTGAGTACGGCCGCACGATGGCTGTGGTAAACTACCTTGCGCGTTTCATCGAACGCGCATTGTCGCACGAGACACCCTTTCATTAAGTTTGTGAGTGTAGCTGCCAGGAATTCCTAATAGACATCGGCATCTCAATGGCATCAGACCGAAAGCCGAAAGCTTCGAACAATATTCCGATTCGCTTCTTCGACGCCGATGACTTGGCTTCCGAGGACGATTCAATGATCGAAGATCCGTCCGCGAAGGACACAGGTCCCGACGATGAGCAGGAACAACCTGAAAATGACGAGAGCGCAGTCGGGACCCGCAGTGAACCCACCTTTGGCGGGCCTGAACTGGCCGAATTGGTAGCCTCGCGCGCAGAGCTCAAGCGCTTGCAAACAGCGCTGAGCGAAGCGCAGGAAGCGCTGGCGCGCAGACAGGCGGATTTTGAGAATTATCGAAAGCGAATTGAGCGCGAGCGTCATGAGCTGCATGGCCGTGTCGTTGCCGATGTGGTGAAAAAACTTTTGCCGGTAGTCGACAACCTTAATCGTGCACTCGAGGCGGAACGTTCAGTTGAGGCTAGCGAGTCTCCTGAGTTCCGCCATTTCCTGCATGGCGTCGAACTGATCAGCAAACAATTGAAGGACGTGCTCGAGTCTTTCGGAGTGCGGCCCATTGTTGCCGTGGGCGAGCGATTCGATCCTCATCTGCACGAGGCGGTGGTTACTGAACCCTCGGATGAATACGAGCCCGAGACAGTAATCGAAGAGATGACGCGGGGCTATCGCATTGGCGATCGATTGCTTCGCCCGGCAATGGTGAAAGTTTCAGCGCGAAACAGAGAAGCCGATTCGAGTGATGAGTAACCGCTGAAAAGAAACATGGGCAAGATTATTGGGATTGATTTAGGGACAACTAACTGCTGCGTTGCGGTCCTCGAAGGCGGCACGGTGCAAATTGTGCCGAATAAAGAAGGTGGTCGCACCACGCCCAGCGTGGTTGGCTTCACTGATAAAGGTGAACGACTGGTAGGCCAGATTGCTAAGCGTCAAGCCGTAACCAATGCCGCGAACACGGTCTATGCGGTAAAGCGTCTAATCGGCCGTAAGTTTGATTCGCCGGAAGCGCAACGAATGAGCGAGACGGCGCCTTTCGAGATCGTCGATTCGCAAAACGGCGATGCCCGCATTTGCGTGCAGGACCATATTTACAGTCCACCCGAGCTTTCCGGAATCGTACTACAGCGTTTGAAAGCTGCCGCTGAAGACTTTCTCGGAGAGGCAGTTGCCGACGCGATTATTACTGTCCCGGCCTACTTCGACGACACGCAACGGCAAGCAACTAAAGATGCCGGCAAGGTAGCGGGACTGAAAGTCGAAAGAATCATTAACGAGCCAACCGCGGCTGCTCTGGCATATGGCCTGGGAAAGTCGGAAGCTGAAAAGATCGCGGTTTACGATCTGGGTGGGGGCACCTTCGATATTTCAATCCTCGAGATGAACAACGGTGTCTTTGAAGTGCTATCGACTTCCGGGAACACTTATCTCGGTGGCGAAGATTTTGATGAGCGCATTATGGGCTGGATGGCCGATCAGTTCGCGCAGGATACAGACATCGACCTTCGCAAGGATCGACTCGCACTGCAGCGATTGAAAGAAGCCGCCGAGCGCGCCAAGTGCGAACTTTCATCCGCCGACCAAACCACCTTCAATCTTCCTTTTATCGCGGCCGATTCATCCGGTCCGAAGCATCTGAACAGGATTCTTACTCGCGAAAAGTTCGAAGAGTTGGTGGACGATCTTGTGCAACAAACGATCGAGCCGTGCGAACGAGCCCTGGCCGACGCAAAGTTGCAGGCCGCCGATATCGACAAAGTGATTCTGGTGGGTGGACAAACTCGCTCGCCGATTGTGGAACGCACGGTCACAAAAATCTTCGGCAAGAGCGCTTCTGCCGAAATCAACCCAGATGAAGTTGTCGCTATGGGGGCTGCTATTCAAGGTGGCGTGCTAAGCGGTGATGTCAAGGATATCGTGCTGCTCGATGTGCTTCCGTTGAGTTTGGGGCTGGAAACTCGCGGTGGAATGTTTACAAAAATCATTGAACGGAACTCGACGATTCCATTGCGTAACAGTCTGACTTTCACCACGGTAGTCGATAACCAGGCGTCCGTAGAGATTCACGTCTTGCAGGGCGAGCGAGAAATCTCCAGCGGCAATCGCAGTCTGGGTAAATTTGAGCTGGTCGGAATTCCGGCGGCTCCGCGGGGCGTGCCGCAGATCGACGTAACATTCGAAGTTGACGCCAACGGAATTGTCTCGGTATCGGCAACAGACAAGGCGACAGGCCGTGAGCAGCAAATGCGAATCACGCCTACTTCGGGGCTATCGCAGGAAGAGATTGAAGGAATAATCGCCGAGGCGGAAAGTTCCGCTGAAAGCGATCGAGCGCGACGTGACAAGATTGATCTTGAAAACAAGCTCGGGAGTCTAATCAAGAATACCAGACGTGCCTTTGCCGAATTTGGAGGATTGCTTTCGCCGGAGAATCAGGAGAATGGCGAGCGCCTTTTGACTGAGGGAGAAGCTGCCCTCAGCTCAGACGAGTTGGGGGAGTTGCGCATGGCGCTCGAAAGTGTTGAGCGCCTCGCGCGTCAGCTTACGAGAGCTATGATGAATCAGGCCCCGGAGGCTCAAGCAAAAGAGGATTGAGCGAAGCGGCTTGGTTCAGCTAAAATTTACAAGCGGCCAGTGGCTTGCCAGTTTCAGCTGGTTTCGACTGCTGGCCGCTCGCTACTGATAAGGTCGATTATGGCAATTAATAAGCGTGATTATTACGAAGTTTTGGGTGTCAGTCGCGCGGCGACTGAGCAGGATTTGAAGAGCGCGTATCGGCGGCTGGCGCATCAACATCATCCCGACAAGACCCAGGGAGATCCGCATTCCGAAGAGAAATTCAAGGAAGCGGCGGAAGCTTATGCGGTTCTTTCCGATCCCGAACAGCGCAGGCGTTACGACCGGTTTGGTCATGCTGGAGTTTCCAGCGCTGCAAGCGCCGCCTGGGGCGCGCCGGGGTTCGGTGGAATCGAAGATATACTCGGCGACCTGTTCGGCTTTGGCGACGTTTTTGCGGGCGGCGGACGCGGCGCCTCACGGCGCTCAAGCCAACAGCGCGGTGCTGATCTACGTTACGATCTTGAAATCACTTTGGAGCAGGCCGTTGAAGGGATGACGGCACAGTTACGCATTCCCAAGCTAGAAACCTGCCAGACCTGTAACGGCTCTGGTGCTGCGGCCGGCACGCGACCTGAAACATGCCACACGTGCGAAGGTGCCGGCCAGGTGCGCTTTCAGCAAGGTTTCTTTTCGGTGTCGCGCACCTGCAGCAATTGTCGAGGCACCGGTCAGGTAATCAATTCGCCCTGCGAGAGCTGTCGTGGCGCTGGTCGAGTCGAGCGTGAGAAGCAAATTGAAGTTAAGATTCCCGCCGGTGTCGAGACCGGGTCGCGGCTTCGACTTCAGCGTGAAGGCGAATCAGGTGCTTACGGAGGACAAGCGGGCGATCTCTACGTAATTATTCATGTTGCCGAGCATGACCAGTTTGAGCGTCAAGGCAATAATCTCTATTCATCGGTGCCGGTGACGTTTGCGCAGGCAGCGCTCGGCGCAGAGATTAAGGTGAAAACGCTCAGCGGCGATCAGTCACTGAAGATTCCCGCCGGCACTCAGACCGGAACCGTCTTTCGTGTCCGAGGACAAGGTATGCCGGTACTGGGCAGTCGCGGTCGCGGCGATCTTTTTGTAGCGGTTTCCGTAGTTACGCCTACGATGTTGACTCGTGAGCAGCGGAAGCTACTAGAACAGTTGGCAAAGGTTGAAACGCAGGACCTTGAAGATAAGAAGCTCGCGGATAAGGTTCGCGACATTTTCGGCTAGCGGGCGCAAAGCTTAAGATTACAAAGGTTTCTCGCCAGTCGAGTGATATGAAACCTGACCATCAAGGGATGGCCTGGATGTCGGATGTTCTCGGCTGGTGCTAGTGGGTCATCAGTTTCAAAGATTTTCCAAATCGTTGTGGTAACCGATCATCTGGTGGGTGGGATCGTTCGCATGCGTTGTTCGGTTCACACCGCGGCTTTAGCTCGGTGTTACGAGCTGTGTGCCGAATTTCTATAACCGTTTTTAACGGTTTGGAGTCAGCTGCTTCAAGGCGCGGAAGAAAAACCGTTAAAACGGCAATCATGTAGTTAACTCACCTGAGAAATCGGACAGAGTTATCAGCGCCGAAAGGCGCTCGCTAATTCTAGCCCAGGGCAACGCCCTGGGAACGAGGAGCCAGGAATTTGCGTAAACTCTGAAAGAGTTCGCGCGTGCCCTTCGTTCGGCAACTGAAGTTGCGAACGCCTTCGGCGTTATCGAGATTAGATCTTGGTGAGTCAACTATATGATTGCCGTTAAAACGGTTCCGCAGTTCATAGTTCGCCATGACGCCGGGCTAAAGCCACGGCGTGAATGAGATACAGGTTACAAAGCGAACTGACCCACAACCCGGCTGGTACCATTAGATAAAGGTGCAGATCATGAAATCCCCCTTCCGTCTGTCGCGATTCGCTCTCTTATTGGTTCTGGTTCTCTTCAGCTCGACGCTGATCAAAGCTCAGGATGAATACGCCGCGGTGAAAAGTTGGGAGAGTTTCGACTTTTCCGCGCGCACGATTACGTCGGGGGACATCGCTACGCTTTCGCTTGACGATTTGAAACTCGTGCGCGGCATTGTCTTCGGCAAGCATGGTCGCGTCTTCAAGGATCCAGACATTCGGCGATATCTGGAATCGCGCGAGTGGTACCATGCCAACGCTGATTTTAACAATTCCGCATTGAACGATACTGAGCGAAAGAATCTCGATATCGTTCGCGACGCCGAGGCACGCAAACATTCTCAGGTCGAGCCGGGAGACATGCGTTTCTATCGGAGTCGTATTTTGACGCGGGCAAAGCTCGGCCATCATACAAACGCAGAATGGACGGTCCTGGGCTCAGAGATCGAAGCAATCCACGGAAGGCGGTTCGATGGTACCCCGTGGCTGCAGCAGTATTTTGGCGAGCGTTACTGGTACCGTCCCGCCGATCAATACCATCCGAAAGGTTTGACCGACATCGAGCGCAAAAATCTGAGATTGATCGACACAGTGCAGAAACAACAACGACGTGTAGCTCTGTCGCCTGGCGACATGGAATTGTTCGAAAACAAATTGATCTCAGAGCCGATGCTGCATGATCTGAGCTTGCACGAACTGCGCCTTTTGCGAAACGAGGTTTATGCGCGGCACGGTCGCGTCTTTAAGACCCTGTGGTTACAGCAGTATTTCGGCAGTCAGCCCTGGTATGACCCGAAGGATGATTTCAAGGACGAGGACCTATCGGGCCCCGATAAGACTAATGTCGAGACCATCGTTGCTTACGAAAACAACCTCCACAATCAGATAAGCACGAAACCAATCCCGCGCGCGTTGCTCGAGGGGTTGTTTCTCGAGGACGTCCGCAAGATGCGAGACGAGATTTATGCTCGTCACGGAAAAGTGTTCAAGGATCCCTGGACCCAGAAGTACTTCGCCAGCTTTGACTGGTACAAAGCTGATCCGAGCTACAGTGAAGCTTCGTTAAGTCCTATCGAGAAACAGAACATCGCGGTAATCGCGGCCTACGAAAAGAAAGCAGTCACCGCGATGAGCACGATAGAAGGTTGATAAGACTAAACGGGTCTCGCGTGTCGAGGCCGAGAGAACAGAA
>WNFY01001667.1_pt1 | contig 21111 bp, 20 predicted proteins | sample 5400091 | NCBI WGS metagenome assembly WNFY01 (sample SAMN13153364, study PRJNA577476) | soil metagenome | isolation source: 60 cm soil or saprolite under grassland replicate 1 | place: USA:California | collected 2016-06-15
CACCAAGGTGCTCTTGCCGGTCCCTGAATCGCCGACGACCAGCACTCGCTCGCCGGGAGCGATGGAAACTTCCGCCTCGCTGACGACCGCGGTGCCGTCGTCGAGCGTGACCGAGACATTGCGCAGGGTGATCGCCGACCCGGTGGTGGTGTCGCGACTGATCCGGCCAAACCCTTCGCCCGCTTCAGCCCGCCGCAGGTGATCCAGTGAAATCAGCAGTGAGCCGACGCGGTGCGCCGAGGCGCTCCAATCCGCAAAGCGCGGGTAATTCTCGACCAGCCAACCGAAAGCCTGCTGCACGATGACGAAGGCGGAAGCCGCCTGCATGACTTGGCCGAGCGTCATGGAGCCGTCGAGGAATTTCGGTGCGCAAAGAATGATCGGCAGCACGGGAGCGAGAATGCCGCTGCCTTGATAGACGATCGTCGTGCGCATCTGCTGGAAGCAGATATCGCGCCAGCGCAGCAGCACGGTGCGCAAGGAATTGTCGAGCCCCGTTCGTTCCTCCTGCTCGCCACCGAGCAGCGCAATGCTTTCGCCGTTCTCGCGCAGCCGGGTGAGGGCGTAGCGGTATTCGGCTTCGGCTTGGTTCTTGCCCTCGGAAGCGCGGACGAGTCGCCGGCCGATGACGACCATCGAGCCGCTGGCGATGAACGCATACAATACCGCGGCGACCACCAGAAAACCCGGAATCGTGATGCTCGCGCCGGCGAGATCGAACGAGAGTGCGCCGCCGATGGTCCACAGCACGACCACGAAGGTGATCGCAGCGAGCACCGCCGAGACGATCCCGGAGGCGAATTCGACCGGCGATTCGGTCGCAACGCGCAGATCGTCGGCGATGCGGTATTCGGGGTTCTTGTGGCCCTCGCCTTCGACGAGATTGAGTTGATAATAGTGGCCGTTGCCGAGCCAGCGATCGACCACGTGGGCATTCATCCACGCGCGCCAGTGCCGCTCCATGGTCATGCGCGCGTAGACCACGAGCATCCAGGACACGACGCTTACGGCCGCAAGCGCCGGAAAGACCAGCGACTGGACCAGCACGGCGTGGCCATCGCGCTTCTCCAGTGCGTCGAAGATGCTCCGGTTCCAGACCGTGAGCTGATACTGAATCGCGAGCTGCGTCACGATGACGATGAGAAGGGCAATGGTGAGCAGCCATGCGGCACGATCGCCATGTCGGCTCCAGAATCCCAAGGCGCTGCGCCAGAATCGTCGCGTCAGATAACGCCGCTTCGGCGCACCGGCTTCTTTTTGCTCCATTGCAAGCTCCAAACAACAAACGATCGCCTTGCCCCGCCAGGACAACGGCGTCAAATCGACATGGTTGCCGACGACCCGGCCGTAAATTCAGCTTGACGCCGCGGGAGCGCATGAGAACGCTTGCTGGCGTGCGTGAACGGATCGAAGAGGCGTAGTTGCCGGGGCTCGCGGCGGCGGATCGTGGCGCTCAAATACCGATGCCGGCCCTTGTGCCTTTACAGCGGCCGGGCTCGCCATTCGGACACACCAATATGCGTCAGGACCGCCGCGTGACCGCCGTTGTGGAAGCGCGCTCCCGGCGTTCGCCGGGATCGCTCACTGCAGCTTCTTGCCGCCCTCGGTGACGACGTCGAGAAATCCCGCGACTTCCCGGTTCATGAACTCCACATCGGCGGGCTTTGCCGGGGAAGCGGCGAAATGCCCCTGGAGCGACGGCATCAAAACGTATTTCGCATTCGCGATCTGCTCGGCGGCTTCCGCGGCCTCCTTGGTCGGATTGTAGAGGTCGCCCGGGGCGTTCATCAGCAACGCCTTTGCCTTGATGCTCTTGAGCGCCTTGATGGTGTCGCCGTCGAAACCCGGCGTCGTGCCGACGTCGTGGCGGTCATAGGCCCAGGTCTGCCAAATCCAGTTGTTGGCGTCGAAGCCGCTCTTGAGCCAGGTCTGCTCGAAGCCCTGGATCCAATCGACCACATCGAGGCTCTTGGGAAATTCGGCCTTCAGGCCCTCCGGGGTCCGGGTCGCAAGCGTGAGCAGTACGTCGACCCAGGCGCGCCAACCCTTCTCCGGTTGCTGGGTGTAGTCGCCATTGTTGTAGGCGGCGTCGGCAGTGAGTGCCTTCCGGGTCGCCTCGTTGACGGCGACCGACCATGCCGGCGTGCGCGCCATCGGCGTGAGCGCAATCAGGGCATCCATCATGTCGGGATGACTCACGCCCCATTGCAGCGTCTGCATTCCGCCCATCGATGCCCCGGAAACCGCGAGCAGACGCGTGATCCCGAAATGCTCCTTCACCAGCCGGTACTGCGATTCGACCATGTCGCGCATGGTGAAATGCGGGAACTTGGTGCCGTGCTGACTCTTGCTGTTGCTGGGCGAAGTCGACAGCCCATTGCCGATCGCATCCGTCGCAATGATGAAATACTTGTCGGTGTCGAGCGCCTTGCCCGGCCCGATCAGGAAATCGATGCGGTGGTGGTTCCCGGCGATCGAGGAGGTCATCAGGATCGCATTGCTTTTCTTCTCGTTCAGCTTGCCGTGCGTGACGTAGGAGATGGAGAAATCCTTGATCACCTCGCCGCTTTCGAGCTTGAGATCGCCCTCTTCGAAACGTTGGTGCGCCGGCTGGCCGGGTCCATGCGCAAGGGCGATATTGGCGGCGCCGAGCAGCGCGCACAGGCTCAGGACATGGATCGATCGCGTTCCCGGAAACATTGGCTCTCCCCGACTTGCCGATTGACGACGGCCGCAGCCTACAGCAGCATGTTTGATCCGCGAAGGCAATTACCCGATGGGATCGCGCGGCCAGTTGGAACGCTTCCAATCTGTAAGAGCTGTGGCCTGATCGGACCAATCCTCACGCCGCGCTGGCTTTCCGTATTCGCACGGGAATCGCTTTCGCCGCGGGCGTCTTGCTGCCCTCGGCATGATGCCCCCACGGGACGCGACCGCTTGCGAAGGTCGATCGACGCTCATAGCTCCTCGGCAATCCGGGCCCTCGTAACGCCGGGATGGAATAGCGGAACGGATTTTCTGTTACTCTTGTAACACTCGCAATGCAGTGCTGGGAGGCTGCGATGACGCGACCCGATGCCGATCTTCCCGGGCCGGCCGGGACGAGCCCGAGAGAACTGTCCTCGGAATTCGAGCGATCGCTCGGTGGTCAGGCCGGGTTTTCTGCTGCATTGGCTTCGATCTTTCGCGGGAAGTTTTGCGAGGCGTTCTTGCCGAACCGGAAGGTGACGACGTTCAAAAAGGACCAAGTGATCTACAATTTGGGCGACAGGGACCGAACGTGCGTATTTCTGCAGAATGGCTTCGTGAAGCTAGGGGCAATTTCACCGGGCGGCCATGAAGTGATTTACGACGTGCGAAAGGCCGGGGATATTGTCGGCGAGCTCAGCATTTCCGAACCGCAGCGCTCCGACCGTGCCGTGGCGCTGGAGCAGACAGACGCGGTTCTGGTGCCGGCCGAGGAAGTGCTGGAGTTCCTCCAAACAAGACCTGAATTCGTGCCGATACTGCTGGATGGGTTCTGCCGGGCATTGAAAGATGCCTATGCGCAAATCAATACCTTGGCACTCGACGACATCGTGCATCGACTGGCCAAAGTCCTGATGAGTCTGGCGGCGAGAATAGGCGAGCGGTCCGGTTCACGGGCCGAGATTCCGACCTATCTCACACAGGAGGAAATCGCGCAGATGGTGGGGGCGCGGCGAGAACGAATTTCGACGGCCCTCAATGCGCTTCGTCGCCAGGGGATGGTGGAGTACACGGCCCGCGGCCACCTGGTGCTGGATATGGAGGCCCTCGCGAAGCTCTCGCCGTAACCGTCCCGCACGATTTTGGCTTTCGCGAATTCAAGTCGGGGCTAACTCATTCCGCTCGCAGTGTTACAAAAGTAACACAAATTGCGTGATGCGCATTCCCAGATGCGCATTTTCTGAACCGGTGCAGGCAAATCCGGGAACTTTCCTCGATCTCCGCAATCTAATTTGACGGCCGCGCCTCACAACGAGGCTCGCCGCTTGTCCGCGAGATGCGGACATTGGCCCGAGGGAGCGCGTCATGAATTCGAAGCTCGCGATTGTTTCCGCCGTCGCCGCGGCTGCCGTGCTTTCCGCGGTCATCGCCATTGCCGCTCCGCCGAAACGCGGCGCGGCCGTCGGACCCGCGCCTGCCGGATTCGACGCACAGATCACCGATCACGCGCAAACCATGCTCGAACAGGGCAGGCAGATCTTCCGCTACGACACCTTCGGCAGCGAGGCATTCTGGGGAGACGCGCTCGAGCTGCACAAGGCGATCGCGGGCGGGAAGCAGGGCGGGGTCGGTCCCGGCGTGTCGCCGAAAACCGCGCTCGCGGTCGGCCTCAAGGTCGATGCCGACGCGGTGCCGGCCGCACTGCAGAAACAACTCAAGGCCGGCAAGGTCGATTTGAACGATCCGGCCACCACCATCGCGCTGCTCAAGCTCAACGCAGTCGTCGGCGTCACGGCGCGCACCAATCCGGACGGAGGCGTCAAATCCATGGGCATCCAGTGCGCGCTTTGTCATTCGACCGTCGACGATTCGTTCGCCCCCGGCATCGGCAAGCGGCTGGACGGCTGGGCCGCCCGCGACCTCGACATCGGCAAGATCGTGTCGCTGGCGCCGAATCTCTCGCCGTTCACCGATCTGCTCGGCGTCGACGTCGATACCGTGAAGAAGGTGCTGACCAGCTGGGGCCCGGGCCGGTTCGATGCGGAGCTCGACAAGGACGGCAAGGCGATGCGGCCGGACGGCAAGCAGGCCGGCACCCTGATCCCGCCGGCGTTCGGCCTCGCCGGGGTCAACCTCCACACCTGGACCGGCTTCGGCTCGGTGCCGTACTGGAACGCCTACGTGGGCGCGACCGAGATGCACGGCGCCGGGACGTTCTGGGACGCCCGCTTCAACGACGCGCAGCAATTCCCGGTCGCGGCCAAGAGCGGCGCGGGGAACACGCGCGCAAAGCCGGACCGGATCACGAGCAAGCTGGCGGCGCTGCATTTCTATCAGCTCTCGATCCCGGCGCCCAAGCCGCCCGCCGGCTCATACGACAAGGCAGCGTTCGAGCGCGGCAAGGCGCTCTTCAACGGTGCCGCGCGTTGCGCGGACTGTCACGTTCCGCCGTTGTTCACGGAGCCCGGCAACAATCTGCACGCGCCGGACGAGATCGGTGTCGACTCGTTCCAAGCCGACCGCTCGCCGACCCACAAATATCGCACGGCGCCGCTGGCGGGACTGTGGAGCCACCAGAAGGGCGGGTTCTATCACGACGGACGATTAGCCACGCTCGCCGACGTGGTGAACCATTACGACAGGTTTCTCAATCTGCAGCTGCGCGACGCGGACAAGAAGGATCTCGTCGAGTATCTGAAGGGCATTTGAGCTCGCCGCCATGGCGCCCGCGGCACGAGGTCCGCGGGCGCTTCGCTTGGTGCAGCGGCCCCGGAGGTTTTCATCGTTATCCAAGGAGGCATGCCATGCCGAACGGCAATCCCAAGAGCACCGCCAGCATCGCGGGCCATCCCATCCACCCGATGCTGATCCCGTTTCCCGTCGTGTTCATGGTCACGGCGTTGGTGACGGATCTGGTTTTCTGGAGCACCGGCAATGCGAATTGGGCCACGGTATCGATGTGGCTGCTGGGCGCCGGAGTGATCATGGCGCTGGTCGCGGCGCTTGCCGGCTTCACCGACTTCTTCGCAGATGCGCGCATCCGCGATATCGGCGACGCGTGGCAGCAAATGATCGGCAATCTGATCGCCGTCGTCTTGACGCTGATCAATTGGTACATCCGCTACCGCTCGGGCGCCGCCGCCGGAGTATTTCCCTGGGGCATTTGGATTTCGCTCGTCACAGTACTGCTCTTGCTGTTCAACGGCTGGAAAGGCTGGGAGCTGGTGTATCGGCACCACGTCGGAGTGTCCGACGTCCGGCACACGTAATACCCTATCGGCTTTGCCTTCCTGCAAGCGGGTTGCCGAAGAGACTCCGGCCATGGGGAGTTGCACTGACTTGGCTCGCGAACGAGATTAATTGGACGAGTTGCGAGCGGCGTCATCCGGCCGGAAGACGCCTCCAACGCGCCCCTCGCGGCGTTCGCGCGCGATGCTTTCCTGTGGCCCGAACGGATGACCACCGAAACCATGCCGCATCATGATAATGGCTCGGGCCCAATTCTTCGGCGCATCGCGGGACGCAAAGAGCTGCATCACGGATTGGCTGATGACCGGCACCGCCACCTCCATTCGCAGCGCATCGTCCACCAGCCAGTTCACCTCACCTGTGTCCTCGACATAAGAGCTGGGTCGCTCAAGTGTCGGATCTGCCCGGTAAGCCTCGGCGAGTAGATCGATCAACCAAGAGCGGATGACGGAACCATGCCGCCAGCACTCCAGTATTGAGGTAGTGTCCAGCGGCTGATGATAGCGCTGGAGTAGGTCGAATCCTTCCGCAATCGCCTGCAGCATGCCGAACTCAATGCCGTTATGGACAAGTTTGACGAAGTGACCTGCCCCAGGGCCCCCTGCATGCACATAACCGCCCTCCGTGGCCAGCGCCCGCAAGATGGGCTCGATACGTGCCACTGGCTCTCGCTCGCCGCCGACCATGAAACAAGCGCCGTGGCGGGCACCCTCGAGGCCACCGGAGGTTCCGGCATCGACAAAATGGATGCCCTTTTGGCGCAGGCGCTGATATCGTCGAATGGAATCGCCCCAGTAGGAATTTCCTCCGTCCGCAATAATGTCGCCACTCTGCAAATACTTGCCGAGGTCCTCCAGAAGGGAATCAACGACCCGCCCCGCAGGAACATATAGAAGCACAAACCGCGGCGCGTTCAGCTGATCGCGGAATCCCGCGACATCGTTGATTTCATTCAATCCAGCCCGTTTCAGCGCGGAAGACGCGCCGCCACGAGACAGACCCACAACCCGCATGCCCTTCTCGATTGCCTGTTGAGCCAACCCGCCTCCCATTTTGCCAAGGCCGATCACTCCCAGTTCTTGCGTCTTTGCCACTGTGCTGTTTCTCCCGATCGGTTGCTTTAGCACTATTTAGTAACAGCTTTTCAGGCTATGGACGACGGAGCAATCCCAAAGAACACATTTTGTTCCCGACCGCGACAAGGCGCACAGATAATACATCGCGATCAGAGATCGATGCTGCCCAATTCCGACTACCTGTTATGGGGAACCTCAATTTGGTTCTTCTGCGGAACTGAGCGCATACATGAAAGTTCCCCGATAATCAAAAAGGAAGGAGGCTCGCGGAGGATCTGGGTGGCAAGGCCTTGCAACATCACTCCATTGCCGGATTTTCGACGGCAATTCGATGCGATTGCAACGACCTGGGACGCGGAGCACGGTCCCGCTTCGCCGCGCGCGTCGGAATTCACAGCTCGTATTAGTTATCTTCAGACCGTTTGCCGCGAGCTGGGTCGACCGCGTGTGCTCGATCTCGGCTGTGGCACCGGCCAAACTTTGCTTCACCTCGCCGATAGCATTTTTGGTGGAGTCGGTGTGGATATCAGTTCAGGTATGATCTCACACGCGCAGCGGAACGCTTCGATGGCGCATTTGCGCTTCCAGGTCGGCGACGCAGCTGAATTCTGCCTGAACTGTCGCGAGCGATTCGAGCTCGTACTGCTCATCGGCGCGCTCGAACATCTTTCTGATCAACCCGCAGCGTTTGTTGGGGTGGAGCGTGTGCTGACGGCGAGCGGCCGCCTGATCGTCATCTCGTTGCATCCCTGGAATCCGGTTTTCTGCGTCAAGCGCCTCGTCGACCGGGATCGGGATGCGCCGCCAACAAATCACCCTTCGCCGATGCAGCTGCGAAGGATTGCGACTCGCTGCGGCCTGGAACTTTTTGCGGTGCAAGCGCTTCCGTACGTGCCATGGTCCAACCTGAACGCCGTTCTCGACGGCCGCAGGACCACTTCGATCCGTAGGGGGCGCAGCAATGCGTTTGCGGGAATGCTCCGCGGCGCCTTTGCGGCGGAGTTTCGCCGGGCCGGCATTGGTTTCTAAGCCGGAAATGCCGCCAGCAAAGAAAACGGCCCCGATCCTTGTGAAAGACCGGTCCATTGGAGGAATAAGCGGCGGTGCGATCCAGCCAGACAGCGCAAGCTGGTCGACCTCCACCTTTTCATTATTACCCGCCGGTTCAATCTGCCTTAATCGGAAGGTAGAATACCCTATCGAGCGCAGCCCGCTCGTCCTGTCCAGCTTTATGGCTGGCACACGACTGCCTCACGTTGGTTGATCCCAAGCCCCCGGCGTGCGGCCTTCAGGCTCCCCAAGGTAGCGGGCGCCGCCGACCTGATGGGAATTCAATATTCGCTCCGTCACTCGACCGTCGACGATTCCTTCGCCCCGGCATCGGTAAGAGCTGGTGTATAGGCACCACGTCGGAGTGTCCGACGTCCGGCGCACGTAGGGCGTGCGCCCGCAAGCAGTCCGCCAGCTTTCCGAGTGTAGAATTTCTAACAGGAACCGGCGCGAGCGCGGCAGCCGGGTGGTTGCCGGGCGCGTGCCGTCATGCGTCGTGGCAGCTTTGCGTTGATCTTGCCATCCGGGATGGCACCGCGTTAGTATCTGATATCAAAGCAGATGTTCGCTCCAATGCGGGATGTTCTCCAGAAAAACAGGGGGAAGGAAGCAATGCAACGTTCACGCCCGACGTCTCGCATGAGGCTGTTTCCCAGGAGCCAACTTGCATGCGCGCTGTTCGCGCTGTCGCTTGCGGCGCCCGGCATTGCATCCGCACAGGACGCCAAGATCGTCAAGACCGACACCCAGATCGATGCGCTCGATCCCGGCATCAAGCTGTTCGTGCGCGAGAAGATGGCCGAGGGGAATACGCGCTTCACCAACGACAACGTCGTTCTGTTCCTGCACGGCGCGACGGCGCCTTCCACCTGCGATTTCGATCTCTCCTATCAGGACTACTCGTGGGCCGATTGGATGGTCAAGCGCGGCTATGTGGTCCACATGGGCGATTATCGCAACTACGGCTATTCGAGTCGCGACAAGGCGATGGACGAGCCAGCCGCGAAGAATCCCCCGGTCACGCGCTCGTTCCTGGCGCTACGCGACATCGAGGCCATGGTGAACCAAATCAAGTCCCGGCGCGGCGTCGGCAAGGTGACGTTGATCGGCTGGTCCTGGGGCGCGATGATGGCCGGCTATTATGCCTCGCTGCACAGCGAGAACGTGCACAAGCTCGTGCTGTACGCGCCGCTCTACAATTTCAACGACCACACCAATTTGGGACCGGGCAGCGCGCTGCAGAACAAGCGCAAGCCGCACGAGTTCAATTTTTCGCTCGGCGCCTATCGTCTGGCTTCGGAGGCCGCCAATACCGGCCGCTGGAACGGGGAAATCCCGGTCGAAAACAAGGACGAATATCGCGACCCCGCGGTTCCGGTCGAATTCTGGAAGGAGTGCATGGCGACGGATCCGACCAGCAACAGCCGCAATCCTGCGAGCCTGCGCGCACCGAATGGGGTGCTGGAGGACTCGTTCTATCAGGCCACCGGGCGCCCGCTATGGAACGCGGCGAACATCTATGCGCCCACCCTGGTGATCGCCGGCAACTACGATACCTGGTCGTTTCCCGAGGACCGGGAAGGCTTGATGCACGACCTCGTCCATGCTTCGGCGAAGCAGAGCGTGCTCATTCCCGATGCCACCCACTTCGTGCTGTTCGAGAAGAACCGGCTGCAGTTCTTCGAGACGATCCTAAAATTCCTGAAGAACTAAGTGCGGCGATGCATCGCACGCGTTTGTATATTGAACGCGAGGTCACCCGGCGCCTAACTGCCGGTCGAGCCTGCCGAGCAAATCGGAGGAGAGCGGCGCGTGGCCTATGCGGTCAAGGAAATCTTCCGGACGCTCCAGGGCGAGGGAGCGCAGGCCGGCCGTCCGGCCGTGTTCTGTCGCTTCGCGGGCTGTAACCTCTGGTCCGGCCGGGAGGCGGATCGGGCGACCGCGACATGCCGGTTTTGCGACACCGATTTCGTCGGCACCGACGGAACCCGCGGCGGCCGCTATGCCTCCGCCGAGGATCTCGCCGCGGCGATCGAACAGGAATGGGGGACCGGAAGAATTAACCGGTTCGCGGTGCTGACCGGGGGCGAGCCGCTGTTGCAGGTCGACGGCCGCTTGCTCGATGCGCTCCATTCCCGGGAATTCGAGGTGGCGGTCGAGACCAACGGCACGATCGAGCCGCCCCCCAGCCTCGATTGGATCTGCGTCAGTCCGAAAGCCGGAACCGAGCTTCGGGTCCGCTGCGGGGATGAACTCAAGCTCGTGTACCCGCAGCCCGGGGCGCCGCCCGAGGCTTATGCCGATCTTGGCTTCAAGCGGTTCTCGCTGCAGCCGATGGATGGTCCGGAACTCGAGGAGAACACCGCGCGGGCCGTCGAATATTGTCTCGAGCACCCGCAATGGAGCTTGAGCCTCCAGACCCACAAGTTGCTGGGAATCCGGTGATGTGGGAGCTGACCAAATCGTTCCGGTTCGAAGCCGCCCATGCGATCGCCGGCACGACCTTGGGGACCGCCAGCGAGGAGATCCATGGGCACTCGTTCCGCGCGGAGATCGCGATTTGCGGTGAGCCGGATCCGCAGACCGGAATGATCGTGGATCTCGGGCAATTCGAGCGCAGCATCTGCGATGTGCAACAAATGCTCGATCACAAGCTGCTCAATCGCATCGAGGCGCTGGGGGCCCCGACGCTGGAAAATCTCGCGAAATTCATTTGGGAGCGGGTTCAGCATGCAGGCCGCGTGCGACGCGTCACCGTGTATCGTGACAGCCGCAATGAGGCATGCAGCTATTTCGGTCAGGACGCGGGCTAGGCGCGCGCGCCGCCATCAACCGGCGAATCCCCGGACAACGTCTCGCTCGAGGGACTTGAATGCGCAAGGATCCCACCGCTCGCAAGCCACAAGTCGAAGCACTCGACGAGACCGCGCTCGTCGAGCAGGCGCGCGGCGGGAACGGGGACGCCGTCCGGCTCATCACGCGGCGGCACAATCGGCGGCTTTATCGCGTCGCTCGCGGCGTGCTGGGCAACGACAGCGAAGCCGAGGACGTGGTTCAGGAAGCCTTTGTTCGCGCCTTCACCCATCTCGACCGGTTCCGGGGCGAGTCCAGCCTCTCCACCTGGCTGACACGCATCGCGCTGAACGAGGCGCTGGGCCGTAAACGGCGGCTTCGACCGATGCTGGCACTTTCGATTCTCGACGATCAGCCTTCCGCGCGCGCCGAAGTCATCCCGTTCCCGTCGATGCAAACAGAGGTCGATCCCGAACGCACCATTGCCCAGCGGGAAATCCGCCGGATCCTCGAGCGCGCGATCGACGATTTGCCTGCGGCGTTTCGCACGGTGTTCGTGCTGCGCGTGGTCGAAGGCATGGACATCGAGGAAACGGCGGGCGTTCTCGCCATCAAACCGCAGACCGTCAAGACACGGCTTTACCGGGCGCGCCGGCTTTTGCAGGACGCGCTCGATCATGAGATCGCGTCGGCGCTCACCGATGCGTTTCCGTTCGCGGGCGTCCGCTGCTCGCGAACGACCGAGCAGGTGCTGCGGCGGCTCGGGATCGCCTGAGCGGCGGCTCCGGCAAAGATCGACGGTGCCCGCATTCCGAGCGCATCAGGAGACCTCGCTCGTGCTGCGCTCTTCGGGCGGTTTTACGTGGCGGAACGAGAGCAGCAGGGCGATATCATAGACGATCTTGAGCACGCCGCAGGCGACGAGCGGCAGGCCGGCAAACGAGGTGGCGAGCAGCGCGCCCGACAGCGTGGGACTGACCGATGACGCGAGGCTGCGCGGCACCGCCGTCACGCTGGCAGCCGCGGTGCGCTCGGCCGGAGTGACCACGGCCATTACGTACGAGGTGCGCGTCGGCACGTCCATCTGGGCGAGCGCCGCCCGGACGAGCAGCAGGCCGAGCACGATCGGCAGACTGGGCGAGAACGCGGCCAGCACCAGGCAAAGGCTCGACGGAATGTGGGTGAACACCATGGTGTTGACGAGCCCGAAGCGCCGCGCGAGCCGCACCGCAACCGGATAGGACAGCGCGCTGAGCACGTTGGTCCAGAAGAAGAACACGCTCGCCACCGCGAGCGAGAGGTCGAAGCGCTCGAACAGCCACAGCGCCAGGATCGACGGCACGACGAACCCGCCGGCGAACGCATCGAGGCTGAACAGGGCCGCGAGCTTGTAGACGATCCGGCGCGATGGCCCGAGGCCGGCGAGGCGCGTATTGGCTTGCTGCGGCGAGGCGTGCGGCAGGCGCCAGTACAAAAGCACGCCGATCGCGCCGAGCGCCGCGTAGACGTAGAACATGGCCTCGAGCGCCCCGAGCCGGCTCGCCCCGAGCGAAACCGCGAAATCCGGCGTGGCGGCCGCGAGCGCGCCCGCCGCGGTCGAGGCCGTGCCGATCAGGCTGTAGCGGGCAAAAATCCGGGTGCGGTCCGTGTCCGCCGCGCCGCGCGCCAACATCGCGTGCTCCAGCGGCACGATCATGCCGAGATCCCCGGTCGAGGGATTCAAGCTGCCGATGAAGACAATGATGAGAATCAGAACGAGGGCGTGAGAATTGGCGACGGCGAGCCCCGTCAGCGCCATGACCAGGGCGCCGATCAGCAGCAGATTCCGCAGGTCGTAGCGGGCGGCGAGGAACCCCACCGCCAGCGTCGTCGCGGCCGAGCCCAGCAGTGCCGCGGTCGCGACCACGCCGATTCGGAACGGATCGAAGCCGAGCTCGGAAAGATACGCGGGCAGGATGATGAAGGCGAAGCCATCGCCGATGCCCCGCGCCGCCCGTGCCGCGTAGACGTCGGGGCGTCGCGCTGCACGCGAGGGCTCGGAGATCGCCGCGGCCATGTTGAACGCTAGGCGCCGGTCGCGCTGCCTGCGGCGCCGGCGGCCGCGGCATACAGCCGACCGACGTTGTCCCAGCGAATGGCGTCCATGAAAGTGTCCACGTAGGTCGCGGCCTTTGCGCCGAAATCGATATGATAGGAATGCTCGTACATGTCGAGCGCCAGGATCGGCGTGCCGCCGGCGAGCGAGTGGCAATGGTCCGACGCCCATTGATTGACGAGCTTGCGATCGCGCGGCGACCACGACAGGAGGACCCAACCGGAGCCGCCGCCGAGCGCCTTGCCCATCGCGATGAATTCCGAGCGCCAGCGCTCGTAGGAGCCGAAATCGCGCGCCAGCGCCTCGCGCAGAACGGCTCCGGGGCCGCTTTGCTCACCGAGGCCGTCGAAAAACAGCTCATGCAGAATCATCGAATTCATCGCGATGAGCTCCTCACGCTTGAGTCCGTTGATCAAAAAGCCGGCAGCGTTCGCCGGGTCGAGCTCGGCGAGCTTCTCGGCGATGAGGTTGAGGCGCTTCACCGCGCCGCCGTAGTTGTTCTCGTAATGAGAGATAATCAGCCGCTCGGACATTCCGCGCACGCGGCTCGGATCGCAGGGCAGGGGCTTCATCGCGAACGTCATGGCAGGGTTCCGTCGTTGGGCGCCATCCTGGAAAGCGCGTCGCCTTGCGCTTCCCCCATAGTGCTGGAGCCTGTTGATTATTTCCGCTGGCAGGACTTCATGCAGATGTCGTACTCAGTCTTGCAGGTTTTTCCCGAATAATTTGCCATGCAGGCTCGCTGCTGATCGCGACATTGTTTGCAGCTGCTCGATTGCTCGGCTCGTACCGTATCATTGACGCCACACATGCTCAGCACCAGCAGAAAGACGGCAATCGCTCGCATGACCATCTCCTTTCAATGCTCACGGCCGGACATTGGACGGTGGTTGCAGTCGGGCCACATGAGGCTGACGCTGCAAGTGAACGCGCGTCGTGTCACGCCGTGACCCCCGCCAGGAACAGAACGATCCCGGTGCCGGAGCATAGAGCGATGGTCGGGATCATGCCGATCTTGAACCGGAAGATGGCGACCATCGCGACAACCGAGAGCGCGAGCGCCCAAGGATCGACGCTCCCGAGCACCGGCGCCTCGAACGCGAGCCCGAAGCCGCGCACCGGCCGAACCTCCTGGAAGATCGTATGGATCGCGAACCAGATCGCCAGATTGAGCACCACGCCGACGACCGCGGCGGTGAGCGCGGAAAGCGCGGCATTGATCGGCTTGTTCTCGCGCAGCACCTCGACGAACGGCGCGCCCAGGAAGATCCACAGGAAGCACGGCGTGAACGTGACCCAGGTTGCGAGCAGCCCCCCAAGCGTGGCGGCCAGCATCGGTGGGAGCGTGCCGGGATCGCGGTAGGCCGCCATGAAGCCCACGAATTGCAGCACCATGATCAGCGGACCCGGCGTGGTCTCGGCCATGCCGAGGCCATCGAGCATCTCGCGGGGCCGGAGCCAGTGATAGTGCTCGACCGCTTGCTGGGCCACATAGGCCAGCACCGCGTAGGCGCCGCCGAAGGTCACGAGCGCCATCTTGCTGAAGAACACCGCGATCTGGCTGAACACATTCGAGGCGCCGAGCGCGACCAGGAGCGCCACGACCGGAACGAGCCAGAGCGCGAGCCACACCGCGGATGCGCGCAGCGACCGGGCGACCGTCGGGCGAGCGTGCTCGGGCAGCTCGTCTCCGAGCCGGCTGTCGAGCAACGCCGCGTCGCCTTTGCCGGCAGCGTGTCCGCCGCCGACCCGGAACGCGGTGATGCCGGCGAGGTCGCCGAGGAAGCCGATCAGGGCCGCGCCGAACACGATCAGCGGGAAGGGAACGCTGAAGAAAAAAATGCCGACGAAGGCCGCGCCGGCGAGCGCGATCATGATCGAGTTCTTGAGCGCGCGCCTGCCGATGCGGACCACGGCTTCGAGCACGATCGCCAGGACCGCGGCCTTGAGCCCGAAGAACAGCGCTTGGATGATCGGGACTCTGCCCCAGCCGGCGTACACGTAGCTCAACGCCATGATCGACACGATGCCGGGCACGACGAACAGCCCGCCGGCGACGATGCCGCCGCGGGTGCGATGCATCAGCCAGCCGACGTAAGTCGCGAGCTGCTGGGCCTCGGGACCTGGCAGCAGCATGCAGTAATTGAGCGCATGCAGGAACCGCCGCTCGGAAATCCAGCGCTTCTCCTCGACCAGGATGCGATGCATGACCGCAATCTGGCCGGCCGGCCCGCCGAAGCTGAGCAAAGCGATGCGCAGCCACACCCGCAACGCTTCGCGCTCGGAGACGCCGTGGCCCGCGGCGCCGCCATCGGTTTCGATCCTGGAAGTCCGGGTCACGCGGCAAGCTCCTGTGAGCATCCAAATTCGCCAGGTGCCGAAGCACGCCGGGAATCGCGCCGGCCGAAGCCGCTCAACCCATCCTAGTCCGCGGGCGTCGCCGCATAATCGGCGAAATACATGTGGCTGTCCGCCTTGGACCACAGTCCGATGCGGCCGGAAACCGGCGCCGGCAGCGTATGCTCGAGATAGAGCTTGCCGTCGAGATAGCCTTCGACCTTGGCGCCGGCGATGCGAACCTTTAGGTCGTGCCATTGCCGGGACGCGGTCGGCGTGTTCCGAACCCATTTCACCGACGAGCGCTTGCCTTTTTCGAATTTCCACAGCACGAGGTTGTTTTCCAGACAATTTGCGCGGATCGTCAGATAGTCCCCGTTGGGCTTCAGGTTGAACAGGATTCCGGCGCCCTGGTCGATGCGGCCGGAGAGTCCCTCGAAGCGCACGGTAATTTCTCCGTTGCGGAACTCCTGCACATCTTTGAACACCACATAGGGGAAATACGCGTAGGCCTGAACGCGATCGAGAAATTCGGCGTAGCGCTCGCCGTAGAGCGCGCGCGCCTTGTCGGCAAGGCCGGCGGAGGATTGGCCCTCCTTCCATTGGCGGCCGTCCACCGTGAGGACGTTTCTGCCGTTCTCGGTTTCGATCCGCCAAACTCCGACCACGCTCAGGAACGACATGGGCTCGGCGCCGACGGTTTCGTGCGACAGGTCGGCTTTCACGGTCTGCTGTGCCGCCAGCGCCACAGAGGACAGGCCGAGCAAGGCACAAAACAGCGTTGGTATCGTCTGCGCTCGATTCATGACGGGTCTCCATCTTGTACGAGTGTCAGTCTGGATCCAGGCGGCCGCTGGCTCCACCACCAGGCCGCGATGATCAGCAGCGGCAGGCCGCACAGGAACCAGGCGAGGCTTGCGTCCGCATTCGCGACCAGCGGGTGGCCGGGATATTCCTCCCCCGTTGCGGGGGCGGGGAGCGGGACGCCGGCGAGGCCGTAGAGCAGCGGCAAGACTTCGCGCGGACTGGTCGATCGAGTGCTGGCGAGCCGGCCGCCATAATCGTAATCGACTACGCCGTAGGACTCCTCGCCGCTGCCGCCGAGGACACTTTGCCGCTCGCCGGCGAGACGCAATGTGACGTTCGGCAGCGTTCGCTCGAGCTTTGCGAGCACATTGCGCCGCAAGTCGACATAGCGCGGATCTTCCGGCGCGAGGTGCACCGTCACGATCAACGGCTCGCGCAGCTCGCGCAAGGTGCGCTGGTCGGCGGCCGGAAACGAATTGCGCCGGTCCGCGGTGACGTCGAGCGAGGCCCGCAGCTGCGCCGCAATCGCCAGCGCCACGCCGGCCGCGAGCAGGCAACCCAGCGAACGCGCGAGCTTCCCGCGGGTCGGAACTCCCGGGGGCAGCCACACCGCGGCGAGCGCCGCGAGCGCCGCCACGGCGGCAAGGATGCCGGCAACGAGACTCGCGGAGAGCAGGCCCTGTTCGAATGTGCGCAGCGCCTGGGTCAGCGACAAGCGCGACAGCCAGTCGAAAAAGCCGGGGCGTCCCGCCACCGTGAAGTCGAGCACCCAGGAGCCGATCGTGACGGCGAGCGTGACGATCGCCGCGGTCGCCGCGCTTTCCGATATCGACGCCGCGAACAACGCCAGCGCGCCGACCAGCAGCCCGAACAGAAAATGCCCGAACAGGAGATTGAGCGTTTCCGGCGCGTCGAGATGCCCGCCGACGAATATCCAGGCCGCCAGCGCCGAAAGCACGGGAACGGCGGCGATCACCCAGGCGGCGAGCGTGGCCGCAAGCTTGGCGGCAATCAGAGTCGAGGTCCGGTACGGCAATTGGATGAGGAGCTGCAGCGCGCCGGTTTCCTTCTCGTGTCCGAGCACGCGGATCGCCACGAACGGAAACAGCAGCGTGACGGCGACGTAGAACGCGCCGAAGGTGGGGACGAGCACGCCGTCGAGCGGCGAGAGGCTGCTGGCAAGCGCGGGCGATTGCTCCGCGGCCAGGCTCGCCTCGGCGTAAAGCGAGACCGCCTGAACGAAGCTGTAGCCGATGAGCGGGCCGAGCAGGAGCAGCATCGTCCACAGCGCGCGGCCGCCGAGGATTTGCCAAATCTCCTTGGCGAGCAGCGCGCCGAACGGCGCCCGCAGCGCCGCGATGGTGTCAGGCGAGCGCAAGAAACATGTCCTCCAATCCCGTGGAAACGCCGGTCCATGCCCGCAGCTCGTCGAGCGTGCCCTCGCCGCGAACGCGACCGCCGGCGAGCAGCACGAAACGGTCGCATACGCGCTCGGCGTCGACGAGCTGATGGGTCGAGAGCACGATGGTTCGACCCGCTGCCGCCGTTCGGCGCAGGACCGTCATCATCTCGCGGGTTTGCTTGAGATCGAAGCCGTCGAACGGCTCATCCATGAGCAGCAGCGGTTGCGGGCAGAGCAGCGCGAGCGCCCACATCAGCCGGCGCGCGTAGCCCTTGGAGAGCGCGAACACCGGTTTGCGCAGCGCCGGACCGAGACCGACGGCGGCGACTGCCGCGGCAATTTGCGCTCGCGAGCGCCCGTATACGGCCGCGAAGAACTTCAGCACGCGCGCGACATATTGCTCCTGCCAGGGGCGAATCCCGTCCGGCAGATAGAAGATCGATGCGCGCCGATCCGCCGGCGCCAGCGTCGCCCCGCGCCAGAGCACGGCGCCGGAATCCACCGCAATGAGCGCGGCCAAGGCCTCGAGCAGCGTCGTCTTGCCGGCTCCATTGGGTCCGATCAGACCGAGCACCTCGGCGCAACGCACCGAAAACCGCACGTCCTCGAGCGCGCGCTCTTCGCCGTAGCGCTTGGTCAGGTCCATCGCCTGCAGCAGCGGCGTTTCCGATTGGACCGGGGTTATCGGATCGATCGACGCTGGATGCTGCATGGCTGTTGGACTCGCATGCGAGGCGATCTCGACGGCTCGGTTAGTTGCGCCTGGCGGGCGACTGCAGCACGCCTTCGAGCGGCAGGCTCGAGCCTTCGCGACGCGGAAACCCACACCTGATAGCACCCCTGGAACTCCTTGGCGCGGTCGTGACAAAGCTCGTCGTTCTTGACCGACCATTTGCCGACGCTCTTCTTGCCCATCGAGAACGTGGTCAGCGTCCCGTCCCGTCCGTAAACGTCGGCCCAGTGCACCTCGTCGGTGATCGCCATGCTGGCGAGCTTTGCGCGGATTTGCGCGCCGGACAGCTTTTGGAACTTCTCCGCGGCGGCGGCGCCCGAGAGGATGGCGCCCGCGCTTGCGAACACGATCATCAGCCACGTCGATCCATATGCAAACGGGGTGACCCGCGGGGGCGGGACCGCGGCACGCAATCCGCAACGGGCGGGCGTTCCGGGCACGCGAGCGATGGGGTGGGATGGGAAAATTCCGTCCATGCGCAATCACCTCGGCAAGCGAGCGTTGCGCAGAGCTTGGACGGCTGGCGTCTGACGGGGAGCCTGCATTTCCCCGATGCGCAAAGCTATCGAAGCTAACCGCCCCGCGCAAGACTTGTGCGCCGCTCCTTCACGAGTTCGTGCTTCGACCAAGATTCCGGCCGCCGAGCGGTTGGATTGTCTTTTACCTCCGGGCTCAAACGATCGGTGAGGAAGGTCGAAAAATCGACTTTCTCAATCGAGCATTATCCTCGGTGCGACATTTTTCCCGGGAACAAACCCTGCGACTCTTGTTTGCATGGGCGAAGCTCGAAATGAAGATGGCTCGAATGAAGATGGGCGGCTTTGTCATGACGCGGAACTGGGCACGCTACGGGGCGTATTTGAGAAACTGGGCATCCTACGGGGCGTATTTGGCGTTCGGCTTGGCGGCGGTGGCGTTGGTCCTACTGGCCGTCTCGCCGCTCGGCTGGCACGCGGGATTGTGGCATTTCCGCTTCGCCTTCTCCTGGCTGATGCCCGTCTCCGGATATCTCGCGTTGGCGGCCTTGATCGTCTCGCTCTTCGTGCTCGCGGCGGGGTGGCGGCGGCTCGGCCGGCGCGGCCTGATGATCGCGGGCATCGGGCTCGCCGCGGGCGCGGTGCTCACCTATGTGCCGTGGCAGTACGACTACAGGCTCAAGACGCTGCCGCGCATCCACGACATCACCACCGACACCGACAATCCGCCGACCTATGTCGCCGCGCTGCCGGCGCGTGCCGCCGAGAACGCCGCTCCCGCGACCTATGCGGGGCCGGAGATCGCCAAACAGCAAAAAGCCGCCTATCCGGACCTGACGCCGCTCAAAGCCGGCCTGCCGCCGGAACAGGCGTTCCAGCGCGCGCTCGATACGGCCAAGGCGATGCCGGGCTGGGCCGTCGTGGCGGCCGATCCGGCGGACGGCCGCATCGAGGCGCGCCACACCAGCCTATGGTTCCGCTTCACCGACGACATCGTGATCCGGGTCGCGGCCGAGACGCCCGGGAGCCGTATCGACATTCGCTCGGAGAGCCGTCAAGGACGCAGCGACTTCGGCGTCAATGCCAGCCGCATCCGCGGCTACATGGCGACGCTGAGACAGCGCCTCGGCTGATCGAGAGACGCATCGCGGTTACGCAGTTCCCACTCCGGTGCGCGAAGAGCGCAAGCCGTCCGAGTGCTCGCGCTCAGGCGAAATCGTGCTCGGACACGCGAAGCTTGCGAAACGCGCCGGCGAGCGGCGGGGCCGTGAACAGCTGCGGATGAATGATGTGCGCCAGGATTTCCAGGCTGTCGACGATGCGCGGGCCCGGCCGAGCGAAATAGGCGGAGCAGTCGGCGGCAAAGACCTGGTCGTTGCGGATCGCCGGCAGGGCGTGCGCTCCCGCAAAACCCGCCAGGATCCGGCTTTCGCGCGCCGCGCGCTCGACGTCCAATCCGCAGCAGGTCAACACGATGATCTCCGGAGCGAAATCGAGCACGTCCTGCCAAGCGACGCGGTAGGAGGGCCGCTGCGCCACTGCCAGCGCGTCATGGCCGCCGGCGATCTCGACCAGCTCCTTCATCCAATGCCCGCCGCAATAGGGCGGATCGACCCATTCCATGCAGAACACGCGTGGGCGATACGCCACGCTTGCCGTCCTCCTCGCGATCGCGTCGATCCGCGCTTGCAGCGATCCGACCAGGCGCTCGCCGCGATCTCTTCGCCCCAGCGCCGTAGCCACGGTCCGGATGTCGTCGAGAATGCCCGCCAATGAATCGGCCGCGAGGCTTATCAGCTGCGCCCTGCAGGCAAGCGCCGAGAGACACTGGCGCACCTCGTCGCCCGACAGCGCGCACACCTCGCAGAGCTGCTGGGTGAGGATGACGTCCGGCGAGAGCCGTTCGAGCAACGCCGCGTCGAGCCCGTACAGCGATCCGCCGTCCTTGAGTTTTGCCGACACGATGCCGTCGATCTCGGCACTGGTCAGCCCGTCCGGGATGTTGGATTTGGTGACGCTCGGCAGCCTCGATGCGGCGGCCGGATAATTGCACTCGTGGCTCACTCCCACCAGTGCGTCGCCGAACCCGAGGGCGAACACGATCTCGGTCGCGGCAGGAAACAACGAGCAGATGCGCATCGAGCTTTCCTTCCGAGCGACATTCTCGGATGCAGGATGGGCCGAGCGCAAGCAAGACCTTCGTGGCAGGGCGAGAGCCCGTAGGGCGGGGCATTGCCCGCCCTACGGCGGAACGCTCAGGCCGCGCGCACGTAACCGTAGCGCAGGTTCGAGGGTTCCTTGGCGGCGACTTCGTACTCGGATTTCAGCCCGGCCAGGCGATCCTCGGAATAGGCCGGCAAGGGCGCGTTGTCGGCCGCCTTGAGATTGACGCGATAGAGCCGGGC
>WNFY01001669.1_pt1 | contig 21103 bp, 23 predicted proteins | sample 5400091 | NCBI WGS metagenome assembly WNFY01 (sample SAMN13153364, study PRJNA577476) | soil metagenome | isolation source: 60 cm soil or saprolite under grassland replicate 1 | place: USA:California | collected 2016-06-15
GGCCACCGCCGCGGGCTGCGCCAGATGTCGGTAGAGCGCGAACAGCCTGCAGGTGTCCGGGTCCTTGGGCGCCTCCGGCGGGCGCGAGTCCGTGACGATCCGCGCCACCAGCGAGCGCAGCTCGTCGACCTCGGCGAAGATCGGCAGGGTGTTGCCGTAGCTCTTGGACATCTTGCGGCCGTCGAGCCCCGGGATGGTGGCGACCCGCCGGTCGACCAGGACCTCGGGCGTGACCAGCACAGGTCCGTGGATCGCGTTGAACGCCGCCGCGACCTCGCGCGTGATCTCCACGTGCTGCTTCTGGTCACGCCCCACCGGCACGACCTCGGCGCCGAGCACCAGGATGTCGGCCGCCATGAGCAGCGGGTAGGCGAACACGCCCGCGTTGACGCCGTGGTCGGCCGGCCTGCCGGCCGCCTGGTTGGCGCTGGCCGCCGCCTTGTAGGCGTGCTCGCGGTTGAGCAGCCCCTTGCCGGTATGGCAGGCGAGCACCCAGGTCAGCTCGAACACCTCGGGAAGGTCCGACTGGCGGTACAGGGTCATGCGCAGCGGGTCGACCCCGAGCGCGAGCCAGGTGGCGGCCAGCTCGTGGGTGTGGCGCCGCATCGCCCGGCCATCACGCTGCGTGGTCAGCGCGTGCGCGTCCGCGATGAAGCAGAAGACGTCGTGGCGGCCGGCCAGGGCCAGCGCCGGCCGGATCATGCCGAGGTAGTTGCCGAGATGCGGCCGGCCGCTCGACTGGATGCGGTGACCGCCACCGGCCGGCGCGCCTCCGGCGCGCGAGCGGGCGCCGGAGCTTGGATTGGGGTTGCCTGCACGGGTGGCTCCTTCTCGACCTCGACAGGTCCGCCACGAGAAAAGAGGGAGCCGCCAGCCTGGTCCGGAGACGAAAGCGCCGCCTCTTCCCGAGGCGGCCGGTCTTCCTGTGGATGCGCGTGGTTGCTGGCCGCCTACGAGGGCGACCACCACCAGCGAGCTGATCCAGACGTGCGCATGGGACGACGCTAGGGGCCCGCGACCGCCGGTGTCAACCCGCCGGCCGCGTTGACGATCGAAAGCTCGGGCCGGAACACTCGGTGAGAGGCGTCGAGGGAGGAGCCGCCCGTGGAGCTGGGGTTCGCGCTACCGCACTATGCCTACTCGTTCCCCGACTCGGGGACCGCCGTGGCGGGCTCGGGGACGGCCGGGGCGGGCGAGACCGCCGGCTCGGTCAGCTTCGAGCGGGTGGCCGGCTACGCCGAACGGGCCGAGGCGGCCGGGTTCGCCGAGCTGTGGGTCTCCGACCACTTCTGGTCCGACCTGTCGCGCTACGGCGGCCCCGCCGGCCGCCAGGGCACGCTGGAGTGCTGGTCGACACTGTCTGCTCTGGCCATGCGCACCCATCGTGTGCGGCTCGGCAGCCTGGTGCTGGCGGCCGGGTTCCGCCCGCCCGCGCTGCTCGCCAAGATGGCCTCCACCCTCGACCAGCTCTCCGCCGGGCGGCTCGATCTCGGACTTGGCGCCGGCTGGAACGAGGACGAGTTCCGCGCCAACGATCTGCCGTTCCCGTCCCCCGGCGAGCGGCTCGCCATGCTCGAGGAGTGCCTCGAGATCCTGCGCCGCATGCTCACCGACGCAGGGACGCCCGCCTCCTACCAGGGGAAGTACTACCGGGTCGACAACGCTCCGGTGCTCCCCGGCCCCGTGCAGCGGCCGCGACCCCCGCTGTGGGTGGGCGGCAGCGGGGACCGCATGCTCGGCCTGATCGCCCGCGTCGCCGACGGCTGGAACGTCTGCTGGGCCATCACGCCGGAAGAGTACGACCAGCGGCTCGAGGTCCTCCGCGCGGCCTGCGCCCGGGTCGAGCGGCCGCTGGACGGGGTGCGCCGCTCGATCGGCCTGGCCACGCTGATCGGCCGCGACGCCGACGACCTGGCCGAGCGCTGGCGGCGGCTGCGGGCGTGGGCTCCTGGCGGCGGGCTCGACGGCGTGGAGCTGGCGGAGTGGGCCGCCCCGCGGCTGGTCGGCACCCCCGACCAGATCGTCGAGCAGCTCCGCGGCTGGCGGGAGCGGGGCGTCGAGCAGCTGGTGTGCTCCTTTGCGAACGTCCCCTTCGCCATCTTCGAGGACGAGCAGCTCGACCTCATCGCGGAGCTGGTGCTGCCGCGGCTGGCCTGAGGCGTGGCCGCCGGGTCAGGGCCGGTCAGAAATGGATCGCCGCGAGGTCGACGTGCCGTTCGACGGTGATGGGCGCATGGAGGTCGACACCCTCGGCGGCGAGGTCGGCGCGAAGGCGGCGGACGGCGTCCCGCCAGGGGCCCTCCGGGATCAGCCAGGACTCCGACCAGACACGCCGCTCCAGGATCTCCAGGTTCTCCGCCCAGGTCTCGCGTTCGCGCCAGCTCACGGGTTCCAGCTCCTCGACCCACCCGCCCGCCTCGAGGAGGCTCGTGATCATCTCGTCGTCGCCGCGCACGCCGATCCGCGCGGGACGCAGGCCCCGTTCCGCAAGGATCCGCGCGTGGCGCTTGCGCACCAGTGCGCGCGGCCCGTCGCCCTCCGACCTGTCCCAGAGCCGCCGCGAGACCAGCAGCACCCCGCTGGGCACGAGCACCCGGCGAACCTCCGCGACCGCCTCGAGCCAGTCCGGGATCAGATGCAGCACGTGGACCTCGATGACCGCGTCGAACGACCCCGCCCGAAATGGCAGCCGGGTCGCGTCTCCGCGCACCAGCGCAGGCGCCTCCAAGCCCTCCGCCGCCGCCTTGGCCCGATACCGGTCGAGCATCGGCCCCGACAAGTCGATGCCGAAGACGCGACGACCCCGCCGGTGCAGCGGCAGCGAGATCCGCCCGGTCCCCACCCCGATCTCCAGGAAGCGGCCCCCGACGTCCACGGTGACTCCGCCCCGAGCCCCAGTATCGACCCCGGCGGCGCGCTCGATCCGGTCGGCGATCCGTTCGCCCACCTCGGTCGGCAACCGTCGCGTCTGGTCGTAGTACCCGGCAGCGCGGTCGAAGGCGACCGAGGAGGGGCGGGACGGCGTCGGCGCGGGGATCGTGCACCTCCCAGGTCGTTGGCGAGGCGACCAGAGACCGGTAGCCTGGCTGGCGCCATGGAACCACAAGACGTCTGCCTGAAGATCCTCGCCGACGCGGCGCCGGAGCCGCTCCACTGGACGGTCGTGCTCGATCGCGCGCTCAAGGACCGCCTGCTCGATCCCTTCACCATTCGGGACGTGCGCGGAACGGTGGTGAAGACCCTCGCGGCCCTCACCAAGGAGGGCCGCGTGGTCAAGCAGAGCACTGGAGTCTACCGGCTGCCCAACGGCACCTAGCGTCGCAAGCCGACTCGCCGGGCCGTCCTAGGTCCGCCCGGACGGCCTACCCGCCAGACTCCGTCGCCTTACCGCCGCTTGCTCGGGGCGGCGCCGTCGGCCTGGTGGATCGGTGTCACGTCGGCATCCTGCTGGCCCTGCGCCGCAGAGTCAGTCCCGGCCGTCCCCCGGGATGGAGTGCCGCTGCCGGCCATGCTCCCGGAGCCCATGCCGCTGTCGGCCTCCATCCCAGTGGTGGTCGAGGTGCCGGTCGGCCGCTGGGCTCCGGCGCTCGCGCGCATCTCGGCGACCTTGTCGCTGGCGGCATTGGCGCGCTGCTTCAGCGCCTGGCGTGTCTCGTCTCCCTTCTTCGGAGCGGTGAGCCACCCCATCAAGATGCCGAGGCCGGCCAGCCCCACCCCGCCGTAGAGCAGGCGGCGACGCCGCTTCCGGGCGGCCTTGCGGTGGTGCTTGGCGCGCTCCGGGAACACCTTCTCGGTGGCCCGCCGGGTCAGCTCGGCGACCTGCTCGGGCTCTGGGAGCCGGCGCCCGACCGCCTCGAGGGTCGCGCCACGAGCCCGGCGACTCGCCCGCTTGCCCGCCGCCATGCCCCTGCGGCCAGCCTCCTTGCCGACCATCGCAGTCTTGCGTGTCGCCTCGGCACCAGCCTCGGTGCCGCGCCGACCAGCCGACGACATCGCCTTGGCGATTGCGTCCCTGGCGGTGTCGAGGGCCAGGCCGAGCTCGTCGGTCACCTCGGCGACCTGGTCCCGCACTTCGTCGCTACTCGGCAGGCGGCCGCGGGCCGCCCGCTTGGCTTGGTTCGATCTGCTCCTTCGCCGAAACATGGGGCCTCCTTGACTGGCTTGCGCCGGTGGCTCCTGGCTTGCTGCCCTGCCTACCCCCTTAATTGCCCTTGTCCGACAGAGGAAAAACGGGTACTGATCATGCTTCGGCAGGAATCGCCGAGGGGGTGAGTTCGACGAGCGTGCATTCCTTGCGCCAGCGATCGGCGGCCCCCTCGCCATCGCGGAGGTTCAGCCGACGTGGCAGCAGGATCGGTAGCAGCTTGCCGAACAAGGGATCGGAGGCCGGAATCACCCTGGCACTGGCCTCGACCGTGGTGGCCAGCGACTGCAGGTCCTTGGAGCGCGCCGACAGCAGCACCTGGCTGGTCTCGTCGAGCCCGCGGATGCGCTGCTCCGACCCGCCGGTGAGCACGTACACGCGGCCGTCGAGGCCGCCGTACCAGGCCGGCACTGCCTTGCCGCCGGTCCCGCCCGGACCGGGCACCTCGATCCAGACGATCGTGCTCTTCTTCAGCACCTCGCCCAGCACGTCGGTCGGGGAGGCGGTGGCGTACGGCGGGTCCTCGTCCAGGATCGCGATCGGGACGCGGCCCACCTCGTCGCCACCGATGAGGAAGACCAGCTCGTGGTCGTCCGAGGAGTCGACGATCACGCCGTGCAGGTCGTCGCTGAACAGGTCGATCTTGCTCGATCCTCGCAGCGTGATCGGCTGCTCATTGCCGCGCCAGGCCACGTCCCCGTTGGGGGCGAGCAGCGCCATGGACTCCACGTACCAGCCGCCAGCTCCCGTGTAGGAGCGGCGTACCGTGAACGGCGCGATCCTGCCCTTACCCCCACGGCCGACGAACACCGCCATGTCGTCCTCGGGCTGCAAGAGCCCGTCGGCGAGCAATTTGGCGTCGGCAACCAGCACGTCGGTCAGACGGACGTCCATCGGGCTCCTTTCGCGTTCCGGGCGCTGTCACGGCCGCCCGGCGTTGCACGATCATAGTGAAGTTTGCCCGCCGCCTCGGGCGGGCGGTCCGTCCCACCGAGGGAGGTCCGCAACTGGCCAGACGACCCTTCGGCGAGGTCAGCTATCGGCTCGCCAAGGAGGAGACCCAGCAGGTGCGCCGCTTCCTGGCGCGCGAATGGCCCGCGGCCGATCGGGCCATCTTCGGTGAGGACTGTGACTGGACCAGCCGACCAGTGGTGGTCGAGGCCCGCACCGGGGACGAGATCGTCGGCGCGGTGCTGGGCGAGGTAATCGCCGGCATCGCCCGCCTCCACGACCTGTTGGTCGTCGAAGACTGCCGGGATAAAGGCATCGGCGGCCACCTGGTCGAGGCGTTCTGCGACCGCGCCGCCGCCCTGGGCGCGGCCCGCTGCTACCTGCGCTGCCCAGCCACCGAGCGGCACCGCCGCTTCTACGAGCGGCTCGGCTTCACCCAAGTCGCCCGACTGCCTCGCTACTATCACGACCACGACTTCCTCGAGTACCTGCGTGAGCCCCTCCTCCGGGGCTGATCCGACCTGCGGCCTGTTCTAGCACCCGCCTCCAGCCGAAGCCACCGCTCGCGAATTTCTGTGGACAACCGCCATGCCCGCACCGCTGCATCCCTTGGCACGACGGCCGGTCGCCGAGTTCCTGCGGCTGGCGGACGCCCGGTTGCCAGGCGTCGTCCAGGGGTTGTACCTGGTCGGATCGATTGCGCTGGACGACTTCCACACCGGCGTGAGCGACGTCGACTTCCTCGCCGTCACGGCCGAGCCACTCGACGACGCCGCCCTCGACAGGCTGGAGCGGATCCACCGGCGTGCGCGGGCCGGCGCCACCAGAGCTGGGGATCTGGACGACCGGCCGGCGCTGGCCGCATGGACGATCGAGAACCTCAACAGCTACTGGACCGGGCTCGCAAAGCGGGCCCAGACCAGCACCGACGCGACCCAGCGTTTGCGGTCGCTCCGTCGGTCTGGGCTGATGCGCGTCCATGTTGCCGCTGCTTGACGCCGGCGATCAGCGTTACCGTGACCAACCACGCGATAGCAGCATGACGGCCAGGACGACTGGCGCCTCGTCATCCAACCTCGGTCGGGATGATCGGGGTGGCGGATCCTTGAGTTCGGTGCGAAATGTTGTTTGGGTTGGGTCGGTGTTCCTACGGACCCACGCCTCACGGCTCAACCGGACAGGTGGCAGCGTGACCAGCGGCAGCAACAGCCAGGCTCGCCAGGCGGCAGCCGGCACGTCCGCCGCGCCGGTGCAGATCCGCGCTGCCCGGCCCGCCGACGCCCCAGCGCTGGGCAGGCTGCTCACCGAACTGGGCTACCCGCAAGCCGAGGCCGAGCTTGGCCCGCGGATCGCCATCCTGGCCGACGGCGATACCGATGCGGTGCTGGTGGCCGAGGTCGGCGGGCAGGTTGTCGGCATGGCGAGCCTGCACGTCACGCCGTTCTTCAACGAGGGTCGCAGCCGAGGACGCATCACCGCGCTGGTCGTGGACCCTGACCGGCGCAGCCGCGGCATCGGCCGCCACCTGCTTACGGCCGTCGAGGCCGCCGCCAGGCGGCGTGGTTGTAGCGCGGTCGAGCTGACCAGCAGCGCGCATCGTCATGGCGCGCACCGGTTCTACCTCGCCGCCGGCTACCAGGACCTGCCCCACCGATTCTTCAAGCAGCTCGACCCTGCCGGCGATGACCACCACGGGCCGCAGACACCGAATACCGGTTGACGTGGGACATCGCGCACGCCAAGCAACGACGCTCGACCATTCCCTTCCTCACCAGGCACCCGCGCCTGATCAGTGCCGGCGGCAGACGATCAAGGCCGCAGAACGCGACCTTGGAAATTCGTGGATGGGGACCGGACGTACCAGGTCGACATCGCCACGGTCGCGAAGCCCAGCGATTCGTAGAGGGCAAGCCCCGCATCGGTGGCAACCAACGTAAAGATCCGACCGGGGTGCGCGGCCATGCTCACCGTCATGATCGCCCGAGCCAGGCCCAACAAGCGATGCTCGGGCAGCGTCGCCAGCCAGTACACGCCGACCGCGACGCCATCGTCATAGGTGTACCCCGCGGCAGCGGGAAGCCCATCGCGGTACGCCAGCCAGACCCGCCAACCAGGCAGCCGGAGAACATGAGGCGGCAACGCCTGCCCCCGCGTCCATGGCTGGTAGATCGGCAAGGGAAACCCGTCCACCACGACCCGTTCCGCCTCGGCCAGCTCGTCCGCCTCGGCCACCGCGGCCACCCGCACGTTCGGCGGCACCACGACAGGCACCTGTGCGGCGGGACGAATCATCACCGGCATGCGCAGCACCTGCAGCGGACCGCTCAACTGCGGCCCGGCACCGAAGGCATCCTCAACGATGGTGCGCTTCACCGCCGGCGTCCTGTCGATCAGCTCGACAATGGCCGCGGTCGGCATGGGCTCACGCAAGATCACCCTGGTAGATGTCGGCGATTCGATCCGGACGAACCCCGCAGACGCCTGGACAGCCGGGACAAGGCTCGTCCACATCGCCGAGGCGTTGTCCGCATAGACCCTTGCGCTGCGCATCCGAGCGAGCCTAGCAGGTTGGCGTCCATACGCCGCCCCTACTGTTCGTCAGCCTGCGGTCAGCGGCAGCCGCTCAAGGCCGGGCCTGGTCCCGGGTCGCGGCCGGTCTGAACCACCCGGGCACGCACAGCTTCGCAGCCCCGCCAGATACGACTGCGATTCGCCAACTGTGGCTGCGAGTCACTGTGACTGACGCCGATAGTTGGCCCCGGATCGTCCCCGATCCTGGGCTTTCGGGCGTTCTGCCAAGGCAAAGTGGCCCATTCTGACAGGGATAGTTGGCCCAACTATGGCTCCTGTGAAGGGCCAGAATGCCCTCATGCCTGGGAAGCACTGCGGTCGTACAGAGCCAGCCGGAGCTTGCGCTCAGGTCGGTCTTGGCATCCAGATCGCCGAGCGGTCGTGTCCGCAGCCCACCGGAATCGCCGTACCTTCGTGCGCCCGGACCGCAAGCAGCGCGGCGAGCGCGGCATCCACGGCATCATGCGACCACAGTTGCATGCCCACACCATCGACTCCTTCTCTTCGCAGAAGTTCCACCCGTTCGCGGAGACCGGCGATCGTGCGCTTGGGCGGCAGCATCGCACCGGCAAGCGCTCGGAAGCCCGCGTGCGGGTAGACCTCGATTGGGCTGTGGCCAGCCGCCGCCAGTCCTTGATACAGCCCGAACCCGACCCGCATCCAGCCGGATACGGATACGGATACGGTTGCGGCTGCCGTGGGCGTCACCCAGGGCACCCACAGCCCATGCTCGCGGCCTAGGTCCTGTTGATCAAGTGGTTGCGGGGTTGGTCGGAGAGTCTTGAAGCGTGACGCGTTCTGAGATCTCTGACGAGGTGTGGGCCGTTTGGAGCCGCTGATGGCCCAGCGGTTCCCGGCCGTTCGGGCCTTCAGGTGGCAAGAGCCGACACCTCCCGCCGCCACGTGGAGCTTGCGCCACCACTATTCAGTGATACTATCTACCAGTAGCCAGTATCACTGAGTAGCTGAAGGGGTGTTCCGTGGGCAAGCAGATGACGGAGATGCTCAAGGGAACGCTGGAGGGCATCGTCCTCGCGATCCTGTCCGTGCAGCCCGCGTACGGCTACGAGATCACGGCACGGTTGCGGGAGCAGGGCTTCTCCGACATCGCCGAGGGCACCGTCTACGCGCTGCTCGTCAGGATCGAGCAGCGCGGCCTCGTCGACGTGGAGAAGATCCCGTCGGAGAAGGGGCCGCCGCGCAAGGTGTATTCCCTGAACGCTCAGGGACGGGAGTATCTCGAAGAGTTCTGGAGGACCTGGAGCTTCCTCGCAGGACGCCTCGAACAGCTCCATGAAGGAGGCAGATGACCATGTTCATCTCAAAGTTCATCTCAAAGGTGATTGGCGAGAAGGGGCAATGGCGGGAGTACAAGGCGCGCGTGAGACAACTTCCCGCGAGCTATCGCACGGCGGTCGATGCGCTGGAGCGGTACCTGAAGTACTTCGGGACGGGGGGCGGCGGGGGTGCGATTTACGAGGACCTCGTCGACCTGTTCGAACAGAGCGCGGCGAACGGGACCCCGATCCGCGAGATCGTCGGGGAAGACCCCGTGGAGTTCATCGAGGCGTTCGTCCGGAACTACCCGAAGGGTCAGTGGATCATCCGGGAGCGGGAACGGCTGACTACCGCCATCGATCGCGCCGCGGGCGACGAACCGTGACGAAAGAGAGAACGGATATCCCGATGACAGCCAATCAGGTCCAGGGGCCTGCGATCCACGTGCAGGGCCTGGAGAAGTCGTACAAGAAGCTGGAGGTGCTGCGCGGCGTGGACTTCGACGTGGCGCGGGGCAGCATCTTCGCCCTGCTCGGCTCCAACGGGGCGGGCAAGACCACGGTCGTGAAAATCCTGTCCACGCTGCTCAAGGCCGACGCGGGGACTGCTAGCGTCAACGGCCTCGACGTCGCCACGCAACCGGCGAACGTGCGAGAGTCCATCAGCCTCACGGGACAGTTCGCCGCCGTCGACGAAATCCTCAGCGGGCGGGAGAACCTCGTGCTGGTCGCCCAGTTGCGGCACCTCAAGGACCCGGGCACGATCGCGGATGACCTGCTCGAGCGTTTCTCGCTGACCGACGCGGCCGCGCGGAAGGTGTCGACGTATTCGGGTGGCATGCGCCGCCGCCTCGACATCGCGATGAGCCTCATCGGGAATCCGCAGGTCATCTTCCTCGACGAGCCGACGGCCGGGCTCGACCCTCAGGCGCGCATCGAGGTGTGGCAGGCCGTCAAGGAGCTCGCCGAGCACGGCACGACGGTGCTGCTCACGACGCAGTATCTGGACGAGGCCGAACAACTCGCCGACCGGATCGCGATCCTCCACGAGGGTCGAATCATCGTGAACGGCACCCTCACCGAGCTCAAGCAGCTGCTCCCGCCCGCCAAGGTCGAATACGTCGAAAAGCAGCCGACCCTCGAGGACGTCTTCTTCGCCATCGTCGGTGCCAACGCAAGGACGGCGACGCCGGCAATGACCGCAGCGTCGGCACGGACGAGTAAGGAACAACGATGACCAAGCATTTCTTCGGCGACACCGCCGTCCTGCTGGGACGGTCCCTGCGCCACATCACACGCAGCCTGGACACCATCATCACGACCACGATCATGCCGATCGCCTTCCTGCTGCTGTTCGTCTACGTGTTCGGCGGCGCGATCAACTCAGGGTCGGATTCGTATGTGAACTACCTGCTGCCCGGCATTCTGCTCATCACGATTGCTTCGGGCATCTCCTACACCGCATTCCGGCTCTTCCTGGATATGAAGAGCGGCATCTTCGAGCGATTCCAGTCCATGCCGATCGCACGGTCGTCCGTGCTGTGGGCGCACGTGCTGACCTCGCTGGTCGCCAATCTGATCTCGCTCGTGGTCGTCGTGCTCGTCGCCCTCCTCATGGGCTTCCGCTCGGGGGCGGGAGTGCTGGCCTGGCTCGCGGTCGCCGGCATGCTGATCCTGTTCACCCTGGCGTTGACGTGGATCGCCGTCATTCCCGGTCTCTCCGCGAAGTCCGCGGACGGCGCGAGCGCGTTCTCCTACCCGCTCATCTTCCTGCCGTTCATCAGCTCGGCATTCGTGCCCACCGACACCATGCCCGGCCCGGTGCGCGCCTTCGCCGAGCACCAGCCGGTGACGTCCATCGTCAACGCCATCCGCGACCTGTTCACACAGCAGCCGGTCGGCACCGACATCTGGATCGCCCTCGCCTGGTGTGTCGGCATCCTCATCGTCATGTACAGCTTCGCCATGGTCACTTACCGCAGCAGGATCTCCTAGTCAGGGGACGGCTCAGCGCAGCTCCTGGATGCGGACCAGGTTGCCCGCGGGATCGCGGAAGGCGCAGTCGCGGACCCCGTACGGCTGCTCGGTCGGCTCCTGGACGACCTCGGCGTCGCTGGCCTGCAGCCGCTCGAAGGTGCCGACGAGGTCGGTGGTGGCCAGGTTGATGCTGGCGTAGGTGCCCTTGGCCATCATCTCGGTGATGGTGCGGCGCTCGTCGTCGGTGATGCCGGGGGTGGCGGCCGGCGGATACAGGACGATGGACGTGCCGGGCTGGTCGGGAGGGCCGACCGTGATCCAGTGCATCCCGCCGTATTCGACGTCGTTGCGGACCTCGAAGCCGAGGGCGTCGCGGTAGAAGGCCAGGGCGGCGTCCGGGTCGTCGTGCGGGAGGAAGCTCGAGAGAATGGTGAGGTCCATGGCGGTCATGCTAGCTGCGGCTCCTGACCGTTGCTTCTCGATTCCTGATCGGTCTGGAAACAGAGGAGAGCACTCGTCGCACGGTGTCCGCGAGGGCCTCGGTCACGAGCCGACGTAGGCCGCGAGGTGCTCGCCGGTGAGGGTGGAGCGAGCGGCGACGAGGTCGGCGGGGGTGCCCTCGAAGACGATCCGGCCGCCGTCGTGGCCGGCGCCTGGGCCGAGGTCGACGACGTGGTCGGCGATCGCGATCGCCTCCGGCTTGTGCTCCACGACCAGCACCGTGTTGCCCTTGTCGCGCAGCTGCCGCAGCAGGTTGTTCATGCGCTGGATGTCGTGGGGGTGCATCCCGATCGTCGGCTCGTCGAATACGTAGGTGACGTCGGTGAGCGAGGACCCGAGGTGACGGATCATCTTGGTGCGCTGCGCCTCGCCACCCGACAGCGTGCCCGACGAGCGGTCGAGGCTGAGGTAGCCGAGCCCGATCTCCGCGAACGAATCGAGGGTCTGCCGCAGCGCGGCGAGCAGCGGCGCCACCGACGGCTCGTCGAGGCCGCGCACCCACGCGGCGAGGTCGGTGATCTGCATCGCGCAGGCGTCGGCGATGTTGATCCCGTCGATCTTCGACGATCGAGCTGCCTCGCTGAGCCGGGTGCCGCCGCACTCGGGGCAGGCGGTGAGGGTGACCGCCCGCCCCACGAAGGCGCGGATGTGCGGCTGCAGCGAGTCGACGTCCTTGGACAGCATCGACTTCTGGATCTTCGGGATCAGACCCTCGTAGGTCAGGTTGATGCCGTCGACCTTGATCTTGGTCGGCTCCTTGTAGAGCAGGTCGTGGAGCTCTCTCTTGGTGAGCTTGCGGATCGGCTTGTCCGGGTCGAAGAAGCCGCAGCCACTGAAGATGCGGCCGTACCAGCCGTCCACGCTGTAACCGGGGATCGTGAGCGCACCCTCGTTGAGCGACTTGCTGTCGTCGTACAGCTGCGACAGGTCGAAGTCGGAGACCGTGCCCCGGCCTTCGCAGCGCGGACACATGCCGCCGGTGATGCTGAAGCTGCGACGCTCCTTCACGGTCCGTCCGGCGCGCTCGAGCGTGACCGCACCCGCTCCGCTAATTGAGGCGACGTTGAAGGAGAACGCCTGAGGCGAGCCGATGTGCGGCTTCCCGAGCCGGCTGAAGAGGATGCGCAGCATGGCGTTGGCGTCGGTGGCGGTGCCGACCGTGGAGCGGGCGTCGCCACCCATCCGCTCCTGGTCGACGATGATCGCCGTCGTCAGCCCGTCGAGGACGTCGACCTCGGGACGCGCCAGCGTCGGCATGAAGCCCTGCACGAAGGCGCTGTAGGTCTCGTTGATCAGCCGCTGCGACTCCGCGGCGATCGTGCCGAACACCAGCGAGCTCTTGCCCGAGCCGGAGACGCCGGTGAACACCGTCAGCCGGCGCTTCGGGAGCTCGACGCTGAGGTCCTTGAGGTTGTTCACGCGCGCGCCGTGCACGCGGATCAGATCGTGGCTGTCGGCAACCTGCGGCGCAGGCGACTGCGTGTCCGTCCTCGTGGCACTGCTCATCGTGTCTCCATCTGTTGGGCGCGGGAGCGGGGGTCGGCCCTCACCGGTCCTGGAGCAGGCCGAGCACGTTGCCGTCGGGGTCGGTCACGGTGGCCACCAGGCGGCCGCCACCGACGTCGTGCGCGGGCTCCTTCACGGTGGCACCCGCGGCGGTCACCTCGGCCAGCTTCGCCTCGATGTCCGGCACGTGCCAGTAGGCCACCGGCGAGGTCATGCCCTGCGGTCCACCGCCTGGCACCAGCCCGATGTGCTGGCCAGCGGCCTCGAAGCCGACGTAGTAGGGCCCGTCGGTCGTCGGCGGCACGCCGAGCAGGGCAGTGTACACGGCCTTTGCCGCCTCCAGGTCGGACACGGGATGCAGCACGGTCTTGATCCCCTGGGTGGAAGCGTCGCTCATGGTCACTCCTGAAGTCGTGGGTCACAACGACCCGGCGGGATTGTCGGGCTTGCGGACGAACGGGAAGCCCGGGAGTCGACAGCCCGATGCCTTGGCGTCGATCGATGTCTCGTCAGGAGTATGGCGACAGCGAACCAGCGGACGCTTCTCGATTCCTGATCGGTCTCGTCACCTGCTTCGCCACGCATGACGGCATCCCCGCCGTGGCCCGCGCGGCGTCGCGCCGGTAGGTGCTGGGCGGCACACCGACCAGCTCGGTGAAGCGAGTGCTGAATGTGCCCAGCGACGAGCAGCCGACCGCGAAACAGACCTCGGTGACGCTCAGGTCGCCACGACGCAGCAGCGCCATCGCGCGCTCGATGCGCCGGGTCATCAGGTAGCCGTACGGCGACTCGCCGTAGGCGCGCCGGAACTCGCGGCTGAGGTGCCCGGCCGACATGTGCGCGCCGCGGGCGAGCGCCTCGACGTCCAGCGGTTGCGCGTACTCCCGGTCGATCCGGTCGCGGACACGACGCAGCCGCGCGAGGTCGCGCAGGTGCTGCTCCGAGGCGGGTCTGCTGGTCACACGCGAGATCGTGCCATGTCGCGCCGGGAGTTGCCCAGCGCCGCTGGCGTCGACTCCACTCCGCGTCCGCTCTGCCCGGTCTGCTGCGCTACGTCCCCGACCTGCCCTGGCTCTGGTCCGGGAAATCGGTCCTCGAGATCACCTGGAAGTGGGCCGGCAGGACGCCGGCCCACTCGGTGTCCCGTCTAGGCCGTGTTGATTGAGTCTGTCTTGATCCAGATCAGCGTGGCGGAGAGGCAGATCGCGGCGCGGTAGTTGCGTGCGAGCTTGTCGGTGCGCATCGCGATTCCGCGCCATTGCTTGAGACGGTTGAAGCACCGTTCGACGACGTTGCGGCCGCGGTACCGCCGTTTCTGCTCTCACCGAAGTCGATCGGGCGGCCAGGCTTCTTCTTGCGGTGGGCGATCTGGTCGTCGCGTTCGGGGATCGTCGCCGCGATCCCGCGGGTACGCAACCATGTACGGTTCGCTTTCGACGGGTACCCCTTATCGGCCAGCACACGGTCGGGCCGGGTTCTCGGTCGGCCCTTCCCTTTGCGGGGCACGCGAATGTCGTCGAGGACCGCGGTCATCATCGTCGTGTCGTTGACGTTCCCGCCGGTGAGAGCCCAGCTCAACGGTCGCCCCTTACCGTCGACGACGAGGTGGACCTTGCAGGTCAGGCCGCCCCTGGAGCGTCCGATCGCGTGGTCGGGCGGCTCGGCGCGAGGATTCTTGTGATTCGGTACAGCCCCCTGCTCTGGGCCGCGTTCCCGGAAGACGATGTGCAGGCCTGGCCGGCCTGTGCCCGGCTGCTGTCCCATGCCCTGGTCGCGACCGAGCACGCTACCATTCTGGAAGCCGAGTGGGCCCTGGCCGCCGACCTGTTGAATAAGGCGGCTGGCTACCTGTGGCGGCGGGCGGAGCTGGAGCAGGCACGTCAGCTCGCGGAGCGTTCGTTGACCATTTTGGAGGCCCAGCTTGGCCCCGACCACCTCGACGTCGCTCTCCACCTGTATAACCTCGGGATTGTGCTCAGCGATCTTGGCGAGTTACCCGCCGCCCGCACGGCTTGCGAGCGCGCTCTACAGATCCGCCAGGCTCAGCTTGGCCCCGACCACTTGGACGTCGCCACCAGCCTGAACAGCCTCGGGATCATACTTTGGAGGCTTGGCGAGCTGCCCGCTGCCCGCACTGCATGTGACCGCGCTCTGGAGATCCGCCAGGCTCAGCTTGGTCCCCACCACCTCGACGTGGCCCGCACCCTCGACAATCTGGGGATCGTCCTTCTCGCGCTTGGCGAGCTGCCGGCCGCCCGCACCGCCTTCCAGCGGGCCCTTACCATCTCCGAGGCCGAACTCGGTCCTGACCATCCCGACGTCGCCAGCACCCTTGACAACCTCGGGGTTCTGCTTCGCTCTCTTGGTGAGCTACCGGCCGCTGGCGATGCCCATCAGCGCGCTTTGGCTATCCGCCAGGTCCAGCTTGGCCCCGACCATCCCGAGGTGGCACGCAGCCTCGACAACATCGGGACCGTACTCCACGACCTCGGCGAGCTGCCTGCCGCGCATGCGGCCCGGCAGCGCGCCCTGACGATCCGCGAGGCTCAGCTTGGCCCAAACCACCCTGACGTCGCTGCTAGTCTCAACGTCTCAACAACCTCGGGACCGTCCTCCTTGAGCTAGGCGAGTCGCCCGCCGCCCGCGATGCCACCGAGCGTGCATTGGAGATCTTCGAGGCTCAGCTCAATCCCGATCACCCCAATGTGGCCATGGCCCGGGCCAACCTCACTCGGATACTGGGTGCCTCCACAAGCAGTCCGGGCAGCAAGACGACTGCTAATTGACCCGGTCCGTGGGGGAGCACGCTCAGTGCGTCGGGGTCAACTCAACTTGTCAGGGCCAACTATCGGTCGAAGTCACACCATCTGTGACGGCAGACTTTAGTTGGCCAGCGGAGAGCCTCTGACGTGCGGGGCGCCGGCCGCTGCAGTTGCTAGTTGGCCAAGAATGCAGATTCTTGTTGGCCACCTTCCCCGAGTTCAGTCGGTGGGCTGGCCAGCGTCGATGCGGGCGGCGAGTTGGTCGGCGTAGGCGTCCAGCGCTGCCAGCAGCGCGACGTAGTGGTGCTCGGGGCGGCCTGTGCGGCCCCAGTACGACGTTCGCTGGACCCCGCGGGCGAGTTCGCGGCGGCGGTGTGGGGGCCACTGGTCGGCAAGCAGGGGGGCGAACCGGCGTTCGCCTTGGGTGACGCGGGCCCAGACCAGCACCGAGGCGACCAGGCGCTTGTGGTCGCTCCAGTCGGTCTGGGCTGAGTGGCGTCCGCGTTGCCGCTGCTTGACGTCGGTGATCAGCTGGTGCCAGTCGTCGGCGGGGATGGACCAGGCCGCCAGCACGTGGCGTCGCTGGCGGTAGTCGATCAGATTGCTGGCGGCGTCCAGCTCGACGGCCAGCGCGTCCAGGGCGGCATGTAGCCGTGGCGAGTTCGAGGTGTCGCGGGCCCAGCGTTGGACGCGGTAGGTGGTGGCGTTGCATCGGCCGGGCGGGAGCCCGAGCAGCCTGGCGGCGGTCTGCCGGGAGCGGCCTGCTGCCATCTGCACCAGCGTGATCGAGGCGAACCGGCGCAGGTGACGGGGGTTGATGCCGGTCAGGTCGCGCAAGTGCCGGTCATACCAGTCGGCAGGCAGGTATTGGGGAATGTGGTGGGGACCGAAGGCGTGGTCTGGTGCGGACCTGGAGCCGCTGGAGAAGGCGTGCGGCCCGATGGCGTCGCGCAACCCCCGGACGTGGGGTCCGATCGCCGTCCGCAGCCCCGGGGAGCAGTCCGCCTCGACGTGCAACAGGTGCCGCACCCACGGGGCGTGGGTGGAAGCCCGTGCGAGCAGGGGCTTGAGGCGTTGCTGGACGGCGGCGGGATCGTCGAGCGCCACCAGCTGGTCGGCCAGCGCGAGCAGGCTGCCGCAGGCTGCCGACTCCAGCGGCAGCCGGTCGCCGACCGCCAGGTGGTAGGGAAGCCTGCGGCCCTGCTGGAGCCGGTCGGCGGCTTGCTGGCGCTGGCGTTGCAGGTGACGGTCGATGGCCTCCACCCCGATCAAGGGCTCGGCCGCCTGACGCCCCTGGGGCCAGGAGGTGCAGAGCAGTCCGACCAGCAGGCGAAGATCAAGGAAGTACTGCGCGATGGTGGCGGGCTGGCCGGCGCTGGGGGTCTGGGGTGGCCCGTCCGGCGCGAGCAGGCCCAGCAGCTTGCGTTGGACGGCCAGCAGCGGCTCCAGCGCGGGATCGTGGCGGTCCGCCGCGGTGGGATGCGTGGAGCTGTCGAGCCGTGCGCCGCACGGCGACTGTGCCCGCCAGTGGGCACCGGCCCCGATGGTGGCGCGGCACTCGGCGGGGTGCAGGGTGGGGTCGTGCAGCCGAGGAAGCAGGCTGCCGCCGTGGCGGGCGTGGACCGGCTGGTGGCATTGGGGGCAGTCGTGCAGCAGCAGCCGCCGGTGAATGGTGCAGGCGAACACCGCTGGCAGATGCCACAGCTTCTGCCACGCCCCGCCGTGTGTCTGCTGGATCGCGCTGCCATCCCCGGCAAGGCATTGGGGGCAGTAGCGGGTCGACCGGGAAACGATCCAGCTCGCCAAGCCCGCGATGCCGCTGGCCTGGCGCGGGGCCCCGGCCTGCCAGGTGAGGTCGACGGGTGGGAAGCGCGCCCGCACGCTGTCCAGGCACAGCCCAGCGACCTCCTGGGCGCTCAGCCGGGTCGCGCGGGCGAAGGTGGCCGCGGTCGCAGGTTGCAGGTGCAGCAGCTGGCCGGCCGGAACGACGAGGGTGCTGCGCCGTGGGAGCTGGCGGCCCAGGCCGGTCAGGACCGCGATCCGGCCGGGAGCACGCTCCAGCCGGTGCGCCAGCCGCAGCACATAGCCGGGCAGAGACTCGCCCGCAAGCGGGTCCAAGCTGCGCGGCAACGGCCGCACGAGCATGCTCGAGGTCACCCTGGCCTGCCCTGGGCGGTCGCGGGTGGCGTGCCGTGGTCGTCGAAGACGGTGTTGCGCGGGCGCTTGCCACCGGTCCGCTTGGCCTTCGCCGCGGCGGGCGGGGGCGGGACCGTGGGGATCTCCCCGGCCGTTGGGTCCCGGCCGGGGACGTTGCCGAGGTTGAGCTCGATACGGCCGAGCAGGTCGATGGTGAGGCGTTCCTCACCGTAGGCGATAGCCCGGGTGCAGCCGTCCTCGATGAGCCGCTCGAGCAGGCCGACGATGCCGCCGGTGCGGCGGAACAGGTACTCGGGCATTTCACCTGTGGTCAGCATCCCCGGCGTGGCCTGGAATAGCCGCAGGTGGTGCTCGATCCCGGCCAGGTGCGCCACCCACGCGGCGATCCCGTCGGGGGTGTCGTAGCGGAACGGGTCGAGGTTGACCAGGTCGAAGCGCCGCTCGGTCTGGGTGGCGGCCTCGTCGGTCCAGCTGGTGCCCCGTTTGGATCGCGGGAAGACCCACTGGCCGTGGCGCGGATCATGGCGGCCCTCCCGCAGCAGCCCGGACTGCGGGATGCCGACGCCGATCAGCACCAGGGTGACGTTCATGCTCATCAGCGAGCGGATCAGGTCCAACGCGTCCTGGTCGGCTTCGCGGTGCAGCTTGAGCCGGGTGATGTCGTCCAGCAGCAATACGCGGGTGCCGTGGTCATGCAGTGAGGCGCGGACCGCGCGGATGAGCTGGCCCAGCGTCATGTTCTTGTGGTCGGCGCCGTAGAAGCCCAGGATCGCCTCGCAGGTCATCTTCGGGGTCGCGGTGACCGGGGTCTGCACATAGGCGACCGGCAGGTGCAGGTCGCGGGTGCCAGCGACCGCATCCGGGTTGCGCTGGTCGTGCAGCTCAAGCCACTGGTCGGCGAACGCGGCGGCGACCTCGCAGGCGGTCTCGGTCTTGCCCTGGTAGCCACCGCCGCTGATCAGCAGCCCCGCGCGGGTGGTGGGCTTGTGCTTGAGCGCGTTGTTGTGGATCCGTGAGCTCATGATCTGGGCCACCGCGGCGCTCATCGGGGTCTCCTGAAACGGCAGGTTGGCGTGGGTGGCGGCCCGGTGCAGGTCGTGCAGCCGGCGCTCCCGCGGGCTCAGACGCTGGTAGTCGGCCAACTCCAGCCGTGGCGCGGGCACGAAGCTATGACGGGTCAGGCGCCAGCGCTCCCACCCCGTGGCGGTCTCCCGGTCGATCGCCGGACCAGGCAGAAACGGCAGCAGCGACGCGGGCGGCTCCGTCAACGCCGATCCTTTGAGGGCGCCTCGGCTGGTGGATCCTGGGCGTCCTGCTTCTCAGGGGGAAGGACGAGCAGGCTCGAGCGCCGGTGGGTCTCGCCGAGCCGGGGAGGCGGCGGCGGGGTGACCGGCACGGCCTGCTCGCGCCGCCGCCGGCGTTCCGCATCGATCGCTTCGTGAATCTGGCGGGCGTGCCCATCCCGGTCGAATGGCACCACGTTGGCGGCCAATGGCTGGGCGGGCGTGCTGTCATTCTCGTCCTTGCGGTGGCCTGGGCGGTCGCGGGTGGCTGCGGCTGTCTGGGCGGCCTCCCTGGCCCTGGCCGTGCGGCGCCGCTTGGACCGGTGCTGCTGTTGGGTGGGCCAGTTGGCGACCGGGGCGTGGGTGGCGAGCAGGTCCAGCAGCACCGGCCGCAGCTCGGCGTCGGAGCGTGGCGCAAGGCCGCGCCGGCGGGCCTGGTCGAGCAGTTGTTGCGCGCGGGCGTCGGAGAAGGCGGGCAGCTCACCGTCTGGGGGCAGCCCAGTCCAGCCAAGCGCGTGCCAGGCGTGGGTGTGGGGATCCTGGAAGAACACATGGCGCCGGTCCCGCGGGTCGCGGTGCACCACCCACCTGCCGCCGTGCCGGCCACCTCGGGCCGAGGGCTGCTCGCGGTAGGCCTCCAGCGCCGGACCCGCATACCACAGCCCAAGGATCTTCACGCCGCGGCGGTGGATCTTGACCCGGTGGGTGGGCAGCAGCTGGTAGTAGAGCTCGGGGGTGGGGACCTGCAGCGCGAACCCGCCCTGGCCGATCGCCGCGGCAAACAGCGTGTTGGGGCTGTGCTCGCCACCCGGGTCCCAGCAGGGCGCGTGCTCGCCCAGCCGCCGGTTCTGCCACACCTTCACGATCCAGGTGGCCAGCAGGTGCTCCATCTCGGCGATGGTCAGCACCGCGTCAGCCTCAGGGTCCTCACCGCGGTCGGCGACGTCGATGCCCTGGTAGCCGAGCAGATGCTCAAACAGCAGGCTCCGGATCGCGCCGAATGCCCGTTCCACGGCTTGCTTATCAGTGGGCCGCAGCACCCGGGCTGGCAGGATGTTGCAGCCAAGCACCCGCTGCACCTCGACCAGGTGGTGGTTTTTGTAGACCGCGCCGTGGTCGGTGGTCACCGTCTCAGGGGTGAAGAACGGCAGCGCCGCGACCCGGTGGCCGGCGAACTCGGCCACCACCGCGGCCGGGATGCCAGGGTAGGGCCACTCCATGTCCTTGCCCCAGCCCTGGCGCAGCGGCAGCGGCATGGTCATGTCGCGCAGCAGCATCGCCACGTCCACCGAGGTGTCGCTCGTCAGCGTGAGCCGAAACGCCACCAGCGAGTGGGTGTAGACGTCCAGCGCCAGCGTCAGGTGCACCGAGACCGCCTCGCCGAAGGTGTGCTCGCGGACCTTGACCGGCAGCACGGTGGTGTCCAGCGCGACGACCTGCCCGGGCCGGTGCACCACCACGTGCTCGGCGGAGGGCTCCACCGCGGCGGCGGAGCGCAGGTAGCGCTGCCGAGCGCCACCCGGCCCGAACCACTCGGCCCACACCACCCGCAAGGTCTCGTAGGTCGGCACCACCACGCCAGACCCGAACCGCTCGCGCACGTACTGGTGGATCAGCCGCTCCCGGGCCCGCATGCTGATCTTCGAGCGGTGCAGCGTCTCGGCATGGACCGCGAAGATCGCCTCCCTGACCTCGTCGCTGATGCAGCGATGCCCGCTGCGGCGGCGCAGCCATCGCCCGTCCACACAGCCGATCGGCCCGAAGCGGTGGTAGTTGGCCCCCAGCCGCCGCAGGGTCCGCTCGCTGACGTACTCCCAGCCCAGCAGCCTGGCCTCGTCCGGGCCGAGGCCACCAAGCTCTCTGGCCTTGGCCTGGCGTCTGGCCGCCAGTGTCGTGGTCGCGGGGTCGTAGGCCGGGCGAGGCTCACCGGCAAGCGGGCGGCGGGGGTCGCCGCTGCGAAAGCCGGTCTCCATC
>WNFY01001670.1_pt1 | contig 21098 bp, 18 predicted proteins | sample 5400091 | NCBI WGS metagenome assembly WNFY01 (sample SAMN13153364, study PRJNA577476) | soil metagenome | isolation source: 60 cm soil or saprolite under grassland replicate 1 | place: USA:California | collected 2016-06-15
CCAGGTGGTGGGGACGGCTCGATCCGGCTTGCAGGGCGGCACGTCCCTGCTGGTTGAACGCATGGATGGCATGGCGAACGGTTTGTTCGTCCGAGGTGTGCGCCTGCGCGATGCGGGGGACCGTCTCCTCGCGAGCGGATGCCAACAGGATCTGGCTGCGACGAAGCACAAAGGCATCTGAGGAACGTAATCCGGCGGTGAGCGACTGCTGTTCCTCTTGGGAAAGATCGCGGACAAATATGTGTGGTTTCATGGATGTGAGTATACCACATTCCGGATCACCTCTCTTGAGAATGCACTAGGTGGCTTTTGCAATGGCGCTATGGTTGCCTATGAAATGGCCCGCCAGCTGCATACATAGGGAGAAACGGTTGACCTGCTCGTATTGATTGATCCCAACCTTGTCGGCCATCGCAGATTGATGCGCCGTACAGTCACTCGCATTGGCAAGCTGCTAGGATTTGACCAGGATAAGCAATTAAATTCGTTTCTCTGGCTGCAGCATATCTATAGATACTACCTGCACATATATAGATATCTACGATATCGCAGCTACAGAAAACTGAAAAATGATCTTGCTGATGAGAGAGCGGATCAGAACGACATGATCATCTGGACCTTTGGGAGTCGTTTGAGAAATGACCAACAGGAAGGGACAGAGGAAGAAGGGAAGGGGGTAGGCTTTCCACCTCCCAGGCTCAAAGCGCTGTTCCCAACAATTGAAGTCCTTCAGGCCGATTGGGAAGGTCTCTTTTTCTGGATTTTTTCTGAGTACGAACCCAGCTTTTATCCTGGTAAGGGTACGTTCTTTTTCACAAAGAACAAACAAGAGCGCCGCGACGACGTGAAGTGGCGTAAAATAGCTGCAGCGAAAGATCAAAAAGTAGAGTTCCATCACCTTGCCGGTCGTCATGACACCTGTAAGACGGTGCACCTGGATGATTTGACTGAACATTTGGCTATGTGCCTCAATAAGGTGCAAGCGGCTGAGCCGGAGCGCAGCAATGCATTATTACGGTAATGGCCAGGCTAGCCTGGTGCGAGGAGGTCAGAGAGAAGGAGGTAGCTAAGCATATGGACTTCAGTTTGTTTTACTTTGCAAGCGCGGATGTTGGTGAATCTGCCGATAAATATCAGTTACTCATCGAGGGCGCAAAGTTCGCCGATACACATGGCTTCGCAGCCGTCTGGACACCCGAGCGGCATTTCTATGCCTTCGGAGGCTTGTATCCCAACCCCTCGGTCACCAGTGCCGCTGTCGCAACAGTGACAGAAAGAATTCAGATCCGCGCTGGAAGTGTTGTTTTACCACTGCATGACCCGCTACGAGTCGCTGAAGAATGGGCTGTTGTCGATAACTTATCACATGGTAGAGTAGGCATATCCTTTGCATCTGGCTGGCAACCGAACGATTTTGTCTTCGCGCCAGAGAACTATGTCAATCGCAAAGAAGTCATGCGCCATGGAATCGAAACCGTTCGCAGGCTCTGGCGGGGTGAGAGGATTCGGCGGCGTGATGGCAACGGAAGCGAGATAGAGATAGGAATCCTTCCACGTCCGATTCAGCGTGAGTTACCGATTTGGGTGACTCTGCTGGCAGTCCGGAAACATTTCGCCTGGCTGGTGAGATTGGTGCTAACTTGCTCACTCACTTACTGGGTCAGAGTATCGAACAGTTGACAGAAAAAATTGCGGTGTATCGAAGTGCGTGGAGAGAGCATGAACATAGTCCTGGGACGGGGCATGTGACGCTCATGCTGCATACATTCGTGGGGAGCAGCGTTGATGAAGTCCGCGAGAAAGTACGCGGGCCTTTCAGCAATTACCTGAGAAGCTCCGTCGATTTATGGCTTGCTCGTCGTCCGGGCCAGGATATCACGGAGTTCACCGAAGAAGAGCTTGCAGACCTGGTGTCATATGCCTTCGACCGTTACTTTGAGACGAGTGGACTCTTTGGCACACCGGACACTTGCCTTCGCATGATCGATCGCCTTGAGGCGATCGGTGTGGATGAGGTTGGATGCTTGATTGATTTTGGCGTCGATTTCGACTCGGTGATATCTAGCTTGCATTATTTGGACAAAGTAAGGGAGTCCAGTAAGTCCTCAAAAACCTATCCGGACTAAGCGCTACTGATGGTTCAACAATGCAGCCATCACATTCACCATCAACTTCTGCATGCCAGGTATCGCAAAGCTCTGACCAGCACACATTTTATCTGCGTAGAGTCGATAGTTATCGAGCGAAGCGGCCCAATAGATCGAACCTGTAGCAAAGACCATCGCACCTGATCGAGCTATATAGTAGGTGGTGTTGCTGGTGTCTGGAGTATTGCTGTTATTTACCACGTGCGATACAGCAAGCACTTGCAACCCTGCCGGTGTGACACCATTGTCAAAGACACGATCCCACTCGTAGCCTACAAGATCGCAACCATATGACTGGCCCGGCTGCAGACCAGTTCCTTGCAAAAGCCGCGATTTCGCCTGGCTACTCACCTGCCAGGAAAAGCCCAGCCGTTGATGTGTAAGATCAGAGTACATAATGCCAATCAAGGCATTCTCCGGACGAGCCAGAACCGGATCACGCCACTGGCTCGTTACACGCGCGTTGTCCTTGCCATAAAGCGGATCACGTGCCAGGTCATGCGACCCCGTCAGCACCTTGTAGCAGACAACTGTCCGGTCAGGGGTTCCAGCTCTATCTGGTTCGAAGCGCATCTGCCAATACGATGCATCCGCTCCTAAAAATGCCAGGCTTACACCAAGATCACGAGCGTGCTCTACCCCGTCACGCATCTCTTTGGTCCAGTATTCATCATGACCGAGCGAAAGATAGACTCGATGCCCCAGTAATTGTGCCGGGTCTTCGTGCAAATCAACGCTACTTATGTAAGAGACGTCATAGCCCCGGCGCTCCAGCCAATGGATCGCATCAGCTTCAAATTGAAGCACGTGCTCTGAACCGTACCCCTCTGCATAGGGCCGATCAAATGACACCTTCGAACCTCTCGCTGAGTTGCCAGCTTGAACAGTTTCATCCGAGAGGCTATTATACCCCGTGTAAAGACTGTAACCTCCCCAGTCGTTATATGCTGCATACGTCGTGTCAGCTGTAACGGCCACGTAGAGAGAATGAGCTTTGCTTTTGACGTCAAAGGGCACGTAGGTCTGAAGGCCATGAGCATCAATGAATTTGGCCAGGTAAACACCCGAGGTCCAATCAGATGGCACAGAGAGCTTATAAGAAGGCAACCATCCGGCCTCAACAAGGCCGATCTGCGCATCGACAAGACAGGAACTGCAGCCGACCAGGCGATGATGCGATTGGTCATAGTACCCTTGTGCAAAACCAACTAGATGGGTTATTGAGGTCATCAGCCGTCCACCAAGATCCTGGTACCAACCAAGTCGATAGATTTGGATCCTATAGTTGGTGCCCTCTTGCAGTGTGCTTACATAAAAGGTCAGCGTCCCTCCAGGCAGCACTGAGGTTGCATCAGCATATGCTTGTATTTCTATAGAGGCTATTTTATTAGGAGGAATCATCCAGTTGCTTGTTCCTGGGTGGGCATTCTCCTCGATGATTACCTTACCTAAGGGATTAATAATTACTGGTGCAGATGGATAATTATTTTTACTCTCTATCGGCAGCAAATTACAGCTAGCTAACATACAAGTCAGTAGTATCCCAGGCCATGCAAAGAAGACAACCGCTCTACCAAGCTTTGATTTCATATTAGGTACTTCTAGATATACAATTACAAATCTACCCAGGAAGGGTTGCAACGGATGAACGAGGGGGAGTATTTGTCAGGCTGTTCTCCTGCACGGTTTCCCAGGGTTGCGCCCCTCTTGGATTGTTTTAAGAAGTTTAGCTCTTTCCCTGACAAAAAACCTCTTGTGGTTCGGTAATATTCCCCTTAGATAGCAGCCGCATTCTATCCTGGTTGGCTTACCGCACTACTGCCCGGATCGCTGTCGTCAGTTTGTTAATCGTTGTCGTTATTATTGCCTTTTTCAAAAGATACAATTTTTTTGATCCCCTCCATTATTTCCGTCCGGGCTTCGCAGTTGTAGCGCCTCATTGTTGTTATATCTGCATGCGTCTCTTTGACATAATTCTTCGGAGCTTCAATATATTCCGGAATGATCCTTTTTTCAGTAATCACTCCAATATAATCAATGAGTTCATTGAAAGACGTCTTTTCCCCGGATCCGATATCAACGATTTTTTGATTGCATTCCTCCGCAAGAACAAGAATTGCCTGGACAAGATCGTCGATATAGATAAAATCCCGGGTCTGCGATCCATCGCCAAAAATTACCGGACGCCGGTTATTTAAGACATCCAGGACAAATAAATAAGGAACTGATGCATAATCTCGCTTATGCCCCTCGCCGACTCCATACCCGGCAAAGATCCTAAGCCCCAGAGCATCAAGTCCCGAATTCAAATGGATATCCTCAAGGACTTTTTTGCATCGTGCGTATTCATTTTCGACGCCTTGTGATAACACCCCCGTCGAAGGATAGATTAGTTTGACGCCATTGGACGAACAGAATTCCGCCATTTGCAAAAAGCTATTGATTGTCGTTTCGACGCAATATCGAATATTCCGCTTGAAAAGCACTTGCGAAGATGGTGCTGCGAAATGGAATACATAATCGAGCTTATGATCGATCTCCGGCTTGATCTGATCGTATACCCGGACATCTCCTTCGAATCTTTTGACCAATGCTCCTTCCTTTGTCAAAGCTGTATATAAAGCTTTCCCAATGAATCCGGATCCTCCGGTAAGTAATATTCTTTTGCCTTTATACCTCATTACGAATCGCCTCCATCAATTTTTCTCCGTCCTCCCAAATCCACTACTTGACTGTCTCATAGCGTGCCATACCAAATTTGGGTAATGGTACATAGCAGAACCTCCCCTTCACAGGCTACCTGACGCAAACTCTTTTTCTCGAGATAGTAGGATTTGCGCATTCGTTCGTGTGCATCCTCTCTTATTATTACCTGCTCTCCTTTCGCCAGAGTGGACATCTATCTACCTTAAGAATATCATCAAACAGGGCAAATGGCAAGGTTTTACGATTGCCCTGACCCGATAAAGAAGCAGGGTTTGACTAAAACCAGGGATGTGATACAATCTGTCCGAAATGACTAAAACACCTTAGCTGAAGTTACCCAGGTCCTGGCTTCATATGAGAAGAAAAATCAATCTCATCCTTTCTCTGCTACTAATAGTTATAGCCTTCACCCTTGTTATTGTTCTTGTTTCCCCGCAAGACTTTCTTGTCGGGACTACACCACCCCCCTTGCAAAAGGATTTTTTCAGAAGTGAGCACTATAGACAACATGTTAGCATGATCAGCAATTGCCAGGTTTTTCCTGCTAACAATATTTGGAACTACGGCATCTCTCACTTACCGGTTCTTGCCAACTCTGCAAACTACATAGCCAATATCGGTATGAATAATTCTTTGTCTGCTGATTTTGGTAACGGTACATGGGGTCTACCTTACAATATAGTGTCGGGCACCCAATCCTATGTCCCTATACATTTTAATCTTTATGGAAGCGAAAGTGATCCAGGTCCCTATCCTATTCCTCTAGACGCGGTTATTCAGCATGGTAGGGATCATCATGTGCTTGTGGTTAATAGCAGTATGTGTAAATTGTATGAACTCTGGGAAGGCTCTCACAAATCAGATGGCAGCTGGAATGCGGGGAGCGGAGCCATATTTGACTTGAACTCCAACGCGCTGCGCCCTAATAGCTGGGGCTCCGCCGACGCCGCGGGCTTGCCTATCTTCCCTGGACTGGTACGCTATGACCAGGTCGCGGCAGGGGCGATTGACCACGCTCTACGTGTTGTCCTGAACCATCCGCAGCACACCTACCTTTGGCCCGCCCGCCACAGTGATGGGCCAAGCTATGATCCCGATGCAGCCCCGGAGGGCTTACGCTTGCGTCTGAAAGCAAGCGTTGATATCTCTTCTTTTTCACCGCACGACCAGGTAATTTTGAGAGCACTCAAACAGTTTGGCATGTTTGTGGCTGATACTGACACGAGTTCTAACGGGCTACAGATATCCGGTGCACCCGATGACAGGTGGGACGAAGAGGATCTGGCCAACTTAAGTAAAATCCACGCCTCTGACTTTGAAGCAGTCGATGAATCAGCCCTGCAAGTTGCACCTGGCTCTGCTCAAGTAGCCACAATATAGGCATCAAATGAGACTACCTGATCTTTATGAGCCTACCAGGAAGCTTCCCTTTACCGACTCCACTTCGACATAACCAGCTGGATCAACCTTTAGCATAATAACTGCCTTGTTGATTGGATTGCCATCAGGGCCAAAGGAGATTTGTCCACTGACCCCCTGGATCGCCCGAGCAGGAGTAATCATTCCCAGCGCTCGCTGTAGTTCGTTCGGGGAGAAAATCTTCGCCTTCCCGCTTTGGCCAGCGAGAGCAATCTGGCTACCTGTCAACAGAGCTAGCATAGCATCATAAGAGAACATGCTATTAGAATCGACTTGCCTATAGCCATTTGGACTGTTTATGTGCTGCTTGTCCGGATCGAAATCCTGCGCATACTCAGTAAAAAATGCTGGTTTTTTCGCCGCGAGTCTTAGAAAATCCCACGTATTTTCCGTAATAAAATCGGTGAAGTGTAAGCGACTAAAATTTGTCTTCCCTCCACGAGGAAAAGTCCCATCAAGCCCGTCGGCCCCCATCACCGGCAGATGAGCAAATGGCCCGGTTGTCGGTAGCTGTGCCAGCAAGGTAATGACATCGGATGTATACCCGGCAAAGTAGATCAGATCCGGGTTGTGCTTCAGCGCGTCTTGTAAATAATTCTTCAGCATTTGAGGCTGCCTTACCGTGTAATCCTCTATTACAGTGGCATTTCCACCGGCAGTGAACTGCTGCTCGAAATCGATCCCTACCTCGTGGCTATAGAGATCATGAGGATCTACGAAGAGTGCTGCCTTCTTTGCATGCAGGGTCCGTTCCGCGTACTGCACACCAACGGATACCTGTTGGCTATTGGATGGAATGACGCGGAAGAAGTAGGGTGATATTCCTGTTAAAGAATCAAAATAGGCGGTCGGTGAGACCATGGGGATTTGTGCTGCAGCCAGCGCTCCGATCGCATCCCCTGAGGAAGTGCTGAAGGGCCAGCCCATTACTCCCACAATGGTTTTATCCTTGCGTGCCTCCTGCACAATGCGTTGCACAACCGGGACTATATACTCGCGTTGGCTCCCAATACTGGCGATAAGCAGGCGAACCTGCATTCCACCTGAAAGTTTGAAGCCATCGTTATACTCTTTTTGCGCAACGTATGCTCCTTGCAGGTTATCACGCCCGGTGTGAACGCTATTTTGATTCCCGGTGAGATGTGTGCCAATAACAAAGGTGATATATGGATGACCGGAAGCAAGTACCCGCTGATCTTCCAGGTAGATCAGTGCTTCAGCATCATTGGTTTCCTGCTTGATCGCTGCTTGCCACAGGGTCTTCGCCGCGCTGTTCTTTCCCGCTTTAAGCATTTCAACTGCTTGAATCTTGGAAGGCCCGTCTGGCCGGTTTGTATCAAAGGCGAAGTTCCCGTCACTCAGACCGATGTACTCGCCGTCCGCTGCCATGCTGACGCCAATGCCACTGGCAGGCGACGCTTCTTGCGATGACTTTTTCAGAAAAACAAAATAGGCGCTCAAGGAGCCAGCAACGATAAGTGCAGTCAGAGCAATCAGAAGTAAGTTGCGCCCGAGGTTGTTCTTGCGCTGCTGTCGGAGCTTACCGGGGTCGGTCTCGGTGGAGTGGTATGGAGGTTGGGCTGCACCAGGGGGGTACTGTTGTGCTTGCGAGGGCTGAACAGAAACAGTCGGCGCTACAGCAGGTAGGGAAGGATTAGAGATGGCGGGTGCTTGTTGTTGAATTTGTGCTGGCGGATCGGTAAAAACCGGCATCCCTGCTCCAGAGGACGCCGAAGAAGTAGTAATAGCAGGTGGTTGTTGACCGAGTTGAGGCCGCTCACCAGAAGAAGCTATCACTGTGGGTAGTGGTGGTGGAATCTGTGGTTGAGCCCGCGCTGAATCATTTATATTGGTAGGTGGAGGAGTGGACCCAAGGGGTGCAGTAGGAGCATAAGGTGAGGTATCCGAATAGGACGGTGTAGCAGTAACCCAGGCAGCTTGCTCCAAAGCATTTGCAAATGCCTGGACATTCGCAAAGCGCTGCTTGGGCTCTTTAGCCAGGGCCATCATCACCACTTCTTCGACAGCAGGCGAGATTGTGGGCACCTTTTCGCGTAATGATGGAGGAGGAACAAATAGATGCTGGCTTGCCATCTCGCTAAGAGACCCCTGGAAAGGACGGTTTCCACTGAGCCATTCGTAAACGACGATCCCTAGGGCGTACTGGTCGGTGGCGAAACGTGCTTTGCCTCGGAGTTGCTCAGGAGCCATGTAGGCTATGGTTCCCTCTATTTTTTGTGCACCTTCATTCTCCGAGAGTGTATTCTGGACTACCTGGACAATGCCAAAATCGCTCAGCAGGACTTCGTTACGCCGCCCGAGCAGCATGTTCTCCGGCTTCACATCGCGATGAATGAACTTCTGGTTATGGGCATATTGCAAGGCATCGGCGATCTGCTTGACGTATTGCACTATAGTCTGCAGCGGAACTGCTATGCCTTTAAGATGCCGCTGGCGTAGTGTACCACTGGGGGCACAGTCCATAACCAGAAAAGGGGTGCCCTCTTGTACATCAAAATCGAAGGTGCGAACGATGTTAGGGTGCACAAGGTGAGCGATGGTTTGTGCCTCGTTGAGAAAGCTGTCTGCGTCTTCCTCTGCCAGTTGCGTGCGAAGCACTTTGACAGCAGCCTCACTCTTAAGGTACAGGTGTTCGCCTTGGTAGACATCGGCGAAACTGCCTTGTCCTAGCAGGCGAACAAGGCGATACCTGCCAAGCTGTTGTCCCACGCGGTTTGCCATCTTTGAGCGTCTCCGATCAATAACGAAATATTTAATATCACGTCTTTTCATCCAAACTTATTGATTGCAGCTTCGTAAACCTTCTTCTTTCTTGTAGTAAACTATCCTTCATCGCATCATAATAGGTGGCCAACCTTTGATCTTGTGGTCGTGGAACAATTTTGTCAAGTATTGGCATGGTTTGACAAAACAATACCCATCCATATTCTAAAGCTCGGGTATACACATCGATTACTTCATCAAATTCGGGAAATATTGAATATTGTACCTGCGCATAAATTGGTCCATCATCTATGCCTGGGCTGATTTCGTGGATTGTAATCCCATGCTTCATCTCATTATTTTTTAATGCCCAGTTGATAGGCGATACCCCTCTATATCGCGGTAAAGGGCTATTATGAATATTAAGTATTCTGTTACATCTATCAATAAACCATTTTTTGATGATTTTATCATAAAAAACAGAAAAAACTAGATCGATTTTTTCATATTCATTATCGATAAAACCTACATCTTTATAGTGACCTGTTGCCACTAATGAAATGCCTTTTTTATTAGCCCACTCAGTCAATGAATCGGTCCATAATGGCTCTGGAACGACAGGAACGATTTGAATGAGCTCATATTCATCACTCTTGCAAAACCATTCTGCAATACGAATTGCAAGCGATCCTTTACCCATCACTATAACTCTCTTTTTCATACTCCTTGCCGGTTCCAGAAGATCAAACTGAACAGTTATTGAAAATAAGATGAAGTAGTTTGCACATGTCCCGGTGGTTAACTCTGCAACTGCAATTGTCTTTAGTTCCCCATCGAGGAGTAACATCTCTACTTATAGGTCCATTGTAGTAGAGTGCAACCACCATGTCAAGCAGGGCTTTTCCTCCGAAAATGGATTTGCCCAGTGAATTGTGTCACCTGGTCGATGTCCATAGACACATCTTGCCGATAGAGCCCAATTTTTCAAGCTTCTCCCCACTTTCACCAGTTAGTGGGTTCTACCTTATGTTTCGAACTGATCAAAGGACTGACCTGACCATAAAATACTCTCTCACTAGTAGATTTTTTAAATCCAGTAAAAATTTATATGTTGAGTAATCTTTACCAGATCCATCTATTCTACATCACTTCTTCACCCGGTCATCACCGGTTATCAACCTTTCCTTCCTATACTTTGAATTGCGGAGAAAGCCAGCAGGGCAATCTTTTACCGCCGAAACCGTCGTGCATTGCTTAAAGAAATAAAAGAAGTTGTAACTGAGATATCAGCTCTTGGGCCCTGGCAAGCTTAACAGGCTGGCCAAGGAGGATGAAGTATGGAACGCCTTGTAAGGCCTTTTTTTCAGAGATATTTCATTTTTTTCATTATTGCCGCTTATATCGGTTTGCTTATATTATTAATTCCTGTAAGAGCGCATTCAAATTCTTTAAAAGATAATCCCATTGTTCAGGAAAACCAAAAACATGGAACAACACAGTGGGAATCAAAAGAGCTTGAGAAAAGCAAAAATATTACCTTCCTTGATTTGGATAAGGCAGGAACACTAAAAGGACAGAGTAAGGTCAGCAATAAAGCAAGCAGTACCTGGACTGATACGACAATACGAGGATTTGCTAATACAACAAGTATTAATCATGGCGATGCAATTAATTTTTATGTCGGTACGACCCATTTATTATATAGTATTCAGATTTATCGTATGGGTTGGTATGGAGGAACAGGATCAACATTAGTAACAACCATAAGTAATCTTAGCGGACAAAATCAGCCAATTCCATCCGCAGATCCAACTACGCAGTTGTTAGAACTGAATTGGAATGTTTCCTATACCTTACAGACAGATACTACCTGGACAACAGGGATGTATTTAGCTAAATTGATTGCCACTGATGACGGTTCTGTCGGCTATATTCCATTTGTTATTCGAGATGATAGTTCCACTGCAGATATTTTATATCAAGTGCCTGTGAATACCTGGCAAGCATATAATGCATGGGGAGGAAGCAGTTTGTACACGTCTCCTGCGCCGGCAGGCAGAGCATACAAGGTCTCTTTTGATCGCCCCTATTCGCAATGGGACGGCGCAGGAGGGTTTTTTGATGGTGATTATAATATGATCCGTTTTCTTGAAGCGCAGGGATACAATATTTCTTATGCCACAAGTGTTGATACGCAAACAAACCCTTTACTTATAAATAATCACAAGCTTTTTTTGTCCAATTATCACGATGAATATTGGTCCAAACCAATGCGAGATAACATTACCAATAGTATGTACGCGGGAAAACACCTGGCATTCTTTGATGCCAATAGTATTTATTGGCAAATCCGATTTGAACCATCAACAATAGGCGTTGCCAATCGAGTGATGACCTGTTACAAAGATGCAGCACTTGATCCATACAACCAGCAGGGCAATCCTAATTACAATCCTCCACTAACTACTGTCAAATGGAGAGATAACCCGGTGAATCAACCGGAAAATGCTTTGCTTGGTGTTATGTTTGTTTCTCAGTTAAATTATCCGAACAGTGTTCCCTGGGTCGTTTCCAATGCAGACAGTTGGGTATACAGCGGAACAGGATTAAACAATGGAGATTCCATCCCATCTCTTGTCGGGTATGAATTTGATGCAGTAGCAAATAATGGACAAACGCCAAATAACCTCGTTGTTCTTTCAAATTCTCCTGTTACTGATGCCTATGGATATAATTGGATTGCGAGTGGATCGATCTATACGTATACACCAAGTAATGCCCTCATATTCACAGCCGGCACTATTGAATGGTCATGGAAATTAGATGATAATAAGTATCAGAGTCATGGAGCAGACCCGCGCGTACAGCAAATGACGATGAATATATTAAACGGCATGATCACCGCGGTAGCGCCAACCCCGACTCCGACCCCGACGCCTTCACCAACGCCCACACCCACACCTACACCGACTCCGACGCCTTCACCAACACCTACACCGACGCCAACGCCGACTCCGACACCAACGCCAACACCGGTACCAGATACAACACCTCCAACAGTATCAATTACCAATCCTGTTAATGGAAGCACAGTAAAACATGCTAGCGTAGTTACTATTGCTGCAAATGCTTCCGATAACGTTGCTGTAACAAAGATTGCGTTTTCTGTGAATGGAACGCTTTTATGTACTGATACAACTTCTCCTTATAGTTGTGTATGGAATGTTCCAGGGAAAAAAGGCGCTACCTATACCATTATTGCTAAAGCTTATGATGCTGCTGGGAATACTGCTGCAAGTACTGTTAAAGTAACCGCACAATAAATATCCTCGAGCACTATTTAGGAAAAGCCCTGGCATGTCAAGCGGGATAGTGGCATCAGTGAGAAGGATATGGTAAAGTGTGAGGGTCAATTCTATAAATGAACTTGAGGAACATTCAAAGGTGATTATCACCCTCTACAGGTTATGATCGATACACATCTACATATCTTACCTGGCGTTGATGATGGACCCGAGACGATACAAGAGGCTCTAGCACTGGCGCGGGCGCTTGTGCAGGAAGGCATTCACTCGGCAATCGTTACTCCTCATTACAATGATGAGTTTGTGCAACGCTCAGCAGCAGAGATCCAGGAACGGGTCAATGAGTTGCAACAAGCGCTTGAGCGCTTTAGCATTCCACTGCGCCTCTTTGTTGGACATGAAGCGCTCATCAAGCCTGGATTGATCCAGGATATCCAGACTGGACGGCTGGCAACTCTCAACCATAGCCGTTACCTCCTGCTAGAGCTGTGGTATAGTACCTGGCTTCCAGAGACGGAGCGGGTGATTTTTGAACTACAGGCGTATGGTATAGTACCTGTTATTGCTCACCCAGAACGCTATCGTGCGATCCAGCAGGACCCAGCTCGTCTCGCCGCTCTGGTTCGACAGGGGGTGTTAGCTCAGTTGACGGCGGGTAGCCTGATAGGTATGCAAGGGAATACGGCGCGGCACTGTGCTGAAGTCTTGCTAAAAAGAGGTCTGATCCATTGCATTGCCTCTGATGCTCACGGCTTACAGAAACGACCACCCGGTGTCCTTCTTGGTTTACAACGTGCTTCTGCATTGCTTGGTCAAGCACATGTCTATCAGATGACTCAGATATGTCCAGCGGTCATGGTCAACAACGAAGTATATCCTTCCTGATGCATTGCCTCTTTCACACCGATCAAACAGAGCCACCTCGCGAAAATATAGCAGAGGAATAGTGGTGGCTCGCTACACCCGCTACACCCACTACTCCTGCTACTCTTGCTATTCCTACGAGAGCCTGTCACAAGCATGTCTGCAAACTGTCCAGGACTTACTCCGGCGGCAACTCCCGGTAGATCAGATCGAGATTAATCCCCTGGCTTGCCCGCACAGCCCTCGCAATAAAGAAAATCAACAGCCCCACCACGACCAGCGACCCCATGAAAGCAAACCCCTGCCATGGTACGATACCGAGCTGCGGGTAGCTCAGGACTACATAGGCGAGCCCGATCATCACGATGATCGAGAGCACCGCCACGATAGACAAGACCGGGATACCCGCTATAGAAACATTGGCCGGAGAGTTCTTATACAACTCGGGTCGACGGAATGGGAATGCAATCGCCGCGGCGCTCACCGTCAGAATGGTCACAACACCGGCCAGCACGCCTAGCGAGAGCAGCGTAAAGAACGAGGTGGAGAGCACCGACCAGACCAGAATGATGAGCACAATCACCGATGCCGTGATGATCGCGGGTATGGGAGCGTGCGTTCTCTCGTTAACTTCGGAGAGCTTGCTCGGCAGGATGCGATCAAACGCCCAGGCAAAAATTGTGCGCACCGGCATGAACGTGTTCGGGAACATTGCGGGCAAGTTCCAGAAGAGGAAGCTGATGGCAACCAGCAGCGAAAAGATGGGACTATTGGCGGCAATGCTCGCCATCAGGTTGTAGTACGGCAGCACCGGCAGCGTGTACCCGGTCGTCGTAGTAGTCAGGAAATTAATGCTGGCAATGAACTGCTCGCCGGCGCTGCGGTACAGCAGCAGGACGCCAATGATCATAAAGAGTGAGTCCCACACGAGAGCGCCTAGCATTATAGACAACTGCCGGTTCAGTTTGCCTGCGGATTTGAGTTCTCCCGAGATGTAAACCGACCACCAGTTCCACATCATGAAAGTCATGATAATGGCAACCACCGGTATTGTCGCGGAAAACAGGTGCCCACTATTGAAGGTAAAGCCAGCCTTGGCAGCGGCATTTTGAATAGCCTGGTATGAATTCGCACTGTGTGTGAACGGCTGGGCGAACGCGTTGAAGTTCGCAATGAAGTCTGAGCGCGAGGCGATGAGCAGGGCCACAAAAGCGAGGAAGGTACCGATGCTGGCGATGATCCAGCAGGTATTCTGCACGCGAAACGAAATCTTCGTTCCGGATGACATGGCTGCCGCCAGGATAATAATCAGTAGCAATCCCAGTCCAAACGTCCACCACTGGCCGGTAGCATCGCTGCCGCTGACTGCGTTGCCCGCGCTGATCAGGCCGCTGTTGTTCGTCACAGCTCCCAGCACCGCCAGCGTTGGGCCAACCGCCAGCACTGCGAAGGAACGCGCCCAGAAGGCCGCGCCAATCAATGCCGAAATAGCAGCAGAGAAATTACTATAGACCGCCACCGCCGGGTGCAGGATACGGCTGATCCAGACATAGTCGCCGCCCGTTCTCGGCATTGCCGCTGCCATCATTGACATCATGATGCACACCGGTATATTGACAATAAATGCGATCAGCAGCGCCTGCACTATATCCGCGCCGGGAGAGGTGCCAAGCGCATAGAAGATGCCGAACGCGAGCGTTGCCCCTACTGGGGCCGAGAAGACGGCGTTGAAGATCATCGCGTCGAAGGCTGACGCTTCACGTACAAGACCTGATGATTGCCGCACAAATAACGATGAGGACTGCCTTGACGTTTCCATTTCGTACTCCTTCTGGATTACAGTCAAAACAAGTAATTCGGTGCATGCCGCCTGGAGAAAGCAGAAGTGCGCTGGTCATGCCTGCATCCTCAGGCTTGACAAGCAAGGGATTATTGACTAAAGTATACAATAAGCAACACTATTAGTCAATGGAAAATTGTTGAAATATGTTTGATCTTGTGATCGAGATCAGAAGGTGGTGGGAGCATACCCTATGCTGGCAAGCGAGCGACGCAGGTTGATCCTGGAACGAGTTGCCGAGCACCAATCGATTGAAACCCAGGCACTGGCCGAAGAACTCGGCGTCTCCGAAATGACTATCCGGCGTGATATCAAACGTCTCGAGCAGGATGGATTCTTACGCCAGACCTACGGCGGAGCAACCGTGCACGTCACAAAAAGCGTGGAACTGGGCTTCAACAGCCGGGCATTGCAGTTCTCCTCGCAAAAACGCCTCATAGCAGCGGATGCTGCCAGGCTAATTGAACCCGGTCAGACACTCTTTCTGGGAGAAGGTACGACAACCGCGCAATTCGCGCAGTTCTTGCCTCCTCATCCTCGCCTGCTCGTGGTAACCGCCTCGCTCTCCCATGCCAGCCTTTTATGTTCGCGTAACATCTCTGTAATTGTCGTCGGTGGCAAACTGCACGCCGACGAACTGACCATGTTGGGTCCAATCGCCGAGGCAACGATCAGTCGCTTCTATGCCGATATCTGCGTCCTGGGGGCTGCTGGAATCGATCCGTATGTTGGAGTAACAGAGTTGGACTATGAGTCTGCCGCGCTGCACCGTCTGATGATGGAGCGCTCGCGTCACGTAACCGTGCTTGCCGATCATAGCAAGCTGGGGTTCTGTGCGCCTGGGGTCGTGGCCCCTATACAGATGATACACACGTTGATCACTGATGACGCCGCACCTCAGGCCGTGCTAGAGCAGTTGCGGGCTTGTGGGTTGCAAGTTTCTCTCGCAGGTAGCCAACGCCAGCGTATGCAGGTAGGCATAGAAAGATAAGAACATGGCTGCAACACGCATCTATTACGCAAGCGACGTTCACGGGTCCAACCGCTGCTTCCGCAAGTTTCTGAATGCGGCGAAATTTTACCAGGCGAACGTTCTTGTAATGGGTGGCGACATTCTTGGTAAGGCTATCGTCTTCCTGGAAGAAGTTGATTCAGGCTCCTACATAACCGAAGAACATGGGCGCCAGGTTCGACTCACGACGGAGCAGGAAGTGCAGGCTTTCGAGGCGCGAGCGAGTGATAAAGGCCTCTATCCCTATCGCTGCCGCCAGGGAGAGCCCCGGGAACTGCACGCTTCGGGTGAGATCAAACCTCTTTTCGAGCGGCTCATGAAAGAGCGACTGCTGGCATGGTTAACCCTGGCCGATGAACGCCTCACTGGAACAGGAGTGCGCTGCTTCATCATGGGTGGGAATGATGACCCGCCTTCCGTCCTGGAGGCGCTGTCCGGCGCAAGCATCGTCCGCAATCCTGAAGACATGACTGTGCAGCTCAACGACGACAACGAGATGATCAGTTGCGGCTGGTCGAATCCTACTCCCTGGCACACACCGCGAGAGTGTAGCGAGGACGAACTGGGACAGCGCATCGATGTCCTGATGGCCGGGGTCAAGCGACCAGAAACGCTGGTGATGAATTTCCATGTGCCCCCTTTTCAGAGCGGACTCGACGATGCGCCGGAACTGGATGCATCGCTGAAGGTGCAGACGAACATGGGGCAGACGCGTTTCAAGCCTGTCGGCTCGACGGCGGTGCGTTCAGCGATTGAGCGTTACCAGCCACTGCTGGGATTGCACGGCCACATCCATGAAGCCCATGCCTCGTGCAAGATCGGACGCACTATTTGCATTAACCCTGGCAGCGACTATAGCGAAGGTGTCCTTCACGGTGTGCTGGTAACGCTCGATAAAGGCAAGCTCAAAGGCTACCAGATGGCCAGTGGTTAAAATCCACCGGGTCAAAGCCATATTTTAGCTAGGAGGATCAGGCAATATGCCACGTCTACACCTTGGCATCAATACATGCTTTGCCGTGAAGCGCTGGCCTGAACCGGAGCAGTGGCTGGCCATCGTGCAACAAGATCTCGGCCTGGACTGCTGCCAGTTCAGCCTGGACCTGGTAGACCCTATGCTTGACGAGGCCGCAACGGCCGCCTATGCCGGTGCTGTGCGCGCATATGCTGCTGCCCGGGGTATCCTCCTGCACAGCACTTTCACTGGCCTTGCGGCATACTCCTGGAACCAGTTGCTACACCCGGGTGAGGCAATGCGGGAAACAGCCATGCGCTGGTATGAACGTGCCATCGATTTTACTGCCCGTCTTGGTGCCCTTGGAACCGGTGGCCATATAGGAGCATTGAGCGTGCAAGACGCAGCAAACGATCTGCGCAAGCAACTCCTTATCCAGCAATTGCGGGAGCGCCTGGCAGCGCTTGCTCGTTATGCCGCGCGGCAGGGGCTGCAGTTCCTCATGTTCGAAAATATGGCTGTACCCCGGGAGTGGGGGCATAGCATCGAGGAAGCGTCTTCGCTCGCCAGCCTTGTGGTCTCTGGAGCTGTTCCGATTGTACTCTGCCTTGATGTAGGCCATCCTTGTGTCCTGCACACCGGAACGACCAGTGATGACTACCTGGCCTGGCTTGCTCACCCATGGCCGCATACACCGGTGATACACCTGCAACAAACTGACCGCACTGGCGACCACCACTGGCCTTTTACTCCTCAGTACAACAACCAGGGTATAGTGAGCGCAGCAAGCATCCTCGAAACCATCAAACGCTGGCCAGGTGATAGTGACGTTTACCTGTTCCTTGAGCCGATCCATCCATTCGAGGCCGGCGACGCCTCGCTGCTGCGCGACCTGCGGCAGAGCGTGCAGTACTGGCAGGAGGCGATGCAACCATATATCTCTAGTAACGGTTCGTAGGGGGCCGGTTTACCATGCCCAATAGACGTCAAATTAAGAACGAAAACAGGATCAGACTCCGTAGGGGCGAGGGTGGACGAGAGGTGGATGGGTGGGCCTTTATGGTCGCCCGTGGGTGGGGTCGTTCCTCTCAGCCCCGCCTCCTGATGGAATGGCTTGACGCTTATGGGGCCGGTTTACCGTGCCTTGATAGGGAGCCTTGCCTGGGAGTTACGGAGTTTCCCCAAAAAGGGTGCATTATCGATCGTTGTAATGCGTAATCGTAGCGACGCGGTTCGCTACTCCAAGCGAATCAGCGCCTGTACTTCCTGTAGTGTCATCCTGGCGGTATCATTTTTTATCGCTCTAGTCTTAGGAGGGCTCAATGTCTACAGTAAGTGGTTCTACCTCGCTCTTTGTCCGTAACGCGACAGGGTTGGTGCGCGAGCTTTCCCCTTTTGACGCCTTCAACCTGGTCTTTTCGGCCGTGCTTATTCCTGTCGGCATTACCCAGGTGTTCTCGTTTGCGCCAACCTTCTGGCCTGGCGCCAATGTGCTGGTCTCGTTCTTGCTCTCCATCCCGCTGGTGCTCTGCTTTGGCCTGGTATATCTGTACTTCACCATCGCTATGCCGCGCTCCGGCGGAGATTATGTCTGGGTCAGCCGCGTGCTGGGGCCAGGCGTCGGCTTCCTGACAAATCTTGCGCTCACCTTCGTCTTTACGACCTGGGTTTCATTCAACTTCACGACCATGATGACGCTGCTGCTCCCAGGTCTGGGGTTCGTAGCGGGTTTCTCGTGGAATCCCGACCATCTCACCCAGTTCCTCATTGCCACCGCGCTCACAATTGCCTTCGCTGCTCTGATGGTATTGGGCACACGGCGCGTGGCGCGCTACATGATCGTTACCTTCGGCATTGTATGGATAGGTATGGCTATCTGGCTCATTGGCCTGGCGATCACCAGCCATGACGCCTTTGTCGCCAATTTCAATGCTCATAGCGGGATCACTCTCAACCAGGTAACTGCAGCGGCCGCCAAGGCTGGTTACTCACCGGGAAATGGCATTGACTGGGCTGGCACGATCTTTGCTATCATTTACGCCTTCCAGGTGTTCACCGGCTTCCAGTGGACCGGCTACTTCGCGGGCGAGATTAAAAATGTGTACAGGACGGCTACTACGTCGATCATCGGTGCGCTTGTGATTAGTGCAGTCCTTTACGTACTGGCTACTTTCCTCGTCTACAACACCTACGGCTTCGCAAATTTCGGCTCCCTTGTCTATCTGGGCTTCAATACCCCGAATTCACCGCTGGGTTTCGCACCCTACCTCCCGGCGCTGGTGAAATTCCTGGCCTTGCCGGGTTTCCTTCAGGTCTTTGTCGCCTTTTGCTTCGTGCTCTCGGTGCTCTGGTGGACTCCCACTGGCTTCCTGATCGCTACCCGCAACCTCTTTGCCTGGTCATTTGATCGCCTGGCTCCGGCCAATGTGGCCGAAGTGAATGATCGCCTGCACACGCCGGTCGTGGCGACCGTGGTCGTAGCGCTCTGGATTGAGCTGCTGAACTACCTGAACATCTATCAAGGGTTAAGCGCGTTACTCATCAACGTCATCGCTGTGATGGCCGTTGCCTTCATCGCCGTTGCGCTGGCAGCCATTGTGATGCCTTTCACTCGTCCCAACCTGTTCAACTCAGCGCCTGCCATGGTCCGCGCCAGCATTGCGGGCGTTCCCTGGCTCACCATTGCCGGTGTTGTGATGCTTCTCAGTTGGGCCTTTGTGCTCTATGTTACTTTCGCGACGACTGCCTTTGGGAAGGTTGCCCCCATCTCGATGATCGAGGCTTTTGCAGTCCCGATCCTGGGAGCGATATACTATCTGGTAATACGCCTGGTGCGTGAACGACAGGGCATCCACCTGAAAGCAGCTTTCCAGGAGATCCCGCCCGAGTAAGCCCTCGGCGTAGCGAGTCCAAGCGGAAGGTATCCGAGTTAGCAGGGAGAGACACTTCATGTCTGATGTCCAAAGCGATGATGGTCCTATTCTTGAAAAACTCTTCGGGCGTCCCAAACCGGTGATCGCCATGATGCACTTGTTGCCTCTGCCCGGGCGCCCGCTCTATGAGAGCCATGGAGGAATGGCAGCAGTTGTCGAGGCCCTGCGTCGTGACCTGGATATTTTGCAGGAAAGTGGCGTTGATGGGCTGCTGTTCTGCAATGAAGGCGACCGGCCGTACCCCCTGCGTACCGACCGCGCACCGATTGCGGCTATGGCAGCAGCCATTGGCGAACTGCGCCCCTATATCAGGCTACCCTATGGCGTCGACCTGCTCTGGGACCCCATGGCCGCTCTTGCCGTAGCCAAGGCAGTGCGCGCCAGCTTCGTGCGGGAAGTCTTCACCGGCGTCTATGACAGCGATATGGGACTGTGGCAGCCTGATGCTGCTGCTGCGCTGGATTACCGCCATCGCCTTGGCGCCGGTGATGTGCGCCTTTTCTTCAACATCGAGCCGGAGTTCGCCCGCCCCGTTGCCCGGCGCTCTATCGGTGCCCTTGCGCGCAGCGTCGTTGTTTCGTCCCTTGCCGACGCCATTCTCATCTCTGGCGCAATGGCAGGTGCTGAAGCCGATCTCAACCACATCAGCGAAGCCAAGTCGGCAGTGCCCACCACGCCGGTTCTTGCCAATACAGGTGTGCGCATTGAGACAGTGCGAGCGACGTTGGCAGTCGCGGATGGTGTGATTGTCGGTACCGGCCTCAAGCGGGACAGCTATACCTGGAACCCCGTGGATCCCGAACGTGTACAACATTTTATGGACGAGGTGCGTGCAGCACGAGAACAAAGTGAGAATTAAGACATGGCTGGCCATTATGTGCTTGGTATTGATGTTGGCACAACGGCCCTCAAAGCGGTTGCACTGGAGCGCGACCGTGGCATCGTCGCACAGGCAGAACAACCTCACGAACTGTTATCTCCTCATCCAGGCTGGGCTGAGGAGAATCCGGAACACTGGTGGACCACCACCATTGAGGCAGTGCGTGCATTGCTGACTGTTATCCCTGCCGAGGAGGTCGCGGCTATCGGCGTTTCGGGCATGGTACCGGCTATGGTCCTGCTGGATGCGGCAGGTCTGCCGCTTCGAGCAAGCGTACAACAGAACGATGCGCGCTCGACCGCCGAAGTGAAGC
>WNFY01004552.1_pt1 | contig 21091 bp, 19 predicted proteins | sample 5400091 | NCBI WGS metagenome assembly WNFY01 (sample SAMN13153364, study PRJNA577476) | soil metagenome | isolation source: 60 cm soil or saprolite under grassland replicate 1 | place: USA:California | collected 2016-06-15
GGGGTCGTTATTCATCCTCTCTTTTACTTCTTCTACTGATAAATGTGGCGCTGCTCTTGTTATCCTTGCCATCGCTCTTTCCTTCCGATCTTGGTTTCCTCTTTTCAGAATTCTACCACAGACCGCAAGTTGGTATCAAGTGACCATTCCGACCGATCATGTGGACGCGAGCTTCATCAAAAAGCCACAGCACTGGGACATCAGCCTGATCCGCCGCTTCATGCTTTTCATCGGGCCCATCAGCTCGATCTTTGACTTTCTGACCTTTTTCCTGATGCTGCGGATCTTCTCTGCGGGGGAGATGCTCTTTCATACCGGCTGGTTCGTGGAGTCGCTGGCCACACAGACCCTGGTCCTCTTCATTATTCGTACCGCGGGCAATCCACTGCGCAGCCGCCCAAGTAGCCCCCTGGCGATCACCACGCTCGTGATCGTAGCCATTGGCGTCCTACTTCCCTATACGCCTGCTGGCAGACTGCTCGGTTTCACGCCGCTGCCGGGCCTGTACTTCCTCTTCCTGGTAGCGATGACCACTTTCTACTTGCTCCTGGTCGAACTGGTCAAGCGCCGCTTAATGAGGAAATACGCTTGAGAGGATGCAGCCTTCGCCTCAGATGGAATGCTTGATCTCCTCAAGTTCGCGCCGAACGGGCAGCCGATCTGTATATCCACCATATCCCCGCGTAGATGCTGATTGTGGCCAGCCCGTCAATCCAGATTGGTGGCTTCGCGAGCACCAGACCAATTGTGATCAGGCCGGTCGCCGCGACTGCAAGCCCCGGACGCAACCAGTCCCGCCGGACGACGAGTCCGGCCTCGGCGAGCAGGAAGCCCAGGAAAGCAGCCATCCACAGAGCTAGCTCGGTGTAGGTGATCGCTTTACTAAACACATCTCACTCCACCGCAGGCTTGACCTCCTCTCCTGTTCCTTCGATAGTTGCACGAGCCTGCTCTACCCGCTGCTTGATGCCCAGAAGCATCTTGCGGGTCATCAGGAACTCTGCAAGCTCGAAGAAAGGGCTGATTAGCTGCAATGCTGGTGTTTGCCGGGCTTGAGCACGCCAGCGCGTGATAAGGCGTGTGTGCTTGCCATCTCTCTCTTCAAGGACAAAGGCCCAGGTAAATGCCGGAAACATCTGCGTGAATCCCTGGGTGATCCCTTCATCCCCCTCTCGACCGCCAAGCACAAGCGCGCGACCAGATTCAAGAGCGCTCACACAGAAGCCGCTGCCACCAGGCTCCGCAGGGATAATATCTCCTACTTTCAGCTGCTGCCACTCGGGATGAATCTGGTCAGCGTTTTCCATGCGCAGGTGCATGAGGTTCTCAAGCCAGGCATAGCTATAATATCCACCTCGCCCCTGTCCTATCTGCACCAACCAGGGCCAGATGTCGCTGGCTCTGGCCTGAATCGTGAGGGCACGAGTGAATTCAGCATCAGGATGGAGAACCAGCTCATCTCCTGGCAGCGCCTGCTGCACTTCCTCTTCTGTCGCTCCCCAACGTTTGATCCAGGAGCGGAAAAACAGGAAATACCCGCCGGTCGCAACAGATCCCACGACTACCAGGGCCATAGCAATCTTTTTCAACAAAGTCGTTGTCTCCTTACGGTGTTACAAATTGCACGCTATGCTGCACAGCCAGGGACTCGTTCATTTCACATACCCATATTTCACCAGTGAAAGTATAACGTGGAGCTCTCGCTCTTCGATCACAATCGCCTCTTGCCATTTCACAATCTCGTCTCGGTGTCGTTCAGTTCTGGCTACAGGCGGGCGATGACTTCGCCGCGCTGAAAGGTACGAACTCAGAACCAGGGGAATTATGAACACCTTGTGTGGTCACTGTAACCTGAGCGCTCCATGACTATGCACATTTTGTGATGTGTGTATGGTATGCTCAAACTGTGGAGGGTTTTTGTGCTGTTGCATGCTCATTGAAATGGAGCATGAAAGCTCGATATTTGCATATGATGCATTTCATGTATATATACATTAAATCAATAAGGAAACTAGATCATGCCAGAGAGACAACACATGCTCACACCTATGGCCCCTGCTCCTTCCACTGAGGTAGAACAGGTACTCACGAGTACCACCCCTGCCGAGCCAAAGCAGCGCTGGCCCGAACGCTTCTGGGGCACGGTGAGACGCTACCCGCTTCCCATTGGGGTGGTCGCGCTGATGGTAGTAAGCCTCGTGTTGTGGCTCGCCGGGCAGAGTGCTCTCGCCAACTGGGCGCTCCTGGCGGTTGTGTTCTTGGGTGGCATTCCCCTGCTGTGGAAAACCATGCAGCAGGTTCTTCGCAAGGAATTTGGCGTTGATGTGCTCGCCATTCTCGCAATTGGTGGATCGGCGGTCCTGGGGCAATACCTGGCGGGTGCACTGGTCGTGCTCATGCTCTCGGGTGGTGAGGCATTGGAAGCCTATGCCCTGCGACGTGCCCGTTCCTCTCTTTCAGCACTGGTCGAACGCGCCCCGCGTGTCGCGCACATCTGGCGGGGAGACGAACTGGTCAATATTTCGGCTGAGCAGGTCGAAGTGGACATGCAGATTGTCGTCAAACCCGGTGAGTTGATCCCCGTTGATGGCGTCGTCGTCTCCGGCTCTTCCAGCGTGAGCGAGGCGGACCTGACAGGTGAACCCGTGCCAGTGCGCAAAGACCCTGGAATGCTCGTGCTCTCGGGCAGCGTCAACCTGGATGGCGTACTGGAAATTCGCGCCAGCAAGCGCAGTGCTGAGAGCAAATACGCGCAGATCGTCCGTCTGGTAGAGGAAGCGCAGACACAGAAAGCGCCGATCCACCGCCTGGCCGATCGCTACAGCGTCGGTTTTACCATCGCAGCGGTGGGATTAGCTGGCCTGACCTGGGCACTCTCTGGCGATAGCATCTACGCACTGGCTGTGCTGGTTGTCGCCTCGCCCTGTCCATTGATCTTAGCCACGCCGATTGCTATTATGTCCGGCATAGATCTCGCGGCGCGCAACGGCATCATCATCAAGAGTGGCGGGGCCATAGAGCAACTGGGAGAAGTGACAGTCGCCGTCTTTGACAAGACGGGGACACTGACGCTGGGTATGCCCAAAGTAACAACCATTGTCCTTGCCGGGTCGGAAGAGCAAGATGGTGGCTCTCCGGGCGCAGACGATCATGGAGTGCCTCGCAATCTCTCCGATTACGACGAAGACGCGCTGCTGCGCTTCGCCGCTTCGGTCGAGCAGCTTTCAACGCACATTCTGGCGCGCTCGGTCATGGAGGCCGCCCAGGAACGCGCCTTACCCCTGAGTTCAGCCAACGATTTCGAGGAGATCTTCGGCAAGGGTGTGCGTGGATGTGTGCCGGTGCTCGCTGAAGGCCTACTGACGGAGGGGCTGCGCGAGAGTGGTGGCGTAGAGGTAGCGGTGGGCAACCGCACCTTCATGCAGCACCTTGAGATTAGCATACCGGCCTCGCTGCTCTCCGAGCGCGCGCGGCGCGTCGAGAGCGGGCAAATCTGTAGCTTCATCGCCATAGAGAATCAGGTAGAGGGGCTCCTGGTCCTGGAAGATGTGCCGCGTGCGGAGCTTTCACGCCTGGCGACGGATCTGCGTGAAGCGGGTATCAAGGAAACGATCCTGCTGACGGGCGATGGCGAAGTGGTGGCGCAGCAGATCGGAAAGATCGCACAGGTGGACCGGGTGATTGCGCGCTGCCTGCCAGAGGACAAAGTGAGCATCATCAAGGAGCTCGTGCAGCAAGGGCTGCGCGTGTTGATGGTGGGCGATGGTATTAACGACGCTCCTGCCCTGGCGACGGCAACGGTTGGAATGGCGCTCGGTACCCAGGGCTTAACCGCCGCGGCCTCTTCCGCTGATGCCGTGCTACTCTCAACAGATATCCTGCGTGTGGTGCGAGCGGTGCGCCTGGGTCGCCATGTTATGCGCGTGGCATTACAGGGCATCTGGGTCGGCATGGGTCTCAGTATCATCGCCATGGTCTTCGCTGCCTTCGGCTTCATTAGCCCGCCTGCGGGAGCCCTTTTACAGGAAGCCTTCGATGTGATTGTCATTCTCAATGCCTTGCGAGCGGGAAGGACGACGTTTTGATTACTGTCCACTGGTCAGTTGCAAACCGTCCTCACCGGCTCGCATTGTGTGCTGCTTTGCAGCGCAAGATTTCATCCAGCGAGCATTTCTTTGTGCATGATAGCCGCATACATCATGCCATCAGCAGCACTCGTGGCATAGAGCGCTACCACTCCTTCCTGAGCGCCACCATGGAAACTGACGCTGTACGGTACGCTGGTCGTAAATGTCGCTGGTCCCGAACTGCTTCCCATGGCATATCCTTGTCCAACCGGGTTATAGAGGTGGTCCAGCACGTAGAGCACACCTATCTGGGCCTCGTAGGAAGCACCACCGTTCCCGGTTACGGTCATAGGACTGTTCAAAACACTGCGTTCCTGCGGAGAGGTAATAGTAACACCTCTGGTCTCCACACGGATGACTTCCCAGATGTTGTGGTAATCACCATACAAGCGGCTGAGTGTCACCGTGAATGTGGGATGGCTGATCTGGCCTTTTCCCTGCAACTGTACAACGGCATCGATATCGTGAGGGCCTCCACCACTGACAATGCTTGACTGAGTAGTGGGCCATTTGAGTAATTGAGCCGCCAACTTTTGTGCAACCTGCCTGGCATCATTTTTCCAGGTATCAGTTCCTGCGTTGACGAGGCGCTGATCGACCACCGCCTGCCAGCGGGTCAGGTCCGGGAAGATGCCTGGAAAAGCCTGTTGGACAAATGTGCCCTTTCCAGCATCCCATTTGAACTCACGGAAGAGGTCCTGCTGCCACTGATTGGCAGGTTTCCCTTTGTTGAGACTGGAGTTCTTGTCCACCTCAGCAGTCATCACAGTATTGTAGGCGCTGATGGCAGCTCCACCGTGAGTCAAAGCGGTCAGTTTGAAGAGCTGGACGGGTTTCGAGTCGGTGATGCGGTCAAACACATACACCTCCTGGATTGACTTGCTGGCTTCGTAGTACACGGTGACCAGTGCCTGCTTCGACGAATCGCCTTTCATACTGGCAAAGGTGACGCTCGCAGCTCTCGAAATCCCCGCCTGGGCACCAACGAAGGGATTCCAGTACTCCGGCTTCGTTCGATCAGGTTCTGGGACGGGAGCTGATGCCGGGTTGAGTAGGACCTTCACGATCACTGCTGACTGGATAGCAGGATCGATACCACCATTTGCCCATTGCACCACCACCATACCTTCCTGGACTCCATTGAAGGTGGTTATATACGGTACTCTCGTGGAGTAAGGGGCCAGGCCCATACCAGTACCACTCGCCCTCACGTTGGCATGGCCAAGGTCGGTATACAGGTGGTCGAGGACGACCGCCTTCCCGATCTGAGCTTCAAACGCACCACCTTTCCCCTCGACCAGCGCGGGACTGGAGACGAGACTGCGGGCCTGGAGATTGGTTACGGTCAGCGAGGTACTATCTTCCACACCAATCACGACCCAGATGTTGTGGACATTCCCCTCCAGACGACTAAGTGTGACCTTGACAATCTGATTGCCAGGACCGGAACCACGTACCTCGACGACGGCATCCACACTGTGAGTGCCACCACCACTCACGACCCTCGTCTGCGAATTTTTCGACCACTGGAGCAGTTGGACAGCCATATTCCTGGCAACCTGAGCAGCGTTATACTTCCAGGGATCGTAGCCAGCATTGGCATTGCGTTGATCCTGCTCCGCCTGGTATCGCGTCATATCCGGGAAGAAGCCAGGGAAGGCAACTTGAACAACGGTTCCTTTGCTCGCATTCCACGCGAACTCGCGGAAGAGGTCCTGCTGCCACTGATCGGTGGATTTCCCTTTATTGAGACTGGAGTTCTTATCTACCTCAGCAGTCATGATGGTATTATAGCCACTGATGGCGGCATCACCGTAGGTCAGCCCGCTCAATTTGAAGATCTGGACAGGCTTCGGATCAGTGATTTTGTCAAAGACAAAGACATCCAGCAAACCTGGAGTGTCGTTGTGGCGTACCGTCACCATAACTTGCAAGGTCGGGCTGTCGATGATATTCGCGCAACTGATCTCTGAGATCTGCATCGAACGATCCTTGATCCCAATCACTGCTGCCCAACGTGCCGGGCTATTCACTACGGCAGGGCAGGCTTGCGGACCCCATTTCACACTGGGAACGGGGGCGGGTGTTTGCTCGCCAGGAACCACCGTGGGCTGCTGTGTTGGCGCTGGCGTCCCCGGATTCTGCGTCGGTGCTGGAGCCGTCGGTTGTTGTGCTGGCACTGTCACTTGCGGTGTTGGTGTGGCATTGCTTCCACGATTCACTTGCGCGTACAGGAGCATACCGAGGCTTAATAGGAGGACCAGTGCAACAGCCACCACTGCGAACCACGTCCAGCGGTTCCCCCTCGATGGGGGCGGCAGAGGTTGCCGAGGAGGCTGTTGAAAGGGGGGCGAAGGAGAGACTCTCTGTTCCACCGTATCTTGAGTGGAGATCGCACCAGGGATCTTTCCCAGGTCCTTCCGTTCGGTTTCAGGAAAGACATTCTGTGTATTCATGATATTCCTCCCTACAAAAATGTACGCTTGCAGGGACAAGGACGGCCACATATTAAACCGTCAAGAAGAGTATAAGAAAAACGCGTATCATATCCATCACTTATAAATGGCAAATAATCACAAATAAGTCACGATTTAAATATTGAATTATAAAAAGTTATGATGAACATATTGCTCGCAGTTGAACACTTCCTCGTAGAAACGGCGTATCAAGGCTTTGTTCTCTTCTATTGACAGACAATATTCTCCTTCCCTTTCATGACACAACGCAGACCTTTCCAGTATGCAGTGTCATGCACGGACATCACAGGGAGATCACCAAAGCAGGCATTCCTCTTACAAGGTCATCACGTCATGCGCACATCCCGATCTCCTGCCTATTGTGAAGAGGCTCACCCACTCATCGAAGGCGCCTGGTGGGAATCGCCTCCTGCCCTGTTGGTGTCACTCACGACATCAAAGAGCCTCCTTCCTGCTGTGTTCCTTCTGGAGGCTCTCCGTCGTCGTGATCTTAAAGACCGGGTGACGCGGTGCCTCGCGCTCAAAAGCCGAGAGGGGCGCATCTTTCGCGACATCGAAGTAGGGTCGAACCACACGGACCTGCAAGAGATACTGTTTGAGTACGGGAGCGGCTTCCCTGGCTTCCAGCTCGGTCACAGAGATCACCTCAGAATGGCGACCACGGGTGAGCGTTGCCGTCCCTGCTGCCCGGATGTTACGTACCCACTGCACGACCCCGTAAGGCGCGACCAGCCAACGCTCTGCATCCTGCTCAACCAGGGTTACAGGAACCGTATGCGGCTGACCACTTTTGCGGCCGCGCACGGTAAGCAGCGACGTCGTCCCTAGTTTGACGCCAGCACGCAGAAGCGTCGTGATCAGTGCACCTCCTATGCGATCAGCGAGATTGATCTGAAGCGTTTTAGCCATGAACGGGTCCCTTCTTTCTTCTCAATATATGTATGCCTGCTTTGAAACGATGCTCAGCCATCCAGAGGGAGGTGGCCAGCCCAGAGATCAGTAGACCAGGCCCAAAGTACAAACCCTCAATTTGTTGGGGCAACTGCTACGATGCCGCCCGAGCCTCCAGCTTCTTCGCCATCCTCGAATGTGAGTTGCTCGATCCCAGCCGGTAGAGTTTCCAGCCGACCGCGAGAAACCAGATCGGGAGGAGAAGACCGTAGACGAAGTAGCCAGGGCCGAGAATGGGCCGAAGAGCTTCACTGACGATGCCCAGGGCACCCGTCACGATGCCCAGATAGGCAACGCCCTTCGGAAAGACGCCCTTGAGCATGACGAGAGAGAGGATCAGGATGCCGACCGGGGTCAGGATGCCGACAGCACCTGTGATGTTATTCTCTGCGATAAACACCTCTGCAGCGGTCGCGAAGGCCGTGTGTTGTGCAGCGGTGGTGGCTGCCATGTAGTGATCGCTCAGGTACACTAGAACGGGTGCTCCACCGCCAGTTACCGGTAAGGCCAGCGTGAGAGCCCAGGAGACGGTCCCGGCAAGGGCACCGAGTGCAGCGTAGCTCTTGTTCAGATGCTTGAGGGCCAGGAAGAGAGCCAGGAAGACGGCCAGAGCGAAGACGCTGGGTGCCAACCACAGTGCCTGTTCGGTGATGTAAAGTACCTTATGCGAGGCGACGTATTGGAGCGTGGTAGCCCCGTCTGAGTTCAGGGGCGGCGGCGCGACGACGACAAGCACAATGGCTACGAGTACAAGCACGACAAAAAGAACGGCTGAAACGCCCCCGGCCCGATAGAGACCTCTCCATGATGGGTCTGGAGAAGCCTCAGTCTCTCCCGATGATCTTCCTACTTGCAACGTGTTCATGTCTTTCCCCCTTCAACTACTGTGTTCATATGTCCTCCTTATAGACGCAGACTACTTTCGCTCTTCCTGAATGTCCCTGGAGCTACGGCCTGCTCCGACTCGATCGTGGAGTCTTCGAGACCATAGCCGCTCTCAATCAGGTCCTTCAGCCTTTGGGTGAAGCGCGCCGCCGGGGCACCGTCAATAATGGCGTGATCGAAGCTCAGCGTCATGCAGAGGGAGTCGCGGATGGCAATCTGCCCATCAACGACACCCGGCTTCGAAGCTATGCCGCCCAGAGTGATCTGGGTACGATAGGCAATGGGGATGCCCCAACCAGCGCCTTTGCCAAACATGCCAATCGACGTGAGGCCCACCGTCCCGCCATACTTCTTCTGCACCTGGGGAGACCTTCCAAGCCGCCACCAGAGGATCGGCCAGATGACTTTGAAGATCACCAATGGCAGGAACCCAAACCCCTTGAGGCCATCCCAGGCTTGCTCCACGGCTTTCACCTGGGCCGCCCTGATCTCGTGATGAATCTCGCGAAAGCTCTTCTTATTCGCGGCTCGGATGATGTAGACGATGGGTTGCTTTTGCCCAGCCATCTCACGCTCTATAGGGGTCGCCACGTCCACCTCATCAAACACGACGAGGGACTTGCTGCCTTTACGACACGCATGCACGGATTTGTTCTCATCGACCGCATGTGCTAAACAGGCGATGATGAACGCCGTGAACGACAGGGACTCCCCAGTTTTCTCTTTGTGGTCCTGCAGAAACTTGCGCGCCCTGGTTACATCAACTTCGATCAAGCCATGAATCATGGGCGTGCGCCGGGCTGAACGAAGCGTGAGAGCCAGCGCACTCCGGAGCTTCGGATACGGAACCACCTGGTAATCAGCGTGTTTTTGTTTCATGATCTCCCTTCCCGACGATGGGACGAAACGTTCCGTCTCCGATCGCCACCTCGTCGTACCCATCATCCGTGACAGACTTTTCCACGATAAAGTCTAATGCGCGGACATCACGAGGACATCACAAACGAAGGCTTCACACTTTCACTCCTCTCACAATTTCGTTTGGACTCTCTTCATCGGAACGCGCCCTGGCCTTCTCGTTTGTGCACGAATACGTCCAGCAGATCTAGCGAAGACGAGCCTTGCAAACTTATGAGGAATCACCGGGTATGTGTTGGTGATTCCCACCTCTTGTGACGCATCGGGCAAGGCGACATCTCGCTGGTGGAGCCAGCCATCTGGCGCATGGTCGGCGGGAGGATGAAACCGTGATGGCTTCGTGAGAGGAATGTCCGCGGATGTGACCCCTCTGTGAAGTTCCTCTAGTACACTGCATGCTGAATACGTATCTGCTCCACGGAGTGATGAGTCCGACGAGGTGATAGGTGGAGGGTGAACATTTTGCTCCATCGTGCTTCGTCCCCGCTCGTGCGTTCTGTCGCCTCTTGAGAGTGTGCCCAAGGAGGTGCAAAAACAGGCGAAACAAGCAAAGATGTCTTCGTGCCTCCCTTGAAGAAGAGAAAGGGATGTCTCAAACAAGGCGTGTGGAAAATCACCACCTTTGACCGCATCTAACGAAAAGGCGTTCCTCTTCCTTTGGAGAGCAAGAGTGGCATCCGTTCGTCACCGCAACCTGGACATGGGCAAGCGTGTCACGCGCAGGTATGTGAATGAGTATGGAGGTGTCGTATGTCTAGATGGATGGAAAGGAAGAGGTAGAATTAGCTCACGGTGCAATTGGCCTGTCGATAGTTTTCTGGCTACTGTAAGCGAGAGGTTGTCCCTCTCGCTTCGGCTCCAGCACTGGAAAGGAGCATAAAAGATGACGAGTACAGATGTCATCCCATTGGTTGTCTATGGAGTGCCTCTGGTAGGTTTGCTCGTGCTGAGTCTATTGAAACCCAACGCGGGAAGAATTGCCTACGCCATCGCCGTGTTTATCGTGGTTGGGTGTGGCATCAATTACACCGTGAGCTTCGCCTATCCGAGCCTCATGCAGTCATGGTCAGAGGTTGCCCTGCTTCCCTTCTACAGGACCATCATGGGAACCTGGCTCGTTCCCCTGAGAGGGTTCTTCTTCTTTATGGTGGCAACCTATCAACTCGTGGTCGCGCTCTTGCTGCTCAGTAAGGGCAAGTGGGTCAAGCTCGGCCTGGTGGGAGGAATCCTGTTCTTCCTTGGAATTACACCGATCATGATGATGACCCTACCCAGTGTCATCGGAGCAGCGGGATTGGCCTTGTTGCTACGCAAAGAATACAACCGCTCGGTGCTTGACATGCTGCGTGCCAAACTTCACCCAGGACGAGCAGTTGCTTAAAAGAGAGCAGGCGACGATTCCAGCAAAGGTCATGTCATCTTCGCATGGCGCTCATCGAAGTGGAATATACCTTTTTCTACCATCCAACTTTTCTCTGTCTATACCGTAGTACATAGTGAACTCATACTATTTGTCATTTCTAAAACAGAGGAGAGCCTGTTATGAACATAAATCCTAATCAAGGTCAGAACCCTGACCAGCAAGATCCTTATGGTGCCTATCAAGGTTACACACCTGCGCCCCAACCTGCACAGCCAGCGCAACCGGACCCCGATGATCCTTACAATAGCAAATGGTACGGGCAACAGCAGGGCGGTGGATACACTGGCACGAATGCCGGACAATATGGCACAGGCCAGCAAACGTATCAACAGTATGGTACAGGCCAACAGCAGCAACAGCAGACTTATCAGGCGCCACAGAGCGCTTACAGGAGCACCAGTTCTGATCCTTCTGGTCCTTCGAGCATGAGCATGAATCCCAGGATTGCAGCGCTGCTCAGCAATGCATTCATATGGGTGGGAGGCCTGTTCTTCTTTGTAGCAGAGCGAAAGAATCGCTTTGTGCGCTTCAACGCAGCACAATCGTTTCTGCTTTTCGGTTCGGTCAGCATCGCATTTACTGTCATATCGCTTCTTGGCTTCCTGACGGTGATACCTTTGCTTGGCTGGTTCTTTGGACTGATCTTTGGCCTTGTACATGCGGTACTGCTCATTGGCGCGGGACTGGCCTGGCTCTTCCTGATGTTCCAGGCATATCGCGGTGTCAAGTTCAAGATACCTTTCTTTGGTGATTATGCTGAGACGCTGGTAAATAGATTTACCAAATAATAAGGTGATATAGGCGTTTCCTCCCCAGGTTGTTCCGAGGGAGGAAACGTTTTAAGGTGGGAAGATGACGCGTATTCTCTCGTATAATATTCTGATTGGCGGAACTCGTCGCGTCGATCAGTTGACTACGGTTATTCGCTCGATCCAGCCTGATGTGGTGGGGTTGGCCGAGGCGACGGATCCGAAGGTGGTTGAGGAACTGGCATCACGTTTAGACATGCAGTTTCGCTTAAGTGGATGTGGCAAAGGAGCGAGAGATTGGCAGCTTGCAGTTCTCAGTCGCTTACCCATTTTAAGCACAAACATTCATACACGTGCGGCCTTTGCACGCAAACATCTCTTAGAGGTCTGCGTTGAAGAACCCGGTGGCAGTCCACTCACGGTTTTTGTGATTCACCAGAACTCAAGTTTCCATAGAGGCCGAGAAAGTAATCGCATCCGGCGTGAAGAAGTGCGGGAGATGCTTCAGATTATGGAGGCGCGCAAGGGTACACCGCACCTGGTGATGGGTGATTTTAACTCGGTGGCTCCCGGTGACGATTTAGAGGCCACAAAACTATTACGCCATGTCCTGCGTGAGTATGATGCGAGGCGGAAACGAGCAACCCCCCGCTATGCAAATGCAAGCTCGTGGACAAAGTTTCGACGCAACCTGCTGCGTAGTACCGCAGGCACAGTGATAAACAGTAACGTTGGAAGTTTCCTCATTAATAAGGCAAGCCCTGCTTACGCGCGTGGAGGTATTGACCTGTTGCTGCAAGCAGGCTACGTTGATTGTTTTCGCCAGGTGCATCCGCATGAACGGGGTTTTACCTGCCCGGCTGTAGCTCCTGCTGGACGTATAGACTTTATCTTTGCCAGCCCCGAACTGGCATCACGTCTCTCCTCATCCGACGTGGTAGCCGAAGTACCGGGCATTCTTGTCCATACAGCAAGTGATCATCTCGCCGTCTGTGCCGATTTCAAATCCTCTTAATTATCGAGACGCCGCCTGTGCGCCCCGCAATAGACAGGGCCATCCAAAAGTCGTCCGTCGCCGTCAGTAGGGGTCGGCCTTGCGCCCACCCATAAGCGTCAAGTTAAGGAGACAGGTGAAGGTGATGAGATGGCTCCCAGGGCGGGGGCAAGCCCCGCCCCTACGGCAAATGGTGGCCTGTCTTCCCTCCGTAGGGGCGGGGCTTGCCCCCGCCCTGGGAGCGGCTCTAGATCGCGGCTTATCAATCGCGCCCCTACATTGTAAAATATTACATTTTGCATGAATTATACATTGTTATCTCCCCATTCCCTCTCCACTTTTTCATGCCGCACAGAGATAATACAATCATTTAAATCTTTTGTATATTTACGATGGTCTTAATTTTATTGAATTTATGTACTTGTATTTTTATAAATCACGCTATTTTGTTATAATATATATTAACCGTGGTTCTGAATTGATTTGTATATGTCGTTACTCCAGAATTTATTGTTGAATATGTGTCTTTCGCAAAACTTTTTTGGTGAGAGGTGGAAGCACGAGGAGGTCGTTCTGTTATGGATGGAAAAGTTCCTATAGGATCATCTGCAAATGATGTGCTGACGACTGGTGAGTGGATACAACAGTATTTGGGGAAGCAAGAACCTGTAGTGCGAGTCCGTATAGTGCAGTGGTGGTACCGTTTGACGGCGCCTGCCGAGTCGGTTAAGGATGCCAGTTTTATACAGCGTGAGTTAGTACGGCGTGGGCGGATCGCCAGCTCAATGCTCTTTTTCTTTCTTCTGTTGCTCCTGGTGTTTGCTTTACCTCTGGGCATCTCCACTGCTAATCTCATCGTTATTGTGGTTGCCAGTTTGTTGCTGGTTGTTGTCGTAATCGCCGTTCTATTCAATCGTCGTGGCAAGTCGCATATTACTGGCTTGCTGATTGCATCTGCTTTTAGCATGGGCCTGGGTACTGTAATCCTGACGAGTCCTGGCGGTCTGACAGCAGGCTCATTATCTTTATTTGATCTGCTGGTATTTTCTGAACTGTTCGTTGCATCTTTGCTGCCGGTGAACTGGGTCATCCTGGCGGCACTACTCAACAGTATTTTTATTATTGTTACTTTGACCGTCATGCCAGAATCTCCTGATCTGGCCTATGCTATGCATACAATTGCTTATGTTATACTGCTGCGCCCAATTGCTTTACACTTTGTCGTTTCTCTGGTGATCTGGCTCTGGGTTCGTAGTGCCAGGCGCGCCTCACAGCGCGCTGAACGGGCAGAAGTAATCGCTGCACACCAGCACTCACTGGCTATGCAGGAGCATATCATTGCGCAACAGAAGCGTGCGCTGGATGCAAGTATTGAGCAGATCATGCATATACATGTCCTGGTTGCCAACGGTGATCTAAGCGCGCGTGTGCCTTTGAACGAGGGAATGCTGCTGTGGCCGCTAGCCATTGCACTGAACAACTTATTGAGCAGGATGCAGCATCTACAGCACATCGAGCGGGAGTTTGTGCAGATGCTGCCACGCTTCCAGAGAGGGAACCTGGCCGAGTATGAGCTGCAACGCGCGAAAGGTGAGTTGGAATCTTTACTGCTCTGCGTACGCGAGGCTCGCCAGGCCAATCATTGCATCCGTGCATTGCGGGGCGGAACTCTCCTGGATCCTCTGATTCAGGAGATCAGCGGACAATATATTTTTCCATTGCCTCCAAATGCATGCCATATCACCAGATTGCTGTCTCATACAGAGAACAACTCAACACTTATTGTCAATAAAAGTGATGGAGGAAAGCTTTGAGCGAGCGTCATCCATTGCAAGATGGTGAGACAAAGCAGTATCCACCACAGGCGCGCACATTGACCGATGATAAGGAGGCAATATGCACTGTTTCGACGCCTCTTCCTATCTTGAGTACTGCTGCAACCCTACAGAGCCAGCAGGCGGCTATCGAACTGTGTGATCTTTGTAAGTACTTTAAGACCTTCCTTGCCGTCGATCATCTCTCTCTACAAGTGGAGCAAGGAGAGATTTTTGGACTGCTGGGGCCAGATGGTGCAGGGAAAACGACGCTTCTGAATATGATGAGTGGGCTCAATATACCTACCAGCGGAGAGATATGTGTGTATGGCTACAAGTTGCCACGCGAGTTGCGCCAGGTTCGCCAGATCTTGAGTACTGTTCCACAACAGTGCATGCTCTACGAGGAGTTGAGTGCCTGGGACAACCTGGATTTTTATGCCAACCTCATGGGTATTCCGCGCAAGGAAAAAGAACTGCATCTCAACAGCATCTTAATGTTGGTGCAATTGTTGGAGTACAGGCACGCGTTTGTGAAGACCTTCTCGTATAGTATGAAACGACGCCTGGTACTCGGACGCGCTTTACTCCGTAAGCCTGAGTTGATCTACCTGGATGAGCCAGCCGCGGGTGTCGATGCTCAATCGCGTCGTGCCATCTGGGACTATGTGCTCGCTCTACGTATCCTTGGCAAGACAGTAGTGATTGCTACCAGTTCTCTTGAAGAGGCGCTGGAACTCTGTGATCGTATCGCTATTCTCGATCGCGGCAAGCTGGTCGCGGTCGAGACACCTGGACAGATCAAGCAGTGCTATGGTGATATCGTGGTCGAACTGGAGATGGCGCATCCGTTCGTGGCTCTAAGCGAATTGCAGGCTGTGCAGGGCGTGCAGTCGGCTATCCAGGATGGCGTGCACCTGGTAATTGTACTGCAGGATAGCAGGCGTATCCTACCTCATATCATTACTCTCCTTGCACAACAAAGTGAGATCAAAGATATCAGTGTGCGTGAACTGCGCCTGGGTGAGATTTTCCCACACCTGAAGGGTCCGTAGCAGCGTCGCCTGTTTTACCATTGATCCCAATGCAGCACTTTGTCGAGCGGCTCCCTTGGGGCAGGGCTAAAATCCGTGCCCAATGTATATGCTACGGGAATCAAGGCTGCCTGTGTTATCTTCTCGTACGGAATTCCCAGTACTGCAGCGGCTTCCTGTTCATAGGGAAGATGGAGCGTAGTCCAGGCTGTTCCGAGACCACGGGCACGAGCGGCCAGCATGAAGCTCCAGGTGGCTGGCAGGATCGAACCCCATATGCCTGCTTGTGCGTCGGCGGATAGTCCATCAACGCGTACGGCGATGCAAGGAATGAGATGGACCGGGACTTCGTGCAGGTGTTCTGCCAGGTAGTCGGATGAGTTGGCGACACGTTGTTGGACGACTGCACGCTGAGGATTATTTGCAAGCGTTGCGCTGGCAGCAGCAGTTTGACTGGCACGGTAGGGATAGTAGGATTTCCGGTAGAGGTCTGCCAGAGCCAGTCGCTTATTGGCATCAGTCACAATAACAAAGTGCCAGCGCTGACTATTGCCGCCAGATGGCGCTTGCAGAGCTATCTCTAAGCACTCGCGGATCACTTCTGGTTCGACCGGGCGTGTGAAGTCAAGACGCTTGCGTACGGAACGAGTGGTGGTAAGTACCTGATCCACTGTAAGGTTAAGTAGTGTCATACTTTTCTCCCCTAAAAATATATGTGAGTAAACGGGTACTCACTATTGGAACATATTAATGCTATTGTATCTCATGAGAATGCTAGCAGGTTGTGGAGCCGAAAAATAAAAAAGAGGAAGGGCAACTATATGGTTGTCCTTCCTCTATGGATTGAGTCAAGAGCGATGTTAGAATGCTGTTGTTCCGTTTGGTGTACCAAGTCCTGTGGGACCATCATAACCAGTTCCTGCTGTGCACAGGTAGCGCGTTTTGCACTGACCATTGCTACCTCTGGCAACATCGAACAGGTTAGCGCTGTGACTATTGCTGAGTGCTTTTTACTATCGGCGGATTTATTTTGAAGAATAAGGGAGGTCTTTTATTTATGTCTCGTACTGGAATAATATTCTGCGAAGAACAAGGCACTGCTCACCAGAGCCAGTCCACCAAGTACGTAGATGAATATTTTGCCGTAGTTTTGTCCGAAGTCGGAGGAGAGGTCCGCAAAGGTGCCAACTGCCAATGCCAGCAGTCCACCGAGAAAACAGGTGGTCATGCGCAGTTTGAGTCCCAGGAGCGAGGATTGAGAGCCTGTCAAATTCTGGTTGTATTTATCCATGATGAAGATGATGCTAGGAACCGTAATGGTTGCTATTGCCAGTACCACTATAATCGCTGTCCCCAGGGTTGAGTTCATCGCTGGCTCCTATTTGTCACAAGAATAGCTGCTCCTGTCAGAGTCTATCATGCCAGATATGTGAATGCAATGTATGGATGAGGACGCCGGATTGTGAGATTTTACCATGTCTGGTCGGTCTGGTAACGCTTGTCGTAACGATTAGTAGATGCTAGCTGCATATAATAAAGATCAGATAGAAGAAATGAAGCAAAGAAATGCTACAGGATGCTGCGGCGTCCCGTCTGAAGGAGAGTGCAACCATGTTAGTTGCAACGCATACAACAAAACCGCTCATAGCGAGTAAAGAATGGCACCAGATGAGTTTCTACCTGGTCGGTGGATGCATGCTAGTCGCGTTACTTGGCCTGGGGAGTATGTCAATTTTCGGTCCAGATATCCATCGCTGGCACGATGCCGAATTGTTTGCGCAGGCGATTATTCTTTTAGGAGGATCGCTGCTCTCGCTTTTCTGGCAGCCACAGGAGAAGCCGCTACTGGCACAGTTTTTTGTGCTGGCAACACTTTTCTTAGCGACCATGGTTTCGCTTTTTGAGCCTAAGATCGCTATTATGTTTATCGCCCTTGTCTTGCTGCTGGCTGTTTATCCAGATATCCGTGGCCTGCTAAGTTTCAAGCGTGAAGGTCCGATCTGTAAATCCTTGCTCACGCTTAGCTTGCTCACTGCCATATTCCTGCTGCCGAAAGCCTGGCTAGAGTTACATTATCAGATCCTTGGCATGCGTACGGGTGACATCCATGCACTGCAATTTCACTGGATTAACTCGGTCTCGCTTATGGTCTTACTGGTCGTTGCAGGTTTGCTGACTGCAACAAAGTGGCCCGGCTGGCGGGAACTGGGATTGATTACAGGTGGAACGTTCTGTTACCTTGGCCTGAACGCTATGGTGGCCCCATATTATGCAGGAAGTTGGGGTGGAGCTGGTGGACTCTTCGCAGTCATTGCCGGCATATGGTACATTCTGATCACCGCACTGGAGGCGCAACGAACGCCGAAGCTGGTACCTGCGCCAGAGCCGGTACGAGTCCGCAAGGTTGTTGTGAGCAAGCCAGTTATGGTTCCTGTGCCCGCCTTCGCACTTGCAACCGTACCTGCAGCCAGGACACGCAAATTGACTGCGGATGCTCAGCCCACCCGCAAGACGCAGAAGTTGCTTGACGTGTTTGGCACATTGGATGCATTGCCCGTACGCAGGACGCAGCACCTGGTTGGAGCGTAGATCGTCATTTACTGATAATTGCCAGTTGCTTGATTGTTTCGTACAGCAACTGTGGGAGCGTCTCGAAGGAGTACGACTTGACATCCTCCCCATGGCTTTCGCCAGGGGATTCCTCTCATCGCTGAGAGGGCTTCCTGCTTCGTCGGGAGTTGCCAGGTGTGGCTTTGGCCGCACGGGGTCTTACACTCTCTCCACAGGCATAGACCGCAAGTCCTGCGGCATGGATGTTGTCTGCAGCGTTGAGGTCCCGGTCATGGTGCCGCTGGCACTGGGGACAGGTCCATTCACGCACGGAAAGGTCAAGGGCTTCGAGCACATGCCCACAGTTGAAACACCGCTTGCTGGATGGGTACCACTTGTCAATCTTGACAAGGGTTCGACCATACCATGCGGCTTTGTACTCTAACTGGCGCACAAACTCACCCCAACCCACATCGCTCATCGACTTCGCAAGGCAGTGGTTTTTGACCATATTCTTGACCGCCAAACTCTCGACGCATACGATTTGGTTCTCACGTATGAGGCGGGTCGAAAGCTTGTGTTGAAAATCACGGCGACGGTCAACAATACGGGCGTGGACCTTTGCTACCTTCAAACGAGCTTTTTCTTGGTTCTTCGATCCTTTTTTCTTGTTTGCATACCGGCGTTGTGCTCTCGCCAGACGCTTCTCATTCTTCTGCAAGAAGCGAGGGTTGCCAACGACCTCACCCGAGGAGAGAACCACGAACGATTTCAAGCCCAGGTCGGCCCCGATCGTCGTGGGTACAAGCGGCAAAGGTTCAATTTCCTGCTCGATCAGGAACGAGACGAAGTAGCGATCGGCACCATCTTTGGAGATCGTGATACTCGAAGGCTTGCATCCTTCAGGCAAGGGACGCGACCAACGGAGAGCAAGCGGCTCATCCATTTTTGCCAGGGTGAGCGTTGCTCCATCCCATTCAAAAGCCGTGGACATATACGTTGCCGATTGTTTGCCGTGCTTCTTGTGGAAATTTGGGTACGCTGCTCGTCCCTCAAAGAAGTTCACAAACGCTTTCTCCAGGTGCCGCAACTCCTGTTGCAAAGGAACACTCGATACCCCATTCAGCCAGCAATACTCAGGCTGCTTTTTGAGCTGTGTCAATCTGGCACTGCTTTCTTGATAGGACAAGCGTTCGTGTCGCTGGGAGTAGGCATCGGTACGTTCCCGCAAGGCCCAATTATAGATCACCCGGCAACAGCCGAAGGTACGAGCAAGAGTATTCTTTTGTGCATCAGTCGGGTAAAACCGATACTGGTAAGCGCGTTTGTGTTTCATGGTTCCATTATAGCACGTTCAGCGCTAAGTGTCTATACTCCTTTTTGCGTATAGTATTGTATACATTTGCGCCTCATATCCTCCTGGCTGATGGTACTTGTCAAATTAGTTCGGTAAAACCATGCAGGATATGTACCGAATTTATTTGTTAATGTGCATAAGCCAGGGGTTTTACGGCGCATCCTGATAAGGACGCTCTCATGGCGCTGATGCGCTCCTCGTCCATAGGGACCCCAGTTGACGATGGGCGGGTCGAGTTGGGCAATCTCTTTTTGGTGATTTCTTGCCCCGGGGCCCTCCTATTTCTGAGCTGAGAAGATACTGTTCCCTGGTTGTCTTACCCTCTCCCTTAACTGCTCAGCTTGAGAAGGACATCTATGCGTAAGGATTGGCCCCAACCAGTATCCTGATCCAGTCGCCTGAGACGGAGACGCAGAGCTACACTATGTTGTCCCTGCGGTCCGATGCGGTCGATGTATTGAACCAACTGGGTAGAGATTTGATCAGTAAACCCGCTATCGGTAAAATTTGTGAAATCTGCCTGGCGAACGTGGAAAAGGGCAGGGAGCAGGGATTCGACGCCGAGGCGCTCCTAAACGTTCTCTCCTTTTGCATTGGATAAACCGGACAAAAGATATATTACAGAGAAAGTATTGAAAATGCAATAAGCAATAGATAGGGTTTATGAGCGATTTTGCAATGAGGTAACAGCGCGTGCGACGAGGATACAGGCGATAATTGTCAATATAGACGCTATTACGTTAAGCATTACATATTCGCTGATAGTATAACCTGCTATAGTCGTGATGGTATCGCGGTAAAGGTCGGGGCTGTTCACTTTCACAAGCAGGGTGTGCGTGACTGCCAGGGTGAGATTGATGAGCATAGCGAACAGTCCTCCGGCACATACTGCGAGCAGGTGGACGCTCTGATCAGCCATCGTGGTAGCAGAGTGACGCTTGATTGCTCCATGTACGATGCTGGAACCAGCTACGGTGACGATGAAGAGCCAGGCGGCGAATATGGCAATGACAGCCAGGAAGTTGATTGGTTGGCGTAATGCAAGGCCCCAGAAGGCTGCCAGGGCCGTAAAGACTGCAATGACGGCGACTAGAATAGGCGTACCAGGCATATTAGTTGCATCCAGGCGTACAAATGCTATGCGAATGGCGATAACTACTGCCAGAACGAAAACGGTCATAGCAGAGATGTAGATGCCGTTGTAGGTGAGACCGATGAGCGGGAATGCCTTGTAGGCCGCGCTGGCTGCTGCATTATGATCTTCGATCAAGTAGGCGTCAAGGCTCCCAACTGCCACCGCGACGGCTGCTAGCAGGACGACAAGGGCAGCCGTGAAGACGCGACCGGGTGTTACGGAAGAGTGATTGCTGATGGCTGACATGGTCATTTTCCTCCTGTGGTTGCGCTCTGGATGTCCTTTACTTCGTACAGTATGCAGGCTTTCTGGCGTGATCCGACCTGTAGGGTAAAAATCATCTTTCTCGTTCGTCTTTTTGTGGGAAATAACTACTTTACGCCGACTATAGCTACCGTTTTGAACTCCCGGGAGGTTGGTCCTTGTTTGAGATATGCCATGATGAAACCACAGCGCTTCATGCCGGGGATGACGTGCTCTTCCTATTCTACAGGCTATCGTTTGCTCCGGCTACCAGTGACCAGAGCGATTTACAAGTGCCCGTAGGGGTCGGCCTTGCGCCCAATCCATTTCACTTGAGGCTCCTTTCTCTGCCAGAACGGTTGTGGCAAGAGGATCAAGCAGATCGACAAAATCGAGAAACCGATCATCCGGCTCAAACGGCTTGGGAGGAGGAA
>WNFY01002661.1_pt1 | contig 21087 bp, 21 predicted proteins | sample 5400091 | NCBI WGS metagenome assembly WNFY01 (sample SAMN13153364, study PRJNA577476) | soil metagenome | isolation source: 60 cm soil or saprolite under grassland replicate 1 | place: USA:California | collected 2016-06-15
GGGCCGGCGACGCGGGCGCGTCCGCCTTGCCGACCGCGTTGATTTTTTCATGCGCCCGCTGGGTGATGGTGTCCCCGGGCGTGCCGCCCACCAGCGCCTGCTGGTAGCTATCCAACGCCGCGGCCACGTCGCCCTGGGCGAGCTTCACGTCCCCCAGCCCCAGAAACGCTCCGCGCACCACGTCCGCCGGCGCCCCCGGCGCTGTGGCCCGCCGGAACCAGTCCTCGGCCGCGGTGGGCTTGCCGCTCTCGAGCAGCCGCTGGCCCTCCACCAGCGAGCACAACCCCAACCCCTCGCGCGCCCGGTCCGCGACCGCGGGCTCCCGCTGCCGCCGGATCACGCCCTCGAACGCCGGCACGGCCGTGGCGCAATCGCGCGCCCGCACCGCGGCCATCCCATACACGAAGAGGAGCGAATCCGCCATGCGTGCGTCCGCGGCGGCGGCGACCGCCCCTGGGAGGAGCACCATCGCGCCGGCGGTATCGCCGCGATCCGCGGCATCGAGCGCCGCCAGCCGGGTGTAGCGGCCGAGCGGCCTGGTAGGGGCCACGGCCCGCAGCCCCGCCAGCCCCTTGGCCGCGTCGCCGCGGTCGTTCGCGGCGAGCGCGGCCCGGGCGACCCGCTCGAGGCCGTCCGCAGCCTCCCCGGCCCGCGATCCGTCGCGCTCCCCGAGCAGCACATAGGCGTCGACGGCGGTGGCGTAGTCCCCGACGTGCAGGGCCGCCGCCCCGGCCTTGGCATTCAGGTCTGCGCTGCCGGCGTGGGCCTTCAGGCCGAGCTGGTATTCGGCCAGCGCGTCGCGGTACGCCCCCGCCGCATAGGCGCGGTCGCCCAGCTCCTCATGGTCGGCGGCGCTCGGCTGGCAGGCGAGTCCCAGCGCGATACCGAGGAGGACCCAGCGTTTCACGACTTTTTCTTCCGCCCCGACCGACCTGAGGCGAGTGTCGGCGGATCGCCGTCCCCACCGGAGGCCGGCACGGCCACCGGCGCGGCGGCGTCGTTGCGGGCCAGCATGGCCAGGTAGGCTTCCACGCGCGGATCCTCCGGTCGGCGCTCCCGGCATTCCTCCCACACCGCCTTCGCCGCGAGCCCGTCCCCGGCGAGGTAGCAGGCCAGCCCGAGCATGGCGGCCGCGTCGAGGTAGGTGGGACGCGCGCGTACGATGATCTCGAAGTGTTCGCGCGCGTCGAGTGCGCGGCCCGCCTCGAGCAGCATCCGTCCCAACTTGTACCGCAGGTCGTGAAACGCCGGGCCCAGGGTGAGCGCCTCATGGTACTCGCCGATCGCCTGCGTCAGGCCGCCGGCCCCGAGGTACGCGTCGCCCAGCGCCGCGTGCTGGTTAGCCAGCTTCGCGGCCACGTGGGCCGCGAAGCCCTGCCGCGGCTCGCCCCCGACCTGCGCCGCGCGCCGAAACGCGGCGTCCGCCTCGGTTTCGCGCCCCAGCTCGTTCAGCACGATGGCGCGGTGCACCAGCGCTTCGACGTAATGAGGGTTGAGCGCCAGGGCACGGTCGAGCTGCGCGAGGGCCTGGTCCTGCTGACCCACGAGCGAGTAGGACAGCCCAAGCATGTGGTGAGCATCGGCGAAGGCGCGGCCCGCCGCCACCACCTCCTCGAGGAGGTGGATGGCCCCGTAGTAGTCCTGCAGCTGGAACCGCTCCCGGGCCTGCTCCACGAGATGCTCAGCGCTGACGTCCATGCGTCGCCTCGTACCAGCGGACGAACTGCCTTATGCCTTCCTCGATCCCGACCACCGGCCGGTACCCAAGCTCACGCTCGGCGCGGCGCAGGTCCGCCGCGGTCAGCCGCACGTCGCCCGGTTGGTCGCCGTGGCGCTCGATGCGGACCTCGCGCCCCAGCGTCCGCCCGATCAGCTCGATCAGTCGGTCGAGCCGCACGCGCGCTCCGCCGCCGATATTGATCGGCTCGGCGAGCCCCGCCGCCCGCCGCCGGCCGGTCCATTCCACGGCGGCGAGGACGCCGTCCACACAATCTGTAATATAGGTATAGTCGCGCTCGCTCGACCCATCCCCGTGCATCCGGACGGGCTGTCCCGCGGCGATGAGTTGGGTGAACCGATGGATCGCGAGGTCGGGCCGCTGGCGCGGCCCGTACACGGTGAAGAACCGGAGGCAGGCGATCTGCAGACCGTAGAGGTGCGCGAACGCGTGCGCCATCAGCTCCCCGGCGCGCTTGCTGGCGGCGTAGGGCGAGATCGGCCAGACGGCCGCCGTGTCCTCCCCAAAGGGAGCGGGCGTGGCGTCGCCGTACACCGAAGATGACGAGCCGAACACGATCCGCCGGAGACCGGCGCGCCGCGCTGCCTCGAATACCCGCACCGTCCCCGTCACATTGGTGTCGCCGTAGGAAACGGGGTCGTCGAGCGAGGGGCGCACCCCCGCGCGTGCCGCGAGGTGCAGCACGACCGACACACCGTCGAGCGGGAGCGCATCGCGCACAATATCCGCCTCGACGAACCGAAAGCCCTTGGTCCGACGCAGCCCGTCGAGGTTCCCCTCCTTCACCGCCCGGGCGTAGAAGGGATCGAAGTTGTCGACGCCCACGACCTCGTCACCCCGGGCGAGGAGCGCTTCGCACACGTGCGAGCCGATGAACCCGGCTGCGCCCGTGACGAGCAGACGGGCGCTCACGCCGACGTGAGCCCGCTGAAATACTCGATGGTGCGGCGCAGCCCGTCTTCGAGCGAGATCTTCGGCTCCCAGCCGAGCGTCTCGCGGGCACGCTGGATGTCGGGTTGGCGGACCTTCGGATCGTCGGTGGGGAGGGGTTGCTCCACGATGCGACTCCGACTTCCGGTGAGTCGCAGCACCAGCTCGGCCAGCTGGCGCACCGTGAATTCGTTGGGGTTGCCGATGTTCGTCGGCTCGTGTCCCCCGCGCTCGAACAGCCTCACGATGCCTTCGACGAGGTCGTCCACATAGCAGAAGGAGCGGGTCTGCGAGCCGTCGCCGTACACCGTGAGCGGCTCGCCCTTGAGCGCCTGCACGATGAAGTTCGAGACCACGCGACCGTCGTGGGGTCGCATGCGGGGCCCATAGGTATTGAAGATACGGACGATCCGGGTGTCGAGCTGGTGGAAGCGATGATAGGCCATCGTGATAGCCTCCGCGAACCGCTTGGCCTCGTCATATACGCCACGGGGCCCCACCGGGTTCACATTGCCCCAGTAGCTCTCCGGCTGGGGATGCACCAGCGGATCGCCGTACACTTCCGACGTCGACGCGAGCAGAAATCGCGCACCCTTGGCCTTCGCGAGGCCGAGGGCCTTGTGGGTGCCGAGCGATCCCACCTTGAGGGTCTGGATGGGCAGTTCCAGGTAATCGACCGGGCTCGCCGGGCTCGCAAAGTGGAGCACGCCCTCGAGTGGCCCCTCCACCTCGATGAAGTTGGCGACGTCGTGCAGGATCAGCTGAAAGCTCGGGTGGCTCTTCAGGTGGTCGAGGTTCGGGCGGCTCCCGGTGATGAAGTTGTCCATCCCCACCACCCGGTGGCCCAGCGCGAGCAAGCGGTCGCAGAGATGCGAGCCGAGAAACCCGGCGGCGCCCGTTACGAGGATGCGCATGCCACGGGGCGGCCGATGCTCTCGTAGATGAACCCGAGCCGCGCCATGCGCTGCGGGTCGTACAGGTTCCGTCCATCCACGATCACCGGCCGCGTCAAGCCGCGCTTGATCCGCTCGAAGTCCGGATTCCGATACTCCAGCCACTCGGTGACGATCGCGAGCGCGGCCGCGCCGTCCACGGCGTCGTACACGCTCTTGGCATACGTCACCCGGTCCCCCAGGTGGCGGCGCGCGGACGCGAGGGCCGCCGGGTCGTGCACGCGCACCCGCGCGCCCGCCGCGAGCAGCTGCTCCACCAGTACCAGCGCCGGGCTCTCGCGCACGTCGTCGGTTTCGGCCTTGAACGCAAGTCCCCAGACGGCCACTGTGGCTCCGCGCAACGCGTCTCCGAGGCGACGCGCGACCTTTTCGAACAGCACCCGCTTCTGCCGCTCGTTCGCGGCCTCGACCGCTTGCAGGATATGGAACGACACGCTGCTGGCCTCGGCCGTGTGGATCAGCGCCTTCACGTCCTTGGGAAAGCACGATCCGCCATAGCCCGGCCCTGGGAACAGAAACGCCGGTCCGATGCGCCGGTCCGTCCCGATCCCCTTGCGGACGAGGGTCACATCGGCGCCGACCGCGTCGCACAGCAGGGCGATTTGGTTCATGAACGAGATGCGCGTCGCCAGCATGGCGTTGGCCGCGTACTTGGTCATCTCCGCCGACGATAAATCCATGAAAATGATCGGATTGCCGGTCCGGACGAAGGGTGCATACAGCTGGGCCATCACATCGGTGGCCTCGCCTGAATCCACACCCACGACGACGAGCTTGGGCCGGTTCATGTGCCGGCCGATGGTGCGCGCCACATCCAGCACGTGCTGCAGGTCGGCCGAGCCGTCCTCATTCGGTGGCGTGCCCACGGCGATGAAAACGACATCCGACCGCTCGACCGCGGCACCGACGTCGGTGGTGAACTCGAGCCGGCCATCGCGCTGGTTGCGCACGACCAGCGGCTCGAGCCCGGGCTCGTGGATCGGCAGCCGGTTCTGGCGGAGGCTGTCGATCTTGGCCGGGTCGACGTCGGCGCACAGGACATCATTGCCCGTTTCGGCGAGGCACGCCCCCGCCACGAGACCGACGTACCCGGTACCGAGAACCGCGACTTTCACCGCTCCTCCCGCCGCTGCCGCACCGTCGCGAGGACGTTCCGCGTATCGACGACCAAACGCGCGCACCGCTCCACGAGGGCGTAGTCGACATCCGAATGATCGGTCACGATGACGACGCAATCGGCGGCCGCGAGCGTTTCCGGCGTGAGCGGGACCGACGCGAGGTCGATGGCCTCATCCTTGAGCTTGCGGACGTGCGGATCATGATAGGAAATCGCCGCGCCGCGGCGCTGCAGCAACCGGATCACATCGAGGGCTGGGCTCTCACGAACATCGTTGATGTCTTTCTTGTAGGCGACGCCCACCACCAGCACTTTGCTGCCCCGCACCGCGCGCCCCTGGTCGTTGAGCCGATCGACCACCCGTCCGACCCAGTATTCGGGCATCTCGGCGTTGATCTCACCCGCCAGCTCGATGAATCGGGTGCGATAGTTCAGCGTCCGCATCTTCCACGCGAGATAGTGCGGATCGAGCGGGATGCAGTGCCCACCGACGCCGGGACCCGGCGTGAACTTCATGAAGCCGAAGGGCTTCGTGGCCGCGGCCTCGATCACCTCCCACACGTCGACGCCGAGCTTGTCGCACACGATCGCCATCTCGTTGACGAGCCCGATGTTCACACTGCGAAACGTGTTCTCGAGAATCTTCACCAGCTCGGCCGCTTCGGTGGAGGACACGGCCACGAGGCGTTCGATCGCCGGCTCGTAGATCGCCATGGCCACCCGCCGACAGGCCGGCGTGAGCCCGCCGACGACCTTGGGCGTGTTGTGTGTGTTCCACTTGGGATTGCCCGGGTCCACCCGCTCCGGGGAGAACGCCAGGAAGAAGTCCTCCCCCACCTTGAGCCCGGTTCCCTCCAGCGCGGGCAGCATCAGCTCGCGCGTGGTGCCGGGATAGGTCGTGGACTCGAGCACAATGAGTTGGCCGCGCCGCAGCGCCTGCTTTACCGCGTTCGTCGCCGCGAGCACGTAGCTCACGTCGGGGTCCTTCGTCTTCGAAAGCGGAGTGGGCACGCAGATCGACACGACGTCGGGCTCGCGCAGCCGCACCAGATCCGTCGTCGCGGTGAACTTGCCTTCCTTGGTGACGCGCGCCAGCTCCGCACTCGGCACGTCCAGGACGTGGGAGCGTCCTTGGGTCAGGCCCTCCACGACCGCCTTGCTGACGTCAAACCCCAACACGCGGAAGCCGGCACGCGCGAACTCCATCGCGAGCGGCACGCCTACGTAGCCGAGGCCGACGATCCCGATCAGCGCCGAGCGGTCCCGCGCCTTCGCGACCAGGAGATCGGCGGGGGTCTGGGTGGCGGCACTCATAGCGAGACCGGCGCGCCGGCGGTCGCCAGCGAGCGCGTCGCCGCCTCGAGCACGGTGACCACGCGGACGCCGTCCTCCGCACCCGCGCGCGGTGGCTCCGCTCCCCGCGCCACGCGGACGAAGTGGCCGAGCTCCGCCGCGAGCGGCTCGACGTTGGGAATCTTGGGGATGAAGATGTCACCCTCCCGGACCGACAGCGCCTCGCCGAACGACGCGTACTCCGGCGGCCGTTCCACGCCCTTGTCGTAGATACGGAGCTTCTCGCGCGCCTCCATATCGTCGAACACGACCATTTTTTTTGCCCCGACGACGGTGAGTTTCCGTTCCTTGTGCGGGTCTAGCCACGACAGCTGCACGTGCACGAGCACGCCGCTCCCGAACTCCATGGTCAGGAACACGACGTCCTCGACGTTTGGCTGGAGGTAGCTCTTCCCGTGCGCGGCGACCCGCACGGGGACCTCTCCGAGCAAGTACAGTGCCACCGAGACGTCGTGGGGCCCGAAGCTCCACAGCGCGTTCTCATCGGCGCGCACCTGCCCCAAGTTGACACGCAGTCCATACAGGTAGTAGACGCGTCCCAGCTCCCCTCCCTGTACCAGCGCCCGGAGGCGCTCGACGGCGGGGTGAAACAGCAGCAGGTGGCCCGCCAGCACGGGGACTCGGGCGTCGGCGGCCGCGCGCGCCACGGCCTCCGCGTCGCGCCTGCTCAAGGCGAACGGTTTTTCCACGAGGCACGCCTTTCCGGCCGCGACGCACTGCAGAGCGAACCGGGTGTGTGTCGCCGCCGGCGACGCGATCACCACCGCGTCCACCCGCCCCAGCAGGTCGGCGGGGTCGGCCGTGACGTGCGCCGTCGGGTACTGCCGCGCCAGACGCTCCCGCACCCGAGCGTCGGTGTCGCACACCGCCGCCAGCTCCGCCTCCGCCAGGCCCGCGACGGTGCGGACGTGGTTCCGGCCCCACGCCCCGGCGCCGATCACGCCGAGTCTGAGCCGGGTCACCGGTAGAATCCACGGATGGTCTCGATCACGCAGTCGAGCTGCCCGCGCGTCAGCTCCGGGTACACGGGCAGCGACAGCACCTCGCCGGCCGCCCGTTCCGACTCGGGTAGCCGGCCCGGTCGGTACCCCAGATGGCTGAAGCAGGGCTGCAGGTGCAGCGGCACGGGGTAATAGATGGCGCTCCCGATCCCCTGGCTCTTGAGGTGCGCCTGCAGCTCGTCCCGGCGCTCGACCTGCAGCGTGTACTGATGAAAGATGTGCTCGTTCGCGGGGTCCACCACCGGCGGCCGAACCGCCGGGACGTCGGCCAGCGCGCGCGTGTAGTACGCGGCATGCTCCCGTCGCTTCGCCGACCAAGACGCGAGGTGCGGCAGCTTCGCGAGCAGGACGGCCGCCTGCAGCGTATCGAGCCGCGAGTTGGTGCCCACCTCGTCGTGGTGGTACTGCTTCGCCCCGCCGTGCAGCCGCAGCCGCCGGAGGCGCTCGGCGAGGGCCGTGTCCGAGGTGACCATCATCCCGCCGTCGCCCCACGCGCCCAGGTTCTTGCTCGGGAAGAAGGAGAATCCCGTGGCCCGTCCGAGCTCGCCCGCCATCCGCCATTGTCCGTCGATCTTGCGGCGCGCCCCGATCGCCTGCGCCGCGTCCTCGATGATGGGGACGTCGCGGGCCTGCCCGATGGCGCGGAGCCGTTCCATGGCCGCCATCTGGCCGAAGAGGTGCACCGGCATGATGGCGCGCGTCCGTGGCGTAAGGGCCGCCTCCACGGCGGCGGGATCGATATTGAGCGTGGCCGGCTCGATGTCCACGAACACCGGCGTACCGCCCGCGTTGTGAATCGTCCCGGCGGTGGCGAAGAAGGTGAACGGCGTGGTGATGACCTCGTCCCCGGGCTCGAGATCGAGCGCCTGGAGGGGGAGGAGCAGCGCGTCCGTGCCGCTCGCGCACGCGATGCCGTACGTCGCGCCGGCCAACTGGGCCACGGCGGCCTCGAGGCGCGGCACCGCCGGACCCATGACGAATTGCTGCGATTCGATGACCGCCTGGATGGCGGGCAGGACTTCGTCCTTGATCGCGCGGTACTGCGCCACGAGGTCCAGGAGCGGAACGTTCACGGTATCAGCATCCCGACGAGCGCCCCGTCATCCGACGCGGTGGGGCTGGGCGACCGGCTGCAGGATGCCGTTCGATTCCTCGTAGGCAGTGCCGCAGACGGGGCAGGCGGCTTTTCCGGCGGCGATCGACAGCCGCTCGCCGCACTGGCACATCCATCCCACACGACGCGCCGGCACGCCCACCATCAGCGCGTACGCCGGAACGTCGGACGTCACGACCGCCCCCGCACCGATGAACGCGTACTCGCCGAGCGTGACCCCGCACAGGATCGTGGCGTTGGCGCCGATGGAGCCGCCCCGCTTCACGCGCGTGAGCCGGTACTCGTGCTTGCGCGACACGTGGCTCCGCGGGTTCAGCACGTTGGTGAACACGCACGACGGCCCGCAGAACACATCGTCCTCCAGGGTCACGCCCTCGTAGACCGAGACGTTGTTCTGGATCTTGACGTTGTTGCCGATCCGCGTGCCTGGCATCACCACCACGTTCTGGCCCAGGTTGCAGCGCTCGCCGATGACGGCGCCCGGCATGACGTGGCTGAAGTGCCAGATCTTCGTGCCGCGGCCGATCTGGGCTCCATCGTCTACATAGCTCGACTCGTGGACGAAGAAGTCCGCCATCTAGGCGCCGATCACCTTGACCTCGAGCTCCATCTCGACGCCTGTTTTCTTCGCGACGGTCTTGCGGACGTGCTCGATCACCTTCAGCACATCGCTCGCCGTCGCGGTGCCGGTGTTGACGATGTAGTTCGCGTGCTGCGCCGACACCTGGGCGCCGCCGATGGTAAAACCCTTCAGCCCGCATTCGTCGATCAGGGCGCCGGCGGTGCGCGGGCCGCCGGGATTCTTGAAGACCGAGCCGCAGCACGGCTGGTCGAACGGCGTCCCGGCCTTCCGCCACCGCAGCAAGCGCGCCTGTAACTCTTTGAGCTTGGCGGGCGGCTCCTCGATCAGCGCCAGCTTCGCCTCGAGCACGATCACGTTGCCGAGGTTCGAGGAGCGGTACTTGAACGAGATCTGCTTGCGCGGGACCGGCCGGATCTTCCCCTTGGCGTCCATCACGGTGGCTTCCGTCAGCACTTCGGCGAACTCAGCCCCGTGCGCGCCCGCATTCATGTACACGCCGCCGCCCACCGTGCCCGGGATCCCGATGAACCGCTCCACCCCTGCGAAGCCCGCCTCCGCGGTGCGGCGGGCGAGCAGCGGCGTCGGCAGCCCTGCTCCCACGATCGCCGTCGCACCTTTCATTTCGAAGCGGTCGAGACCCTTCCCGATACGGATCACGACGCCGGGAACGCCGGCGTCCTTGACGAGCACATTCGAGCCGAGGCCGAGCGCCACCCACGGGAGCCCCCGGTCCTGCGCAAGCTCGAGCGCCTTGACGACGTCATCGACATCGGCGGGCATGACGAGGTAGCGCGCCGGTCCGCCGATCCGGTACGTGGTGTGGCGGGCGAGCGGCTCGTTCTCGAGCACCCGCCCACGGAACTTGACCTTCGGAGCGGGCGCCGCCGCCGCGGCCGAAGGCTTGGCGGCGCCTTTGCCCGCCTTCGCCGCCGGCTTGGCCGGTGCCTTCGCTACGCCCGGACGGCTTCCTTTGCCGCTGCCGGCGGCCGGTTTTCGACGGTCGTTCTTTCGTGCCATTCTTGGAGACTCCTCACGCTGCCCGTTCGGCTGCGCAAAGCGATGATCGCATCGCAGGCGGCGCTCGCGGCCGACATCGTCGTCGTGTACGGCACGCGGTGCATCAGCGCCGCGCGCCGGATCGCGTAATCGTCCGCCTGCGGGAACTTCCCGAGGGGCGTGTTGATCAGGAGCTGCACCTCGCCCGACACGATCAGATCGATCGCGTTCGGCCGCCCTTCATGGACCTTGGCCACGCGCTCGGCCGGCACGCCGCGGGCCCGCAGGTACCGCGCCGTGCCCTCGGTGGCCGTGAGACGAAACCCCAGCTCGTGGAACCGCCGCGCGATCGGCAGCACAGTCGGTTTGTCCGAGTCGTTCACCGTCACGAAGATCCCCCCCGCCAGCGGCAGGCTGCCGTCGGCGGCGATCTGCGCCTTGGCAAAGGCCATCCCGAAGCTGTCCGCCAGCCCCATCACTTCGCCCGTGGAGCGCATTTCCGGGCCCAGGATGGTATCGACGCCGGGCAGCTTCGTGAAGGGGAAAACCGCCTCCTTCACCGCCACCCCGGGGAGCGGAAGGTCATCGGGAACGCCCAATTCGTCCAGGGTGTGCCCGGTCATGACCGCCGCCGCGAGCTTAGCCAGGGGTACCCCGGTCGCCTTGCTCACAAAGGGCACCGTCCGGGACCCCCGGGGGTTGACCTCCAGCACGTAAACCACGCCGTCCTTGATGGCGTACTGCACGTTGATCAAGCCCACCACGCCGAGCGCCGCGGCGAACGCTTTGGTGTAGCGGCGCATCTCGTCCACCTGCCGATCCCCGATCAGATAGGGCGGCAACACGCAGGCCGAGTCCCCCGAATGGACCCCGGCGTCCTCGATGTGCTGCATCACGCCGCCGATGACGCACCGGGTGCCATCGGCCAGGGCGTCCACGTCACCCTCGAAGGCGTCCTCGAGGAAGCGGTCGATCAGCACCGGATGCTCGGGCGCGACGCGCGCCGCCTTTTCGAAGTAATTCCGCAGCGAGCCTTCATCGTACACGATCTCCATGGCCCGACCGCCCAGCACGTACGAGGGCCGCACCAACACCGGGAAGCCGATCCGCCCGGCGACCTTCACGGCATCCTCGACGGAGCGCGCGGTGCCGTTGGCCGGCTGCGTCACCGCGAGGCGGTCCGCCAGCGCCTCGAAGCGCCCGCGGTCCTCCGCGATGTCGATCGAGTCGGGCGGGGTGCCGAGGATCGGGACCCCTGCCGCCTCGAGCGGTTTGGTCAAGCGCAGCGGCGTCTGCCCGCCCAGCTGGACTACGACGCCCTTGGGCCGCTCCCAGCGCACGATCTCGAGCACGTCCTCGAGGGTCAGCGGCTCGAAGTACAGCTTGTCCGAGATGTCGAAGTCGGTGGACACCGTCTCGGGGTTCGAGTTGATCATCACCGTCTTGAAGCCGAGCTCGCGGAACGCGAGCCCCGCGCGGACGCAGCAATAGTCGAACTCCACCCCCTGCCCGATCCGGTTCGGCCCGCTTCCAAGGATGACGATGCCCTGTGCGCCGAGGGGCTCCGATTCGTTCTCGGCGTCGTACGAGCTGTAGAGGTACGGGGTCGCGGACGGGAACTCGCCGGCGCAGGTGTCCACCGTCTTGTAGGCGGGGTGCACGCCGAGGCGCCACCGCGTCTCGCGCACCGCCGCTTCGGAAGTCCCGCGCAGGGTGCCGAGCTGCAGGTCCGAGAAGCCCATGCGCTTCATGCGGCGCAGCTCGGCGGCACCGGTCTCTCCGGGAGGCAGTCCGGCAAACCAGCGCTCCGCCTCGAGCAGCTCTTCCATCTGAAAGAGGAACCAGGGGTCGATCCCCGACGCCTGCGCGACCTCGTCCACCGAGACCCCCGCGAGCAGGGCCCGCTTGATCTGGAAGGCGCGCTCGGGTGTGGGCGTCCGCAGGGCCACACGCAGGTCCTCGGGGCTGTCGCTCGTCAACCGGTCATCCGCCAGAGACGCACCGACCACCCAGCCCGGCCGTCCGATCTCCAGGGCCCGCAGTCCCTTCTGGAACGCCTCCTTGAACGTGCGTCCGATGGCCATAGCCTCGCCTACGGACTTCATCTGCGTCGTGAGCCGGAAGTCCGCCGTGGGAAACTTCTCGAACGCGAACCGTGGCACCTTGACCACCACGTAGTCGAGCACCGGCTCGAACGAGGCGGGGGTGGTCTTCGTGATGTCGTTCGGCAACTCGTCGAGCGTGTAGCCCACGGCGAGCTTGGTACCGATGCGGGCGATCGGGAAACCGGTCGCCTTGGACGCGAGCGCGGACGAGCGCGACACGCGCGGGTTCATCTCGATCACGAGCATCTCGCCGTCGGCGGGGTTCACGGCGAACTGGATGTTGCAGCCGCCCGCTTCGACGCCGATCTCGCGGATGATGGCGATCGCCGCGTCACGCATGCGTTGATACTCGCGATCGCTCAGGGTCATGGCCGGCGCCACGGTGATCGAGTCACCGGTGTGCACACCCATGGGATCGAGGTTCTCGATCGAGCACACGATGACCACGTTGTCCCGACGGTCGCGCATGACCTCGAGCTCGAACTCCTTCCACCCGAGCACGCTGCGCTCGATCAGGGTCGTATGGAGCGGCGACAACTCGAGCGCCCGCTCGACCAGCTCCTCGAACTCGGCGCGGTTGTACGCGACGCCGCCGCCCGTGCCGCCCAGGGTGTACGATGGCCGAATGATCGCGGGGAACCCGGTCTCACCGGCGGCGACCACGGCGTCCGCCACCGACGCCACGGTGCGACCCACCGGCGTCGCGAGCCCGATGCGCCGCATCGCGGCGCCGAACTCCGCCCGGTCTTCCGCCATCTGGATGGCGCGGGCGTTCGCCCCGATCAGCTCGACGCCGAAGCGCTCGAGCGTGCCGTCCTTGACCAACGCCATCGCCACGTTGAGCGCCGTCTGCCCGCCCATGGTGGGCAGCAGCGCGTCGGGCCGTTCCCGCTCGATCACCTTGCGTACCCATTCCGGCGTGACCGGCTCGATGTAGGTGCGGTCGGCGAGCTCCGGGTCCGTCATGATCGTGGCGGGGTTCGAGTTCACGAGCACCACGACGTAGCCCTCCTCCTTCAGGGCCTTCACCGCCTGGGTGCCCGAGTAGTCGAACTCCGCGCCCTGGCCGATCACGATCGGGCCGGAGCCGATGAGCAGGATCCGCCGCAGGTCAGTCCGCTTGGGCATCGACCACATCCCGTAGCGTATCGTCGAGCGAGTAGCGCGGAGTCCACCCGGTCGCCGCCCGCAGCTTCGCCGCATCGCCCACCAGGTGCAAGATGTCTCCGCCTCGCACCAGCTCCGGGTCCGCCTCGGGAATCGGGCGGGCGCCGATGAGGTCGGCCAGGCGGAAGAACAGCTCCTCCAGCGACACGGCCTGTCCCGAGGCGACGTTGTAGATTTCGCCCGGCCGCCCCTGGACCAGGAGCCGAGCGTACGCATCCACCACGTCGCGCACGTGCAGGAACTCCCGCACCGGCTCGAGGTTGCCCACCTTCACGACCGGCGCCGCCACTCGCTTCGCGAAGCGCAGGCGCTCGGCGAATGCGGGCACGACGAAGCGCGTGTCCTGGCCCGGGCCCGTGTGGGCGAACGCCCGGGCCACAATGACACGCAGCCCCGTGCGCCGCCAGGCCTCCAGGGCCGCGAGCTCCGCACCCGCCTTGCTCGCCGCATACGGCGAGCACGGGGCGACCGGGTCGGTCTCGCGGCGGGGGCGCGCTTCCGGCGACGTGCCGTAGACTTCGGCCGTCGACACCACCAGCACCACGGGGTCGCCGCGGCCCATCCGCTTCGCGTCGCCGAGCACCTGAACGACGCGCGCCGTCCCGGCGGCGTTGACCGTCCAGGCGTATCCCGGGTCACGTGCGGCGTCGGTTCCCCACGAAACCGCAGCGAGGTGAAGCACCGCATCGTACGGCAGACCGACGACGCTCCGGACGGACGCGGCGTCCGCGAGCTCGAGGGGGAGCCACCGCACCGCCTCCCGCTCTTCGGGCGTGAGATCGGCGGCCGGCGGCACGGGTGCCGGGGGCTGGCCGGGGCGCACGGCGCCGTACACCTCGCGCCCGTCCGCGAGCAGCCGGCGAACGATCCAACGGCCCACGAAACCGTCGGCGCCGGTCACGAGTACCTTCACGACAAGCGCTCCAGGTCCGCGTCCACCATCATGCGCACCAGATCGGCGAAGGTCGTGGTCGGCGTCCAACCGAGCTCGCGTGCCGCCTTACTCGGATCAGCCTGCAGCGCCTCGACTTCCGCGGGCCGGACGAAGCGCGGGTCCACCTTGACGTGGCGCTTCCAGTCGAGCCCGGCGTGCGAGAACGCCAGCTCGCACAGCTCGCGCACCGAGTGCGTCGCGCCCGTGCCGACGACGTAGTCGGCGGGCTTGGGCTGCTGCAGCATGCGCCACATCGCGTCAACATAGTCGCCCGCGAACCCCCAGTCGCGCCGGGCGTCGAGGTTCCCGAGCTCGAGCTCCCGCGCTCGGCCCTTCACGATCCGGGCCACCCCGTCCGAGACTTTGCGGGTCACGAACTCGAGCCCGCGGCGCGGCGACTCGTGATTGAAGAGGATGCCGCTGACGGCGTACAGCCCGTAGGACTCGCGATAATTGACGGTGATCCAGTGCCCGTACACCTTGGCGACGCCGTAGGGGGAGCGCGGATAGAACGGAGTCGTCTCGCGCTGTGGGGTCTCCGACACCTTGCCGAACATCTCGGACGAGCTCGCCTGGTAGACGCGCGCCGTCGGGTGCGCCAGGCGCACGGCCTCGAGCAGGCGCGTGACCCCCAGCGCCGTGAACTCGCCCGTCAGGACGGGCTGGGTCCACGACGTGGGCACGAAGCTCTGGGCCGCCAGATTGTAGATCTCGTCCGGCCGCGCGTCGCGCACCACGGCCGTGAGCGAGTGCTGGTCCAACAAGTCCGCGGGCACGATGTGGACGCGGTCGAGCAAGTGTCCGATCCGCTCGTAAGAATCGTGCGACGTGCGGCGGACCACGCCCACAACCGCGTAGCCCTTCGCCAGCAACAGCTCCGCGAGGTACGAGCCGTCTTGTCCCGTGATCCCAGTGATCAACGCGGTGCGTCGGGGTTGCCCCGACCCAGGGACTGGCGTAGCTTTAGGCCGCTTTTTCGAGGCTCTCATTTCTTTCGTCGGGCAGGCCCATGGCACGAGTGTGTGAGATCTGTGGCAAGGGCCCCATCACGGGGCATAACATCAGCCACGCGAACAATAAGACGAACCGGCGCTGGTATCCCAACCTGCAGCGGGTGCGCGCGGTGGTGAACGGGACCACCCGCCGGCTGCGGGTCTGCACCCGCTGTCTCAAGTCGAACCGGGTTACCAAAGCCGCCTAACGAAAAGGGGGACCCTGGGTCCCCCTTGCCGCTGCAGCCGCCGCTCCCCCCCCGCCCGCCGGTCGGTCACGCACCCAGCAGTTCGATCCGAGCCACCTCGGCACCGTCGCCCGCGCGATGGCCAAGCTTGGTGATGCGAGTGTAACCGCCGGGCCGTGACGCGAACCGCGGCCCCAGGTCCGTGAAGAGCTTGTGCGTGACGGCGCGGTCCTTGACGCGGCGCTCCACCAGGCGCCGCGCATGCAAGTCGCCACGGCGCGCCAGCGTGATGAGCCGCTCGGCATAGGGCCGGAGCTCTTTCGCCTTGGCCTCGGTGGTCACGATCCGGTCGTGCCGGAACAGGCTCGTCGCCATGTTCGCCAGCATCGCCTTCTTGTGACTCGCGGTGCGCGAGAGCTGGCGTCCCTTGGCGCGGTGGCGCACTACTCCACGTCTCCCTCGGTTGCCAGGGCCTGCGGCGCTGCACCGGGATCGACCACCTTCAGGGCGTCCTCGGTCTCCTCGAACTTCATCCCGAAGTTGAGCCCCTCCCGGCGCAGCAGCTCGGCGATCTCGCCGAGCGCCTTTTCACCGACGTTCTTCACCTTGAGCAGGTCCTCCTCGCGGTACTGCACCAAGTCGCCCAAGGTTCGGATGTTGGAGTTCTTGAGCGAATTGACCGAGCGAACCGACAGTCCCACATCGTCGATCGAGCGGGCGAGCACCTCGCGCAGCCGGCTCGTCGCCGCCCCGCCGTTCCCCGCGGGCTGGGCGGCGACCATCGGCACCTTGCCGAAGTCCACGAAAAATCGGAAGTGCTCCTGTGCCAGCGCCGCGGCGTAGGCCACGGCGTCCTCGGGAGAAATCGTCCCGTTGGTCTCAACCGTGAGCGTGAGCCGGTCGTAGTCGGTGCGCTGCCCCACGCGGGTCTCGGCGACGGTGAAGTTGGCGCGCCGGACGGGATTGTAGATCGAGTCCACCCGGACGACGTCCACCGGCATGGTGCGGTCGATCGGGTGCTGCTCGGCCTCGACGTAGCCGCGCCCCTTGTTCACGTACAGCTCTCCCCCGATGTCACGGTCGTCCTGGACCGTGAACAGCAGCTGATCGGGATTCACGATGGTCACCGCACTGTGCGCCTCGATGTCGCGGGCATACACCGGACCGGCCTTGTCGTGCTTGATGTGCAGGACCGCATCGTCCACGTCCGGCGCGAGCACCAGCGTCAGCTGCTTCAGCCGCTGGATGATCTGATGCACATCCTCGACCACGCCGGGGATGGTCTGATGCTCGTGCACGACCCCGTCCAGGCGGAACGCCCAGACGGCCGCGCCCCGCAGCGACGAGAGCAGCATCCGACGCAACGAATTGCCGAGGGTGTAGCCGTAGCCCCGCTCGAGCGGCTGGAGTCGGAACTCGGCGGCATTCGGGTTGTCTTCCCGCTTGGTCATCTCGACCAGATGGGGGCGGACCAACCCGCTCAAATCAAGAGTCGTCATCACTTGGAATAGAGCTCGACGATTAACTGTTCTTGCGCGGCGATCGGGATGGCGTCGCGGGTGGGCCGCTGCGTCATCCGGCCGAGCACCTTGTCGGTATCGACCTGAATCCAGGACACGGGCTGCTGCCGGCCGAACTGCTCGAGTGCGTGCTTCACCAGCACGAGCTCGCGGCTCGCGTCGGCGATCTTCACCTCGTCGCCCGGCCCCACCCGGTACGACGGGACGTCCAGGGTCCGGCCGTTCACCTGGACGTGGCGGTGCCGCACCAACTGGCGCGCCTGCCGGCGCGACACGGCAAAGCCCATTCGGTACACGAGATTATCGAGGCGACTCTCCAGCGCCACGAGGAGCGCCTCACCCGTCACACCAGGCTCCTTGAGGACGCGATCGAAGATGTTCCGAAACTGCCGCTCCGAGAGCCCATAGATGCGCTTGACCTTCTGTTTCTCGCGCAGCTGGCGCTGATATTCGGACGCCTTGCGCCGCCGTCCGGACGACTGCCCATGCTGCCCCGGCGCGTACGCGCGCCGCTCCACCGCGCACTTCTCGGTGAGACAGCGCGTCCCCTTGAGGAACAGCTTGGTCCCCTCGCGACGGCACAGCTTGCATGCGGGCCCGGTGTAGCGTGCCATGTCTCAGACCCGCCGCTTCTTGGGCGGCCGACAACCGTTATGTGGAATCGGCGTCACGTCGCGGATGGAGCGGATCTGGAGACCCGCCGTGGCGAGCGCCTGGATCGCCGACTCGCGTCCCGAGCCGGGGCCCTGCACGCGCACGTGCACGCGCCGCACGCCCAGGTTCATCGCCTCGCGGGCCGCCTGCTCGGCCGCCACGGTGGCCGCGAACGGGGTCGACTTCTTCGAGCCCTGGAATCCGGCCTTGCCCGAGGATCCCCAGGTGATGGCGTTCCCCTGCATGTCCGTAATCGTGATGAGCGTGTTGTTGAACGTCGCCGTGATGTGGGCGATGCCTTCGGCCTCGACCACCTTCTTGGCGCGCTTCGCGCCCGCTGCCTTCGCCTGTGCCATTTACTTTTTCAGGAGGGGCTTCTTCTTGCCCGCGATCGCGCGCCGCGGCCCCTTCTTGGTGCGCGCGTTGGTGTGCGTGCGCTGGCCGCGCACCGGCAGTCCCTTCCGATGCCGCGAGCCGCGGTAGGTCCCGATGTCCATCAGCCGCTTGATGTTCATCGCGACCTCGGTCCGAAGCGCGCCCTCGACCTTGTAGTCTCGCTCGATCACCTGGCGCAGCCGCGCCACCTCCGCGTCACGCAGGTCCCGGACGCGCGCATCCACACTGACGCCGGTCTCCGCGAGAATCTTCTTTGCGTTTCTCGGGCCGATGCCGTAGATGTACGGGAGAGCGTACAGGATCTTCTTGTCGCGTGGCAGGTCGACGCCCGCAATGCGTGCCATGTGGTCCTATCCCTGCCGCTGCTTGTGTTTGGGGCTGCGCTTGCAGATGACGCGAATGACACCCCGCCGCTTGATCACCTTGCAATGCTCGCAGATCGGTTTGACGCTGGTCCGAACCTTCAAACGGCACGCTCCGGGGAAAAAAATCCAATTGAATCTTGAACTATAGACGGGCTCGTAACTTCACGCAAGGGGCGGGATTACGGCGCACTCCGCAACTCGGTCAGTAGCCACTCGAGACCGGGCTTTCGAAACCCCAAGAAGATCGTCTCACGCCGCTCGTCCGTCGTGCCCGCGACGACGTAGCGCCGGTCCAGCTCCGCGTAGCCCCGTCCCGGCTCGACTTCCCGCACGGCGCTGACGCGCAAGGCCCGCTCCACGCCCGCGCGCAGGTGGCGGCGCAAGAGCTCCATCGCTTGGGCGCGGTCGACCGCAGCAGACGGGTCCGCTCCGGGGATCTGGAGTACCAGACTAGCGCTTTGCCCCACAACCGCTTGCACGTCGTGCGCGAGCCACGCCTGGCGCACCCGTTCGGCCGCCTCCCCGAGCGAGCCCTGGGCGAGCCCCCTCCCTGCTACGATCGGGCTGACGACGAGCGCTACCGCTATCCGCCACGGCATCAGAGGCTCTCCATGAGCCGCTGGTACACCCCAGGCGGGTCGGCGGCCCGCGTGATGGGACGCCCCACCACGACGTGCGTCGCGCCGCGGCCGACCGCGTCCGGCAGCGCGATGGTGCGAGCCTGATCGTTCGCCGCGTCGCCGGGCGCTCGCACGCCGGGCACGACGATCCACGGCTCAGGCCCGAGCGTGCCGCGCAGCAGCGCCAGCTCGTGGCCCGACGCCACCACTCCTCGGAGGCCCGCCGCGACCGCCAACCGCGCGAGCCGTTCCGCCTCGAACGCCAGGTCGGGCACACCCCGTCCCACCACCCGCTCGAAGTCACCGGCCTCGTGCGAGGTGAGGACCGTGACGCCGACGAGCGCCACCTCTCCCGCCGCCTGGGCGGCGGCGGAGAGCACCGCTGGTCCGCCCAGCGTGTGGACCGAGGCCATGGCGACTCCCTGAGCGCGCGCCGCCTCGACGGCCCCCGCCACGACGCTCGGAATGTCGTGCCACTTGAGATCGAGGAACACGCGCACGCCGCGGGCGGTGAACTCGCGCACCAGCGCCGGCCCCTCACGCACGTGCAGCACGGGGCCGATCTTGGCCCAGCGCAGACCAGGAAGCCGCGCCGCGAGGTCCAGCGCCTCGCGCCCGCTCGGCAGGTCGAACGCGACAATGAGCTCAGCCACGCGCGAGCTCCCGCGCCACGCGCTCCGGGACGCGCGGATCGGCGAGCGCCGCGGTGCCGATGGCGACGAGCGACGCGCCCGCGGCGAGATACTCGCGCGCGTCCCGCGCAGTGCGGATCCCCCCTACCCCGATCACCGGGATGGCGACCGTGGTGCGGACCTTGCGCGTCGCCAGCACGCCGATCGCGAGCAGTGCCGGCCCGCTCACGCCGCCCGCACCGTTGCCCAGTCGCCCTTCGAGCATCCCGGGAATCGTGTTCACCAGTGTGACGGCGTCCGCCCCTTCCTGTTCCGCCACGCGCGCCATCCCGGCGATGTCGGGGAGCACTGGGGACAGCTTCACCACGATGGGACGGGTGGAGACCGCCCGGCAGCGGCGCACCAGCTCGCGCAGACCCTCGGGGGTCGCGCCGAACTCAAGCCCACCGGCACCGGTGTTAGGGCAAGACGCGTTGACCTCGAACGCGGTGATCACCGCGAGATCGGTGAGGCCTGCGATCACCCGCGCGTAGTCCTCAATGGTCGCACCGGCGACGTTCACCAGCACCCGCGCGCGCCGCGCCGCGCCCGCGAGCCAGCCGAGCTCGTGCTCCCGCACCGCGTCGAGACCCGGGTTCGCCAGGCCCACGGCGTTCAGCATCCCGCCCGCGAACTCGGCGACCCGCGGCGCGCGAGCCCCGCGCCGCGGCTCCGGAGTGACCGCTTTCGTGACGATCCCACCAAGGGCATCGAGGTCGATCACACCGAACACTTCGCGCCCGAAGCCGGCGGTGCCGGAAGCGAGGAGGACGGGGTTTTGGAACGAGGTGCCGAACAACCGGATCGGGGACGGGGGGGGCGTCACCGGCCCCTCGCCGGCGCGGCGATCGCACGCTTGCGCTCGAACTCCAGCAGGTAGGCGACGATGCCGTCGGCGATCGCGCTCGCGACCTTGTGCTGGCCCAGGCTCGAAGCGAGGAACGCGCCGTCGGTGCGATTCGTGGCGAACCCGGTCTCGACGAGAATGGCGGGTCGCCGTGCCGTGGTGAGCACCGTGAAGCCCGCCTGCTGCACGCCGCGATCGCCCCCTGGGTGGATCCGGGCCACGGAGTCCTGGACCAGCTGGGCGAGCTGCGCCGACTCCCGCAGGTATTCATTCAACTGGAGGTCTCGCAGGATGAACCCCAGGGGACCTGTCGCGGCGCTCGACGTTCCGGTTTCGAAGCTGATCGCCTCGTTTTCCATCTGCGCCACGCGCTGCTGGTCTTCGGTCTTCGCATCCGAGAGAAAGTAGGTCTCCACCCCGCTCACCCGGTCGACGCGCCGACCATCGGGCATCGCGTTCACATGGATGCTCACGAACAGATCGCACGCCGCCTTGCACAGCGCCCCGCGATCGGTCAGATCGATGAGGGTGTCGGTCGATCGCGTGAGCGTGGCGGCGATGGCTCGACGCGACAGCTCCGCCCGTAACAGCCGTGCGATGGCCAGCGTGATGTCCTTCTCCACCAGGCGGCTCGGGAAATAGCGCCCGGGGTTCCCGGGGTCGACGCCGCCGTGGCCGGGATCGATCACGACGCCGTGGCGCGAGCGTAGCCCGGTCATCGGGTTTGGTGCGGCAGCGGGGCCGGGGGTAGCGCTGGGCGGGGGCAGCGCGGTCGATGCCGCGCCGGGCGGTGCGGCCGCTACCACAGCGCTCGCGACCGGTAGCTCCACCAGCCGCCCCGCG
>WNFY01010968.1_pt1 | contig 21083 bp, 25 predicted proteins | sample 5400091 | NCBI WGS metagenome assembly WNFY01 (sample SAMN13153364, study PRJNA577476) | soil metagenome | isolation source: 60 cm soil or saprolite under grassland replicate 1 | place: USA:California | collected 2016-06-15
CTCGCTGGCCTTCGACTGGTTCCATCTTGTCGCGGGGTCTGTCTGGATCGGCGGACTGATCGGGCTGGTCGTGCTCGCGGCGAGCCTGCCGGCCGCGCGCCTGGTCGCGGCTCTCGTCGTCTGCGTTCCGCGCTTCTCGAACGTGGCGTTCGTGTCCGTGCTCGTCTTGATCGGCGCGGGCACCGGCTCGGCGGTCCAGCACATGCCGACGATCGCCTCGTTCTGGCAGACCTCCTACGGGAAGTCGCTGCTGGTCAAGATCGCACTGCTCGCGGCGGCGCTCCTGCTTGCCGCCGTCAACCTGCTCCGGAACGTGCCGCGCTTCAAGGCCTTCGGGACGCGCCCCGAGCTCGGTGCTCCGGCCGCAAGCCTCTTGCGGCGGCTCGTCGCCGGCGAGGCGCTGCTCGTCTCCGGCGCCGTCCTCGCGGCCGCCGTGCTCTCGAGCTTGCCGCCGCCCTCGAAAGCGCTCGCCTCGATCGGCGGCGCCAAGGCGCACGTCGGCCCGGGCGTGGTCGACAAGGTCGTCAGCGAGAACGGCTACCGGCTCGCGATCCGCGTCTCGCCGAACCGCGCCGCGGTCCCGAACTCGTTCCAGGTTGCGATCTCGCGTGGCGGCCAGCCGGTCCGGAACGCCGACGTGACCGTCGACTTTGCGATGCTCGACATGGAGATGGGGCAGCAGGCCTATCACCTTTCGGAGACGGCGCCGGGCACGTACGGCCACGCCGCGCCGGCGCTCGTGATGGTCGGCCACTGGGGCCTGTCCTTCCAGATCGCGCCTCCGGGGCAGAAGCCGTTCACGGTGCTCCTCGTCGACAAGGCGAACGGATGAGCCGGGACATTTTGGTCCGGCTCTGCCTCGCGCTCGCCGCGCTCGGCGCCGGTGCCGCCGCGATCGTGATCGTCGCGCTTCTGCTTCGCGACACGATCGGGTAGCGCATGATGCCTGGGTGAGATTCGGCGTCGCGCTTCTGCTTGCCGCGGTCGCGGCAGGGCTTGTGGCCGACGGCGCCGGGGCCAACGGCGACCCCGCCAGCGACGTGCTGCCGTTCTCGAACGTCTTCCTCTCGATCAATGACGCGAGGACCTCAACCGCCGGGCGCGACCTCCTCGCCCAGACCCAGGCGGCGGCGCAGCTGAAGCGCCCGGTCAAGGTAGCGGTGATCTCGCAGCCGAGCGACCTCGGTCTGATCCAGAGCCTCTGGCAAAAACCGCAGACCTACGCGGAGTTCCTCGGCAAGGAACTGCTCCAGTTCGGGAGCTTCAAAGGCACGCTGGTCGTCTCGATGCCGAACGGCTTCGGCGTCAACGGGCCGGACGCCGCCAAGGGAAAGCCCGCTCTCGCGCGGCTCGCGAAGCCGAACACGAACGACCTCGAGCAACTCGGTCAGGACACAACGGTCGCCGTCAGGCGAGTTGCGGCCGCCAACGGCTACGTCCTCCCCGCCTCGTCCGGCGGCGGCTCCGGCGCCTCCGCCTGGGTGATCATCCTGGCCTCGCTCGGCGGCGCGGCCGTGATCGCTGGGGGCCTGTTCCTGGCGCTCCGGCGGTGGCTCCTACAGCCTTAATGCTTCAAGAAAACAAGCCGCGGCCGATGTTACGGTCGAAGGCGTGATCTTCAGGCAGTTCGTCGACGACGACCTCGGCTGCGCGTCGTATCTCGTCGGCGATTCGGAGACGCGTGAGGCGATCGTCGTCGATCCCGCCTACGCGATCGAGCAGTACCTGAGCGCGGCGGAACAGGAGGGCGTGCGAATCGTGCGCACGCTCGAGACGCATACGCACGCCGACCACGTCTCGGGTCACGGGCGCCTGGCGCTCGAGCACGGGGTCCCGGTTTCAATCCATCCGGCCGCGGAAGCCGCCTACGAGCACGATCCGCTCGAGGACCGACAGGAGATCGTGCTCGGCAACGTGGCTCTGCGCGTGCTCCACACTCCTGGCCACCGGCCCGAGCACTGCTGCTTTGCGATCCTCGACCGGACCCGGGCCGAAGAGCCCTGGCTCGTCCTCACGGGCGACTCGCTCTTCGTCGGCGACGCCGCCCGGCCGGACCTGGCGGTCGAAGCCGTGGACGGAGCGCGCGAACTCTACGAGAGCTTGCAACGGCTACTGGAACTAGCGGACGGGGTCGAAGTCTTCCCCGGTCACGTCGCGGGCTCGCTCTGCGGCGCGTCGATGAGCTCGAAGGCCTCGACGACGATCGGCTTCGAGCGCCGGTTCAACCCGATGCTCACCGTCGGCGGCGAGGACGAGTTCGTGACCGAGTCGGCGCTGACGCGCTCGCCGCGGCCTCCGAACCTCGAGCGGATCGTCGAGCTCAACCGCGGTCCCTTCCTCGGCGCGCCCGAGCCGCTCGAGGAGCGGGACGCGCTCGAGCCGCCGATCCTCGACGTCCGCCAGGCGGAGCTCTTCGGAGCAGGTCATGCAGCCGGCGCGATCAACGTTCCGCTCGAGCGCAAGGGCTTCGCGACGAGGGCTGCGTTCGTGCTGCTCGAGGACGAGCACCCGCTGATCCTGGCGACTTCCCGCGAGCAGGCGGAGGACGCGGCCCGGCGGTTACGCGCCGTCGGTTTCGGCGAGCTGCGCGGCTACGTGCTCCGCGGTCCCGAGACCGAGACGCTGCCTGCGGTCGAGGTGGACGAGCTCGAACGGCTGCTGGCCGAGGACGCGGTCGAAGTGATCGACGTCCGCGAGCTTCACGAGCGCGACGACGGGTTCATCCCGGGCAGCCGCAACATCCCCTACCGCCTCGTACGGGAGTACGGCGACGAGCTCAGGGAAGGGCGGCCGGTGGTGACGATCTGCGAAAGCGGTGCGCGCGCGGCGGTCGCCGCCAGCGTGCTGGCGGCCGCCGGGGTCGACGCGCGGCCCGTTCTGCACGGCGGCATGCGAGCCTGGGAGGAGCGCGGCGGCTCCACCGTCGGCTTCCGCCGCTGCGGGAGCTAGTGCACCCGTCCGTAAGTTTGGTGCGTGATCCGGGGGATGGATCGTCGTTCGTGGCAAGGACGCAGGAGTCCCGATAGTGGTCCTTTCGGGGCGACCGAGGACGCGGCCACGGGCGGCGAGACGCCGCCGGGCGCGTGCCGGAACTTGCTGACGGGTGCACTACCCCAGCCGCTGGAGCGTGTAGCCGCGCTCGGCCATCGCGGCGAGCAGCTGCCGGCAGTGCTCTTCGTCGCGGGTCACGAGCGTCAGCTCGACCTCGGTCGCGCTCACCGGGATGTCCATCCCCTCGCGGTGGTGCTCGACCGCGATCACGTTGCCCCGCTCCTCGGCGACGAGCGAGAGCAGCTTGATCAGCTCGCCCGGCCGGTCGGCCAGTTGCGTACGGACGACCAGGTAGCGCCCCGCGGCGGTAAGGCCGTGGCGCATCACCGAAATCAGCATCGTCGGATCGATGTTCCCGCCCGACAGCAGCGCGACCGCCGGCCCCGAACCGCCCGCGCGTCGGGCGATCAGCGCGGCGACCCCAACGAGCCCGATCGTGCCCTGACCGGCGATCACCGCCTCGTCTTCATAGGGATGGACGAAGGTAGCACCGGTCTCCTCCGCGTACGCGAGCGCAGCAGCCAGCGCCTCCTCGAAGGTCAGCCCGGTCAGCTCGGTGTCTGCCGAGTAGTTGCGGCAGGCCTCCACTTTCGCCATCGGCGCGTCCTGCGGGACGAAGATCGCTGCGGGGATCCCAGCCTCGCGAGCCGCCCACGCAACGGCCTGGCCGTGGTTGCCGGCGCTCGCGGCGACGACGCCGGCGGCACGTTGCGATTCGGTTAGGGCGGCGATCCGAGTGACGGCGCCTCGAACCTTGAATGAGCCGGTCCGCTGCAGGTTCTCGGCCTTGAGGACGACCTCACGCCCTGCCAGCCGGGAGAACGTGTCCGACGCGTAGACCGGCGTCTCGCGCGCGACGTTGGCGAGACTGCGCCGAGCGGCCTCGATCTCAGTGAGTGTCGGGCCTGTGGTTTCCGTCGCCAAGGTGGAACACCTTGTCAATGATCTCTCGAACCGCGGTGAGCGGGTCGAGCTCTCGGCTCTGCACCTCGTCGAGCAGCCGGCGCAGCTCGGGATCCCCGGCGACGGCGCGCTCGAGATGCACCTTCGCGCGCGCCGACGCAACTGCGAACACCTCGCCGGCGAGATGCTCGCGGCGCCGCTGCTCCAGGAGTCCCTCGTCGACGAGGAAGGCGCGGTGCGCTTCGATGTGCTCCCAGAGCTTCGGCACGTTCTCCCCGCGCGTCGCGTCGGTCAGGACAATCGGAGGCCGCCACGCGCGGTCCTTGTCGAGAGAGAGGATCGACCGCACCTCGCTCTGCATCGTCTTGGCCGCTGGGTGATCCATCTTGTTGATCGCGATTACGTCCGGGATCTCCATGATCCCGGCCTTCAGCGCCTGGATCGAGTCGCCCGAGCCGGGCATCAGCACGAGCACGACGGTATCGGCGATCCCGATCACCTCGACTTCGCTTTGGCCGGCCCCGACCGTCTCGATAAAGACGAGCTCCTTGCCGGCGGCGTCGAGGATGAGGAGCGTCTGCAGCGTCGCTTCCGCGAGGCCGCCGAGGTGTCCGCGCGCCCCCATCGAGCGGATGAACACCTCGGGGTCGAGGAAGTGGTCGGAGAGGCGGATCCGGTCGCCGAGCAGCGCCCCCTGCGAGAACGGGCTCGAGGGGTCGACGGAGATGACACCGACTGTCTTGCCGTGCTCGCGGACGTGGCGGACGAGCGACGAGATCAGGCTCGACTTGCCGACGCCGGGAGGGCCCGTGATCCCGACGGCGTAGGCGCGCCCCGTTTCGGGGTAGACGTCGCGAACGAGCTCGTAGGCGAGCGGGTCCGAATTCTCGACGAGCGTGATCGCCCGCGCGAGAGCGCGCTTCTCGCCCGCTCGGACACCCGCAGCGAGCGACTCCCGGGTGAAGTCGCGGCGGGCCGCCATGTTCACCATGCTAGTGGCCTAGACCGCGCGTTGGCGTGCGCCGCCGTGCGCCTCGATGGCGGGCTCCGGCCCGACCGGCGGCTGCGGCGGCGCGGCGGCCTGGCGTGGCGCCTCGGCGGCTCCGCGCGCGAGCGTGAAGCCGACCACTGCGGCCACGGTCGAGAGGATCGCGGCGCCGCCCCAGACCCAGCGCGGGCCGAACGCCTCAGTCAGCCGGCCGGCGAGCACCATGCCGAGCGCGAGAAACGTCACGTTCGAGCTCATCAGGACCGTGAACGCTCTCCCGCGGAATCGGTCCGGCGCCCCGCGCTGGACGAGCAGCGCGTTACAGACGATCGCGGCTCCGTTGCCGGCCCCCGAGACGATCACGCAGACCGCCGCGACCCAGACGTTGGGCGACGCGGCGGCGCCGGCGACGCCGAGGGCCATCAGGCCGAGCGAGGCGCCATAGACGTTCGCGAGCCCGCGCGCGTCGATCCACGAGCCCGCCAGGTACGCCCCGGCCGCGAGCCCGATCCCCGCGGACCCCATCATCAGGCCGAGGCCGAAGCTGCCGGCGGAGAAGGAGTCCGTGGCGAGAAACGGCTCGCCGACGTTGACGAAGGCGTTGGCGACCATCCCGACGTTCCAGGCGATCAAGACCGTCAGCAGCGCCCGCGAGCGGCGCACGAGCACCAGGCCGTCGGCGAGATCGCGCCAGTGGCCGCGTGTCTCCGCCCTGGCCTCCTGAAGCAACCGCCGCGGAATCTGCGCCAGCAGGCCGGCGGACACGAGGAAGGTGGCGGCGTTGATCCAGTAGGCGAGGTGCGGCCCCTGCGCTGCGACGAGGGCGCCGCCGACGAGGGAGCCGATTGCCCAAGTCGAGTTGTCGATCATCTGGAGCAGCGAGTTCGCCCGCGGCAGGTCCTCGTCCGCGACGAGGTTCGGAAGGCCCGCGTAGACGGCGGGCCGGAAGAAGCCGGTCGCGATTCCGATCACGGCCGCCAGCCCAACGATCGTGGTCGCATTCGGCGCGAAGGGCAACGCGCAGAAGACGCCGAAGCGGACGAGGTCGGCGCCGATCATCAAGCCGCGGCGCGAGAGCCGGTCGACGAGCGGCGCCGCCAGGATCCCGACGAGCAGCGTCGGCAGGATGTCCGCGATCAACAGCGCGCTCATCCACAGCGGCGAATGGGTTCGCCTGAGTACGTCGATCTGCAGCGCGACGAGGGCCAGCCAGGTCCCGAGTCCCGAGCCGAGCGTGGCTAGGAACAGCGCGCGGAAGCCCGGCTCTCGCCCGAGTAGCCCGAGGCGGCGGCCGATCAGGTGGCGGCTCACGGCCTCCGAAACGGTAACAGGGTGTTGTCGACCCGAAAGGGGGGTTTTTCGGACAAGTCGGTTTCCGCCAACTCCGCTAGCCGGCCTTGGCGGCCATCGCCGAAACCCGGTCGAGCGCTTGGGCGAGAAATGCGTTCTCCTCGGCGGTTCCGACCGTCACCCGGATCGCCGTCGGGCCGCCGAAGCCGTGCGTGGGCCGGACGATCACCCCCTCGCGCAGCAGCTGCTCGAACAGGGGCCGCGAATCCTCGCCCAGGTCGCAGTAGAGGAAGTTCGCCACGGCCGGCCCGGCCGGCTCGAGGCCGTGGTCGCGCAGGATTCGCTCGACCTCAGTTCTCTGCTCGGCGTTCTCGAGGCGGCGGCGTTCGACTTCCTGCGCGTCGCCTAGGCTCGCGAGCGCGGCTTCTTGTGCGGGGGTCGTGATGTCGAAGGCACGCCGTACCTTGCCGAGAGCGGTGACCACGGCGGGCGGGGCGAGCGCGTAGCCGACGCGAAGCCCGGCAAGCCCGAAGATCTTCGAGAAGGTCCGCAGGACGACGACCCGGCGACCCGCCTTCAGGTACTCCGCGATCCCGTCGGCGTAGTCCGGGTCGTCGATGTACTCGAAGTACGCCTGGTCGAGGACGGTGAGGATATGGTCGGGAACGCCGTCGAAGTAGGCATCGAGCTCGGCGCGGGTGTTCATCGTCCCCGTCGGGTTGTTCGGGTGGCAGACGTAGACGAGCTTCGTCCGGGGCGTGATCGCGCCGAGCATCGCCTCGAGGTCGTAGCGCTCGTCGCGCAAGGGCACTATCTTCGGGACCGCGCCGAGCTTGCGAGCATCGATTCCGTAGCTCGGGAACGACGGCCAGCCGCAGACGATCTCGTCCCCAGGGTCGAGGGCGATTTGCGACAGGCCGTCGACGAGCCCGTCGGAGCCTGCGCCGACGGCGACCTCCTCGAAACGAAGATCGTGGAGCTCGGCCAGCGCGGACCGGAGGCGGTAGGCGCCACCGTCTGGGTAGCGGTTCAGCTCGGGGGCAGAACGCGCGATCGCCTCGAGCGCGGCCGGGAAGGGGCCGAACGGTCCCTCGTTCGAGGCGAGCTTGACGACCCGGTCGAGCCCGAGCTCGCGCTGGACCTCCTCCACGGGCTTGCCGGGCTCGTATGGGACGAGATCGCGAATCGCGGGTCGGAAGAAGCTGTCGGCGATCTCGGCGAGGCGCTGTTCGCTCGGGCCGGCCACAGCCCGCAATCTACTGCGGCTCGCGTTCGGTTCCTTTGTTGAGCTGCATCCCGCCGCTATTGAGGTTCGCCCGGCCTCCTCCCCGCGGCGAGCGTATCGAGCTCCCGCGCACGCGTGGGTGACGCCTTTGTGCCGGTTGTGCGACGGCCGCTTCCGGGCGCGGCTTTAGAGTTGCCTGCGGATGAAGGTCGGGGTTCCTCGCGAGACGGCTGCCGGCGAACGGCGCGTGGCGCTCGTTCCCGAAACGGTCAAGCGGCTCGCTGGAGGCGGCTTCGAGGTCGCGGTCGAGCGCGGCGCCGGTGAAGCGGCGAGCTTTCCGGATCCCGACTACGAGCAAGCGGGTGCGGCGCTCGTCGACGATGCGTACTCGGCCGAGGCCGTGGTCAAGGTGCAGTCCCCCTCGGCGGACGAGGCGGCCCGGCTCCGAGACAGCCAGATCCTGATCGGCTTCCTGGAGCCGCTGACCGACCGCGAGGGCATCGACCGCCTGAGCGAGCGCGGAGTCGTTGCCTTTGCGATGGAATCGATCCCCAGGATCACCCGCGCACAGGCAATGGATGCGCTGTCTTCACAGGCGACGGTGTCCGGCTACAAGGCGGCACTCCTCGCCGCCGACCGCTTGCCGAAGTTCTTCCCCATGCTGATGACGGCCGCCGGCACGGTCGCGCCGGCCAAGGTGCTCGTGCTCGGCGCCGGCGTCGCCGGACTCCAGGCGATCGCGACTTCGCGGCGGCTCGGCGCGGTCGTCTCCGGGTTCGACGTGCGGCCGATCGTGCGCGAGCAGGTCGAAAGCCTTGGGGCCACCTTCCTCGACCTAGGCGTAACCGGCGAAGAAACGGCCGGCGGCTACGCACAGGAGTTGGCCGAGGAGGAGCAGCAACGGCAGCAAAAGGCGCTCGAGGCGCGGCTGCCGGAGTTCGACGCCGTGATCACGACCGCGCTCGTGCCCGGGCGACCGGCGCCACGGTTGATCCCGGCGTCCGCGGTCGCGGCGATGCGCCCGGGATCGGTGATCGTCGACCTCGCCGCCGAGGCCGGCGGAAACTGCGAGCTGACGGAGCCCGGCGAGGCCGTCGTCCGCGAAAGCGTGACGATCCTGGGCTACACGAACCTGCCGAGCACGATGCCGTTTCACGCGAGCCAGCTCTACTCGCGGAACGTGCTCGCCCTGCTCCAGCATCTGGCCCCGGAGGGTCAACTGACGCTCGACTGGGATGACGAGATCACCGCGTCGGCCTGCGTCACGCGCAAGGAAGAGGTCGCGGCGTGACCCCAAGGGCCACGTGTGAACGCTTCGTCACAGAATCGGCACACCGCGTTCGACCGAGCCGCGGTATCGTCGCCCCCGAGGGGGGCGGGCAAAAGGTCCCCACCCTGGGTGGGGGGAAGGTGCCGGGACTGGCCGGAGCGGTCAAGACCGAAAGGGGGCCGATCCGATGAGTCATGGGCTGTTGCTCTCATTCGAGGTGACGATCCTCGTGCTCGCGATCTTCCTCGGCTTCGAGGTGATCTCGAAGGTGCCGACGCTGCTGCACACGCCGCTGATGTCGGGAACGAACGCGATCCACGGGATCGTGATCGTCGGCGCGATGCTCGTCGCGGGGCTTGGCCACAAGGACACGCTCACGACCGTCGTCGGGCTGGTCGCCGTCGTGCTCGCCTCGGCGAACGTCGTCGGCGGCTTCGTCGTCACGGACCGCATGCTCGAGATGTTCAAGAAGCGCGAGCCGCCTACGGCAGAGCGGACGGCCCACGACGGCGGAGCCGCGAAGGAGGACCTGAGCAAGCGGGAGGTTCCTCCGACCCAATGAGGTGGCATTGGGCCAGGTAGCGACTAACTTCGCCTACCTGGCGACGATCGTCGCCTTCATCCTGGCGCTTAAGTTCCTCTCGCACCCGGCGACTGCGCGGCGCGGAAACTGGATCGGCGCGGTCGGGATGCTGATCGCGATTGCGGTCACCTTCGCGCAGAAGTCGGTGGTCAGCTACTGGGAGATCGTCGTCGGCATGGCCGTCGGCGGGAGCTTCGGAGCCGTTGCGGCGCGGCGCGTGAAGATGACGGCGATGCCGCAGATGGTGGCGCTGTTCAACGGCGTCGGCGGCGGCGCGGCGGCCTTGATCTCGCTCGGCGAGTTTCACGTTCGCGCTCCCGATCCCGGCCGGCTGCACGGTGACATCAGCGTCTCGATCATCCTCTCGGCACTGATCGGGTCGATTTCGTTCGCGGGATCGATGGTCGCCTTCGCGAAGCTGCAGGCGCTGATCCAAGGACGACCGATCGTCTACCCCGGTCAGCAGGCCGTCAACGCCTTGCTTCTCGCGGCCATCGTCGCCGCGGGGGTGGCGATCGTCGCCGGCGCGGAGGAGCAGTGGCTGATCGTGGCCGTGATCCTCGGCTCGCTGCTTTTCGGCGTGCTCTTCGTCCTCCCGATCGGGGGCGCCGACATGCCGGTCGTGATCTCGCTGCTGAACGCCTTTACCGGCATCGCCGCGGCCGCGACAGGCTTCGAGCTCGAGAACAACGTGCTGATCGTGAGCGGCATGCTCGTGGGCGCCTCGGGAACGTTGCTGACGATCCTCATGGGCCGGGCGATGAACCGGTCGATCGCGAACGTGCTCTTCGGTGCCTTCGGCCAGGTCAGCCCGAGCGCAGCGGCGGCCGCAGCCGACACAGACGGCGGCGCCGTTCGCTCGGCGACCGCCGACGACGTCGCGGTGATGCTCGCCTACGCGCACAAGGTCGTCTTCGTTCCCGGCTACGGCATGGCTGTAGCGCAGGCCCAGCACGACGTGCGGCAACTGGCCGATCTGCTCGAGGCGCGCGGGGTCGAGGTCAGCTACGCGATCCACCCGGTGGCCGGGCGGATGCCTGGACACATGAACGTGCTCCTCGCCGAGGCGAACGTGCCCTACCCGCAGTTGAAGGAGATGGATGAGGCGAACAGCGAGTTCCCGCGCACCGACGTCGCGCTCGTGATCGGCGCGAACGACGTCACGAATCCGGACGCCCGCACCAACCAGGGCAGCCCGATCTACGGAATGCCAATCCTGAACGTCGATGAGGCGCAGACCGTCGTCGTCCTCAAGCGCTCGATGAACCCTGGCTTCGCGGGGATCGAGAACCCACTCTTCGTGAACCCAAAAACGGTGATGCTCTTCGGTGACGCGAAGGAGTCGATCGACCAGCTGATCGCCGTCGTCAAAACCCAGTGATCCCCGTCTTCTCGGCGCGGCACGTCGAGGCCGCCGTCTCCGCGGAGCGCGCGGTCGAGGCCGTACGCGAAGCATTCGTGGCGTACGCGCGGGGGGAATGGTCGATGCCGCCGAAGGTCTACGTGCCGGCGTATCCGGCCGGGGACTTCCGGGCGATGCCTGCGCTGGGCGCCGGCCACGCGTTGCTGAAGTGGGTGACGTCCTTTCCGGGCAACCCGGCGCGCGGCCTGCCTACCGGGTGACGTCCTTTCCGGGCAACCCGGCGCGCGGCCTGCCTACCGTCACCGGGCTCGTCCTGCTCTCGAACGCCTCCGACGGGTCACTACGCGCGGCGCTCGACGCCGGCGCCGTAACGGCATTGCGGACGGGAGCCGCAGCCGTGCTCGCCGCCGAGACGCTCGGCCGCCAAGACGCTGAGACTGCGGCGGTGATCGGCGCGGGCGTCAACGGCAGGGCCGCGGCAAAGACGTTCCTGGCTCGTGGTCGCAGCGTCATGCTCTGGGACGTCGACGAGCAGCGCGCACGCGCTGTGGCCGACGAGCTCGGCGCCGACTTGGCGAGCTCGCGCGAGGAGGCGCTCGCCGCCGACTTGCTCGTCACCGTGACGCCTGGACACGAGATCCTGCTCCCGGAAGGCTCGCTGCAGCCGGGACAGCACGTCAGCCTGATGGGCGCCGACGGCCCGGGTAAGGCCGAGATCGCGTTCGCCGAGTTGGCCCGTACTCACGTCTTCTGCGACGACTGGGAGCAGGCGAGCCACAACGGCGAGCTCGTGCACGCCGTCGAAGCCGACGCGATCACTCGAACAGACGTCACCGAGTTGGGCTCGGTGCTCGCCGGACTCGCACCGGGCCGTGAGTCGCCGGACGACATCACAAGCTTCGACTCGACCGGCCTCGCGATCCAGGACCTCGCGATTGCGCTCGCGGCGATGGAGCGCGCAGACGAGCTGGACGTCCCCACGCTCGATCTCTGACGGCACGGCGCCGAGTATTAGGAGGTCGCGTTGGTCCAGGTCCATCCGGACGCCGACTCGATGCCCGCGTATGCGGATTCATGCGTCGTTAGAGCCGGCGCGCGGGATCGAAGAGGTGAAGCTCCGGCGCTGGACGGGCCAGGATCGCCGACGCGACGAGATCACCGCATTCGAGTCCAAGCACGTTGCCGTGGCCTGAGTAGCCACACGCGACCCAGAGGCCGTCGTAGCCCGGCATCCGGCCCGCCAAGGGCAACCGGTCCTCTGTGACGCCGAAGATGCCCGACCAGCGATGGGTGATCTTCGGGGCACGGCCGACGAGCTCGCGCGCGAAAGACTCGAGCCGCGCCTGGATGCCGGGCGTCGTCGCTTCTTCGGCAGTGGACTCCTCTTCGAGTGCGGTGTCTCGGAAGCCGCCGAGCACGAGCCGAAGATCCGGCGTCTGCTGCCAGTAGTCGTGGCCGTGGCGGGAGTAATGCGGGCAGGCGAAGTACTCCTCGCCGAGAGGCTCCGTGACGACCACCTGCCCGCGGACCGGCTTCACGACGCGATCCAGCGGCTCGAGGAGGCCATGCGTATAGCCGTCGGTGGCCAGCACGACCTGGTCGGCGTCCAGCAGCTCGAGCGCCGTCACAGGATCGTGCTCGCGGATCTCGGCTCCCGCGTCCGCTGCCTGAACGGCGAGCCGGCGCACCCAACGCGCAGGCTGAATTGACCCGTCGGGCGGGTGGAAAATGGCGCCGTGGAAGCGGCCGGCGAGGCGGCCGTTTAGCTCGGGTCGCCACTCGACCTCGAAGCCGTCGTCGCGTAGCGCTTCGTACTCGGCGCGGAGCGACTCCGCCTCCTCGCGGTCGGCTGCAAGGCGCAGGCTCCCGTCCGCCGGAAGGCGTCTCCGGCGAGCCCGGCGAGCCGCTCGAGGGCGCCTTCGGTCAAGCGCCAGAGCGACGCGGCGCGCTCGCCGAGCTCGGCACGGGCGACGTCGTATGGCGCGGCGGCGCCGCGGAGGGCGAAGCCGCCGTTGCGGCCGCTGGCCCCGCCCGCGACCTCGCGCGCCTCGTGCACGCGCACGCGCAGGCCCGCGTCCGCGAGCGTGAGGGCGCAGGAGCAGCCTGTGACACCCGCTCCGACGATCGCCACGTCGACGCGGCCCGAGTGGCGGTTCTTCGGGAGCGCTGGCGGAGCTTCCTCGAGCCAATACGAGCCCTCGATGTCGTCGATGCTAGCCCGGCCGCACCACCGCCCTATAGCGCCCGTCGGCTTCCGAGGCGAGGCCTGCGAGCTCAAGCTCGGCGAGCGCAGCCGCGAGCGGCCCCGGCTCGAGCCCGGTCGTGCGCGACAGCTCGTCCGCGCTGGCCGCGCCGTCGGCAAGCCGCTCGAGCACCGCAGCCGCACTCTCACCCACCTCAGGCATCCGCGGCCGCTGGCAAGCCGCGAGCCCGAACAGCTCGAGCACGTCGTCGGCAGTCGTGAGCGGGCTCGCGCCCTGGCGAAGTAGCCGATTGGTGCCGCTTGAGAGCGTGCCGGTGATCTCCCCCGGAACCGCGAACACCTCGCGGCCATCCTCGAGCGCGAAGTCGGCTGTGATCAGCGCGCCGCTTCGCTCCCGTGCTTCGACGATCACCGTCACGGCCGTAAGTCCGGCAATGATCCTGTTGCGTGCAGGGAATCTCCAAGGGGCAGGCTCGACCCCCGGCTCGTACTCCGAGACGACGAGGCCTCGTTCGCAGATCCGTCTTGCCAGCTCGGAGTGGGCGGCCGGGTAGTCGCGGTCAATGCCACAACCGAGCACGGCGACGGTGACGCCGCCGGCGTCGAGCGCGCCGCGGTGCGCCTCGCCGTCGATCCCACGCGCGAGACCGCTGACCACGACCAGACCGGCCGCGGCGAGCTCCCGCCCGAGCACGCGCGCGACCTGTGCGCCGTAGGGCGAGCAGGCCCGCGCGCCGACGATCGCGACCGCGGCCCGCGCAAGAATCTCGGGGTCCGCCGCCCCGCGGAGAAAAAGCGTCCGCGGTGGATCGTGGATCTGCTGAAGCAGCTCCGGCAGATCGCGGCGCCGAAGCCTTCGCACCGCGCGGATCGGCTCAACCGCTGCCGCGCTCACGCCGCCGCCGCCAGCTCGGTCGGTGTTCGGAACGAAAGCGCCTCGGCGAGGTGCTCGGGCCCGACTGCTTCGGCGCCGGCAAGGGCTGCGACCGTCGCCGAGACGCGGGCAACACGTGCACGCCCGCGGGCCGACAGCGGCAGCCGTTCGACCGCACGCGACAAGAGCGCATCGGCAGCCTCATTACGAGGCGGGCGGCGCTCTCGCAACCGCTCGCGCGCCGCGACGACCCGCTCCCGCACGAGCTCGGAGGCCTCCGACGGCGCCGCTGCGAGCTCGAGCGCCCGCGGACGCGGTACGGTCACGAGCAGGTCGAAGCGGTCGAGCAGCGCCCGCGAGAGCTTGTCGCGGTAGGCCGCCAGCCGTTGCGTGGAACACGAGCACTCCGCGGCCGGGTCGCCGCGAGCGCCGCACGGACAGAGGTTCATCGTCGCCACCAGCTGAAAGCGCGCCGGAAAGGTGGCCTTCCCCTCGACCCGCGCGATGCTGATCGCGCCGTCTTCGAGCGGCTGGCGCAGCGCCTCCAGGGTCGGCCGCGGGAACTCCGCGAGCTCGTCCAGGAAGAGGACACCGCGATGCGCCAGGCTCGCCTCGCCCGGACGCGGGCCGGAGCCGAATCCGCGTCACCTCGAGCGCCTCGTCGCGCGTCAGCGGCGGGAGGATCCCTGGCAGGCGGCGGGCCAGCATCGTCTTGCCCGTACCCGGCGGGCCCGCCAGCAGCAGGTTGTGCCCGCCCGCCGCCGAGAGCTCAAGCGCACGCCGGGCGCGCTCCTGGCCACGAACGTCGGCGAGATCGGGCAACCCATCTGGCACCGGCAACTCGTCCGGCTCGTCGAAGGGCTCGGGCTGCCACTCGCCGCGCAGGTAGGAGGCGGCCTCGGCGAGATGGTGCAGCGGCACCGGCTCGATCCCGGCGAGCGCGGCCTCGGGCGCCGAGGCTGCGGCGCAGAACAGCCGAGACAACCCCAGCTCCTTCGCTCCTTCCGCCGCGGCCAGGACGCCCGCGACCGGCCGGACACGTCCGTCCAGAGCGAGCTCGCCGACCGCCGCGTGGCCGCGCAGGCTTTCCTCCGTCACCTGCCGCGAGGCGGCCAACACGGCGAGCGCGATCGGCAGATCAAAACCCGACCCCTCCTTGCGAAGCTCTGCCGGAGCGAGATTGACCGTCAGCCGCCGGTCCGGCCAGTTCAGCTCCGCGGAGGTGATGCTGCTGCGGACGCGCTGCTTCGCCTCCTGACAGGCGCGGTCCGGGAGCCCTACGATCGCGAACGCCGGCAGCCCGTTCTGCAAGTGCGCCTCGACCTCGACTCGACGCGCGTCGAGACCGACGAGCGCGTGGGTGATCGTCCGCGCAAGCACCCCGCCGACGCTAGCGGCGAGGGTGTTACGTGTCTGTCACGCGTTTGTGCCGGAAGTGAATCGGCAGACGATCACATCCTCGAAGTACTCGCCTGCGCGTCGCCCCGTCCGTCGGTTCACATGGCGCCGGTGCCGGCGCTCCTCGCACAAGCCCGCGCGTTCCAGGATCTCCGGATACAGCTCGCGCCGGTCGTTGACGACGATCACCACCGGGGAGCCCGGCCGCAGTGAACGACGCACGTTCCGGAAGGTCGCAACGATTCCGTCCGAATACGCCTCGAGCGCCGCGCGCGACGTTCCGGCGGCCCCAGCCCCGACCTCGAGCTCGCGGCAGTCGTCAAGCAGCAGCAGTTCGTAGGCGTAGCGGTGCTGCTCGTGGTAGTCGATCAGGCCCGGGTAGGGCGGCGAGGTGACGACGCCGTCAAACGGCCCGCCGAAGTCGAGCTCGCGCGCGTCGCCGTGCAGCACCACGGCCTCGCGCGCACGCGCGCGCACGCGCGAGAAGGCCTTGATCCGCTCGAGCGTGTCGAGCGTGTAGCGGCGCAGAAACGGAGCCGCCTCGCCGACGGGGCGACAGGTGCGCTTGTGCTTGTGGCACCAGTACTCCTCGCGCTGGGGCTCACGCGGGAAGTCCAGGTCGAAATGCCTCGTCCGCCGAGCAGACCGCGCCGCGCGGCCGAGCACGACGCGGAGGACGTCAGCATTGACGTAGTCGCCGACGAGCCCGCAGAAGCCGAGCAGCTCTCGAGCGGCCTGTGGCGCGAACCAGGCGCGCAGGTAACCGGGCGGGCGTTCGGTCGAGGTTTCGCCGATTCGCTCGCACGCCGCCCGCACCTCCCGCTCGAGCACGAACGGGTTGTAGCGACGCGTCTTGACTTCCATCAGCAGACAGTTGAAGGCGGCGATATCCGCGCCGGTCGCATCGAGGCCGGACTCGAGGGCCTGCACGAGAGTCGTCCCCGAGCCCGCAAACGGATCGAGCACGTGCTGGCCCGTGACGAAGTAGCGGCCAAGCAACACCTCCACGAGCTGCGGGATGAACTTGCCGAGGTACGGATGCAGCCGGTGGACGTGCTTTGTCCGCTCACGCTCGGGCAGGTCACGCTCCGACCAAGAGAGGTCGACCTCGAGGTCTCGGTACAGAGCATCCTGCGTTGGGGCCACGCCATGAGCTTTCGTCATTCGAACCTAAGGTCCTTGTAAGCGCTTACTAGGACATCGACTAACGTCAACGCGTCGAGTAATGTCAGCGCGCAATGTCACCAACCCAGCGCAAGCATCGAGACCATGCATCGTGGCGAACTGCCCTCATCCGGGCCGAAACCAGCTCGGGTTGCGGCGCCGGGTGGCCCACGACGGTGCGAGCCCATTCCCGACCAAGCGTAGAACCGATGCGATCTACTCGATCGAGACAGAGGCTTATCTCTGCGACAAGCATGCGCTCAGTGGCGGAACCTTTGCTTTGATTTTTGAGCCAGACGATTCGCAAGAGGTAAAGGTTGAGGTCCTTGCGGATCGAGCTGTCGAAGCGCGGAGCAAGCACATCAAACAACCGGAAGAATTTGCTAACTGAGGGAATCGACTAGGCGCTCCACACCCGAAGGGCGAACAGCGGCGAACTCGAAACCAACCCGAAGACGGGCCGGCTGCGGGTTGGCGATGAGCCAGGCTTCGGCGCCGCGACGAAGGCGGTCGCGCTTCCACGAGTCGACTGCCTCCAGCGGGTCGCCGTGACTCGGCCCTGATTTCAGCTTCACCTCGCAGAACACAAGCCGCCGGCCGCGCCGGACGATCAGGTCGAGCTCGACGCCACCGGCGCGGACGTTGCGCGCCAGGATCCGGTAGCCGCGCAACCGGTAGTGCCACGCGACGCGCCGCTCGGCCGAGCGACCGCGCGCAGTGGTATTAAGCGGCGTCCGGCTCCGCGGCATCGCTTGCGATGCCGCTCAAGAGGGCGCGCCGACCTGTGCGGCGCGACCGCTAAACCCGGTCTGCAGGGAATCATCGTTGCGAACTTCGTCAATCGTCGGCTCCGCGCTCTGCTCCGCATAGCAGCGCGCCTCAAACGAGCGGCGGTGGATCTCGGACGGGCCGCGCTCCCGTACGACCGCCGAATGGCCGGGCGTGATGTAGCCGACGTGCGACGAGAAGCCGTAGTGCGGATAGAGCGCGGCCAGCCGCCGCATCGTCCGGTCGCGGACGACCTTCGCGACGACCGACGCCGCTGCGATCGCGGCGCTCTTCTCGTCGCCGTCGACGACCGCCTTGTGCTCGGGCGCGGTCGGGCCGAGCCGGAAGCCGTCGACGAGGCAGATCTCCGCGGGCGGCGCGAGCTCCCAGAGGATTGCGCGCATCGCCGCCAGGTTCGAGCGATGGAGTCCGTTCGAGTCGATCTCGCGGGCCGAGATCGCTCGCACCGAAACCTTCGAGCAACACGCCAAGACGGCGCGAAACAGCTCCTCGCGCCCGGCGGGCGTGAGCTGCTTGGAGTCGTTCAGAAGCGCCAGCGGCCGCACGCGGTGGTCGCGCAGACTTCCGTAGTCCAACAGCACGCCCGCGACGACGAGCGGCCCGGCCAGCGAGCCGCGGCCGGCCTCGTCGGTGCCGGCGACGAACCGCGCGCCCAGGCGGCGGTCAAACGCGAGGAGCTTCCGCCCCGGCCTCTTCGGTTTCGGCTTCGGGCTCGGATTCTTCTGCTGCGGACTCGGGCTCTTCTGCTGCAGGCTCGGACTCTTCTGCTGCGGGCTCTTCGGCGGCGACGGCCTCAGGCTCTGGCTGCTGCTCGGGCTCAGCGGCGGTTTCGGGGTCTGGTTCGGCTTGAGTTCGGTCTTCGACGCCGGCTGCGACAGCATCGGCCGAGGATAGCGGCCCTCTCCGCTGCACCTCGCGGACGCGCGCCTTCTTCCCCACTTTGCCGCGCAAGTAGTACAGCTTCGCGCGACTGACGTCGCCGATCGCGGCGACCTCGATCTTCTCGATCTTGGGCGAGTGGAGCGGGAAGGTTCGCTCGACGCCGACCCCGAACGACTGCTTGCGCACCGTGAAGGTCTCGCGGGCGCCTGCGCCCTGGCGCTTGATAACGATGCCCTCGAAGACCTGCACGCGGCGCCGCTGGCCCTCGATCACCTGGAAGTGGACGCGCACGGTATCGCCGGGCTTGAACCTGGGGCGATCGCCGCGCAGTTGGCGCTGTTCGAGGTCTTGAATGATCCGGTGCATAAGAACGGCCCCCGTGGAGGCCGGGCGTGAATCCTAGCGGACTGCGTTTTGCTTCGACCGACGCCGGCGAACGATCCGGCCTGGCAACCGAAGCATCCCGAGCGCCCCCAGCCCGAACGAGACGTAGGTCGAATAGATCGAGATCCGGTTCGGCGGCCAGTAGGTCGCGAATACCTCACCGATCAGGTTCTTCCTCGGCACCGTGCCCCAGACGCGGGAGTCGCATGATTCGGCCCGGTTGTCGCCCATCATGAAGTACTGCCCCTTGGGGATCACCTGCGAGCCATGGGTCTCGGTGTCGCGACGATCCGGCTTGATGTACGACTCGTTCAGCTTCTTGCCGTTGATGTAGACGTAGCCGTTCCGCTCCGACCAGCTCTCGCCCGGCAGGCCGATTAAGCGCTTGACGAACGTCCCGCCGGCGCCGCAGCGCTGCTTTGCCGCGGGCGGCGTCTTGAAGACGACGATCTCGCCCCGATGCGGGCTCCGGAAGCGGTAGATGAACCGGTTCGCAAGCACTCGGTCCGAGAGACGGGCCTCACAACCCTGGCCCCCGGCGCAGTGCAGGGTCGGCTCCATCGACGATGAGGGGATCCGGTACGGGTTGACGACCCACTGCTTGATCGCGAACACGATCGCGACCGCCCCGGCGATCGTGACGATCCAGTCGATCGCGATCCGCCAGGGCCGCGGCAGCCGGTGCGTGAGCCGGTCGATCGGATTGCGCGAGTGATGGACCACCGGCTTCGGCTCGGCGGGCGGCGAGGGCGGTCCGCCCGGCTGGTACGGCGGCGCCCCCTCGGGCTGGTAGGGCTGTGCGCCTGACTCGTGAGGAGGAAAGCCGGGCTGGTACGGCGCCGGCGCAGGCGGCTCGTAGGCGCCTGCGGAACCCCCATTCGCGGCATCGACCTCGGCGCGGCGCGACGGATCGGACAGGACTTCGTACGCGTCCTGGATCTCGCCGAGATGCGTCGGCATCCAGGCGGCCTCGCCCTCGGTTCTATGGAACCTGACCAGACGCCAGTAGGCGTCGCGGATCTCCTCCGGCGAGGCGTCGGGGCTGACCCCGAGGACTTCGTACGGATTGCGAACCGCGCCGGCGCCGTCTGACTGGTCCATCTCCGTATCGTGCCTCAACCTGCGGTCCGCAGACGGCTCTGCCGGCGCCGCCACTCGTCGATCTTCCCGTGATCGCCCGAGAGAAGGACGTCGGGCACGCGCCAGCCCCGGAAATCGGCCGGGCGCGTGTAATGCGGGTATTCGAGGCCGCCCTCGAGCTCGGCCGAGAAGCTCTCGACGAGCCCTGATTCCGCCGAGCCGAGAGCGCCCGGAAGCCGTCGCGCGATCGCGTCCACCAGCACCATCGCGGGCAACTCGCCCCCGGAGAGCACGTAGGGGCCAATCGAGATCGAGTCGGAGGCGAGGTGTGCGAGCACGCGCTCGTCGAAGCCCTCGAAGCGCGCCGAAAGCAGGGTCAGCCGCTCCTCGCCCGCGAGCTCCTCGACCACTTCCTGCGTCAGCTGCCGGCCCTGCGGCGACAGCGCGACGACGCGATGAGCCGGCGCCTTGCCGTACGCGGCCTCGAGCGCGGCCGCGACGACGTCGACGCGAAGCACCATCCCGGCGCCGCCGCCGTAGGGCTCGTCGTCGACCTGTGAGCCGGAGAGCGGCGTGTAGTCGCGGTAGCTGAACAGCCGCAGGTCCAGCTCGTCGCCGAGCACGGCCGCAACGGGCCGCTGCTCCGTCAGCCACGCGAAGGCTTGCGGGATCAAGGTGAAGACGTCGAGCTGCAAAGGAGGCGCTGCTCAGGGTAGCTGGGGCTCGGCGAACCCCGCGGCGATCACGATCCGCCCTCGCTCGAGATCGACCTGGCGCACGCAGGCCTCAACGAGCGGGAGAGCGAGCCCGGAATCGAGCTCGAGCACGTCGTTTGCAACGCCGGGCGCTACCTGGGCGACCCGGCCGAGCACGCGGCCGCCCTCCTCCTCGACCTCGAGGCCGACGAGCTCGAACGCGTAGAACTCGCCCTCCGTCGTCGGCGGCAGCGCCTCGCGGAGCACGGAGAGCTCGGCGCCGCGCGGAGCTTCGTGGTCGAGCCGGATTACCGGCCGACCGCCGGAGCCGCGCTTCGACGCCACGACCTCGGTCCGCTCGCCCTGGACGTAGACGACCGCGCCGACCGCGAACCGCTCCGGATCGTCGCTGGCCTCCTCGACGAAGAAGGAGCCGTCGAGGCCGTGCGGCCTGCCGACGCGGCCGATCGTTACGTACTCAGTCGACGATCTCGACAAGGATGCGGTAGCTCGACCGCGCCGCGCCCGCGCGGACGATCGTGCGCAGCGCCCGGGCGATCCGGCCCTGGCGGCCGATCACCTTGCCGACGTCGTCCTTCGCGACGTGCAGCTGCAGCACGTGCGCGCCGTCGCGCTCGATCTCCTCGACGTAGACCGCGTCCGGGTCGTCGACGAGCCGTCGCGCGAGCTCGGCCAGCAGTTCAGCCAATGTCCTTTGCCTTCAAGAGGCGCTTGACCGTGTCGGAGGGCTGCGCCCCCTTTGAGAGCCAGTCCTTGACCTTGTCCTCGTCGAACTCGATCGTCGACGGGTCGGTCTGCGGGTTGTAGCGGCCGATGATCTCGATGAACTTGCCGTCGCGCGGGGAACGCGTGTCGGCGGCGACGACGCGATAGATCGGATTCTTCTTCGAGCCGACCCGCGTCAGCCTCAACTTGACTGC
>WNFY01004447.1_pt1 | contig 21059 bp, 12 predicted proteins | sample 5400091 | NCBI WGS metagenome assembly WNFY01 (sample SAMN13153364, study PRJNA577476) | soil metagenome | isolation source: 60 cm soil or saprolite under grassland replicate 1 | place: USA:California | collected 2016-06-15
TGTTTCTTCTCTTCGTTCAAGACATTGGCCATGCCCCCGGAGGCTACAAGCCGCCGCGGGCGTCAATGTCCCGGACGCTATTCTCGTTGGCCGGTTTTCAGGTGATACTCATTGGCCGGTTTTGGGTGATCGCTGAGGATATCCGTCCGACGATGGATACAGAGCAGGCCGCTGGATGTGGGGATTGTAATAAGGGCTACCCGCGGTAAGATTCACGAGCCGAATGCTCAATTCTTCCAGACGAGACAAAAAGAGAATGGGTTCGGTCAAATCGTCTTGGGTGGGAATGAGTTGGTTGACGCCGAATCCCCAATGGTATGGGATCAAGTCTTCGCGTTTCTCGGGAATCCCAGGCCCAGGCTTCCCGTTGGACGAGCGCTCCGGATCGGGCAAGAACGGCACTGTATCGAACGCCGAAAGTCGCACACCGATAGCAAGCCCCGGAGCAATGGAGCGTATGCCCTGCACCACCTCTCTCAAGAATCGTGTGCGATTCTCGAAGCTCCCGCCGTAACGTCCTTGCCGGGTGCGTGCGCTGAGAAATTCGTGCCCCAGATAGCCGTGGCAGTGTTTAATATCCACGAAGTCGAAGCCCAACTTCCAGACCATGCCGGCCGCGCGCTGAAAATTCTCAATGATGGCGCCAATCTGCCCGTCGGTGAGCAATGGATAGTCCTCGGGTAATCCCAATCGCCGATCGAGAAGCGGGTGGTGATACAGGATGCGCGGCTCCATCCGATTATGCGCATTTGGATGGCTGAAGCGTCCGGAATGCGTCAACTGTACGCCGATCAGCAAGCCGTTATCTGATCCTGTGGTGCGTCGATGTTCTTCGACCAACGCCGTGCGTAATCGCGCCAGTCCTTCGCAGGTATGAGGCGCCACCAGGAGTTGATTCGGATTGGCGCGCCCTTCATGAGAGACCGCAACGGCTTCTCCGCCCCAGATCAATTTCCCACCGCTGCGACCGAAGCGTTGCCACCGCCGGAGCGTACTCTCAGTGGGGTTGCCGTCGGCCGAGGCATCCCAGCCTTCCATGGGTTGCACCGCGATCCGGTTGCCGATTTTGGTCTCACCGCAGACGAGGGGCCATCGCAACGGGGACTCTGGCCCAAAAGCGAGTTCGCTATCGCAAGGAATCGTCAGATGCAGCGAACGCAGATGGTCCTGAAAATGCGCCACGTCCTTCACACTTCCCAGCCGCAGAATCGAGTGTGCGCTCATATCGCTTTCCGTTGTTTGGGTAATGTTGACTCTTCCACCGGTTTGCGCTGCGAAGCTTCCAAGGCTTGCTTCGGTTCCGTCACTCGTTCTTATCTCCTCCGCCATCGGCTAGAAGTTTGATCTACCGGTGGGACAAACCACCTGAGCACCGACGTTCGAGGGTGAAAGGAATACGCATCATGCTCACCGCGCAACTGGGGCGAACGCGCCAACGGAGACGCCCTTCCGCTCCCGGCCTGCAAGATCTCTCTTGGACAGTTCAGCAGAGTCGCCCCAGCCTGCAAAGAGCTTGGAATCGGCTCGGGGACGAAGGTCCGGGCGATTTGGATTGAGCCGCCACCACTTGCCGTCAAAAATGACCCAGGGCTCATTGCTGAAGCGGACAAACTCCTTCGCGGCCCTTTCCTGCGTGACTCCTGCAATCGTCTGCGGACCTTCGGGCAGCCGGGTTGCCAGACTCTTGAGTGCCTCGGGCACCTCGGCGTATCTCAGAGTGTTAATGACATCGAAATCTGAATCCAGGCGGTAGATGCTGGTGTTGAACACCTCAATGGAAGAGGGTTGATCATTGATGAAGATGTTGTTGCGCATCTTGGCGCCCCAACTTCCGTTGCGGCATTGCATCGCAGAGCGTCCGGGATTGTTCATGAGCACCGTATTGTTCCGGATTACGTTCTGCTGACATCCCCAGAGAGGAAGGTCGTCCGGTCCCTTCACCTCATTGGAAGCAAAGGGGCCCGGATCAACATAACCTGCGTCGTAGGGGTTTGCATCGTCCCATTGCGCAATGCCGTGATTGAAGTTGCCATAAATCAGGTTGTTTTGAATGAGCGACTCTTGCAAGCCGGCCAGGTTGAGCGATCCGCCTCCGGCTCTGCCGTTCTGATTAATGACATTTTCTTCGATGATGAAGTTAACACCCTTACCGTCGGGAAAGTTGTTCGCTCCGAATTTCTCGGTTGCCAGCTTAAGCAACCCCATGGCCCATTCTCGTGTAGGCCGCTCCTCGGGATAGCCCTTGAGTTGGGGATTCTTGATCAGGTCATGGAAGGAGCTGACGCTATCCAGATTGCATTGAAGTCCGCTGGCGTTGCTGCCAAAGAATATGTTCCGACGGATCACGTAGTTGTCCGATCCGTCGCTGGCGTAGCCCGAGTGTTCCTGCTTCGAAACAGCGAACAGGTTATTCTGGATCAGCACAGTGTGCGAATCCCGCGAGTGAAATCCCCACTTGCGATGATGGTGTGAGAAGTTGTCGATCAGGATGATGTGGTGGGTCTGCTTGCTGGTCTGGCTGAAATCACCGTCCATCATGATGCCAGCCCGCGGGCCGTGAGGTTCCGTGTCAGCACTATTGCTGCCGGCGATGTTGAAACCCTGAATGATGACGTGGTGTGTGGCACGCAGGAGAATCATCCAGTCTGGAATCCGGGAGGGCTGATTGATCACGACATCGCCCGGCTCGCCCATGGCCTTAAAGTGAATGTAGAGCCCATCGGCAGCGCTTGCTTTGTCTTCAACGACGAAACCGGCATAGCTGCCCGGCATTACGGCAATAAGATCTCCCCCTTGCGAAACATCTGCTGCTTCTTGCAAGGTCTTGTAGGCGGCGTACACCTTGTAGCTGCGGATTGGGGCAGCTTCGTCCTTGTCATTGGGGCTGAGATTAAGGTTGCCAATTCGAATCCGCCGTAGCAGCTTACCGGAACCATCCACCACCAGGACGCGGGAATATAGCTTCTGGACGCGAAGTGTGTGCTTGACCCATTCGTCCGAGTTCTGCGCTTTGTAGAAAACGGGGGAAGGCTGCGGACTCTGGGCTGCTGATTCATGAGGCAGAAAGGCGAAGAGCAGCGTCGAGAGGGCCAAGCCGAAATACCCTCGAACGACTGAAGGGTTGTGACGGGCGATTCGGAACAAAAACAACGTTGAAATATTCATCATTCAAGTTCACTCAATTCAGACCGGCCTAACCAGTCCTCGCCTGGTGGCCTCGGTGTTGCGAACCAGCAGCAGAACCAGAATCATCGCGACAAGAGGAACTAGGCCGGCTACGATGACAATCGGATCGAAGGAATGTCCTGCCATCGCCTGGCGGGCATCTGAAAAGTGCCCGATGAGTTTGAAGGCGACGATCGTACCCAGCCCCGCCCCGGTGCCACTCAATCCGCTCACCGTGCCCACTGATTCGGTATAGAAAAGGTCAGACGGGAAGACGTTGGCCATGGTGGAAAACGCCGCATATGAGAAGGTCGCAAACGCAAAAAGGAACGCTATCAGATAAAGGTTGGCCGTAAAGACGGTGGGTACGAGCATAGTCACGCCCAGACCGCCAAAGATGACTACAGCCTTCCGGGCTCCGCCCAGGGACCATCCTCGTTTGATCAGGTAACCCGAGATGGCTCCGCCGGAAAAATTTCCGAGATCGGCGGCCAGGAAGGGAATCCAAATGGCGATCAGCCCGCTCTTGAGTGCGATGCCCTTCGCCACGAGATAAATCGGGAACCAGTCGGTGACGAAGAACCAGACCGGATCGGTGAGGGCTTTGGCGATGATCGTACCCCAGGTTTGCGGCAGCTTTAGAAGTTCCCGCCAAGCAAGCGTGTTTCTGCTCCCACTTTGCGAGAGGGATTCGAACTTGTCAGAAAGAATCAGTTCCCTTTCCGCCTCGCTGATCCTGGGATGGGACTCGGGTGGGTGATAGAGCCAGCGCCAAACGATCAGCCACAGAAAGCCCAGCATTCCGGGAATCGCAAACGCCGGACGCCAACCCCATCGAAAATAAATCCAAAGAATGAGCCAGGAAGCGATCGCTCCACCGACGGAGGAGCCGCTGTCGAAGAGCGCGGTGGCCAGTCCGCGTTCGCGCTTCGGGAACCACTCCGAGACCGCCTTGGTGGCGGCTGGCCAGTTCGCTGATTCCCCCGCCCCCAGCAAAAAGCGAAACGCAGCAAAACTGTAGAAGCCCCGGGCCAGCGAGGTCAGTACGGAAACGACCGAATAGAAGACTACGGTGAGAGATAAGCCGCGCCGAGTACCGATGCGATCCATTAATCGACCAAACACAGTCTGCCCCAGCGAGTAGGCGATGCGAAACGCGATGACGATGTTCGCATAGTCAGTATTGGTCCAGTGATACTCGAGTTTGAGATAAGGGGCGAGGAGGGAGAGTGTCTGCCGGTCCAAGTAATTAATGACGGTGGAAGCAAAGAGAATTCCGCCGATCCACCAGCGCAAATTCGAGATAGGCCGGCGGGCGGGGAAATCGCCGTGCCGGGGCATCGTCGTGATTGCTGGCTCTGGGATGAGTGCGCCTCAGTGGTTTGCAGCGCTTGTGGTCAGGAGCGCGGCCGAATTACCTACGAATCGAAATCGTTTACAACGTGCGACTGGCAAGCAGCACCAGCTCTGTGGCTTTTATCGTTCTTTGACAAGCTCACACTCGCGCGACTCGCAGACGTAGATTTCCGAGATCATGGCGCTCTATTCGGAGCACTCCTTTGGCGTTACTGCGAACCCGAAGTGTGCCCGCTGATACGCCCGGCAACACGGCCGCGGGCGAGGATGACACATTCAGGCCCCCGAAATTGAGTTCATAAACCGACTCTGGGTGCAGGCTGGTAATGATTAACGACTCGCAACCCATATCGGGTAACGACACTTCCCCGGCGCTGACCGGCGAACCCTCCGTGCTGAACAACACCATCGGACCTCGCTCGAAGGCTGCGCCTTGAAAATTGACACCGTCCAGAAGTTCGGCGCGCTTTTGTCCGGTCTTCCCCTTGTCCCCAATTTCAAAAACGTGGAGAAAAAAGTCCTCTTCGGCGGGCAAAGAGGGTGATACTTCGACACGCCACCCGCCCGGTACCACATTCTCGCGGTTGGAGGTGAGAATTCTGTTGAAGTCCTCACCCCAAAAAAGCTTCCACATGTGGCGAAGCTTCAGATCTTCCGGCAGCGGAGCGCCCTCCGCTGGCTCGAGCGGCCAGTTTTCGCCCGATCCCCAGGGTCCCCCGTGGTCATCGCCGGGAGTATAGAATTCGTCGCCGCCGCCTCCCCGCCTGGTGATGACGCGTTCCTTGGGTAGAAGCGAATGCACCAGCAACTCTCCCGATCCCTCCGCAAAGCGGAAGGTTCTGGCATTGCGAAAATCCTGGGTGCTAGGCGCCCCTTTTCCAGCATCCGGGTCAACGCTCGGCTGGTTTACGCCGTGAAGCAGCCAGGCCTTTCGAAAAGAGGGGTTCTTGCTGACTACACGATCAAAAAGAAATAGAACGCCGCGCCCGGGCACGTAAACCACTTCACGCGTGAAGCGCCGGAGTTTTTCGCGAGAGTACGCATTGCTGGCATCCCCCATCGCGTAGTGATACTGATCGGGAATGTAATCGACGACGCGCATAGAGCCGAGATCCCACAAATTTTGGGTGCGGTTCCAATCTTCAGCACTGCGTATAGTGTTCCAGTAGCGTGAGGAATCCATGCGTTGGCCCCCGTCGTTGGCCGCGGGCAGGAGATTGTCAGACCAGAAGAACTTTTCCGCGGGATCGTAAACCAGCACGGAATTGTGCGCCACGGTGCGGCGGTAGTAATTCAGATAATGCGGGCTCTCCGTGTCGGTGTAATCCGCGCCACTGTCGATCGCCAGATGGCCGTGGTGGTAGATCGTGATCTGGTTTTGATCGAGGTGCTGGTGTTTGGCGAAATACGCTCCACAATCAAACTCGATCCAGGTCGATTCCGGAGTCCAGCCATCCCGCATCACAAGATGTCCGACGCCGGGAAAGTAGCGCTGGCGCGGCAACTCGTTTTCGCTGGTCAGAGCTGGGTCTCGCGGTGTGACTTCGGGATCGTCCCACAGAAACTCCAAAACCGGCAGCACCCATTGCTTCGGGAAGAACCCGCTCTTGCGCAGAAGCCAGGCGCTGTAGGGGTCCTTGAAACGGTTTACTGCATAGCCCAGTAGAGCCGTGTCTCGCGCATCCAGAACCGGATATTCATTGTCACCCTCGCGGGACGGGGTGCCGTCTGGAAGGAGCTTATAGAGGTAGGTGGTGCCCATGTTACGAAACACGGAGAAGTGGTGGGCGGGGTCCACTCCCGTGGTTGTTCGCTGCAGCTCCGCCAGCAGCGCCAACGACGCCCACGTGATCCGCATGTAGTCCATCGATTCGTGGTAGCTGCCCTCCGGGCTGACGACATTTGTAATGTCGAGGATGTTGGCCAGGCCCTTTGCAATCCGGTCGCGCCAGGATGCACAACGTTCATCGCAAACGGCGGTACCCTCGACCGCCGCCGAGGCAAATGCGACCAACGCGAGGTAGCGTACGGCATAGTTGTGGTAGGAGAGTTCGCCCGGATCAGCAAAGTCGGGAGTCGAAAGCATGGCGGCCGCGCCGTCTCTCAACTCACCTGCCACTCGGTCTTGTAAGGTTCGATCGAAGCCGCGGTATCCAACAAGCCAATCGAATGCCAGCGCCCAGCGCGTGTAGTCGAGCCAGGACCGTGATGCCTTTCTGCCGGAGGCGATATGCCTGGTTCTCATCTCGGCTAGGGCACGCTCGGCGAAGGAGTCTTGGCCCGTCAGTTGCCACGACAGCGCCCAGCCCTCCATATCCTCCGACGGACGCCGCCCGGCAGCATAACGTGACTTCAATAAGGGTAGCCCGGTGAAGGGGTCCGCATCGGCGATCAATAATCGCGGGCGACGAAGACCCGGCCCCTGAGCCTTACCTGGCCATGAAGTAGCTAGTGCGGACGCGGCCAGCGCCGCGATGAAGTCGCGCCTTTTCATGTTTTCAGTCGTTGAACATTACACAATTGCCGTTCCACCCCGGTCTGACGGCTCAAAACCGCAGGATGGAACTGATAGGAAGAAAAGGAAGGCAAACGAAATCCGCGGGTTTCCCCTCTGCCCCATCTGGACATCACAAAGTGAAACAGAAGCATTGTGTAGCCTGCGATCTATGCAGCTTATGCGCAGCTTTCGTTTGCATGCTATTTTCTTTCTTCTTTGCGGTTAGCGCAAGTGTATAAATAAGGCAGTACACGAGTTCGGTGTGCGTGCTTCGTCAAATATATTCGACCCGTGAGGATCAACTCGATGCGGACTACCAAGGATTCTCGTCTGCTGGCGGAACAGCGGCGCCGGAAGATTTTGGATCTAATCGAACAAAGGGGCCAGATCACGGTTCGGGACCTGGTAGAGAAATTTTCCATTTCTGCTGTCACGGGGCGGGCCGATCTGGACGCTTTATCGTCCGAGGGACTGGTGGTGCGCTCGCACGGCGGTGCCGTCCGGCGGGTGGAAGCCAGTCAAGACTATCCTCTGCGTCTGAAGAAGACCCTTCACCACGCGGAGAAGGTTAGGATCGGGCGAGCCGCGGCGGAACTCATCCAAAACAGCGAAACTATTATTTTGGACGCGGGGACGACCACAGCTGAGATTGCCCGCCATTTGAAAACCCGCAGGCTCCAGTCCGTTACCGTCATCACCCACGCACTGAACGTCGCATGCGAGTTAATGGACGCCACAAACGTTTCCGTGATCATGATCGGAGGACTGCTGCGCCCCGTGTCCTGCTCTTTCGTGGGACCTCAGGCGGAAATGATGCTCAAGGAATTTCACGCCGACCGTCTTTTTCTGGGGGTGGATGGTTTCGACCTGGAAATCGGGGCCTCCACTCCCGACGTACTGGAGGCCCAACTGAATAGCTTGATGATTCGTATCTCGAAAGAGGTCAATGTGGTCGCCGATTTCAGCAAGTTAGGCCGCAGGAGCCTTTCCCGCATCGGCCCTCTCTCAGGAGTCCACAGGTTGATCACCGATGGCCGGGCACCAGCCGAGTTCACCGAGGCCCTGCGCAAGTCAAAGATTGAAGTGATTACGGCGTAGTTTCTGACCTGGCCAGACGAGTGAAGTGATATGCCAGCATGCGGTCCGGCAGCAATAAAGCTTTACGAAACCTGAGGTTAGCCTCCTGCTCCCTGCCCATTTCCTTCGCTAGCAAGCCGGCCGTGTACATCCACCAACTCGGGTATGCGCTGGTTTCGCTGCGATTTGCCGCCTGCTCTAGAGAAGCTTGCAGACGGTCTTGCCAGAGCGTCTGCTTGAAACCTGGCAGTTTCCGCGCAGCCAACCATGCCCACCGGATCTGGTCTGGAGCGGACGCGGCGGATGCGAGCCCGAATTTAGCCTTCGCTTCTTCGTATCGTCCGCAGCTAGCATACGCTGAGCCGAGCAGGTAGCTGGTTCTGGCGGATTGAAGAATGGGTTCAAGGCCATCGCGCGTGAATACCAAGCCCGGAGCCTCCGCGCCAAGGTGCTGGACAATCGACAATGCTTCGCTGCACCGTCGTTCCCTTGCGAAAGCCAATACCCGCTGCAATTGCACTTCAATCCAGACCTGGCGGACGTTGGTACCGCCCTCTTCGCGAGGAAAAAAGCGATCGTGAAACAAATTGGTGGCCCGTTCAAAATCGCGGGCCTCCGCCAGGTTCAGAATCAACTCGAATATCAGCGCTGGGGGCGCAGCATCAAGCTGCGGATACTTTTCCAGAGCTTCCACCCGTTCGCTGGCGGGCCGGTTCAGCAGACTAAGAGCCTGATCTATTCCCAAGTAAATCGCGATGTTGGTTGGATCGCTTCGCAGCCCATTACGAAAAGCAGAGAGCGCATGCTCAGGTTCATTCTTTATGTGAAGGAGAGCCAGCCCCGTGCTCGCACTCAGGACAGGAAGTTCGGGCCCAAACTTGCGAGCTTCCGACCATTCGTTCAAGGCGGGATCTGTCAAGCCGCGGGAGAAATAAAACGTTCCCAGCAGATAGTGGGCGGTCGCGTCCGAGGGATTTGCTCGCAAGGCCGCACGCAGCACGGAGAACTCTTCCGCCGTGCCGGGAAAAACATACGCTGTAGACAGTTTGGACGCCGTACTGTAATCGTCGGATCCCGACTGTCCGAGTTTCTCCCGGCAATAGCCGCGGAAATAGGCAACCATGGGATGGTCGTGCGGGGCCAGTGCGCCCGGCTCCGTTTGATCGAGGCCGGCCGGCGGATATTGCCTGGAAAGCACATCCAAGGCTTTTTGATAGAGTCCCAGCCGCATATATTCCGCGGCAATGTTCAGTACACGGTCGGCATCGTCGGCGAGGTGCGCGAGGTCAGGATTACCGAGTTCTTCTCGAAAAACGTAACTGAGCGGAAAACGGGCCAGCCCTTCTTGCGCCAGCGCCCTTGCTTCCTGCGACTCACCGGCCGCTTCCCTGACCGCAACCAACTCCTCTTGGGCACGAAGATCTTCGAGAGCAGCCTGCAGGGCTCCAGAAAGATGACGCTCGGCGCCGCGTAGATCGCCTTCCCGCGCCAGCAGTTCGCCCAGGTGCAGAGCCGCAGCGGAATAAAAAAGCGGCAAGCGCTCAGCCTGTTCGTACGCGGCGCGCGCGTGAGGGCTGTCGCCCAGGCCGTCATAGGCAATGCCAAGGTAATAGGAGACCTCCGTGTCAGTGGTATCCCGCATTTGGAGCGGCTCGAGAAAGTCCCTGGCCTCTTCGAAGCGCAGCAGGCTGGCCGCCAGACGGCCGGCCGCTTTTCCAGCAGCGAAGCTTTCGGGGAACTTGGCCAGCGCCTCCCTATAGGCTTCGAGAGCGCTCAGAGCTCTTCCGTTCAGCTCATCCTCTTTACCGAACTGAACCCAGTCGTCGTGGGTCCGCTTGTCCGGCTCGGGAATGTGATAGGACGGTTGTGGGCCGACGTGAATTGCAGACTCGGGAGTCCAATCGTATTCGCCTTCGGTCTGGCGCAGAAGGATCGCGCCCTTTGCGTTCTGAATCTCAAGTGTGTACTTTGCCTGCGAGTCGGCGTTCGGAAGCTCGTGGATCCAGGCGTGCTCGGGCGACAAATCAACCTTCTCGTGAAACAGTTGCTGCGTGCCCTTCAGAATGGACGCCGACGCCTGCGGGATGGGCTGGTTGGCATTGAATCCCGCCATCAAGCTGTTGGCTTTCCGGCTTAGGCTCGCCACCCCGGCGAGATTGGCTCGAGAGATCCCGCCGATCTCCCGGGCCGGCATCCAGTATTCCGAGAAGCGGATTACTTGGCGGGGCTCAAGAAAAGCATAGGTCTCCTGATTGCGAAACAGACCGGCTTGGACCTCGACGTAGCCGCTGTTATCGTCGGACAGGGCTTTGCGCCAGTCCAAGCCGTCTGCGTCGACACCCCAGGACCAGATTTTCTTTGCCGGAACTGCTTCGTACTCGGCAAAGTGCACGGTTCCGGTATTCGTGTGGGGATTCCAAACTCCCATGAAGGTTTCCCGGCTTCCGTGGGCGAACATGGAAACCGGCCCCTTGGTGTGATTGCGGACCAGGCTGAAGTCCACGCCGTCCAGATCTACGGGCCACGGATGGATTTCAGTGAAGCCGTGGGTGGCTACGAACCGCATGGGATACACGATGCGCGAATCATCCCACGCCGCAACTCCGGCATTGTTCCACCAGTAGAAGCGATGCCTCACATCACTGCGATTGCTGAGGGTTACACGCTGCTCGAGCACAGTCGATTTCGGGCGCAGAATCAACTCCACCGTCCATTCCATGCCATAGACGCGGTCGATGTTGCCGACGATGACCGAGGCGCTGCCATCGTCATACTTCGCGAAGGCAAAGTTGACCGGCGACATCGTGACCCAATTATGCGAGACCGGGAAATTGAATTCGATTCCGAAGGCGGCCCAGGCCCCCCGATATGCGATGGCCGCCTTCTTGATCGAAGGATTGGCGTAAAACATGGGTTTACCGGAAATCTTGTCCACGCAGGTGTAAAGGTGGCCGCCGATGTCGGGCAGCGCGGAGCATTTCAGATATTCGTTCTCGAGATAGATCGCCCGCCATGCGTGGTCGACTCGCCGGCTCGTCAGGTTATTGCGTAAGGTGTAGGGATAGTTGAAGCGATTGGTGGTGAACTGGTCGAAGGGAGGGTTGGGATCGGGCAGTCCCTCTTCGTAAGTCGGCAAAGTGAGGGTCCCTTGCCAGACGCGCACTTCCGCATGCGCTGACAACGCGGAGGCAATGAGTCCAAGAACAGCGATTCGCCGAAGGATCCGCATCTAGACTCGCAGGAGCCGCGCAGTGTTCTCGTGATAAACCTTCCGCAGAATGGGATCCGGCAAATGAATGCCGTAGATGCGCCAGCGTCCCTGCGGCGGTATTTTTGCCGGAGCGTAGTCGAAATACTCGTCTTCGGTTTCCAGAAACCGGTAGTAGATCTCGTACAACTGGTCGTTGAAAACCTGTTGGGGAAACTCGTCACCGTGCGGCGTCGCATCTGTCCCGAACAGGATCCGGTCCTGATACTTATCGAAAAACTTTCTGGCGGTTACCGGCTGCCGTCCCAACTCCCCGATGCGAGCCGCCATGTCCACGAACATATTCGGAAACCGGTCCAGGTTCTGGGCAACGTTTTGCAGGTTTTCAGAGAAGTTGCCGAAGTGCAACGTCACGAACTGGGTTTTGGGATGTCGGGCTATCATGCGGTTGCGGGCTGCGATCAACTCCGCGTTGCTGGGAAAGTCTCCTCCATAGAACGACCAATCGGGATGATTGTTCAACTCTTCATAGCGTTCGTTGAAGTGATCGGTAGGAGTGAAAAATGCTACGGGATCCGAGATGTGAATGGCTACCGGCATGTTCAACTGCCCGCAGGCATCCCACATAGGATCAAAACGCGGATCATCAATTTTCACCAGCGCGCCTGAGGTGATATTTTCACGAAGATAGAGTCCGAGCGTCTTGAGAATCTTCAAGCCCCGCGCGCCATCGCGATGTGCCTGCTCGATCGCCTGTGCCTGCAGCTTCGGGTAATCGGGTTCTTTGAAGCGGGAATAGGAGGGCTCGGTGAATGTGTAGAAGCGGCCGGGATATGCACGGTCGTATTTCGCAACCGCTTCGGCGAGGCCTTTATCGTAGCCGCCGGTGACGTTGACCATGGTCTGAATGTTCTTGCGGTCCATAACTGCGAGCAATTCCTGCGGAGTTCCCAAGTATTGACGATCCGGCGAGAGTTCAACCCCCTTTTCCGACTTCGTCGAGAGGGAGATGTGGGTATGGAAATCGATGGCCGGAAATTTCGAGCGCTCGATGTGCGACTCGTGCACCTCGAGCATGCTTTTTGGCTCGTACTGCGAAAGTTCCAGAGATGTGGGCTGGGCCTTGGTTTCGGGCGCCGCAGTGGCCGCCCTGCCGACTTGCGTACCAGCCCCGGCTAACAGCCCCATTCCATACAGCCACTCACGGCGATTGATCATGTTTGCTCCGCCCGCTTACCGGCTATTGTCCAGGCTCAAGCGCCGGCGTAGCGATGTCCACGGGCCGTTCTTCCCCATTGATCGAACCGTGCCAGACGCTACCACCAAAAGTTGTGATGTAGATCTTGTTGTGGTCCAGGGGGTCGGGCACCACGCGTTGTGCCCACTTGAAGTTGAATCCGGGAATGCGGGTCCAATGCAGCCCGCGGTCCGCCGATCGCCAGGCCGACGACTCAAAACCAGCCGCATAGAGAACGTTGGAATCTGCCGGATCCACGGTGACATCGTAAACGTGCCGATCCTTATCAAGCACCTGCTTCCAGCTCTTGCCGCCATCTTCAGAGAGAAAGATGCCTCCGCCGTCCCCGTGCTTTCCCGTCGCCCGAGCCCAGGCGGCGAGGTAAAGGCGATCCGCCGAGTTCGGGTCGAACCGGCTGCCAGTGTTCAGCTCCGTCCGTCGACCGGTACAGAGCGCCGTCGCCCGCATTGCCGATGCTCCCATCCTCCGACCGGCGCGCCACGAGAGCGTAGACCGTGCCATTCGAGCTACGCGCTAATCTCCAGACGAACGGCTGGGTCTGGGTAATTCCCTGGTTCTTCAGGCTCCAGGTGCGCCCGCCATCCGAACTCTTGTAAACCCCGCGGCCAAAACCGGCAACGTAGAGCACACGCGCATCCACGGGGCTGGTGGGATCAAGCAGAATATGGGTTGCCCCAGTCTCGTCCATCCCGGCGTTCGACCTCGTCCAGTTCCTGCCGCCGTCTTCGCTGCGGCAAACGCCGCCTTTGTAATTCAGCACGGAGTTGTGCCGCCACATCTTGGGGCGAGGAAGGTCATGCGTAGAGCTGTTCACGCTCCACATCCGGCCCCGCACCTTGGGATCGAAGACGATCCAGTAGGTCGTATTCAGCCACTCACTGGGCACCCCGGGGGTCGAACTAGTCCAGGAGACTCCGCCGTCTTCGCTGCGGAAGAGCCCTATGTCGGTGTAAGTGATGAACTGGCGTTTTGGATCGAAGGGATCGAAGTGTATTCCGTAGCTGTTGGTCACATCGAGACCGAGGCTGGTCCATCCGGCGTCATTTACTTTGCGGGAATACTGCGCCGCCCAGGTTGCGCCTCCGTCGGCGGTTCGCATGGCTCTTCCGAGGTCGGTACCGTAGGCCAAATTCGCGTCTTGTTCCGCTACTGTAAGGTTCAAGGGATTTTCTCCCCAACCAGGCCCAAAGCGCTCGGTGATCCAAGCGTCATGCACATTCTTCGCGGCTACCTCGGATTCTTGCCACACCAACTGCCAATCACCGCCGGAGTTCGTGGTTTTAGCGACGCCCATCCAAGACTTTCCATCGAGCGCCAGATGATCGTAGGAGACATAAGCCGTCTCCGGATGGTGCAGGCTGGTCGCGATGGCTCGTACTTTCGATCCCATGCCCGGCAGGTCACACTTGCGCCAGGTTGCGCCTCCATCCGTGGAAACGAAGGTCCCCTGCTCCGAAGTGGCATAAATGGTCGGCCCGCCCGAACCAAAGCCTAGGGAAATGTCGGTGACAGCAACCGGAAGCGGCAGACTGCGCACTCCGGCAGCGTTCGTCACTGCGATCGCGTGGGCGCTTGCCAGAAACAATGTCCGCGAAGCGCCTGCGGAATCTGGGTCCACCCAAAGGCGTCGCGGAACATCGAGCAAGCTGACCTGTTTTTGCCAGGTCTTTCCATAGTCCCGCGAAACAAAAAGCGCCGGGCTCTCCGTGGTACCGGCTGCGGCATAGAGGACCTTCGAGTTAGCGGGATCCACCGCCAACGCTGCGATGGTACTCAACGGATCTGGATCCGCAAGGATCTGTTCGTCGGCATGATCGGAATTCATCCTGACGCCCTTGACGGCAGAAGGGTTGGGGTAGACCAGATTCCACTGTTCTCCTCCATCCGTACTGCGCCACAAACCCGTCGCATGGGCGTACATTGTTTTTGCATCCAGCGGGTCGAAGACAAAGAAATCGACGACGCCGCGCAGGTTGAACATACGCCAGGTACGTCCGCCGTCGTGGGTGATATAGGAGCCGGTCATGTCGCAGGAGATCAGCACGGTGTTGGCGTCATGCGGGCTGATGGTGGGATTGAACATGGCGCCGCCACCGCCCGGTCCAATAATAGTTTCATTGGTCCTGCCTGAGTTTGCCGCACTAGGGTGCTTGGGTCCCCTTGTCGACCACGGGTCTATCCACAGTGAGATCGAGAAGCGGCCGCCCGTCAATTCAGGTACGCGACGTGGCGGCCGGTTTCTCGCAGCGGGTTAGTTCTAGAACGTGATCCTGAGCCGCAAGCGTACCGTGCGGCGACTGTCTACGCCTTCTTGCGGGAAAGTCTGAAACGGCCGTCCGAAATCTGAATTCGGATTGATGCTTGCCAACTGCGGTTGCAGTGTGACGGGATCTATCTGGATGTTGAAGCCCCCGAGGTTCGAGAAGGTGCCACCTCCATCTTGATTCGGCGCTCGCAAGGGGTGATTGAAAATATTGTTAATGTCAGCTCCCAGTGTGGCGCTTACTCGGTCTCCGAATCTAAAGTCTTTGTGCAGACCGAAATTCACACCCCACGCTCGGGGTCCCCACAACAAGTTCTTCTTGGCGACCTGCGAATTGTCAAACACATCGGCACCCATCGTCGGGGGTGCAAACGCGCTGGGATCGAAGAGTTGGTCTCCAACATGATGCTTATAGTTGCCCACGACCAGAGGCCGAAACGATGGCTCGAAATTGAAGTCTCCGACGGCATCAACCGAGTTTACGGCGATATTTCCCGGACCGACGAAGCGGTCACCGTTAGCGCAGTTATCGCAGGTCCAAAACGGCGTAAATCCAGTGCCGGTCTTGGCAAACATCTGAAAACTTGTCTGCCAACCGCCGATCACAGTGTCAGCCAACCTTGAGAAGGAGCTTCCGAACCTTCTGCCCCGCCCGACCGGCAAGTCATATACGCCATAGAAAACAAACCGATGGCGAGATACCCATGCATCCTGGCTGTAATCGCGCTCTGGATTGAAAGGATCATAGGCAACGCCGCCCAGACTGGAGTTGCCGCCATCCAAGCCAGTAGATTGCTGGTCCAGGTAGGTGTAAGACGCATTGAACATCAACCCACTGTTGTAGCGACGCTCGAGCTGGGCCTGGAAGGCGTTGGACTGGCTATGGCCAAAGTTCCCAAAGCTCATCAAGAAGTCGCCTATCGTGGGATAGGCAAGTCGGGCAAGCTCTGCGGTCGTCGGCTCGCAGTCTCCGTCGTCTGGACTGCAGGCGGTAACTCCATCGCCGGTGGTGGTGTCCCAAGCGACATTACTGGGTTTGAGTTCATTCAGGTCTTTGCCCGCAATCAGTCCGTGCGCGGTGGTACCGAGGTAAGAAAAACGCACGGACATTCTTAACCCGAGCTCACGTTCATAGGTCGCGTTGTACTGTTGAACAAGGGGTTGGTGAAGTGCAACGGGCACGGCATTAAATGAGGGCGGGCCAGCGAGGTCATTAACGTCGCCTCCAGTCAGAGGAGTCGGCCAGGGCTGCAATTGGGTCGGGTTTATCCCCAGGTCCGACTTTGTAAGTGCCTGGTTGAACGCGTTGGTGGAAAGCGGATCCCGAATCCCCTGGGCAGCCGCGGTTGGGAAGTAAACCCCGTATCCGCCACGCACTACCGATTTCTCTCCGAGCCTCAAGGCAACGCCGATGCGGGGAGCAAAATTGTTTTTGTCGGTTCGTACCAAACCTCGGCCGATGCCAAGTCCTGACCGAGCAGCAGTGACCACTGGTAACAAAGCAGTAATTCGGGGATCTAAGAATTGAATGGTTTTGTCAGAAGCGACAATAAAACGACCGCTATTGTTGTTGAAGGTAGGGTCAAAGTTGAGCATGATGTCATTCTTGTCGACGAATGGCGAAATTACTTCATAGCGCAGTCCAAGATTGAGTGTCAGCCTAGGCGTCGCCTTCCAATCATCCTGAAAGAAATAGCCTTGCTCCCAATTGTGTACATCCATCGGCGGGCGCGCCTCGGGGATGAAAGTGACTTTTGTTGGGGGCAGCCCGAGTAAAAAGTCGGCGAGCGGGTTGGTTTTCGCTCCTTTGGCGGTATACGTCATCGTGCCGCGTGGATTCCCGCGGGCAGCCGCGAAGCCATCTTGTCCCACATTGCGCACAAAATCCGCGCCCATTTTCAGGTTGTGATTGTGAATCACCCACGTGAGGGTGTCTCCAAAGGTCGTCAGATATTGGCCTAGCAGACGATCAGTGTTGCGGTTGCCGCTCCTGTCGAAGGTGGTGAACTGAGAGCCGTAGTTGATTACAGTGTGCCCGTGAGTTTTTAGCTGCGCCTGGCCCACGACTGTCCCATACGCGTCTATGGCATTCGAGTCAAGCCCGATGCTCGAAAGGAAACCCTCCAGAGTTGTGTTGCTGTGGACAAACCTGAATTCACGATTAACCCCCCCACGCACTTCATTGATCAGATTGTTGCGTATCGTGCGCACGTAGGAACCGGAAACGGTATTGTCTCGCACGTCGCTCTGAACAAGGCCGAGCCCTGTGAAGGGAGACCTGACCGACGACGTGGCACCGACAGCAGCCTGCGCGTTGTAAACCACATAAACGTGATCTTTATCCGTGAAATCGTGATCCACGCGGAGGGTTCCCAAATCCCGAGTTGAGCCGCCCGGAAGCAGGGTCTGAAATCTGTCCAGAATTCGGCCGGTGCTTGTATCGATCTGCACCGATGGGCTTATTTTCGGGAAGTATGTACTAATTAGCTGTTGCACATTGGGGTTCAGCAGGCGCGAAGGTATGGTCACGAACTGTAGGCCCGCGCCCAAATGCGCAGCATGACAGGCGGGCCAGGGCGTGCAGTAAGTGTCATCAGCCACTTCATCCGCCGTTAGAGTCACTCCGGCAGGCAAACGAATTCGGGGAAGTAAGTCGGCGGGATCGTCCTTGGTGAGATCTATGGTCGGCGAGAAGTCCCCGACCCACAACGCGGGATGCGGCAATTTATTGTCCGAAATGCTTACCGGGGCCCTCGAGTAGTTCCGTTCATAGGCCACAAAGAACCAGGTCTTCTTGATGCCGGGAATCGGCCCGCCCAGCGCTCCACCAATATCGTTGAAATTGAAAAACGGCGTCGGAAATTTGGTGACAAACTCAGTAGGCACAAAGTCTCTCTTGCCTTGCAGGTCTTGTATCTGCCACGCCGCCAGCGCGGAATTCTTGTTGTTGTAAAACGCGGAGCCATGAAATTGCGACCCGCCACGCTTGGTGGTGACGCGAATATTGGCAATTCCCGCATATTCAGCGCTGAAATCGTTGGAGAGGACATTAAGCTCGTCCACCGCTTCGAGGGATGGCTCACTGGTCATATTCGAGCCGAAAATCGTGTTGGTGGAGCGCTGGCCGTCGATTGTAAAATTGGCGCCATAACTCTGGAATCCGAGGAATTTGAATTGGCTAGCGTCCACGCCTTGCGTGATATTTGGATTGAGAAAGAGGAACTGGTAAACGTCTCGGCTGTCGCGCGGAAGATCTATCACCTCGCGGCTGTTAATCGTGTTACTAATGGTCTGATTTTCGGTATCAATAGTAGGCGCCTCGGCGGTCACAACAATTTGCTCACGGCCGCCGGACAATTTTAGTGCCGCGTTAGCGCTGAGCACGTCACTGCCCCTCAGCACCAACCCGGCGATGTCCTGCGTGTTCATTCCCGGCGCTCCGATGGACACCTTGTAGTTGCCCGGCCTGAGGCCGAACATCTGGTATTCGCCCTGTGAGTTTGTCGTCGTCTCGCGCGTTGTATTCGTAGCGAGATCGAGAATGATGACTTTTGCCTTTGGAATCACAGCCCCGCTGGGGTCCGTGACCACTCCGCGGATCGTGCCCAAATCGGTTCCTTGCGCGAACACGAACTGGACGCCTCCGAAAGCTGACAACAGGACGAGAAATAACGCAAAGCACGTCGCCGACCTCATAGCCACGCCCCCATTGCGGTAGGTTTCTAACGCTTAGCTTTTTACCACATCTCATCATAAAAAGTAAACAAAGAATAGAAAACAGAATAGCAAATGAAAAAAGATGGAAATTCAAACGCAAGTTGCTGGGAACCGTGGGTGGGGTGGGTTGCATCTCCCTCATTCAACGCTACGGTGGAGGGGAGGGGCTGGGCGTCCGGCCGGGCTTCAGGCCTCAGGGAGGTGCAGGGCGAAGGTTTGGACCACCCGGGTAATGACACCATCTTCCGAAGGAGAATCGGGATGCAGTCCCTCTTCGAGACAGCGGAAGAATGCAAGCAACTGACCGACAATGACATCGATGACGGGGAAATTTTCGTCTGCGAGTTGGCCCAACCCCTTACACTCGAGCACCACGTCGTTCTCCCGGACAAGTTCGCTGGGGACCCCTTCACCAACCATGAGCTTTTGGAGGCCGAGTTCTTTCTGATCCAGTTCGCGAAGCAGGTCGGCTTCATACGCCTGCAGCGTGGGATCGGAAGACAAAAAGCATATGACGAGCGTGTCTTTATGGATGTAGCTCATCGGGCCGTGGCGGAGCCCCAGATAGGTCTCACACATGGTGCTCACCCGGCCCCCCGTCATCTCCAACATCTTGAGCGCGGCTTCCCGCGCCGCGCCAAAGCGCGAACCGCTGCCCAGAAACAGGGCCCGCTTGAAGGGTGCTTTCGCCACTTCGGCCAGAGCGCCAAGATGCTCATAGATCAAATCCGAGGCCGTCCGGCTCAGTTGCTCACAGATCGTTCGATAGCGCTCAGGCTGCGCCAGCAGCCCCAGAAAACGCGCGCCTAATACTAAGTTGGTGAAGCTGCTGGTCATCACCAACCCTTGGTCGTTAGTGTCTTCGCCCAAAGTGATGACAGCGGCCCGCGGATCGCACTGGAAAGTCCTGGCGAGACTGCCCGTTTCATTGCAGGTCAGCACCAGGTGGCGAATTTGTGGCTGAGTTCTGAGCATCAAGGCCAGTGCCCCGACGCTCTCCGGGCTGTCGCCGGATCGAGCCAGGGAGACCATTAGTCCCGGTCTGCCCGGCGGCAGCGCCCTGCTTCCGTGAGCCAGCAAGGTTCCGCCGCCCGTCGCCTGGGTGACGACCCCCAGCTCATTTTGCAATGCCAGGCGCACGCAATCGCACGCGTATTCCGAACTGCCCGATCCCGTCAGGGTCAGGCTGGAAATGCCGGCAAGAGTCGATTGCAGGCTGGCTGCGTGGCAGCGCATCAGTTCGCAGGTCTGCATCCAAGTGGATGGTTGTTGGCAGATTTCGCGAAGGGTGTGGAAGTAACCTAGCTTGCGCTGTTCTTCGGGGCTTCTGGCCAGCAGTTCAGCCGCCTTTGGCTGGTGTTGCAAGAGCGCCTGCAGCCGCCCCGGCTCGGATAGGGATGTAAGGGGCATCAGCTTCGACTATCCAAAGGGAAAATAACAGAAATATATAAAAAGTAAAACGAAAAATATAAAAGAAAAAACGGCGAGGGTCTGCCGTATACTCTCCTTTTTTGATCGCAATTACAGCCCCATGCGTCGTCGAGACCTGTTAAAAGGCGTCGTCGTGTTACCGGCAGCCCTGGCAGCCAACGGTGACGTGCCCGCACATCTGTGGCAAGGCTACGAATTCGGTTCGACGCCTCCGGTTCGCGAGCGGTTGAATCAGGGCCCCTTTGATGTCGACCAGGACCAGGGCTGGCAGACGATATTGTTCACTACGCCCTCCGAGCGTCAGCGAAAGAGATATGGCACCTCGGAGCTGATCGTCTGCATTTCCAACCGCGGCGTGGCCGGAGTTCCTGGAGTGTTATGGCTGCAACTGGAAAGTCCCGACCGGAAATTGAATCTGCGCGGCGCACTGGATTCCGGGCATCCCCATGGTGGCGGCATCCGCCAAGCTTCCTTTCTGCTTCCCGAAGGCTACCGCGGCAAGGTCCAGTTGTCGGCCCAGCTAGAGATTCGTCCGGGTATAAAAAAGCCGGTAGCTTGGGCATGCGAGCAACCGGTTAACGCTGACGGCTCCATCACCGTTGAGCTTAAGAGTGCTGGCGACCGCGGTTGGCGAAAAGGAGTTTGACTCCAGACATTCACGGCAGGAGATCTCAGCTTGAACAAGGCGTTATGCGCTGTGCTGCTCGTTGTGATCGTGTCGGGAGCTCCCCTATTCGGTCAGGAGAGAGCGCCCCACACGCCAGCTCCGGGACCTGCCCGTCTGGAACAACTTGTCGAAGCCAACATCGTCGCCGTGCACGCGTATCAAATGCTGCTCGCGCGCAAGCAGCGCAACATGGATCCCGCTTGCTGGCCTGCAAACGATCCGAAGGAAGCTGATTTGGAAGCGCTGGTCGCGCACCAGACCTCGCTGCTGAGGTCAGCAGCAGCGGCCAAGGCTTGGTCTCTGGGATCGCCCTCTGCGTTTGATCCGGCGAAAGACTTGCAGATGCTGCTCACAGCCAAGCTGCTGATGCCGCCGAATCTCCCGGTCAATGTGTTCACCGCGTATCTTCGCGAGCAGGCG
>WNFY01001681.1_pt1 | contig 21041 bp, 22 predicted proteins | sample 5400091 | NCBI WGS metagenome assembly WNFY01 (sample SAMN13153364, study PRJNA577476) | soil metagenome | isolation source: 60 cm soil or saprolite under grassland replicate 1 | place: USA:California | collected 2016-06-15
AGGATGAGATCACACGTTCCATTGTTGATGCGTTGAAGATCAAGCTGGCGGCGGTGCCAGCTGCACGTCCCGAACACGACACCGCGGCTTATGACCTGTATCTGCAAGGTCTTTATCTCTCGAACAAGAGCGACGAGGAGAACTTGCGGAAAAGTCTGAGCTTCTTTCAGCAGGCCCTCGACAAAGATCCAAACTTCGCGCGGGCGTGGACCGGCATCGCGAAAGCGTGGGAGTGGCTTGCGGACGCTTACGTACGGCCGCTCGAGGCGTACCCGAAGGTTAAAGAAGCGGCATCAAAAGCGCTGGCCTTGGATGACAGGGATGCGGAGGCACACTGCTACCTCGGCGAGACCAAACGAATATTGGACCACGATTTCGCCGGTGAAGAAGCGGAGTTGAAGCGCGCCTTGGAAATCGATCCCAACTCAGCGACTGCGCATTTGTTCATGTCGTTTCTCAAATGTGCGCAGGGGGATCTCGATGAAGGCGTGAAGCAAATTCAGGAAGCCGAGAAGCTCGATCCGCTTTCGCCGATCATAATCGACTCCGCAGTCGAAAGGTATGTTGCGGCCGATCGACTGGACGACGCGATCAGTGCGGGCAAACGGGTGCTTCAGGTCGATCCGAACTATATCTATTTTGATTCGGCGCTCGCCGAGGCGTATCGCGAAAAAGGTGACCTCCAAGAGGCGGTTGCAGTCTATGAAAAAGCGCAGGCTGTGACGCATTCACCTAGCGCGGGACTGGCAATCACCTATGCGAAGATGGGACGATGGGAGGATGCACATCGTGTTCTCGACCAACTGATAGAAAAGTCGCGACGGCAATATGTCACGGCCGATTCAATTGCGGCAGTTTATGTGGCACTAGGCGACAAAGAGGAAGCCTTTCGCTGGCTGGAACGCGCATTCGATGAGCATTCCGCGCCAATGTATGGCGTGGCGTGGCATCCCGGATTTCGTGCGCTCCGTTCCGATCCACGGTTCGCGGATCTTTTGCGGCGGATGGGTGTCGATCCAGACAAAGTGCTTGCCCAGGAAAATAAACCGTGAACCCTCGCAAATTCTTCGCCGAACTGAAGCGGCGCGGTGTGTACAAGGTTGCGATCGCCTATGCAGTCGTCGCATGGCTACTGATGCAGGTCGCGAGTCAGATTTTTCCGTTCTTCGAAATTCCGAATTGGGCTGTGCGTCTTGTGGTGTTGCTGCTCGTTATCGGATTTCCCGTGGCGCTGATCCTTGCCTGGGCGTTTGAACTAACGCCGGAAGGAATCAAACGCGCAGAAGATCGATGCTAGCAAATCCGTTACGCGCAAGACCGGGCGGAACCTGACTACAATCATCATTGCCGTCATGGGGCTCGCGATCGCTTTGCTCCTGCTCCAGATTTATCGCGGAAGAGGATCAGCGGCAAGAGCGGATGGGAAGGCCGCTGCAGAATTGCCATCTGCGCTGGAAGTAAGCAGCAAATCGGTCGCTGTCCTGCCGTTCGAGAATCTGAGCCACGATCCGGACAACGCATACTTTGCTGACGGCATTCAGGAAGAAATCCTGACGCGGCTCGCGAAGATCGCGGATTTGAAAGTGATCTCGCGCACATCGACGCAACATTACAAGAGCGCGCCGGAAAACCTGCCTGAGATAGCAAAGCAACTTGGCGTCGCCCACATCCTGGAAGGCAGCGTGCAGAAGAGCGGCGACGCCGTGCGCGTGAACGTGCAACTCATCAAAGCAGCCAATGATTCCCATCTTTGGGCCGATACCTTCGATAGAAAGCTGACCGACATCTTTTCGGTCGAGAGTGAGGTGGCCAAAGCCATCGCCGACCAGTTGCGAGCGCACCTCAGCGGTCTGGAAGAGCAAGTCATCGCCGCCAAACCGACAGACGATCCTGAAGCCTACGATGCCTACCTGCGTGGGCTGGCTTATTCACTGAAAACTGCAAGCACAACCGCCAATGCCATTGGCGCACAGAAATATCTCAGAGAAGCGGTGCGGTTGGACCCGAAATTCGCGCTTAGTTGGGCGCTGCTATCATTGGTGGACTCGAACGGCTACCGCACACTGGCTCTCCAACCAACGGACGCTCTGCGTGAAGAGGCACGGCAGGCAGCCGAAACCGCTCTTACTCTTCAGCCCAATCTCGGCGAGGCCGTGGTGGCCAAGGGATATTACCACTACGCCTGCCTAAAGGATTACGAGACCGCAGTGCGTTACCTTGAGGAAGCACGTCAGTTCCTGCCGAATAGCAGCCGGATTCCTGAGTCGCTGGCCTATGTCGCGCGTAGGCGAGGCCAGTGGGGACCGGAGCGAGTCGTATTTTAACGAAGCCGAACGGCTCGACCCGCGCAACGTTTCCCTCCTTACCCAGCACGGACTTTCCTATATCACCCTTCGTCGTTTCCCCGAAGCGTTGCGAAAGCTTGATCAGGTTCTCGATATTACGCCGGACGACCTGGATACCCTTGTGTGGAAGGCGGGTATTGCGCAAGCTCAAGGCGACCTGCCGCGGGCTGCTGCACTACTCGCTCCGCTGCATCCGAACGCCGATGACACAGGGGGCTTGGAAACACAAGTTTACCAAGCGATCCTGGAGCGCCGCCCTGCACAAATCATCCCTCGGCTAAAGGAAATATTGGCCAAGCCTGATCCGGCGTTGGGTTTTCTCAACGGTGAACTGCGGTTTTGGTTAGCCTGGGCGCAAGAAGTTGCCGGCGACCATGCCCCCGCCCAGGAAACTTGGCGACGGGCACTCAGCGAACTGGAATCTTTCCTCAAAGAACAGCCGGAAAATTATCGCCTCATTGGCGATCTCGCGCTGACCAATATGGGTCTCGGTGATAAAGCCGCGGCGTTGGCTCTGTCGGAACAGGCCATGGCCGCGAATCCGATCGAGAAAGACGCGTCAGATGGTCCCGCTCCGATCGAGATCCTCGCCCGGGTGGCGGCGCAGGTAGGGGAACCCGACCGCGCCATCGCCGCTTTACAGAAACTGCTCTCGATGCCGTCCAGTGGCCCGCTGGCTATAGGCCCGCCGCTCACTCCTGCGCTGCTCCGGCTCGATCCAATGTTCGATCCGCTGCGGAATGATCCGCGTTTCCAAAAACTCATTTCCGAACCTGAGCCGGCAACCGTTTACAAGTAATCTGCTGTGAGCGCGCGCAACTTTTTCGCCGAGCTGAAGCGACGCAATGTCTACAAAAGTTGCCTCATTTCCCTTGCTAGTCACATTCGGCGCCCGAAAGTCTCATTACGATCCGATCTGATTTCGATCACTGTCATCGGCGCGTGACTCTTTTAAGCTTAAGAAACGCTGTCAGCTTTTGATCTGAGTGAATAATGAACCGGCGACCGTTGTCGCGGTGCGCGTCTGCTGTAAAAAGAACGCGACCAGCCGAATCAATGTGAGATGAATATCCCCATGTCCTCAGCTAGTTTTGCCGAGGTGGTTGGCAACATTGCTAGCATCTCGAACACGCCGTTGCAGGTACGTCGTGATTTTTCTTGCATATTTCGCGTCGGCGGGTCACGATCCGTGAACAGCGGCAGTGAGGGATAATCCATCCCGTTTCGCCACCGGAGGGGCCGGCGGCGAGCCGGCAAAACAGCAACCACCAAACAGAAAGCACCTGAAATGAATACTGCAAAGAAATTACAAATCGTCGCGCTCGCCGCGCTTTCGCTCGGCGTCGCAAGCCTGTGCTCTGCGCAGAGCGATGCGCCTTATACCGAAGGGCCGGTATGGACTGTCACGATGGTCAGAACAAAGCCCGGCATGGACGACGACTATCTCAAGAGCTTGGCGCAAACGATCAAACTCACCAGCGACGAAGCAAAGAAACAAGGCATCATCATGGATTACAAAATCCTCCTCGGTAACGCCTCCGACCCGCACGACTACAACATTCTTATCATGGTAGAGGTGAAAAACTTCGCCGCTTATGATGGGATCCGCGAAAAGGTCGACCCGATCGTCAAAAAGTTGATCGGAAACGAGGATAAGCAACGCCAGATCCAGATTAAGCGCATTGAAGTTCGCGAAATCCTAGGCAGCAAAATGATGCGCGAAATCACGCTCAAATAGTCATGACGCAGGTTCTTCCCTTCCTTGAAATTCCGAACTGGGCATATGGCTCACCCGGACATTGCTGCCAACTGTTCCGACATGAATGCCCTTTGCAAGCCGTAACGTGGGAACCAATCTGAGCAATTTCGTCAGTGCGACGGGGCCATCGCGCCCTACGATTTGTAAGTCAAACGCCTTCGATCAGGATCATCTTCGTCTCTGCGGTGCGATGGCGCATTTTGCGCGGCTCGCGATACTCTTCGCAATTCAGCCACTCTTTGGCACGCCGCATTGACTCAAACTGAAGGACAACGATGCGCTTGGGTTGCCAATCACCTTCGAGCACTTCAGTTCTGCCCCCGCGCACGATGTATTTTCCGCCATATTTCTCCACAGTCGCGCCGGCAAGTTTCTTGTATTCTCCATAGCCGGCTGGATCGAGAATATCGATTTCAACGATGACGTAAGCGGACATTTCGGAAGAGAGAAGGAAGAATTAAGAAATAACAGGTCAGTGCCCGTTTCCGCTGTGGCGGTCTTTTGCGGCTAGCTCCGGGATTTTTTTCCGCCGGCGCAGTCGCAGCCAATTGTTCCAGGTTTTGCGGAGGCTATCGCGTGGTGTTTGATATTTTTGGTTGAGCTCGTTGCTCTTTAGAATCTGCGCAAGAATTGCTTTCGCGGAAAAATCGTCGGTGTTCACAATCGTGTAAGCGGTCCCAACAGCGGCGGCATGGTGTGCATCGCTCGCTGCGGTCATGGGCAGGTCGCGAATCTGCGCATACTTGAAGGCATAACGATTGTAGCGGCGCAGCGTGGTCGCGGCATTGAAAACTTCGATGGCATCAATCGGCAGGGTTTCCAATGTTGAAAGCCGGATTCCGGCGCGAAACAAATCGTAAGGGTGCGGAGGAATGGCGAGCCCGCCGCGTTCATGAATCATTTGGCAAACCTCGCGCGCCGGCTTTCCCTTCAGATACGGAAGCGTCGCGCCGATACAGAGAAGATGACCATCGGCTGTCGTCACCTCCACGCCGGGCAGGATCAGGAAATTATCGACCGGCAAACCGTCGAGCCGCATCAAGCCTTTCTCGAGCAGGTAATTGACCGCGTCGCAGGTGTTGTGATCGGTAATCGCGATGCCGTGCAACCCTTTGGCGCGCGCGGAAGCGACCAAATCTTCCGGACTGGAAATACCGTCCCCGGAAAAAAAGGAATGCGTATGCAGATCGATATTGAACGGCATTTCCAGGAGGCTAGTTTGGTGGGAGCAAAATGGAAAGCGTTGGTTTCAAGGAATGGGCCATTGTCTGTGAAGCGCTCGGGCGCGGTAGGCAAAGCATCATTTTACGCAAAGGCGGTATAGCCGAAGGCCGCAGCGGATTCAGTTTTCGTCATCGCGAGTTTTTTCTCTTCCCGACTTGGTTCCACGAACAACCGGAGAAAGTCCGCGAGATCGACATCGAATTTCCAGTGCGATCGGACGACAGAATCGACATCAACTTTTTCGCCAAACTCGAGCTCGTGAAAACAATCACATCTTGGGAAACGGCGCAGGCGCTGGAGCCACTGCACATCTTGAAACCCGAAGTGGTTCGAGAGCGTTTTGGAGACCATAAAGCGCCGGGATTAAAGGTCGGCTTCGTTCGCGTTTTTCAGGTCGTTCCTTCCTGGGCGTTCCCCGACCAAAAATCGTACGGTGGTTGTCGATCCTGGGTGAAATTACCAGAGCTGCCAAAGACGCGGCGTTTCGAGCCGATTCTGCCCGACAGCGAACACGTGCTGCGCCGGAATGAATTTACTGATCTTACCAAAGACGCAGAAGCAGCCGCGGCAATCCGTTAAACAAGTTCCTCCACAAGGATGCCTTCTTCGGCCGTGCTTGGCTCTTGGGGCCGATTGAACTGGTGGTCATAAAGCCGGCGATAGTACCCGGATTTCTCCAACAGCTCAGCGTGCGTGCCGATCTCCTTAATACGACCATAATCCATCACAACGATTTGATCGGCCGATAAAACCGTCGAGAGCCGATGCGCAATTGCGATCACGGTGCGTCCGGCCGCGAGTTTTGCGAGCGCCTTTTGAATCTGCTTTTCCGATTCGGAATCAAGCGATGATGTTGCCTCATCGAGAAGAAGGATCGGCGCGTTTTTCAACACGGCACGCGCAATCGCGAGGCGTTGCTGCTGGCCGCCGGAGAGAAGACAACCCTTGTCACCAATGATTGTTTCGTAGCCATGCGGCTGCGCCATGATAAAATCGTGGGCGAAAGCAGTGTGGGCTGCTTCATAAATTTCTTCTGGCGTGGCATCGAGCCGTCCGAACTGGATGTTTTTGAAAATGGTATCGTGAAACAAAAAGGTCTCCTGCGTGACGAGTCCAATCTGTTCGCGTAGCGATTTTTGGGTGACCATGCGCAAATCCCGTCCGTCAATTTTCACCGCGCCCGACGTCGGATCGTACAAGCGCAGGATCAGGGAGAGAATCGTGCTTTTGCCTGCGCCGCTCGCACCGACGAGCGCGTAAGTCCTCCCCGGCTCGATGTGCAGGTTCAGGTTACTGACCGCGTCAGTGACGGTATTTGCATAGCGAAACGTGACGTTTTCAAAATCAATACGGCCTCCCGATGAGGTCAGCTCAACGGCATTCGGGGCGTCCTGTACGGCCGGCTCTAAATCTAAGATCCTGAAAATCTCAGTTGTGGCGGAGACTGATCGCTGCATGACGATGTGGATTTTGCTGAGAGTCTTGATCGGCTCGTAGAGGATGAAAATTCCAGAAATCAGGCCGAAAAAACGTCCAGCGCTCAGATTTACCGTGTAAACGTAGAGTAACGCCAGCCCGACACCGGCCGCGGCGATGATTTCGACCATCGGCCCGACCGCTTCCATCGACCTGATCATGCGCATCGCATTTGAGAATTGCAATTGGTTGCTGCGCTTAAACGATTTTTCCTGATGCGGTTCGCGCGCAAACGATTTGATTACGCGAATGCCGGCAAAGGTTTCCTGCATGGTCACAACCATTTCGCCCATGCCTGCCTGCTCGTCGCGCACCGCATTTCGCGCGCGCCGGCCATAAATGCGAATCGGTAGCAGACAGATTGGAAAGAGAATTAAGGTGACGACGGTGAATCGCCAATCCATGAGGAGGAGGACAGTAATTCCACCAACAATCGCGACAGGCTGCTTAAAGAGATCGCTGCTTACAGTAGTCAGCGCCATCTGCATGCCCCGGGTGTCATTGGTGATCCGCGATATGAGAAATCCGGCCCGCATTTTGTTAAAGAACTCCATGGAGTGGCGCACGATTTTCGAAAAGAGCTGGGTCCGGATGTCGGTCACCACCTTGTTGCTGACCCAGTTCATGCAATAAGAGTTTCCATAGGAACAGAGGCTGCGCAGAGTCATGATCACTGGAATGGCAAGGCAGATAAGAAGGATCGAATTAATTTTTGGGCCGGCGTTGAGGGCTTCAAGGTTCGAGCGCAACTTCATCGGGTTGGGAGCGGTCCCGTGGAAGATCGTGCTTGTCACTCGAGCGACGACTACCGGGAGAAGCGAATTGACCATGCCAAAGGCAAAGCCCAGCGACAGGCCCAGTATGAAACGCGCCTTATACGGCTTGACGTAACCATAAAGCCGCCGATACGGGCCGGAGGCTGCCTGCAACGTCTGCCAGAATGACAGTTTTTTCTTTGCGCGTTTTCCTTTGTTCATGAAGTTACCGTTGCCGGAGATGACAACAGCGAATCCATAGCATTGATCACTGCTTCCGTCGAGATTTGGCTCATTGGAAGACGCGCCTGGACCGGTAAAAACTTAGTTAAGGGGGTTCTCGATTCTCCTTGTAAGATCAAGGCGGGACTCTCCCGCGGGCGCCAGTGAAAAGGATTGGTCGGGCCAAAAAGAACGACTTGCGGCGTCTGGATGGCTGCCGCGAGGTGCATGGGAGCGGAGTCGACCGCAACAAGAAGGCGCGCCTGGGCGATGAGCGCTGTCAGCGTGAGCAAATCTGTTTTTCCAGAAAGATCGACGAGTTGATGCCTTGTCTTTGTTTTGATCTCAGCAATGTGTGTCTGCTCCAATGGCGACGCTCCACCCGTAAGAACAAGATCGATATCACTATTTCGACCAGCATGATCAATGACTTCTGCCCAGCGGGCCGGATCCCAAAATTTTTCGATTCGCGCTGAACCCGGATGAAAAATGATGAAGCGATTGTAGATCTTCGAATCGCGCCGGAGCTGATCGGCTTTTTCGCGCGCCGCATCCGGCAAGTCGAGATGTAGCGCGCGGGAAACATTACGAATCCCCAGCGGCTCGAGCAAAGCGAGATTATAATCGATCGTGTGCATGTCGCGCATGCGATTGTCCACGAACTCGTTGTAGATTCGCGCCCGAGTCTTTGATTGATCGCGCACGCGATAAGACACGACCCGTTTCCGAGCGCCGGACAAAAAAGCAAGAAACGCGGAGCGATCATTTCGCGTGAAGTCGATGCAGCAATCAAATCCTTCTCGCGCGACGGCAACGAACAGGGTCGCGTCGCTCAGGTTACGCCGCGCTATCAAAACCCGGTTCACTCCCGGGATGGCTGGCAGCAAGTCCACGCATTCGCTGGAAACGACGAGCGTTACCCGTGCATCAGGAAAGTTTGCCCGCAATGTCGCGATGGCCGGCATCGTCAAAATCAGATCGCCGATCCGTTTGAGTTGAAGAAGGAGTATATTCACGAATGAGTGATGGTAGCGGCGGTTGATGACCGTCGCATTTTGTGACTCCACCGCGGCGGCTATAGTTCGCCGCCGCGGGATTGTTATACTACTACTTTCTCCATCGCGATTTCGTAAGCGTCGAGCAATCGCGTCCGAAAATGATCCCAAGTAAAATTTTCAACCACGCGTCGCCGGGCCGCGCGGCCCATCTCTTCCACGACTTCGGGATGTCGATGTAAATGCTCGAGCGCCGCGGCGATCGCCTCGACATCTCCCGGTCGCACGATGATCCCCTCTACGCCATCACGCACAACATCGCCTGCTTCGCGTGTGGTGATCTGTGGCAAGGCGCAGGCAGCCGCTTCATAGGTGACTTTGGCGCTACCTTCCCATTGGGAGGGAAACACGTGCACCGTCCCTTGGCTGAGATACTTCTCGAGATCGCGCACAAATCCCACAACGCGAATGTTATCGCGTTGAAATTCCTTGAGATACGGCTTTGCTTCATCGTGCACCGAACCAACAAGCCACAGTTCGGAGTCTGGGAGTTTGAGGCGGTGCCATGCCTCAAGCAAATGATGAATGCCCTTGCGCTTAATCAATGCTCCGGAAAAAATCGCCCGAAATTTCGCAGGAGGCTGCCCAGGCCTGAAGCGGTCCACATCTACACCGCGCGGTAGATAAAATAATTTTCCTTCCGGGAAACCTCGCACGCGGAAAGTGTCCGCCGCCGTCTCCGACAAAACCAGTAGCAGATCGGCTAGATCGTACTCCTCGACGAAACGTCCTCGCTCGGGCAATAAACCAGCTTTCCATTTTTGAAACCTCGAAGTGTTCTTTGTCGATGCAGGGCTTTTGGGCCGCTTAGCTTTGGCCCGTCCGCCATCGCGATGCCAGGTTGGAATCTCGAGGATCGATGGGATGCGGCGTTGTTTCGCCACTCGCAGCGACTGCAAACAATCGCCCGACCAGCTATGAAGTAAATCGTACCGCCCCGTCGCCAGATGCCGCGCCGCGATCCAATCGAGATATTTCTTTTTCGCACCGTAATAATAAGGCCGATCGAAAAACGAGATGAGACGTACCGGATGCCAGCGCAGCGAGTAAATTAATGACGCGGGAATCTCCGTTTGGCGATTATCGTAGCCGATCGCTTCGCCCAGAAAACCGCCGCGATACGATGCGCGCAACGTCTCAAAAGCGTCTGTGTCCAAACCCGAACCGCCGATGCGAGCGAAGGTCGAGTAAAGCAAACTCTTCGGCAGCCGATGTCCTTTGCTAGAGGCGGAATTCGCTGGCGGAGGAGCGCTCAAAGTTTCGCCCAACATCGTTTACAAATATTCTCACCGAACTGGCAAGTAAAGGTGTAACTACTCCTAATCCGCTTTGATAAGTCAGCGCCCGCGAATTTCTCCGATCGCGTTCATCCATTTTTCAAGATGCGCGTCCCAGGTAAGCGGCATCACCGTCTCGCGTGCCGCGAGGGCAAGACGGCGCCTGACGGACTCATCGCTGGAAAGGGCGCGCCGTACCACCGCCAACACGCTTGCCGCGTCGCGCGGCTGGGGAAGCACAAAACCGTTTTCGGCATCTCGCAAGAACTCGACCGCGCCGTCGCAGCTTGAGATGAGTCCTGGCAAACCTGATGCCATGCTCTGAAGCACTGTGTTTGCGCACGCGTCATAGAGAGTCGGATGAACAAACCAATCGGCGGCGCGGAATAAGCGAGCGAGATCCGCACCTTCCGGGAAGTAGTGGATCTTGGGTCTGAGACCGCGATTGTCGATCTTGCGCCAACGTGCTTTACCGAGCGGTTTGCCAGCAATCCACAAGTCTGCATTTACCTCCGACCAGATATCCAAAAGCACCTCAAGTCCTTTCCGGCGATGATCTCGCGAAACGAAAAAGAAAGTCGGCCGCACAGGGTCGCTATGAACCGAGATGCTGATCTCCGCCTTGAGCGCGGAGCGATTTTCGGCGGGTTGATAGCGCTCTGTGTCAACCGCGGTGTAGATCACGCGAAGGCGATCTGGCGCGATTCCATACTCTTGTTGAATCTGGCGGCCCGCCGATACCGAATTAACGACAAAAAGCTCTGTCTTACCCGAAGTGTAGAGTCGCTTTTCCAAATGGAGTTCGAGCAAATTCTTCAAGCTCCACCGCTTCCACGGCGGTAGGAGTCGTGAGTACGTCCTGTGGCAGCCGCCGCTGGCGCGATGCAAACCGTGTGTTGTCGTGCGACCAAAACCGATTGTTGCATCCACTGGCAACTGAGTTGCGATCCGTGAGACCACGTGGTCAAATTTCCACTGGCGAAGTAGCGCACTGCCACGCGGCAGGTTAACACGGTGCACGATGGCGCCGAGGCGCGATTGGACCTCATCGGTCACATTGCTGGTAACAAGATGTAGCTCATGTCCGTCAACGCGGAGCCGAGCAGCAAACTCAAGGAGATAATTTTCAAGCCCACCGCCCGGCGCGAACTGGTGATAAATCAAACCAAGACGCATCAGCTGATTTCGGGACGATCCGGGCGGCTAATCAGCGGTGAATCACACGAAGCATTTTTTTGGCGAGACTCCTCTTCGTACTGCCGGCTGTATCGCACAAAAGTTGAGAATGCCGTGGCCACAGCGATCCACAAACCCGGATAGCCATCTAGAAATCCCCGCCGCAATACGTATGCGCGAAAAAAACGCCAGAGCGGCCGCGCGACGTTTTGTATGAGCGACCATCGCTTTCCAAGTTGATTCTGCCGTTGGAGAAAGACATCAGAGTAGATGTTTATCTTCTCGATGTAGCGGTTCATTGACGGAAACGAATCGTGGCACAAATCACCAGCGAGCCCCATCGTCGGGCCGTGAATGTCGATCTTGTCGTGCTCTGGACTGCCGCCCCAGCGTGCCTTCTCACGGCGCACTAGACGCAGCTGGCGATCGGGATACCAATCGCCATGCCTAATCCACCGCCCGAGGAACCAGGTTTTGCGATTGCACCATGCGCCGTCGAATTTTTCCGGAAGACCTTCACGAAAAAACGATGAAATGCTCGTCCACAAATCGGGCGAGAGAAACTCATCGCAATCGAGCGCGAGCACCCAGGGCTTGGTGCAATGCGAAAGCGCGACATTTTTCTGGTCGCGATGGCCGAGCCACTCTTGATGAATCACCTTTGCGTCGAAGCCCGCCGCAATTTCTCGCGTCCGATCGTTAGAGCCGGCATCGACCACCACGATTTCCTCGGCCAGGTCCGTCGCGCTTTCCAAACAGCGCGCGATGTTGCGTTCTTCATCGTGCGCAACAATCGAGATCGAGAGCGGGAATGGCATCGTCAGGCTTTTTTTTCCATAATAAAGTTATTGCAATAATCCGTTGAATCCCAATAACGATCTCCCGCTTTTCGTTGGTGGAGTTCTTCGCGAAATTCCGAAATTGGCCGCAAACGCCCGCGGCATACGAACCAGCCATCATAACCTTTGTCCCGGATGAAATTCAGCACCGTCAAAACATTGCCTTCGCTCAGGTGGCGTGATTCGCATTCAAACACAAGCAGCGGCCTGTGCTCGTGCAATAGCCGCTCCGCTCCTCGGAACACAGCCAGTTCATGACCTTCGGTGTCGATCTTGATCGCGCCGATTCGTTCGGACTGATTTTCAAAATAGCGATCCAGCGAAACAACTGGGACCTTCACACTCTTGCGCTTCTCACGATCTTCGATCGCCCTTTCCAGCGAAGCGCCTGGGGAACCTTCGTCGCCTGGGATGAACAGCCGCATCTCTCCATTTGCGTCAGATACAGCTGCGGCGTTGATCGTGACATTCGTGAGGCCCCATGTCGCGCATGCAGCTTTGAGATATTCAGCAAGCCGCGATTGTGGTTCGAATGCGACGACTTTCCCAGCGTAAACCGCTCGGCTCAGCCAGAGAAGGTAGCTTCCCTTATTTGCTCCCACATCAACCGCGATATCGGAAGGACGGAGTTTCTCGACAAGCGCCGCAATCTCGCATCGCTGGTCGCGATATCGGGCCTTCAGGGCGCGGTAAATGAATCTGAGCTTTGGCCACGCGTCCACAACGTCTCCTAAAATCGTCGCAGTTTGGCATTTGGGAAACGTCGCGTAAACGCTCGCGATTTGTTTCAGGCCGCGGCCAGCGCCGCGTCCACGTCCGGAAAAATCCGAAACACCTGATCAAGCCGCGAGATCTCGAAGATTGAACGCACGGTTTCTTGCAACCCGGTAAGCGCGAATTTGCCGCCGTACGCTTCGACATTCTGCATGCCTTCGATAAATACAGCCAGGCCCGCACTGTCGATGTAAGTCACCCGGGAAAGATCGACAACCAACTGCTTCGGCTTTTTCTCGATCATCATGTTGAGTGACGCCGAGACGTTTGGCGAGACGTGCAGATCGATTTCGCCTTCGAGTGGCAGCACATTGGGACGATCCTTGCGTGGCATTGGGTCGGCAGGAGATACGGATTTTTCCATTCACCCCTTCAATCGTCAATGGCCTACCATCCGAGCGTATCGATGACACGATCCACGTCAGAAAGATCGTCGATCAAAAAATCTGGCTGATGTTCGGCAAGCTGCTCACGAGTCCACGTGCCGGTTGCGACCGCGACCGTGCGCGCGCCGAAGGCTTTTCCGCAGGCGATATCCCGTGGCGTGTCGCCGATCACGTCGATCGCCATTGCAGAGAATTCACGGCCATGTTTTTCCAGTGCGCGCGCGCGAGCGAAGCGCCCAAGCCGGTTCCGATCTTGGTGATCGTCGGCAAACGCGCCGAACTCGAAAAAGTGCCAGACGCCATAGTGTTCGAGCTTTAATTGCGCACCGCGTGAGACATTGCCAGTGAGAAGCGCGAGCACGAGTTGCGGTCGCGATTTCAGTCTTTTGAGCAACTCGAGCACGCCGGGAAGCAGTTTGCCTTCGCGCCGCGGCAATTCGAGCGAAAGAAAATGCACGTAACTGTCGAGAAACGCGCTGACGTTCTCGTTCGTCACTGGAATCTGATGCTTCTTCAGTATACTGACCACGATTCCCGAATCAGTCATCCCCGCGATTTCGATATCGTGCAGGTCATCGGCAATACCGAAGCGCTCCGTGAATGCCAATTTGAGTGCGTGGACGCCTGCGCCTCCCGAATGGATAAGCGTGCCATCGATGTCGAAAAGAAGAAGGCGCTTGTCCATTTCAGATTTTCGATTTTCTATTGCCGGTTGGAATTCGTCCTGCGACGCGGCAGAACGCACGCTGAGAATCTAAAGTCCGAAATCCAAAATCTAAACTAGGATTTAGAGCGTCGGCGCGTGCATCAGGAGTACCGCGATCATGCTGCCGAGAAAGATCAAGAACACAACCGCAGATCCAACAAAAATGGCGGTACGAGCTGGGTCCTCGTGAACTTTCTGACGCGGGAATGGCGATGCGTTGCCAAAATCGACCGGTGCTGCACTCAACTCCGCCGGTTTGGCTTCAACCTCCCTGAGCTGCGGCAATGGTTGCGATCCGTGCGTGTCCGGTTCGTAGCGGGCTTCGACCGCTCCGAAGCGAATTCGGTCGTCGAAACGGAGCGCCGCTTCCGTGGTTGGAATGCCGTTGACCCGGGTGCCGTTAGTCGAACCAAGATCCTTTAGCCGGTACGTCTCGCCGACGCGCTGCAACTGCGCGTGACGGCTCGAGACCGACGGATCGCCAATAACAATCGTGTTATCCGGCGAGCGCCCGATCGTGATCAACTCTTCGACCAATTCATGCGCGGTTCCGCTGACGACTAGTTTGGGCATATTGTCTATCTAATGTAGATAATTAAGAGCTGCCATGTCGAGAGCAAGCGAGACATTCCTCACTGTTAATCGAATAGAGCGAGGGATTTCTCGATTTGCCCGGAATGACAGCAAGCGTTAGCCACAGGTGATTGACCGCGCATGGCCGCGCTCGCATAGTGGCGCTTCCATGGCCATTGAGCTCACGCGCAATTTTTGCATCATCGCGCACATCGATCACGGCAAGACGACTTTGTCGGATCGATTGCTCGAACGCACGGGCACAATCCACGAGCGCGACAAGCAGGATCAGCTCCTTGATTCGATGGACCTGGAGCGCGAGCGGGGGATCACGATCAAAGCGCATCCCGTGACGATGCGTTACACCAGCAAGACGGGTGACACCTACCGGCTCAACCTGCTCGACACCCCCGGGCATGTCGATTTTGCTTATGAAGTCTCCCGCAGCCTCGCCGCGTGCGAAGGCGCGCTTTTGATCGTCGATGCAGCCCAAGGCGTTGAAGCGCAGACGGTGGCAAACGTTCACCTCGCGCATAAACAGGGCCTGACCATTGTGCCAGTCATAAACAAGATTGATTTGCCAAACGCCGATGTGCCCGCCGTGCACCGACAATTGGAGGAAATCCTTGCTATTCCCTCCGAGGAGGCGATCGAAGCGAGCGCGAAGATGGGAATCGGCATCGATGAAATTCTTGAGGCGATTGTAAAACGAATCCCGCCGCCACAAAAACCGGAGGATGAAACTTTGCGCGCTCTCGTGTTCGATTCCGTGTTTGACGTTTACCGCGGCGTGGTCGGCTACGTGCGCGTCGTTTCCGGAACGATGGAGATCAATCACGCGATCACGTTGATGAGTAACAATGCGCGCTACGAGATCAAAGAAGTGGGTGTGTTTACACCGAAAATGTTCGTGCAGCCGAGGCTAAACCCGGGGGATGTCGGTTATTTCATCGCGAATATCAAAACGACCGCCGATATAAAGATCGGCGACACGATTACGGACCAGCGCCGTCCTGCGCGCCAGGCGCTTCCGGGCTTTCACGAGATTCATCCGATGGTGTTCAGCGGGATCTATCCAATTAACACCGGCGACTTCGAACATTTGAAGGCGGCAATCGGGAAACTGCGCTTGAACGACGCAGCGTTCGTCTACGTGCCGGAAAGCTCGGTCGCGCTTGGATTCGGTTTTCGTTGCGGCTTTCTCGGCCTGTTACACATGGAAATCATCCAGGAACGGCTCCGGCGCGAGTATGACATGGATATCATCGCCACGAGCCCAAGCGTGGTTTATGAAGTCCTGACAACGCGCGGCGAAAAACTGTTGATCGACAATCCCGCGCACTTGCCGAATCCGAGCACGATCGAGGAGATTCGAGAGCCGATTGTAAAGGCCTACGTGCTTTGCCCGAACGAAAACATCGGTGACATCCTGCAATTAATTCTGGAGAAGCGGGGCCAAATGGACCGGACCGAGTCGCTCGATACACGCCGCGTGATGTTGCATTGCGAACTGCCGCTCAATGAAATTCTCGTCGACTTTAATGACAAGATCAAAAGCATCACCCGCGGCTATGGCTCGATGGATTACGAGCACGCCGGCTATCGCGCGGCGAAATTAGTAAAACTCGATCTGCTCGTGAATGGCGAACCGGTCGATGCCTTTTCCATGATTGTCCAAAAAGATCGCGCGGAGGCGAGGGGACGGCAGCTTGCGGCCAAGTTAAAAGAAGTGATTCCGCGCCAGCTTTACCAAGTGGCAATCCAGGCGGCGATCGGTGGAAAAATTATTGCGCGGGAGAGTGTTTCGGCATTGCGAAAAAACGTAACCGCGAAATGCTACGGCGGCGATATCACACGGAAGCGGAAATTGCTTGAGAAACAAAAGGAAGGGAAGAAACGAATGAAGAGCATCGGCAAGATTAACATTCCGCAGGAAGCGTTCATTGAGGTGCTCAAGGCGCAATGACCATGAAGAAGCAAACGCCCATCCCTCAACATTCAATATCGAGATCCAGTATCTAAAGATCGCAGGTTTTATGCGTCGTTACATCAAACACAGCAAACTGCTCTTGCGACATGCTCAAAAATATCTGCGCTATAAGAACGATCTGCTCAGCCCCTCTAATCGCCAAGAGATTGTCGACGGCATGGAAAACCTGCGCGCCGCCCTGCGTAAACACGATCACGAACAGATAAAGGGGACAGCGGAAGCGCTCGATGCAACACTACACAAGCTGACACCCGTAACCTGGGAATCGCATTGGCGGGAAAATTGTGAGGTAATCTTAGTAGCGATTGTGGTGGCGGTTGGGATTCGTTCCTATTTTTTGCAGCCGTTTAAGATTCCCACCGGATCCATGCAGCCCACTTTAAATGGGATTATCGGTCATCCCAGCACGGCGCCGGCGCCGAACATTCTGCGGCAAGTCGGCGAGTTCATTATGTTGGGCCGCAACTACATCGATGTTGTCTCGCGTGAGGATGACCGGATTCTTCAGATTGAGCCGAGAAAATTTCTGTTCTTTTTCACGCTCTCGCGGCTCAACTGTCAGCAGCAAAATTTTCTCGTTTACGCGCCGCCCGAGACGCTCACTCATGATTTCAATGTCTTCCCCGGCCGAGCTTATCACCGTGGCGAAATTATTGCGAGGGGCGCAGTGGACACAGGAGATCAGGTCTTTGTCGATAAATTTAGTTATAACTTCATCAAGCCGCATCGTGGCGACGTTTTCGTTTTCCGAACAAACCATATCTTCGGAATTCGCGAGGATCCACAAACGGGGTCGCCCTTTTATATTAAGCGATTGGCCGGGCTGCCGGGCGATGAACTGCGGATCGACCCGCCATTTCTTTATATCGATGGAGAAAAAGCAGCAGGCTTCGGTTTCGCGCGGGTGATGGCAGCGAAGCCTCCCTATCGTGGCTACGCTTTGGGCCGCGATTATCTGTCGGACCCAAAGCAGTCATTTGTCGTGCCCAAAGATGGTTACTTTGCAATGGGCGACAACAGCTACAATAGTTTCGACAGCCGTTATTGGGGACCGGTGCCGGAGGAAAATCTCGTCGGGCGCGGATTGTTTGTTTACTGGCCGTTCAATCAACACTGGGGATTGATTCGTTAGGCAAGTATTTCTCGCTCATGCTCTCGAGTCTCTCGCGAGTATATCCTCTGCTCGGGCTTTGCGGCGGATATGCTCTCGTGATGTTTTTTAATCCGGTGCGGCGAGCCCTCGGCGACGGTTTTCGCTGCATCGCGCGCTTCAAACGCATCTGGCTTACCTTTGCCCTGCTTGGATTCGCTTACTTCGTTTTTCAATTTGTTACCTTCACTCCCATTCGCAGCTCGGCTGATCTCGATGTATTTCAAGTCGTCTCACTGCCGAGCTGGCATTGGCCGAGATTTGTAGAGATCTGGAGAGAAACGCCCCTGCCTACTCTGGAAGGGGTCGCGGGAATCTTCGATAACGCAACGACTACTTATCCGCTCTCTGTCGTGGCCGCTGTCCTGATGATCGTTAACTGGCGTGGTTTGCATGGTGGTTTGTTGCGCGCCCTGCGGAAACGGTACCGTTTCTGGAGCTACTTCATCTACTTCATTCTACTGCTGAGCGGTCTGGCGTCACTCATCAAGCCGATCGTATTCTGGCGCTTGCCGGAGTGGGGAGGAGTTCTTCCGGCCGCGGGCTTGCTGCGAATCTCGGCCACAGTGGATGCGGTCGCATTCATTTTCGAATATCTCTTTGGCGTTTATATCCAGGTATATTTGATCACCGTTTGCCTGGCTTGGGTGAAAGGAGTCAGCTTCGAGGAAGGGGAACTCTTCCGCTTTGCCATGCGCCGCTTCAGTTATGTTTTGGAGTGGGCAGGCATTGTCGTTGTGGTAAGCACGTTGATCGTGCGACTGCCGCTCCTGCTTGCTTATTTTATGAATATTCCCGGCGTGCTCGATTACCTGCCGATCGAGCGCATTGTCATGAGCGGTTTAATCATTGGCTTTTGCTCCGTCCAAATCTCGCTCACTCTGCATAATGAGAGCTTGGGCAAAGCGATCCGCGCACATCGCCAATTCATACGGCAAAACGTGGATCGCGTCGGCTGGTTTTTGCTCATCTGCGGAATCCACTTTTTCTGCATTACAATCTGCGATGCCATTGTGCGAGGCGCGATCGCTGATCGGTTGGCCGTTCTCTTCCTATGGAAGTTCATTTTTGCTTGCCTCCGCGGAGTTATCACCGGCTGGCTTCTCGCTTCGTGGGTTTGTTTATTTCGTCAATGCGAAACCCGCCGCATTAATCAGGAGAGATGGATCCAGTATTAAGCCAGGCTGCGAGGGGTGCGAATGTGAACGCAGCGAAAATCACCCGCCAGAGCCAATCGAATTTAGCATTGGCATTTATTTCTTTGGGACGCGAGCGCCGCCGCGACATCACTATCTTTTACGCCTTTTGCCGCGTCATCGACGACGTTGCCGATTCTTCAGACCTTGATGTCGCGGAAAAACGACTGCGGCTGGCAGCGTGGCGCGAGATGCTCCGCGTCGCAGTTCCGGGCGAACCGGCACTTGTTCATGACGTGCGGGGGTTGATCGACAAATATTCGCTTTCGACCGACATGCTCGAGGAAATTATTTCAGGGGTGGAGATGGACTTGAGCATCTCACGGTATCCCACCTTCGAGGAGCTCCGCGTTTATTGCTATCGAGTCGCCAGCGCGGTGGGTCTGGTCAGTATCGAGATTTTCGGATATCGCAATCCCGGCTGCAAAGAATATGCGCTTCAACTTGGGCTGGCCTTGCAAATGACGAATATCATCCGGGATGTCGGGAAAGATTTAGGGAACGGCCGGATCTATCTGCCGCAGGAGGATCTGGCGCGTTTCGGTTATTCCGAAGCGCAACTGCGAGATCGACAATACAACGACCGCTTCGTTCGCCTGATGGAGTTTGAGGCAACGCGCGCACGCAAGTTTTTCGCTGGTGCAGCGGAGTCGCTTCCGCCTGAAGATCGCCGATCGATGGTCGCGGCCGAGATCATGGGCTCGGTTTATCATGGCCTGCTCCGCCGAATGGAACTGGACAAATTTCGCGTTTTCGAAAAGGAATACCGCCTGAGCAAATTAGAGAAGATGAGTCGGATCGCGGCGCAACTGCTCAAAACTTTTTGAATTTGCCGCGCCAGGCATCCGTCTGACTTTTCCATTACGAAAACTTATTAAGAGATATGAAAACGAAATTAGTCACAATTGTTTCTGTAGTGGCAGTGAGTTGGCTCGCCCTAATTTTCTCCAGCACAGCAGTAGGGCAGCGTGAATCTTCCCGGATGCAACCCCAACCCCCCCCGAGTGGCACCGGTACCAGTGCAGCTTCTCGGACGACGCAAGGCGCGGCTGGCTCCATTGTGGCAACGCCAATTAGCGCGACGGAAGCCGCAAAAAAGTATCCGCCGCCCAAGGGAGGAAGCTACCCGATGGGCGAAAGAGATCCGCACAAAGCTTCTGGCATTGTCACCAGTCCCTATCCACCGCGCCAGGAGTTTGACTGCTCGAAGATTGCCCACGGTGCACTTGTTCTCGACACACGCGCGAACAAAGTCTTTCTGAGACCATAGGTCGGGGGCCCGGGTAAAATCGCTGCGCCAGGAAAGCGCGTGGATTTCCTGGTGTTTCGACGTGCAACATTCCCTGATTCGCGCGGTTCAATTCGCCAACGAAGATCATTTATGAGACGGAGTTTTTTTGCAATCGGTTCGATCATCGCCTTGAGTTCTTTCATTCTTAGTTCGTGTGACACCCCGGTTGGTCAGGGCGCCGGATGGGGCGCAGCGACTGGCGCAATCATTGGCGGCGCGGCGACTGGTCATGTTCGCGGCGCAGCGATTGGCGCCGCTGCGGGGGCCGCGGCCGGTGCATTGGTCGGCGCAGCGGTGCAAGAAGACCAAGTCGCGCGTTACGGCCCACCGCCGCCGGGCGGTTTTCCAATCGCGCGCTGGGCTGGAACGCCCGGCTTTTACTACAGTCCCTACACCGGGCGCGTCTACGATCTTCGCGGGGTTCCGCCTGGTGGGCTCACCCGCGATGTCGATACCGGCCGGCTTTTCCGCAAACCGTAACTAAATGGCAGTTTAGTTCAGGAGCTTCCGCCGGAGATCAGCCCGTTTGCGCCTGTAGTGCATCCACGAGCGCCTGCACTTCCTCTGTCATTTTCAACAGTTCCGGCCACGGCCGATGATAATTCTCGCCGGGCAATTTGCGCGTGGCATCGAAACCCATATGCGAACCGATGTTCTGATCGGTGGGCGCATGGTCGAGTGAATCGCTCGGATTTCTGATGATGGTTGTGTCCCGGGCAGGATCGGTGTTCGCGCACAAACGGAAGAGCACTTCACTCGTGTTGTGCACGTCGCAATCTTCATCGACTGCCACGATGTATTTGCTGAACATCATCTGGCCCATACCCCAGAGTCCGTGCATGACTTT
>WNFY01009789.1_pt1 | contig 21039 bp, 23 predicted proteins | sample 5400091 | NCBI WGS metagenome assembly WNFY01 (sample SAMN13153364, study PRJNA577476) | soil metagenome | isolation source: 60 cm soil or saprolite under grassland replicate 1 | place: USA:California | collected 2016-06-15
TCCTCTTGGGTTTTAGAACTCGTCTGCACTTTGTTTTGTGACTTCAAAGTAACGTACACAATTGATGAATTGTGAAGTTACTCCTTGGAAGTGCTTAGCCCATTCCCCCTAGACGACCACGGATTGGGGCCGGATTTGACAACGAAATTTCGATGGAAAGCTACAAAATTTCGATGGAAAGCTACAAAATGATCGGCAATTTAAGTGCCGCGACAGGCAAGGAAGTTGCCGACGAGCCGAGTGACCATTTTGTTTGGGATTCTCACGAATACATCCCAAACGGCAGCGGAGGAAAGAGGAAAGGCTGTTCAAAATCTGGACAAGTTTTCTGAATTCGGGAAGGTTTGATCGAAATCGCAGATCATCACAGGTCGCGATTCTCAGGAACGATAATTTCGATCGACTGCGGCGCTATTTCGAATGTCATTGGCAAGTGGCCGATCAATTCACCGTCAACCTGAACCGATGCATCGCCGATACCCTTCACACTACTGGTCTGCAAGAAGCGCACGCTTCCTTTGTTTCGCGGCATGCCACTGCGCATCGCATATGAAAGGAAAGTGAGATAACGAAGCCGGCTTAAGGTATCGATGATACAGACCTCGAATTCGGGCTGGTCCAGTCGGGCACGAGGTGTGATTGCCAGGTCGCCACCATAACTCGGAGCATTGCCGATTGCTGCGAATGTTGCATTGTAGCGGTGGCCATCCGCTTCAACCTGAAAGGATTTGGGATTCCATTTTGCCAGGTGGCTTAGTCCGGAAAACCAGAACGCACCTTTACCAAAACGCTTCTTAAGCGAAGGATGAACTCGACCGACGACTGAAGCGTCCAATCCAATTCCCGCCATCAACAGGAAATAGCGTCGTGTGTCTCTTGCTTCATCAATGGCCACGCCGATGTGAATGTGACGAGAGTGTCCGCGAGCGATTACGGCCGCTGCCTGCTCCCCATTAAGCGGAAGACCGAGCTCACGGGCGAGTACGTTTGCTGTCCCACGAGGAATGATTGCGAGTCGGGTATTTGTGCCTACTAACCCCTGGACGGCTTCATTGATTGTTCCATCTCCACCTGCGACAATCACGTCCGCGCTACGGCTCCTGGCGACCTGCGCAGCTATTTGCGCTGCGTCTCCAGGGCCAGCCGTCATAATCAGTTCGACATCAACGCCATGCGACTTCAGGTATGCAGACAGTTCCTTAATTGGCGTTGTTCGACGCCATCCGTACTGTCCTGTCTTTGGATTTGATATCAGGACCGCTTTGCGATTGGACATTGTGGCTTTACGTCATCGAGCAACTCAAATGCCGGGCTGCACGCCTTTACTTCACCAACAAACAATGATTCGTTCGCTAGCACGACCAACTTGAGACTGACAGATGTCGGATTAATTTGTCTGGCGTAAGCTTAATATGGGACAACAAAAGCAGACGGCCTCAAAACGCGAGTTGCTGGTCCTCGCTTCGCTTTACCTTATCGGATTCGCCATCCTGGCTATCCACCCTCACGACCGTGCAGACTGGGCGCTCGAAAACCTTTTTCCTATTTCCCAGTTGATTGCGGTCGTCATCTTCTACCCCTATTTCAGATTCACGCGACTCTCATACTACATGATCTTTTTCTATCTCCTTGTCCAGTCGTGGGGCGGACACTTCACCTATGCTGAAGCCGCGCCGTTTAACTGGGTACGCGATCATTTTCACCTCATGCGCAATGATTACGACCGAGTTGCTCACTTTATGCTGGGATTTCTTTTGGCAATACCGATCAGGGAGATCCTGATCCGGGTTGTTATCACCTCACGTCGCTGGTTGGCGTTCCTCACAGCGGCTATCGTCCTGGCGATCGGGGCTTTCTATGAGTTTATTGAGTGGTGGGTGTCGGTTCTGGCAACGCCAAATCTCGGCGATAAGTTTTTAGGAACACAGGGTGACATCTGGGATACGCAGTGGGATATGTTTCTGGCGTTAGTAGGAGCGGTTTGCGCCCTGGCGGTGTTCATGAGTTGGCATGACCGACAGCTTGGTATTTACTCGGTATCGAGCAATAGGGCCGGCTGACGGGCTGCTTAGGGTGCAAGACCCACTCGCCTTTCGATAGCTTGAAATCCAGGATCTGCGCGCAGTCGATCGAATACCGGTTCCGCTTTCATGAGTATGAGATAGGACTGGCGTTCCTCGGATGCTTTTTCCAACCATGCGACCGCTTGATGATCGTCGCCCAACCCGACATAGATTAACGCCATGAAATACGGCGACACGTAGCGCTCATTAGAGAGGTTCTTCAACTCATTGAGTACCTTTATTGCGTCGTCCCGTCTCCCGGCTACGGCGAAAGCATACCCAAGTGTTGCCCTTGCTCTGGTATCACCGCCCGAAAGCTGGATTGCCTGATTAATCTCATCGATTGCTTCGTTATACATTCCTCGTTGGACGTAAACCTGCCCGATCCACAAATGACCCCACGAGAATTTGGGATCCAGTTCAAGCCCTCTGCGGTAGTGCTTGATTGCCTCATCATATTGCCGAGCATAATAAAGAGGATATCCGACATCCGCGGCGGCAAATGGTGACAGTGGATCAAACTCTTGGGCCAGCTGTCGTTCATGAACGGCTTCATCAAAGCGGCCTAACGCCTCGAGGTAGGTACCGTAGCCAGAATGAGCGGATCCATAATTCGGGTTAAGTTCGATTGCTCGTTTATACTGTTGTTCAGCTTCCGGCCAATTCCACTCATAATTCAGGGAATAAGTTGCAAGCGCGCTATGAGCTTCGGCAAGAGTCTCATCGAGCGCCAGCGCTCGCATCGCGAACTCTTTGCTCTTTGGATAATTCTCTCTTGGTGACTGAAATCCTAAGACGCCACCCAGTGAGGCATAGGAACTGGCTATTCCGACATAGGCAAGTGCGTAGTTAGGATCCAATGCGGTGGCTTGTTGATAGTATTCGATGGCTTTCTTATGTCCATCCTCTGTGCCCTTTCCCGAGAAGTAGCGACCCTTGAGATAAAGATCATATGCTTCTGTGTTTTCGGTGTAGTGCTTGGTAACCAGCTTCTGTTCTTCTCCAGTCAAGCGCCGGCGGAGTCGGTCGGTGATTTGCTTTGCAATCTCATCCTGAATGGCGAAAACATCATCAAGCTTGCGCGTATAGTGCTCACCCCAAAGTTGTGAGCCGTCTGAGACGTTCATTAGGTCGGCCTGGATTACTAGAGTGTTGTTCTGCTGAAGAACTCTGCCCGTTAGCACTGCGTCGACTTGGAGATCACGTCCCACAATCTGCGGATCTACCTCTTTACCCTTATAACGAAACATGGTGGCACGTGCCATCACCCGCAAAGACGTCAATTGCGAGAGGCTGTTAATAATGCTCTCAGTGATTCCATCGGAAAGATATTCGCTGTTCTGATCGCCATTGGAATTTGCGAAAGGTAAGACGGCAATTGAGCCTACCGTTTGAGGAACCACGCGTCTATCCACTTTTTCGCTGTGACGATACCAATAAAATCCCGTAATTGATAAGGCCATCACGGCAATGACGATAAGACCCAAGCCGCTCGCCCGCCGCCGGGTTTTGGTAGTCTTCAGACTGGCAAGGGCTACACTTGACTGGCTGTCGCGCTGGAGATTCTTAAGGTCAACGACAAGGTCAGCCGCCGATTGATAACGACTCTCGCGGTCCTTTTCCAGGCACTTTCGAATGATTCTCTCCAGCTCTGCGGGTACCTCATAGTTGAAACGCGCCATCGCTTCCGGTTCTGCGTTTGTGATGAGGTTTAACGTCTCGGGTGCGGTCTTGCCCGAAAAGGGAAGTCGGCCGGTTACCAGTTGGTAAAGCACTACGCCCAGCGAGAAAATATCCGAACGATGATCGATTGCTTTGCCAAGTGCTTGTTCAGGACTCATATAGGGCACGGTACCAACGACTGCATTGGCCTCAGTCTTGACCTGAGTGGGCTGATCTCCCGAGGTCTCCGTGTGTTGAAACTTCGCGAGTCCAAAATCGAGAATTTTGACCTGCCCGCGAGAGGTGAGCATGATGTTTGAAGATTTGATGTCGCGATGAATGATGCGTTTTGTGTGCGCCTGAGCGAGAGCATCGGCGGCCTGATGACCGATTTGGATTACTTCAAAGCAACTGATTGGGTGCGCCAGCCTCTGTTCCAACGACTCTCCTTCAACGTATTCCATCGCGATGAAGCTAAAGCCCTCGACTTCAGAAATTTCATAAATGTGCGCGATATTTGGGTGATTGAGCGCCGATGCTGCCCTGGCTTCTTGAGTGAAACGCATTCGTCGCTGTTTGTCGTTGCTCACCTCGGCAGGTAAGATTTTCAAGGCCAGAAGTCGATCGAGGTTCTTGTCGCGGGCCAAATAGACTTCACCCATTCCTCCAGCACCAAGCTTCGAGAGGATTTCATAATGTCCCAGATTTGTTTGTGGGGGGATGGCCATAGCTCTCTACGGAGAGTTCGTATTCCTCGATAAGCAAAAAGAGCAACACCGTGAGGGGTTGTATCACTGCAGGGAAGCGAAGATAGTCGACGTGAAACTCAGTTGAACTATTCCAAACGATAGTTTGGAGCTTCCTTTGTGATAATCACGTCGTGAACGTGCGACTCCTTCAGCCCGGCAGAAGTGATGCGAAGGAAACGGGTCTTCTCCTGAAATTCCTTAATGTTGCGGCATCCCGTGTAGCCCATGCCAGAACGTAATCCCCCGATGAGTTGAGTCACCATGTCTGCGAGCGTACCTTTGTATGGCACTCGGCCTTCGATACCTTCCGGGACGAGTTTGGATTCGCTTTCTGTCATGTCCTGCGCATAGCGGTCGCGTGAGCCTTCGCGCATCGCCCCGATCGAGCCCATGCCACGATAGGTTTTGAATGAGCGACCTTGAAAGAGAATCACTTCGCCAGGTGCCTCCTCTGTTCCGGCAAACAACGATCCGATCATCACGATGTCTGCCCCAGCTGCAATGGCTTTGGCGACGTCGCCGGAAAACTTTACTCCGCCGTCTGAAATGACGGGGATGCCGGTAGTGTGCGCTGCTTTCACACAATCCGAGATCGCGGTTATCTGGGGCACACCGGCTCCGGTAACGACGCGAGTCGTACAAATAGATCCCGGACCAATGCCGACTTTGATTGCGTCGACACCGGCGTCTACCAGTTCCTGCGCTCCCCCAGTTGTGCCGACGTTGCCTGCGATCAAATCTGTTCCCGCGTGACGGCGCTTGATTTCTCTGACCGCCTCGATAACCCGTGACGAATGGCCGTGAGCCGTATCGATGACCAGACAATCTACGCGAGCCTTAACCAGCTCGTCCGCGCGTTCACGATAGTCGCCGGTGGCGCCGATGGCAGCAGCTACGCGCAAGCGCCCGAGATCGTCTTTCGCTGCCGTCGGATACTTAATAGCCTTCTGGATGTCTTTTACGGTAATTAATCCCTTGATGCGCTTGTCGTGGTCTATGACGAGAAGCTTTTCAATGCGATGCTTTTGCAAGACGGCCTTTGCCTGCTCGAGTGTTGTTCCGACCGGCACTGTAACCAGCGGCTGCTTGGTCATTACATCTGATACCGGGATGTCGAATCTTGTCTCAAAGCGAAGATCGCGATTCGTAATGATTCCCACCAGATGTCCAGCTTCATCTACTACCGGGACACCGCTAATGTGAAACCGCTCCATCACCGTTAAAGCTTCGCGTACTGGTCGATCAGGCCGGATAGTTACCGGGTCGACAATCATCCCAGATTCGGAGCGTTTTACTTTATCGACTTCTTCCGCCTGTCGTTCGACGCTCATGTTCTTGTGAACGACTCCAATACCGCCTTGCTGTGCCAGAGCTATGGCCAGGGAAGCTTCGGTGACCGTATCCATTGCGGCTGAACAAAGCGGAATCTGGAGCCGAATGTTGCGAGTGAATTGAGTGCCGGTGTCGGTCTCATGAGGCAGAACGTTGGAGTGAGCAGGAATCAGGAGGACGTCGTCGAATGTCAATCCTTCATAAAGGTCTGGTGTAATCATGTCAGTATTGGTAACTCCTTAGAAGTGCTGAAATGCAAGCTAGCATAAAACAACAATGCCCGCTTTTCGAGCGGGCAATTAACCTTGAACTTGTATCCTGGGGGCGCACACATTCGAGTAGTGCGCCGAAAAGCACAAACAAGATGTTGGCGAAAGCTATTGTACGACTGCTTTGTAATCAGTTTCCCTGAAATTCTCTGGCAAAACCGTTGTTTGCTTTAACCAATCGATCGGCGTTCTCATCATTGCGAAGGCTGGCTCTTCTGCGCGTCGGAATTCAATCGTGCGCTTGTCCAGGGAGCGTTTCTTGGACCAGCGCACTGCGAGCAACGCCCCCATAGTAAGTAATCCCAAAATCAAAATAGCCAGTACCACTGTCAAAATCGGGGATCTGGTCGCCGGCGTATCGGTATACACCTTGGAATGAAAGGGAGTGCTTGCGACCTCATCACCAGAATCGCCCTGTTCGCGCATGTAGCGCGTGTAACCTTCTATGGCCTGTTTCTCATCATAACCCACGCAACGGGCATAAGCTTTGACGAAACTGCGATTGAAGACTCCACCAGGCAACCGCTTGTAATCATTTGCTTCAATTGCTTCCAGTTGAGGAATAGAAATCCTTGTCTGGTCAGATATTTCGCGCAAAGCAATGCCTCGCCCCTCGCGTGCGAGTCGCAATTGTTCGCCAATAGTGGCTGCCATGTCCAATAGCTCGGTTCCTGGCGTTTTGTTCGGTTGGGCGAGTCGTGTGCGCCGCTTTCGGGAAGTAAACTAAAGGAGTCTACTGCACGCCCACAACTTCCGCTTTTGCCGCACTATAGCTTGCGCTGCTAAACGCTGTCAAACTTTAGCATCTTAAAAGATCGGCGTCTCTTGATTCTTCACGCTTGGGGTGGTACGTTGACGACAACGGTGACCAGATACAGTCGCTTTTAATCTCTACAATAAACAAAGTGAGGTAAGAGAGATGCCTTTAGAAGCACTCGGAATGGTAGAGACCAAGGGATTCGTCGGTGCGGTTGAAGCCGCCGATGCCATGGTAGTAAAAGCCGCAACTGACGCCGGCGCGGCCGCAGCCCGAAGGGTCGGTGAGTTGATAAGCGTACACGTGATTCCACGTCCACATGGAGAAGTGGAGCGGATTCTTCCGGTTAATGGCCGCACTGGCTTGAGTCCAGACGAGCGTTCACTGCAAGGCGGAACGCGTGGGCAGTTGGGGCAGGGTGAGCAGGGACGATCGCTCGGTGCCGGCACACGCGAAGCTAGTAAGGAAAGAGCCAGGTAGGATTGTCAGTACCCAGGTTTGTCAGTTGCAAGTACTCAGACTTCCACAGACAACTGACTACTGACCACTGACAGGGGTCGGAGGCGCCATGGCAGTAGATAAGGATCTTGTTTCAGTACAACAGGCTCGCGATCTCGTGGAGGCGGCTCACCGGGCGCAGGCCGAGGTCGCGGAGTTTGATCAGGCAAAGATTGATCGCATTTGCGAAGCCATGGCGGGCGCGGCACTTCGTGAAGCTGCCCGGCTGGGAGCCCTGGCCGTAGAGGAAACAGGCTACGGCATTCCTGTGGACAAGCAGGAAAAGAATCGCTTTGCCGCAGAAGATGTTTGGAACTACTTTCGAGGGTTGCGCACCAGGGGAGTTGTTTCCGAGTCGAAAGATGTTGTAGAGATCGCCAGCCCGCGGGGTGTAGTCGCGGGGATTATTCCCTCCACCAATCCGACCTCGACGGCTATTTTTAAAGTTCTCATAGCAATCAAATCCCGCAATGCCATTGTGTTGTCTCCACATCCTTCGGCCGCCAGATGCATAAATGAAACCGTGCGTGTAATGCGAGAAGCCGGCATCAAGGAAGGCTTGCCCGCTGACGCTATCGGTTGCATGTCTACAGCGACGATAGAAGGTACAGAGACCTTGATGAAGCACAAGCAGACCGCCGTTATTCTAGCAACTGGCGGAATCGGACTCGTACGTGCGGCATACTCTTCCGGCAAGCCCGCCTTTGGTGTTGGCCCGGGTAATGTTCCTGCTTGCATTGAGAGGACTGCCGACGTGCCAAAGGCAGTTCAGGACATTCTGACAGGCAAATGTTTTGATAATGGAACTATCTGCGCTTCCGAGCAGGCGGTGGTTTGCGATGTCCCTATTGAACAAGCAGTGCGTGAGCAGTTTAAGGCGCAGGGCGCCTATTTCCTCTCCTCAGCCGAGGCTGAGCAACTATCAAAAGTGGTAGCGACGCCACAGCGTTCGTTAAATCCGGGAATAGTTGGCAGGTCTGTGGAAGTAATTGCGAAGCTGGCAGGTCTCAACGTGCCGGCCGGCACTCGCTGTTTGATTGCAGACGTGGATGGTGTGGGCCGCGACTTTCCGCTTTCGATGGAAAAGCTTTCGCCGATTCTCGCATTCTATGTCGCCGATGGTCTGGCCCGTTGCGCTGAGCGCAGTCGTGAGATTCTGGCTTACGGAGGCATGGGTCATACCGCAGGTGTTCACACTCGTTCGCGCGAGGCGGCCATTCGTTTTGGCGCAGACATGCCGGCGTCACGAATCACCGTGAACACGCCGACAACGCATGGCGCAATTGGGTTCTCGACGGCCTTGCCGCCATCAATGACGCTCGGATCAATCGCGAGGAGATCGCAGCCATCGTCGATCGCTTCCTGGCCGGCAAACACGTTGACACAACTCAAAGTTCGCCATTGCCTCAGCCTCAGGTTGAGATGGAAGCGGGAAGTATGTACGCAGGACCGTCTGGACGCGCGGCGGAGAGCGGCGGCCAACAAAGCAATGGCAGACAACACGCCGCCGAACCGCGAAACGTTGAACCGCCGAGCAGACCGGCAATCGCTGAACCTGTTAGCAATGGTCGCATGGCGGTTGATTTTGTCAGTGAAGACGATGTGCGTCGGGCGCTTCAGAAGGGCGAGAAGATTTATATCAACGCGCGGACAATAATTACGCCGGCCGCCCGCGATATCGGGGAGCCGGGCGAAGTGTTTGCTAAGGTGTAGTCAGTTGTCCGAAGTCCGTTGTCAGTGGTCCGTTGTCAGTAGTCCGTCGTCGGTCGTCGCCCGCTGCCAACAACTAACCACTAACAACCGACTCTAACAATGACCACTGACCACTGACCATGTTCTTAGCTAAAGTCGTAGGCACAGTCTGGTCCACCAAGAAGACACCGGATCTCGAAGGCGTCCGATTTTTGATTGTTCATCCTTACGACCTGGATAAAGAACCAACTCGAAATATTGTTGTGGTTGCTGACCGGCTTGGTGCGGGGACTGGTGAAATGGTGATGTGTGCTTATGGCAAAGCTGCGCGTTCGGCCATCGGGAACCAGGACATGTCCATCGAAGCGGCCGTAGTGGGAATAGTAGACCGCGTTGACATAACCGACACCGTCTCTGAGGAGATGAGCGATGCGGCACGGAAACAAGGTCATGACAATGGGAGACTTTGAAGAGGGTGCCGAACTGTTAACGTCAATTGTCGCCTTCGAAAAGCTGATACCTAATAAACACTGCCCACAATTCATAATTCATCACTAAGGCTCAGTATTCAATACTTTCCCCATATGGCCAATGAAGATCTGATTTACCGAATCACACGTGCAGTTTATGGTCGACTGGGGTCACTAGCAGATGAGCAGACAATCGAACATTTGGTTACTGATATCTACCGCGAGTTTCAGGATGCTCTCGATAAGAACATACGCCTTTCTTCCGTACGCAGCTCTGAAACGACTGCTACGCCCCCTTCATCTCGTGAAGGATCCTCGGACCGGATGGTTATCTCTGTTTTCGGGCTGGACCATCCTGGTATAGTTGCAGGCGTTGCTCAAATACTCGCCGAAGCCGATTGCAGCATCATCGACATAAACCAAACTGTCGTGCAGGGAAAGTTTGCGATGGTGATCATCGCTGACACAACACGCGCGCGCGAAAGCGCGGCGGAATTGAAAGAAAGACTGCGGCTCGCCGGCGAAAAGCTGGGCGTCAGAATCTATGCCCAACGCGAGGATCTCTTCAATGCGATGCACCGCATCTAGGGTTTTGTTGATTTTTGGGTTTTTGATTTTCGAATGCAAGCAGTAGCATAGACGCCCGAAATCAAAAATTGCCAATTGGCAGTCGAAACGCCGTTTATGTCTGAACCTGAAATTTCACGTCGCTGTGCTGCTTGTGGCGCTTCTGTTCGCCAGAGCGCTCTCTTCTGTCCCCAGTGCGGAAATGGCATGACGGAACATCCAGTCGTTCCCGAAGGTATGGATGGGACGCAGGCCACGCAGGGCCAGCCAAAAGCTGCCGAGGGAGAGAGTGTGAAAACGGTGTCTGCCAAAGGAATGACAACTGAATCAAAGGCCAGGTTGGCGAAAAATCGATCGGATAGTGCGTACGTCACTCCTCCCTCGACCAGTCGCGCACGCGTGAGTTTGGAAGAGAGCGCGCCGGGTCCGGTTGAGAGACTGCGAAAAGTCTCGAGCGTAGTCATCGATCAGGCAGCCTACGATCCCAGTCTGCGATTCCTGCTGGTGGCTGGGGCTCTGTTCCTGTTATTTCTGTTGTTGTTGATCATCAGCAAAGTAATCGGATAAAGAATGATTTTTGAGTTCAAAATTTGTGCTCTTATCTGCAAGTCCGGCATTCGCACGGAGGAGACGGTTAGCGACTCTTCTTCGCTCAACTGACAACCCTGCTACCCGCCACGCGGTTGTTAATAAAAATGGAATACTCACAGGCTGAAATACTGCAGACCGTGGCAATGACCGAGATGGAGCACCTCGACGTGCGCACTGTCACGCTTGGTCTTAGTCTGCGCGACTGTAGCGGCGACTCGATTGCCTCGGTTGCTCAACGAGCCGGGGACAAGATTCGGTTGATTGCCGCGCGGCTCGTCGACACGGTAGATGAAATTGGTGATGAGATAGGTATTAAGATCGCGAACAAGAGAATCGCGGTTACGCCTATATCCATGATCACCGAAGGGGCCCATGGTGATCCCGTCCAGCTCGCCCGTGCGATCGACGAGGCAGCGGGAACTGTGGGCGTGGATTTCATTGGCGGCTATTCCGCGTTGGTCCAGAAGGGTGCCACGCGTTCGGAGAGTGCGTTTCTTGATTCCATTCCAGAGGCCCTGGCAAGCACTCAACGCCTATGTTCTTCGGTCAATGTCGCTACCACGAGGGCAGGAATCAATATGGATGCCGTGGGGCAGGTCGGCCGAATCATTAAGGATGCGGCGGAGCGTACGCGCGCTGAGGGCGGGATTGCGTGTGCGAAGTTTGTTTGTTTTGCCAATGCGGTCGAAGACAATCCTTTTATGGCAGGAGCTTTCCATGGCGTTGGTGAACCGGAGGCGGTCATTAATGTTGGTGTGTCTGGTCCAGGCGTGGTGCACCATGCAGTCAGGCACGCAGCGAGAGACTTGCCGCTCCAGGATTTGGCAGAAACTATAAAAAAACTCTCCTTCAAACTGGCGCGAGCCGGAGAACTGGTTGGGCGCGAGGCAGCGCGTCGCTTGGGGATTCCTTTCGGCATCATCGATCTTTCACTGGCTCCCACTCCGGTGCCAGGCGATTCGGTGGCTAATATCATCGAGTCGATGGGTTTTGAGCGGGCCGGTACACACGGCACAACCGCTGCCCTGGCGCTGCTTACGGATGCGGTGAAGAAGGGTGGGGCAATGGCCAGTGGGTCGGTAGGCGGCATGAGTGGCGCTTTTATTCCTGTGTCGGAAGATGCCGGGATGATCGAGGCCGTACGCGCAGGCGCCCTATCGCTCGACAAACTCGAAGCCTGGACCAGCGTGTGTTCGGTCGGAATCGATATGGTGGCCGTCCCGGGCTCAACCTCGGAGGAAACCATAGCCGCAATCATTGCAGACGAAATGGCGATTGGTGTGATGAATAATAAGACCACTGCCGTGCGCATTATTCCTGTCCCGGGACGCGAAGTGGGAGAGATGATCGACTTTGGCGGGTTGCTGGGGAGGGCGCCGATTATGCCGGTGAATGCTTTTTCGTCGTCGGAATTTATTCGACGTGGCGGAAGGATTCCAGCGCCAATTCATTCATTGAGAAATTGAAGAAGGATCGGGTTTTGGAAAGATCCGGTGAGAATACGAGCGCGGATGTTTTTGCGACGAGTGTCAAGGGTTAGCGGGGACAAGCCGCCATTCCCGACATGAGAGACCTCCAAATCCGGTTTATGTCTCGGGCCAATGATTCGATGGTACCATACCAGATAAGTGAGGAGCCCAATGCCAGAAGCACTCGGGATGATTGAATGCAGAGGTCTCGTGGCGATGATTGAAGCCGCGGATGCGATGGTGAAAGCGGCAAATGTGCGCCTTGTCGGATGGGAAAAGATCGACGCCGGCCTGGTGACTGCGATCGTGCGCGGGGATGTTGCCGCTGTGCGTGCCGCCGTTGACGCCGGCGCTGCGGCAGGCAGGAAGGTTGGAGAAGTGGTCGCAACGCACGTTATTGCCCAACCTCACGCTGATGTTGATGTCGGCTTACCCGTACTCCACACTGGCGAGACTGCGAAGAAGAAGATCAGTGGTTCGGTTCGCCCGAAGGAAATAGACTAACCAAAACTGATTCATGCATTCCTATCCTAAGCCTGGCCTGCCTTAAAATGAGCCTGCGCCTCCATTTTCTTCGCCACGGACAAACTGAACTTAGCCGGGAAGACACCTTCTGTGGTTCCGGTCTTGATCCGGACCTGACACCGGACGGTCTGGAGATGGCCCAGGCTTTCACTGCCGCCTATCGCGCAAGACTCTGGAGTGCTATTTACTCGAGCGCTCTGAAACGAACCATCACAACGGCCCAGCCTCTTTGCGACGCGGTGTCAATGACATTGCAGACGCGTCCGGATCTGAATGAAATCGGCTACGGCAAATGGGAAGGACTAACTAAAGAAATCGTCGAACGAGACTATCACGATGATTATGTTAGCTGGTTGGCTGATCCGGCCTGGCACGCTCCGACTGGCGGCGAATTAGCGGTGGAGATAGCTCATCGTGCTTTACGAGTCGTCCAGGAAATCACGCAGCAGTTCACGGATGGAAATATCCTGGTCGTATCTCACAAAGCAACCATAAGGATCATTCTCTGCAGTTTATTGGGTATTGATGTCGGCCGCTTTCGTTACCGTCTCGTGTGTCCCGTTAGCTCGGTGAGTATTGTGGAATTTACATCTGAAGGGCCCTTATTGCGCTCATTGGCTAACCGCTCCCACCTGAATGAAGCATTGAGATCTTTGCCCGGCACGTGAAAGTCTACATCCGAGACGCAGCAAAATGGTGACCGTTCACTGGGGAGGTTCTTATGTTGCGAAAGAACGTAAGCATTTTAGGTGCACTGCTGGAAAAATTTTCCCGCCTGGCTACGCAAGCTACCGGCACATCCGCTGCCTTTATTCTGGCTCTAACTGTTATCGTCGTCTGGGGAATCACAGGACCACTTTTTCATTTTTCAGACAGCTGGCAACTCGTAATCAATACCGGCACAACCATCGTTACCTTTCTAATGGTTTTTCTCATTCAACGTGCGCAGAACAAAGACGCTCTTGCGATACACCTCAAGCTCAATGAAATTGTGGCGGCATTGGAGGGTGCTAGCAACCGGCTCATCGATGTGGAGGATCTTACCGAGACGGAGATCGAAACGCTCCATCAACATTATCGGAAGCTCATAGAGTTAGCGAAGCAGGACACGAAACTGACTGCGACTCATTCGATCGAAGAGGCCAGTGTTCGTCATGGAGCCAAGTACGACAAGAAAATCCTAAAAGGGCAAGAGTCTTGACCATCCCCGGCATGGAACCGCATTCCGAAACTCGACCGACGGCTCCTCAGCGCGTGCACCGCTTCTTTGCTGAGCTTGGGCCAGGAATAATCACCGGGGCGGCGGATGATGACCCATCAGGCATCTCGACTTATTCAGTAACCGGCGCGGCTTTTGGTTACACACCACTCTGGACTGCTCTTTTTTCCCTTCCTTTGATGGTTGCCGTGCAATTGATGTGCGCACGGTTGGGCATGGTTACAGGTCGCGGACTTGCCGGTGTCTTGCGACGCCATTATCCAACCTGGGTCTTATGGTGTGCCTGTTTTCTGCTGATTGTGGCCAACGTTGTCAATATCGGCGCGGATCTGGGTGGCATGGCCGAGGCCACCTCGACAGTCACTCGCACGAGCGCTTTTCTATGGCTACCACTCTATGCGGGACTAATAATCTCGTTGCTTTTCTGGACCTCATACCGTTTTATCGTCAGAGTTTTCAAGTGGCTTACGCTGGTACTTTTTGCTTATGTCATAGCGGCGTTTTTGGCTCGGCCGGATTGGTCGATGGTGTTGAAATCGACCTTTGTGCCTCAAGTGCAGTGGACCACTGCATATCTTGCCACCTTTGTCGGCATTCTTGGTACTACCATTTCTCCTTATCTCTTCTTCTGGCAATCGTCCCAGGAGGTTGAAGAGGAGCGAAAGATTGGACGTCGCAGCGTCGGCCAGCGCAAGGGCGCGACCGATGATGAGTTACGCAGGTCGCTTATAGATGTGATTACCGGCATGTTGTTTTCAAACGTTGTTATGTATTTCATTATTTTAACCACAGCGGCGACGCTCCATGCCCACGGCCAAACCAGCATCACCTCTGCACAAGAGGCGGCTGAGGCACTCAGGCCTCTGGCCGGTCGCGGAGCATATCTGCTGTTCACTTTGGGAATCATTGGAACTGGAATGCTCGGCGTACCTGTCCTCGCCGGCGCGGCTGCCTATGCAATAGCGGAAGCAAGCGCCTGGCGAGGGTCGCTCGAAGATAAACCGCATCTCTCGAAAAAGTTCTACGGCGTCATGGGCGTGGCGATGATTATCGGGCTTTCACTGAACTACGCCGGCGTTAATGCGGTGAAGATGTTGTTTTGGTCAGCGGTCTTGAATGGGTTGCTGGCTCCTCCACTGATTGCTTTGATAGTGCTCACAACGAGCAATAAAACGATCATGGGCCAAAGAGCAAACCCTCCGGTGCTTAAATGGCTCGGCTGGATCACGGCGCTAATCATGGCGGGAGCCGCGGTTGCGATGTTTGTCACGATGTGAAAGGCGGGATTGTTGTCTATATCTGGAGGTGATAGTCTCCGCACCTTGTATGGAACTTTCTCAACTTGATGCCCAGATCCAGAGATAAGGAGTGCCGTATGGCCCGCGACTCAGCAACGACTAATCGACTCAATATCCTGCTTGCTCAACTTGTTTCTCTTACAAAAAACGGCCAGTTGCACTGGGAGCGACAACTCGGCTCGGCACACCGATATGCTCGTTGGAAAAACAACCTGCTTATTCTTGGACCATCCGCGCCGTTGAGCGATACGAAGGTTCCCCGGTATCTTTTCATTACGCCATTTGATTCGCCGGCTTGCGTCGAAATCAATTCCGGCGATGAAAAACTGGGAAGCAGTGTGATGGACTTGGTGGCGATCGTAGAGCAGACGAGTAAGAACGAACCTCCCACAGACCCATTTGCCCTAACGGATGAAGTTTTGGGGCGACTAAGTAACTGAGTGCAGACCGTCATTTACATTTCATAAGAGGAGCAACATAGGCCTATGTCTACTGAAGGACCGCTTAGTCACGAAGCTGAAAGTCTTTCTCGTGTTTCTCTTTTCAAACGTTTGGTGCCTGCCGAGCTTGAAACACTCGCCGCCGAAGTCGATCAAGTCAATTTCAAGGCCGGCGAAACAATATTTAATGAGAGCGACAAAGGCGACGCCCTCTATGTCGTGGATTCCGGTTCAGTACGGATTTGGGTGCTCGACGAAGACGTTAAGCCTGTTACGCTCGCTGAGCTGAAGCCTGGAGACTTCTTCGGTGAACTAGCGGTGCTCGATCGCGGGGCTCGGTCGACAAACGCGACCGCCATAGTCGATACAGAGCTTCATAGACTCAGCAGTGACGATTTTCAAGACTTCCTCATGAAACATCCAGACGTCGCCATCGATGTCATTTGTGAGATTGGCGCCCGCATGCGGCAGACAAACACGCTCGTTTCGCAACGGGTCACTCGCAATATCAATGTCGAGATGGAAGAGCGCTCGACAATCGGGCAACGCATCGCAGACCGGGTAGCCTCTTTCGGCGGTTCATGGACGTTCATAATAATCTATCTAAGCTTCCTTATAGCCTGGATGGCCTTCAATACATTTGTTCTTGTTCATTATGGGCGCGGTGAGAATGGCGCACAGTTTGACCCCTACCCCTACATACTTCTCAACCTCATGCTTTCCATGACAGCGGCGCTGCAGGCACCAATCATCATGATGTCGCAGAATCGGGCGGCCGAGAAGGATCGTCTGGCAGCTGAGCAGGATTTTAAAGTCAATCTGAAAAGTGAATTGATGCTGGAAGAATTGATGCGGAAGAGCAGCGCTCGTGACGCTCAGATGCAGGAAGTTGTCGATACAGTGAAGGCGATGAAGGGATCCTGAGTTCAAATCATTGGGATAACCCAGCAAGGCGCGGCCAGTTACGACGGAGTATGAACCCGGAAAAGATTCCGCACCAATTCAAGGCTTGCGAGTCGCCGGCGAAGGCATCCTCACTGGCGGCGCTTTAGGTGCCCCCTGGCTTTCTCTTCGGGCCAGTCTGCCGTTTCGCGTAAGGGCAATGCGTTGGATGCTCGTCGACACTAACCTTGATCGCCCGATAGGAGCCATCGGGAGTTTTGTTGGTGGGGTTATAAGCAATCACATATTGCCTGTGGAGATCTCTCACAATCTCATTTGAGATTCCCGGCAGGTCAGCCACAGAGTCAGGGAAAAACGCGCGACCACCTGTTTCGGTTGCGAGTTTGTTGATGAAGGCAACGGCTTTGTCGCGCGGACTCTTGCGAATCAGATTACCTTCCTTGTCCAACTCGTTTACAAATCCAATGACAAAAATTTGCACGTCTTCTTCGCGCAGTCGCGAGAAAAGCTGCGCCTGGGGATAAAAGCTCGAGCGGTCTTCACCATCTGTAATGAGGATAAGAGCTCGCCGCCGTCTGTCAGAGTCGTCACCTTTCTTGTACTCGGAAACATGCTCAGCTGAAAGGTACACAGCGTCAGTAATTGCTGTTTGTCCGCCTTCTACATACAGGCTATCGAGCCCATCGGTGAGAAGTTCTTTGTTAGCCGTAAAATCCTGCACAGTTTCGATCTTATCGCTGCTTATGAACCGCACCAAAAAAGTCTCATCACCTGGCTTGTTGCTATTGACGATGATCTTTCCAGCGTCGATTACGCTCTGCAATTGAGAACGCAGCGAGCCGGATGTGTCGACCGCAAGGCCGTAGCTAATCGGCACATCCTCGCGCGTGAAAGATTCGATGGGCTGTGGCACCCCGTCTTCGAAAACATGGAATTCACTTTTCGGAACATTGTCGATTGGCCGATTGTTCCGATCGATTACCCGCACATGGAGTTGAACAAGATCGGCATTAATCCTCAGGATGCTGTCAGGATCTATTACTTCCGGTGCCTCAGGTGTCGGTGTGGGTCTCAGTTTCGGTGGGGGTGGCGGGTCACCCAAAGTGGGTGCTATGCGGTCACTACCGGCGGCGCGTGGCGTTGGGGTGGCGGTTGGCGCTGAAGTTGTCTTGGAGGTAACTGGAGTACCTGACTGGGGCGGAGTGGTCGTGGGTGCCTGTGTTGGTGTGGCTGTCTGGCTGCTGCGCCTGGGGCGCGAATCGGCAGTCTGATCGGAAGCCAGGACGGAACCGAGCAGCAGTGCGGAGAGACTGCCACCAGGGCTGGCCTTCGTTCTCGATTTGTTTTCGAACTAAAAAATCTCATAGCAATTTTGGTCGATTGAAATAAAACTTGAATAGATAACTAGAACCAGCCTCCCAGCCATCCCGGCGGGTAAACGATTGCGCCCCCTCCGATCGTACAACTTCTTACTTTGGTCGTAAGAAGCGCCCCGCGAACCCCGCAATCGGGGAGCGGAGCGCTATAGACTCATCTGCTAACGCTTACCGCACGTGGGCTGGGGCAACCAGGTCGCGAACAAATGCGGACACTGAACGCACGCTCAAGAAAGATGCGGCTGAAGTATTGAAAAGTTGCCGGGAAACTGCAAACTCACTTTACCTTGCACCCGAGGTCGCGTAGTAGCCTTCCTTCGCGCGCACAAACAAACGGGGAAGGCCCCGCGGCGGCGTCACCTTCACTTTGACTCGGTGCCACTTGCCGTCGTTAGTAAAACTTTCGGGCTTATATCCAATGGAATACTGGTGACGCAGCTCCAGCGCAATTTGTTCAAAGATGTCATCCATTTCGGCGGCTGACCGAGGAAAGAATGCTTTGCCTCCGGAAACACCGGCGAGTTCATCGAGCACCCCCTGTCCTTCCATTCCCATTGAACTCCCCGCGTCGGTGCCGCTGAGAATACCGATGCCGTAGAGGACGACGTCCGACTCTTTCAGTAACTTTCTCAACTCGTTAAATGTATAACGCGAGTCATTGTCCTGTCCGTCGCTAATCAAAAGAAGCGCGCGTTTGGGGTGTATGCCGCGTTGCACCTTTTCAACGCCGAGATAGCAGGCATCGTAAAGAGCCGTCTGGTTCTTTGTTTCGACGAATGTCAGTTTATCGAGGACCGCGTTGCCGTCTCGGGTTCTATCGAGCAACAATTGGGCACGGGAATTATCAAGTCGGTGTTGACCACTACCGGTCCATCGAGTTCGCTTCCGAGTTTTTGCTTCTGCGGTGCGGGCGTCGGGTATTGCGTCGGGGAGTTGACCGCAGGTTTTTGAGTTGTTGGTTTCTCCTGGCTCGGCTCCTGGCTTCTTGCCGCAATATCAAATGCGAACGTGACACTAAGAAATATCAAGGTGATTAACGTGGTTCTGGTCGCGTAACGAGTCGCTAAGTGCATTTCACCCCCGGCTTCTGTTCGTAGGTGCGGTTCTAAATTACTGGTCAGGCACGAAAGGGTACTGTCAACACAGATGCTCAAAGAGAAGGTATTGATGCCCGAGACTTCTTTTTTGGAGCGTGAATTGGCTGCGGGGGGACGACCGCATGCGCTTCCATGATTGCCGTGTTGGCAACGCCATTCTAGGACAGGCCTTAAGGCCGTGCAAGAAGCAAAGGACAAGTTGGCTCTGGCGTGTGACTATGGGTGGTGTCGCAATCAGATTAGGAAACTCCGGACTATTGGTTCAAGTGGAGTTCCAGGAAGGCTCGGAATAAAATATCCGGTCTCTGGTAACCCTCCGGTCCTCGGTTTGCAACTTCTGGTGATCTGCAGCGTGTATCTACAGGGCGCGGTGGCCTGCGGACCGGAGCCGGCGTAAAAGTTGTGAACCGGGGCAGTTTGCCCCGCGGCTACCGCAGACCTTGCGGAAAGGTTCTGCCTCTGTGTAGACCTTAATAGACAATCGAGGCTAAGCTTCAGAGGCTGTACCCGCGACACAGCCTCGAGAGCCCGTAGTGACTGTGTCAGCGGAAAGCCCAAAGGCCTTTCTGCAAAGGATGCGGGAGAGCCGTCGAAAACTGCACCACCACACTCTTTGGCGCTTGCCGGCTGCTTGGGAGCCGCGTGATATACTCGCGAGTCAATTCGGTTCGGAAATTATCTAACTATGGCTGAGTTCATTTGCCGATTGGGAACCCCTGCAGGTGAGGTTGTGACTCGAACGGTCGACGCAGCTGGCGTTCACGAAGCGAGGGCTCGCCTCGAGCGTGAAGGTTTTCACGTATTCAATGTCACGCCACCCAAAACGTCTGGCGTCGCGGCCTTAACGCGGCTCGGCCACGCGGGTGCGACCCCGCGTGTCAAGGCAAACGATTTCCTGCTCTTCAATCAACAACTAGCTGCCCTGGTTCGCGCCGGCATTCCCATACTCCAGGCCATTTCGATGCTACGCAAGCGTGCAGCGTCTGCGCGGCTGCGGGCCGTTTTGGGCGATGTTGAGGAGCAGATTCGCGGCGGGGCTGCCCTTTCGCAGGCGTTTGCCGCACAAGGAAGCATTTTCCCGCGTATCTATACCGCTTCCATTCTGGCAGGAGAAAGATCAGGTGCACTTGATGAGGTATTAAGTCGCTACGTGACCTACATGCGGCGCAATGTTGCCCTCCGCAGAAAGATTCGTGGTGCGTTGGCGTATCCGCTGTTCCTCCTTTTCGCCTCAGCCTGCATGGTTACCTTTCTTACGATCTATGTTGTTCCGAGAATGTCGGACCTGTTCTCAGGATTCGGTAGTGAACTGCCGACCGTTACGCAAATCGTCGTGGGCCTTTCTCGCTGGCTGTCGTCAAATGTGATTTGGTTTGGTCCACTCGTGATCATAGGGGCGTTGGTGCTGGTCTTGTGGTCGCGCACTGCGCGAGGTCGTTTACAGATCAATGCTCTCGTACTCAAGATTCCGCTTGCCGGCAGTCTGGTGGTCCAATTGTCTGTGGCCCAGGCGACGCGCTCGCTCGCAACCCTGCTGGCAGGAGGTATCACACTGGTCGAATCATGGGAAATTGCTTCCGAATCGATCACGAATCTGGAACTACGTCGCCGCAGTTCCGCGATTCTGCCGATGATCCGGGAGGGTCGGTCCTTCACCGAAAGCCTGGAAGAGGCTGGGTGGCTGCCTCCGTTGGCGGTCGACATGGTGGGAATTGGTGAGAGATCGGGGAGTCTGCGGGAAATGCTTGACGAGGTAGCGGTGTTTTATGACGCAGAATCTGAGGTACGGCTGGAGCAGTTGACGACCACGCTCGAGCCTGCGATCCTTGTCGTCATGGGTGGCGTGGTGGTCACAATCCTGCTGGCCATTTACCTGCCAATTATTCAATCAATCTCCAGCGGTGCAGGAGTCACCGGTCATCACTGAGGAGATTGCCCAGGTTTACTTATGAAGCAACTGTCGGATAGCGAAACCGCCGCCACCGTTCTTCCGGTGGGCGAAAACGGGACCCAACTAAACGGGGAACCACAGCCTCCCGAAATGAAGGCCGCCAGGGAACTG